>Ga0265798_10000096_pt1 | contig 170564 bp, 144 predicted proteins | sample P3T30metagenome_FD_192430 | JGI IMG/M metagenome (GOLD analysis project Ga0265798, IMG submission 192430) | Plant litter microbial communities from East Loma Ridge, Irvine, California - P3 T30 | ecosystem: Environmental > Terrestrial > Plant litter > Unclassified | place: USA: California... | reverse complement strand
TCCAGTCGGCGCGCTCGACCAGGGTCGAGAACTTGGTGCCGATTTCATTCTGGCCGGCGCCGGCCACTTCGTGGTGGTGCACTTCGACCGGGATGCCCAGCGATTCGAGGATCAGGCACATTTCCGAGCGCATGTCCTGGAAGCTGTCGACCGGCGGGACCGGGAAGTAGCCGCCCTTGACGCCCGGACGGTGGCCGCTGTTGCCGCCTTCGAATTCCTTGTCGGTCGACCAGGACGCTTCTTCCGAGTTGATCTTGACCATCGAACCCGACATGTCGACTTTCCACTGGACCGAGTCGAAGATGAAGAATTCCGGCTCCGGGCCGAAGTAGGCGGTGTCGCCGATGCCCGACGATTTCAGGTAGGCTTCGGCGCGCTTGGCGATCGAGCGCGGGTCGCGGTCATAGCCCTTGCCGTCCGACGGTTCGATCACGTCGCACTGCATGAACACGGTGGTCTCTTCCATGAACGGGTCGAGGTTGGCGGTGTTCGGGTCCGGGATCAGCAGCATGTCCGATGCTTCGATGCCCTTCCAGCCGGCGATCGACGAACCGTCGAAGGCGTGGCCGGATTCGAATTTGTCAGCGTCGAAGTGCGAGATCGGCACGGTCACGTGCTGCTCTTTGCCGCGGGTGTCGGCGAAACGCAAATCAACGAACTTGACTTCGTTGTCTTTCAGCATCTGGATTACATCTGCGGCGGTCCTTGCCATTCGAATCTCCTAATTGAAAAAGGGGTGCCGACAACGCCGGACGGGGCGTGCGACAGCGCACCTCATATAAAGCAGAATTTGTGCCAGCACTTGACTATGAGCAAATAAACAATCGATCCTTGGAACGCCCTCGATTTGCCCCTTAAAATCAATGACCCGACCTGGGTGCACGGATTTGATGCAACATCATACGTGCGCACCAATAAAGTGCAGGTCCGGCAGTATGCACTAACTTGAGGCGCCATGCACCATTTGTGCGAGCCCATCCTGGGGAGCATCGGTCCGCGAAGGTGCATGTGTCAGGTGCAGCCATTTATAGACAGCAACAGGAGAAACCATGAGCAAGACCGACGAGATTCTCGCAGCCGCCCGCAACCGCGGCGCCGGCCAGCCCTACGCCGGTGCCGTCACGCCGCAGGAAGCGTTCGAACTGGTGCAGGCCGACCCCAGGGTCAAGCTGGTCGACGTGCGCACGACTGCGGAGCGCGACTGGATCGGCCGGGTGGCGTTGCCGGACGCACAGCATGGCGCCGTGCAATGGACCCTGTATCCAGGCGGCGCCCCGAATCCGGATTTCGCCACCCAGCTGCAGCAGGTGGCCGACAAGGAGGACGTGGTGCTGTTCCTGTGCCGCTCGGGCGTGCGTTCGCGCCATGCGGCGCGCGTGGCCACCGAACTGGGCTACCAGGATGCGTTCGACATCCTGGAAGGCTTCGAAGGCGACCGCGACGGCGAAGGCCACCGCAAGACGGTGGGCGGCTGGTGCAAGGCCGGCTTGCCCTGGGTCGGCGCCTGACATCGGTTTCGATTAAGTTCCCGGCGCCGGCGTAAGGTCTGCGGCGGCGCAGTGGGCGGTCATCGGTGTGAAGCGGGCGACAACATTGACCTTTTGGCATGCTAGCATGTGACGATCTCGACGATCGGAGGCAGGCATGCAGCACGAAGCAATTTCCGGCGCAGGACGGTCCCACACCCCGCTACGTGACCGGGCACAAGCCCAGCCGCAGGCACGGCTGCCTGTGCGCCGATCCGGCAAGGCTGCGACAGCCCTGGCGGCCGCCTGCATGACGACGCTGCTGGCCGGCTGCTGGGGCGGCGGCGGCGACCCCGGCTCGAACGGATCGTCCGGCAACGGCACGCCGCCGCGCGTGACCGGCATCACGGTGTTGGCCGGAGATGCCGTCGCCAGCGGCAGCACCGACGGCGCCGGCACGGCGGCGCGCTTCAATGCGCCGCGCGGCATCGCGCTCGACAGCGCGGGCAATTTGTACGTGGCCGACCAGCTCAACTTCGTCATCCGCAGGATCACCCCGGCCGGCCAGGTCAGCACCTTTGCCGGCCGCGCCGGCACCAGCGGCCAGCTTGACGGCAGCGCCGGCGACGCCCGCTTCTCGCAACCCATGGCGGTGGCGCTCGATGCCGGCGGCAACCTGCTGGTCACCGACGCCCTGCGCATACGCAGGATCACGCCGTCCGGCGCGGTCAGCACCGTCGCCACGCTCCCCACCGGCCGCAACGTCGACGAGCGCAGTTTGCCGCAGTTCTACGCCGGCGGCATCGCCGTCGATGGCCCCGGCAACCTGTTCGTCACCAACGGCAGTGGCACGCGCCGCATCACGCCCTCTGGCGACGCCACGCCGCTCGAAGGCAGCCTGACCCAGGACAACCTGCTCGGCGTGCGCGACACGGTCATGCGCGGCGTTGCCGTGGGCAGCAACAACACCGTCTACGCGGCCGATTTGCGCGCCACCATCAGCCGCAGCGACGGAACGTCCGCGCTGGCGACCTTCGTCGGCTCGCCCGGCCTGACCGGCAGCGCCGACGGCAGCGGCAATGCACCCCGCTTCCAGCAGGTGGTGGCCCTGAGCGCCGACCGCGACGGCACGCTGTTCGCGGCCGACGCCATCAACAACCTGGTGCGGCAAGTCACGCCGGAAGGCGTGGTCAGCACGGTGGCGGGAGTGGCCGGCGCCACCACGCTGCAGGCCGGCGCCCTGCCCGGCAGCCTGGCCGGACTCGGCGGCATCGTCGCGGACCGCAATGGCGAACGCACTTTGTATGCGACGTCGGGCAATGCGGTGGTCAAGATCGTCCTGCCGTGACGATTGCTTCGTCGCCGGCAGCGGCGCCGCGCACGCGCTGGCGCACGAAGTTGATGTGGCTGCGCAAGCCGTACAGGGCGTCGGCGTAGGCCAGCGGGATGGTGATGTGGTTCACGTGCTGTTCGATGTCGTCCAGGCGCCGCAGCAGGTCGGCCTGCACCTGCTCGCGCTGCGCCGCCGGCGCGTTGTCCGGAATCTGTTCCATCTCCTGCTCGACCGCGCGCAGCTGGCCGTACCAGCGGTACACGCGCGAGCGGATGCGCCACACGTACAGCGGCGGCACGATCTTCGACAGCGGGATGATCAGCGCCGCCAGCGCCACCAGCACCACCCACAGGCGGTCGAACAGATTGGCCAGCCAGAACGACATGTAGCGCTGCAGGAAAGGCGGGCCGTCGCGGTAGTACTTGGCCGCTTCCGGCGCGACCGGGATCTCGGTGTAGCGCGGTGACGGGAACTGGCCCTGCTGCTGGAACCAGCCGGCGCCGCCGTGGATGTCGATGGCGGCCTTGACGAACAGATCGACCAGCGCCGGATGCAGGTCGTCGCGTGCGACCAGGGTCGCGGTCGGCGCGATCAGGTGCACGTCGCGCGCCGGGATGTCGCGCCCGAGGTCGACGATCCCGCGCGGCAGCACCACGTGGGTCAGGAATGGCAGGCGCCGCGTATAGGCTTCGGCCTGGCGGAAATCGAACAGGCGGATGCCCGGCGTCTGCAGCAGCATCTGGATCAGCGGCGCTTCCGGCGCCGAGCTGAACACCAGGCCGTCGATGCGCCCGGCCAGCAGCGCCACCGTGGCCGGCGTGTTTTCCAGCGATGAGATGGTCAGCTGGCCCGGCTCGACGCCGTTGGCCGCCAGCACCTGGCGGAACAGGCGCGGCACGCCGGTGCCTTCCGGACCGAGATTGATGCGCAAGCCTTTCAGCCCGGTGATGCTGCGTGGCCGGGGTTTGGCGGTGTCCGTTTTCGGCTCGCGCAGGAACAGCCAGACCGGCTCGGTGAACAGGCTGCCGAGCGATACCAGGCCGCGCGCTTCGAGTGCGCTTCTGTCGGCAGCCGTGACGCTGTCGGTCGAACCGCTCTGCACGAAGGCGATGTCGGCCTTGCCATCGACCAGGCGCTGCAAATTCTCGGCGGAACCAAGCGAGCGCTGCAGCGTGACCTGGATATCGTCGCGCGACAGCGCGGCCGCGTACTTGCGCCCGAATTCCTCGTACGCGCTGTTTTCCTGGCCGCCGGCCAGGAGCACGCGCCGCGGCGGCGCCGGATCGACCACGACGTAGGCGACCGCGCAGGCGATCACCACCAGCACGATGGTGGGAAGTGAGGCAAGCAGCAGGTCACGCAGGGATACCAGGCTGAACTTGCGCAGGCGGGGCCGCTTCACGCGAACCCCGCTGCGCCATTACAACGACTCAATGCAGCTGTTCCTCGATCACCGGCGGTTTCGGGCGGCTCGGGGCGGCCTCGGTTTTCGGCTGGGCCTCGCGCGGGCGGGCCGGTGCGGCGGCGGCCTTGGGACGCGGCGTGGCCGCGCCTTCCCTGGCGGCGCCGGTCTGCGCGTCCTTTTTGGCCTGCGCCGCGCCAGTGGCGGCCTTCGGGTGTACGCCCGGTTGGGCATCCTTTTTCGCGTGCCCGGCCGTAGCGGCTTTCGAAGCGGCTTGCTTCGCATGCGCCGGCGTGCTTTCCTTCTTCACGTGCGCAGCCACGGCCCCGGTGGCCGCCACGCCGGCCGCGGTGGCGCCCGCCGCAACCGCGTGATGAACCGGCGCGGCGGCGTCGGCTTTCGCCGGCTTCGCCGCGGGCGCCGGCGCTTCCACCGGCGCCGCCGTTTCCGGCGCCTCGACCGCATCCTCGTCCAGGTCCGCGCCTTCGGGCGGCGCGGCATGCTCGGTGTCGGTCGCAACCGCATCCTGCGGCCCGGCCGGCGCCGCCAGGCCCGGACGGTCGACGTGCACGCCGGGTACCAGCACGGTCTGCTGCGGCTCGATCATCGGCATCAGGCTCGGCGCCAGCGTCACCAGCAACTGCACCGGCAGCGCGCTGGTGAAATCGTAGTTGGCCGACTGCGGGCCATGCACGTAGGCGGTCATGCTGCCGAAGAAGCGCTCGCCGATGTTGAAGACGAAGGTGGCCGAGCGGTTCACGTAGCGCGATTCGATCAGGCGGTGGCCGGCGCCGTAGACGTCGAAACGCTGGTCGCCGGTACCGGTCTTGCCGCCCATTGCGATCACGCTGCCGTCCTGCTTGACGAAGGCGGCTTTCACGCGCTTGGCGGTGCCTTCCTGCGCCACGCCGTGGATGGCGTCGGCGACGGCGCGCGCCACGGCCGGGTTCAGCACCTGCTCGTCCTTCACGGCATCGCCGCGCTTGACCAGGGTTTCATACGGCGTGTCCTTGGCGAAGTGCAGCGCATCGACGCGCTGGGTCGGCTTGCGCACGCCGCCGTTGATGATGATGCCCATCAGTTCGGCCAGCGCGATCGGGCGGTCGGCCGAGGCGCCCAGCGTGGTCGCGTACGACGGCACCAGAGAATCGAAGGGGTAGCCCATCTTCTTCCACTGGGCGTGGATCTTGAGGAAGGATTCCACTTCCAGCAACCCGGCGATGCGCTTGTCCTGGGCATGCTTGCGGTGGGTCTTGAACAGCCACGCATACACTTCCTGGCGCTGCTTGACCGAGGCATCGGTCACCTCGGTCCAGCCGGCCTTCGGATGGGTGTGCAGGTAGCCGACCAGCCACAGCTCGAGCGGGTGGACCGAGGCGACGTAGCCGCGGTCGGCCAGCGACATGTTGGCCGGCGCATACTGGTCGTACATCTTGGCGATGCGTTCCTCGTCGACGTCGGCGTCGGACGGCAGGTTGGCGTGGATGAACTTGCCGAACTCGGCCAGCGTGGCGTCCGGCCGGATCGTGCGATGCACGGCGGCCAGCTTGCCGGCGCGCGGACGCACGCCCTGCATCAGCACGGTCTCGATCTCGGCCGGGCTCTTGCCGCGGTACTTGTTCCAGAAGCGCGCCAGGAAGTCGCGGCCCTCGCGGTCGGCAAAGCGCGACAGGTATTCGGCGCGGCGCGGATCGTCGGCGTCGGCCAGCAGCTGGGCCGAGGAGCCCGGCAGCTGGAACATGTAGTAGCGCACCACGTCGCGCATCAGGCGCACGAACACCAGGTTGGTCGAATTCTGCAGCGCTTCCTGCACGGTCAGGATGCGCGAATCGTCCAGGCGGCTGAAGTTGCCGAAGGTGTGCAGGCCGCCGCCGGTAAAGAAGGCTTCGCCCGGGCTGCCCGAATAGCGACGCGCCATGGCCGCCGCCAGCATCGGCTGCAGACCGCGGTCGGCGCCGGCCGGCAGCGTCGAGAAGTACTCGACCGCCCATTGCGTCAGCCGGTCCTTCGGATCGACGGCCACCGCCGCCAGTTCGGTGCGGCTCCTGGCCGCGTAGCGCTGGTGCAGCTGGTCGATGATGTCGAGGTAGGTCACCAGCGTGCGCAGCTTGGCGGTCGAGCCCAGGTCGAGCTTGGCGCCTTCGTTGATGTCGAGCGGCTGGTCGTAGTTGTCGGTCTGCACGCGCAGGTAGTTCACCTTGTCGCCGCGTTCCATCAGCGTGAAGCTGTACACGACCTTGGCCGGGTCGCCGTTGCCGAGCATGCCCTTGCCGGTCAGGCCGGCGGCCGCGGCCAGGGCCGGATCGGACAGCTTGCCGAGGGCGGCGGTGACGGCCTGCTGGGCCTGCGAATTCAGCGTGGTCACCACCGACAGGTCGAGGCGGTCCAGGTTGTACATGCGCGAGTCGCCCAGCAGGTTGGCCAGGTGGTTGCGCACCGCGTTGGCGGCCTTGCGCGTGACGAAGGCATTCGCGGCCGGCGCCGCCACGCCCGAGCCGAGCGCCGGGTGCAGGGTGATGTTCAGGGCGGCGTCGCGCAATTGTGGCGAGATCACGCCGGCCTGGGCCAGCACGCGCAGGTGGCTGTTGGTGAGGATCTCGAGGTCCTTCTCGCCGTTGCCCAGGTAATAGGCCGGACGGCGCTGCGCGATCATCAAGGACAGCGCTTCCTTGTACACCAGCGCGAATTCCGGGGTGACGACCTTGCCCGACAGGATGCGGTTGGCTTCGGCGAAGTCGCGTCCGTACCAGACCCACAAGCCGTCGCCGATGCCGTTCACTTCGCCGTAGCCGGGCTTGGCCGACAGCGGCACCGTGTTCAGGTACTCGAGCACGATGCGGCGGCGCGCGGCGCTGGTGTCCTCGCCGCCTTCATAAGCGCGCAGCGTGGCCGAGGCCATCTGGATCAGCTTGTCCTGCAGCGAGGCGGTGCGGCCTTCTGGCGAATGGCGGTATTTCTCGATCTGGGTCGCCAGCGTGCTGCCGCCGGCCACGCGCGAACCGCTGCCCAGGCCGACCGAATGCAGGGTCTTGTCGAACACCGCCTTCGAGAAACGGTCCCATTCGACCGCCGGGTTGCGCTTCGGATAGGTGGTGTCGAGCAGCTCGCGGTTCTCGATGAACAGCAGGCTCTGGACCAGCAGCGAGGGCGCGGCGTCGAACTTTTCGTACAGGCGTTCCGGGAAGCGCGCCGAGAACAGCGGCGCGCCGCTGTAGTCGAGGATGTCGAGGCCGGCGCGGGTCTTTTCCTGGTAGGTAGCGTACAGGCCGTGATCGGCCAGTTCCAGCATCTTGGGCGACATGCGGGCCTGGGCGTCGACAACGTAGTCGCGCGTCTTGAGCTTGGCCAGGTAGTTCGGCAGGTTCGAGTAACCGAGCCGCTCGTCGTACGGACTGGCCGACGGGAAGCGGATCGCGTCGCTCGGGCCCGGTTCCATGCGGTAGCTGATCTTCTTGGCCAATCCCGCGAAGAACCTTGCCTGCATGGTCGAGGTGCGGCTCTCGTGCACCGCGAACGCGGTCGCGCCGGCCGCGGCCAGCAGCAACAACAGCAGCAGGGACATCTTGAGCTTGCGCCAGCGCCGGCGCGGCGGCGTGGACTGCGGATCCGGCGGCGTCGGCGGCGGACCGGAGACACCGGTTTCCTCGGGTTCGGGAGGCAGGGTCTGGGGACGCGCGGGCGCGAGCGGTGCTTCCTGCACCACCGCCATGATCGGCATGCCGGCCGGGGCCGGTACGGGATGGCCCGGCAGCGCGAAGTTGCGGATGCGGCGCAGGGCGCGGGCGACGAGGCGAGGCCGTCGGAGACGGCGATTACTTTCCATGATGGCTTAACCGGTTTGAATCAATGTCTTGCATTCCTGTCAACCGGCGCGCCGGGCTGCTGGTCGGCTCGAGTGTTCCAGGTCTTAGGCAAAAATTTCACATTGTGCGACGCAACCCCACTCCAGATTGCGCTGCCTGCAGACATCATTCCACCACATCAATGTGAAATGCTGAAACCGCTCGGACAGTTTTTTGATCTTGCCCCTGTATTTTCGCAAAAAAACAACGGCTGAGTTTGTATTGACGTGCCGCGTCCACAACAGACCTGATCAGACTTTCGGCAGGCGCCGAACAAATGTTAAGTCGATACTTCAAACACTCTCGGCAAATTCCTACGATCGCTCCGGTACCGCTTCGAATTCAGCCTCCATCCGCTCCAGCTCGGCGCGCATGTCGGCAAACGCCGGCGCCACCTGTTCGGCATCGCCTTTCACGCCAAGTTCGATGTGGCGGCGGGTTTGCGCGTCGCCCACGCTGGGCAGGCTGAACACTTTGATGCCGGGATAGCGCGCTTCCAGGCGCTCCATCAGCGGCGTCAGTGTCGATTCGGCCTGGCCGAACACCAGCAGCGCCCGCTCGGCGCGCCGCTCGCGGTGGAACAGGTGTTCGTAATGCGTGTCCAGCACCCAGGCGATCATCGGCCAGGCCATCACCGGAAAGCCGGGCACGAAATGGTGTTGGGCGACCGTGAAGCCGGGAATGCGGTTGTACGGGTTAGGGATCAATGCGCTGCCGGCCGGGAATTCCGCCATTTTCAGGCGCTGCAAATTGTCCGGCGACTGCAAGTCGGCGTCCTGCCCGGCTTCGCGCGCGGTCTCGCGGATGCGCTCCTCGACCAGCAGGCGCCCTTCCGGATGCAGCGCCAGCGGCACGCCCAGCGCCCGCGCCGCGCACTGGCGCGTGTGGTCGTCGGGGGTGGCGCCGATGCCGCCGCAGGAAAACACGATGTCCGGCCCGGCGAACGAGCGCGCCAGCAGCGCGGTGATCCGTTCGGGGTCGTCGCCGACGATCTCGGCCCAGGCCAGCTGCAGGCCGCGCTCGGCCAGCAGTTCGATCACCTTGGGCAGGTGCTTGTCGCTGCGCTTGCCGGACAGGATTTCGTCGCCGACGATGATGAGGCCGAATGCCATGTGGGTTCCTTCCGAGAGCTGTGGGAATGCCTGCAGTGTGCCACGAAGCGCCGGCCTGTGCCTTCTACCGTGCCCCGCCCGGGCCGTCACGTCCCAGGCCGTCATCCTGGGCGGCCCCGTCCTTCTGTTCCTGGGCGGCGCGCAGATCGGCCAGCGCCTGCAGGCAGTAATACTGGAACCACAGCCCGGTGAAGATGAAGATGATCAGGTACAGCCAGATCGACAGCACCGCCAGCACCGGGAACAGCACCACGGATACCAGCGCACCGCCGATCCAGGCCACGCCCGGCAGCGCGCCCAGCAGGCCGGAGATGATGCCGATGATTAGCAGCGGCCGCTTGCGGGTGCGCACGATGGCGCGCCGCTCTTCCAGGCTGGCGTGGATCGACAGCGCGTCGTAGCTCATCACGCGAGCGGTCAGCCAGCCCCACAGCACCGCCTGCACCACCAGTGCCAGCGGCGCCAGCGCATACAGCGGCAGGGTCACCAGCCACAGCAGGGTAAACACGACGATGCCGGACACGTTCACGCCCAGGCTGCCCAGGAAGCTGCCGCCCTCCCTGCGCTCCAGGTTCGGAAACTGGATCCGGCTCACGTGGCGCGCGATGGCCGGCATCGCGCCCACGCCGATGAACAGCAGCGAGGTGATGATCATCAGCGGCAGCAGCACCAGCATCGCCGCCAGCGGTATCACCAGCGCCTTCAGGAAACCCAGGCCCAGGCTGGACAGCACGCTGCCGCTGGCCGTGAACAGGCCGTACTCGAGGAACACGGTGCGCAGGTAGTCGAGCATCGGCTCCATGCCGGTGTACAGCACGCCGCCCCACAGCGCCAGCGACAGCAGCAGCGGCACCACTGACAGCAGCAGCATGCGGCTCGAGAACTGCGAGCGCAGCGCCCGGCCGTAGGCGATCGCGATCGGGCGCATCATGAGGCGCCACCGCGGCGGCGGCCGGATTCGGCCATGCGCACCAGGCCCAGCCACTGCTGGCGCCAGAAGCCGCGGCCGTAGTCGCGCCCGGGGCGCACCGTGCCGTCCGGGTTGACGCGCTCGAACTGGTCGCGCACGCCGGTGCCGTGGAAGCCCGGCGCGAAGTTGGCGGTGCGGAACAGGATGTCCCACACCGGCAGCAGCACGCCGAAATTGCAGCCGCCCAGCGAGCCCGTCCCCTGCGATTCGTGGCCGATGCCGACCGCATGGTGGGTGCGGTGGAAGCGCGGCGAGATCAGGAGGCGTTCGCCGATGGCGCCGAAGTGCATGCGCACGTTCGCATGCTGCAGGCTCTGCAGCGCGCGCGACACCGACACCAGCAGCACGTACTGCGCCGGCGCCACGCCGATCGCCAGGGCGATGACGGCCAGGTAGACGTCGCGCAGCAGGTCATCCAACAAGTGGTTCCGGTTGTCGCTCCACAGATTCATGTTGCGCTGGCTGTGGTGCAGGCTGTGCAGCGCCCACCACCAGCGGAAGCGGTGCTGGCCGCGGTGGAACCAGTAATCGAAGAAGTCCAGCACCACCAGGTACAGCAGGAAGCCGAGCAGCGGATGCGTGCCCGACAACAGCGATTCCAGGTTGAACGGATGCATGCCCTCCATGCGCAGCATGGCGGCCACGTGGTCCATGAGCGGATCGAAAGTGAAGAAGACCGCCATCGTGAACAGGCCGAGGCGGTGGATCAGGGTATAGATGAAATCGTTCAGGCGCGCGTGGCGGTCGGTCATCCGCTGCGCCGGGATCAGGGCTTCCAGCGGACGCAACACCAGGTACAGGGCTGCGATCTCGCAGGCGCCGATCAGGAACCATTCGACGCCTTCGAAGGCGTCTTCGGTGTATTCGCCGAGGCCGCTGTGGAACAGGAAGGGCTCGACCAGGCTCTCGAACAGCCAGCCCTGCAGGAATGCGAACCAATCGAGGAAATGCTGGATCATAAGGTGGTGCAGTGTTTCGGTAATAGCGAGTCGGTACGTGGAATGTCAGCGGGTCCGGTATGCCGGATGCTCACGCAGTGTAGCGAAACAGAAGCCTTTCTGCTGGAGCCCGGTAATCAGGGGTTCCAGGTTGGCCGGCGCCCACGGGTCCTTGCGCGACCAGATGCCCATGTGCGCCATGAAGATGTCGCCATCCTTCAGGTGCGTGAGCGCGCGCTTGAGCAGCACCGCGTTGGGGTAGGCGTCGCTGGAGGTCTCGTCGCCGGAAAAGCCGGCTTGCGCCCAGCCCACGTGGCGGTAGCCGCAGGATGTCGCCGCGGCCAGCACGTTGGGCGAGGTATGCCCGCCCGGCGCCCGGAACAGCGGATCGAGGCGGCGCCCGGTGAGTTCCATGAAACGGGTGTCGACCCGGCGCAGTTCGTCGCAGTACTGGGCGGCGCTCCAGGTTGCCTGCTTGCCGGCATGCGCCCCGAACTGGGGTTTGACGCGCATGCGGCCGCCGGTTTCGTCGCCGCGCCAGTAGACGTGGTCGAAGGTATGGCTGCCGAAGGCGTGTCCTTCCGCCACCCGCGCCTTCCAGTACGCGGCCCAGGACGGATCGAGCGACCAGTCGCCGCGCACCGTCTTTTCGTTGGCCAGGAAAAAAGTCGCCTTGACGTGGTGCCTGCGCAGGGTATCGGCGATGAGTTCGGCCTGCGACTGGCTGCCGGTATCGAAGGTCAAATAAAGAGTGCCCTTGCAGGCATCGCCGGCGGCGCCGGCCTGCAGCGGCACGGGGCCGGCCGCCAGCAGCAGCGCCGCTGCGGCCAGCCGCGGCCGAGGCATGCGCCAGTCCGGCATCACATCCTCGGCGCCGAATTGGCGAAGAACACGCCGTGCGGCGAGCGCCCGACCGGGATCAGCTTCACGACCTTGCGCGTGGCGACGTCGATCACGGCCACTTTCTTGATCCAGCGCAGGGTCACCCACAGCGTCTTGCCGTCGTTGGTGAGTTCCATGCAGTCCGGACCGCCCGGCACCGGGATCATGCCGACGTTTTCCAGCGTGACCTGGTCGATGATGTTGATCGAGTTCTGCACCCGGTTCGACACGAACACGTGGCGCCGGTCGCCCACCGCGCGGAAATTGTGGGCGCCGTTGCCGGTCCTGATGCGCTTGACCGTCTTGCGGGCGCGCCAGTCGATGACTTCGACGTAGTCGCTGCCCATGATCCCGACCAGCAGGTACTTGTCGTCCGGCGTCATGGTGATGCCGGCCGGGAGCTTACCGACCGGCATGGTCCATTTCACGGTCTGGGTCGCCAGGTCGATCGCGCTGACCTGGTCGCTGCCCTGCTGGGTCACGAAGGCCATCGTGCTGCGCGCGTCGAAGGCGATGTGGCTGGGCATGCGCGCCAGGGGCAGGCGCTTGCTGAGGGCCAGGTTGGCACCGTCGTATTTATAGATGTCCACCCGGTCCAGGCGCAGCGACGCCGAGACGAACCATTTCTGGTTCGGCGAAAAGCCGATCTGGTAGGGGTCCAGCACGTCGGTGATGCGGCGCTGCACCTTGCCGCTCTTGGGGTCGAGGAAGATCAGTTCGTTGCCGACCGAACTGGCGACGATCAGCGAACGGTTGTCCGGCGTCGCCATCAGGTGGTGCGGCTCCTTGCCGACCGCGAAGGTGCCGTTGTCGGCGCCGGTTGCCTGGTCGAGCAGCTGGACCGTGGCGTCGCGCGAATTCAGGACCACGACCACGTTCGCGTGGGCGGCCTGGACCGCGGAAAACAGGCACAGGCCGGAGACGATGAGCTTGTGGAAACGACGCAGCATGGGGAGGGACACCAAGGTGGAAAGCTTTATTCTACGAGGAAACGTTCAGATTCAAGGTCCGGTTGACGACGATTTGGGCGGATTTAAGTAGATTCCACATCGATTCGGCGTGCCGCCGCAACACCGTGAAAAAGTCGTCAATAGCGCTTTGACAGGCCATGCACTACAATCGGCCTTCATTCTGAATAATAAGGAAAGACCCATGACCACCACCACGAATTCCGGCCTGCAATACGAAGACACCGTCGTCGGCGAAGGCGCCGAAGCGACCGCCGGCAAGTACGTGACCGTGCACTACACCGGCTGGCTGCAGAACGACGACGGCAGCGCCGGCGCCAAGTTCGACTCCAGCAAGGACCGCAACGATCCGTTCCAGTTCCCGCTGGGCGCCGGCCACGTCATCAAGGGCTGGGACGAAGGCGTGCAGGGCATGAAGGTCGGCGGCGCCCGCCGCTTGACCATCCCGGCCAGCCTGGGCTATGGCGCGCGCGGCGCCGGCGGCGTGATTCCGCCGAACGCCACCCTGATCTTCGACGTCGAATTGCTCGACGTATAACTGCTCGACGCCTGACACCATGCGCCCCGCCCGCGGTTCCGGGTCGTCCATACGGCTGACAATTGCGGGCCTGTGCGTGGCCCTGCTCGCGCCGGCCTTGTCCGGCTGCATGGCGATGGCCGTCGGCGGCGCCGTGGTCGGCACCGGCGTCGCCGTTGCCTCGACCGCGGCCAGCGCCGGCGTGGCGGTCGGCAAGGGCGCCGCCAAGGTAGCCACCTATCCGTTCCGGAGCGAGGAACCAGGTAAATGACCTGAGCGTTTCCTCTAAAGTTCCCGCGTTTTCCCCGTGATTCCCTGCACGATGCGCTAAGATGCTTGAAAACATCACAAGCACAAGGAGTCACCATGAGTTTGCAAGACCAGTTCGCCCAGGCCCAGATCGATTCGAAGAACCTGCCCGAGCGTCCCGACAACATGACGCTGCTGAAGATCTATTCCCTGTTCAAGCAGGCGGCCAACGGCGACGTCACCGGGGAGCGTCCCGGCTTTACCGACATGGTCGGCCGCGCCAAGTACGATGCCTGGGCCGCCCTGAAGGGCACCTCGCAGGAAGACGCGATGCAGCAGTACGTCGACCTGATCGAAGACCTCAAGTAATCATCAAGCCTGATAATTAAGCCTTAAACGTCTTGCGCATGCTTTCGCCCACCTTCTGCTCGATGGCGGGGGCGAAAGCGCTCATCAGGAAACCCAGCTTGATGCGCAATGCGGCCTGCTGCTGGCCCAGCGCGAGCGATCCTTCCACACCGCTGCGTTCGAAGCGCAGTACGTCGCCTTCCCACTTGCATGCCAGGCCATAATCGCCGGCCAGTTTGTCCGCCACCTTCTGGGCGGCGGCGCGCGCCGCGTCCTGGCTCAGGTTGTGCTGCTGGGTGATGCTGATATCCGCCATGTCGGCTATTCCTTCCTGATCGAAATCAAACAGCCCGCCATGATGCCATTTGAGACGGCTTAAGGCCAGTCAATTGACTAAAATCAATGTGTCCTCCAGGCAACCGGCGACGATGCGATTTGCAACCCGGTCACCAAGGAGAAGTCATCATGGAATCACCCGTCAAACCGCCGATCGGTTTCATTCCGATGCCCAGCGCCCCCTACCGCCAGCACCGCAAGGCCGCGCAACTGCTCGACCAGCCGGGCCGTCCGCGTCCGGTGGGCGTGCCGCCCGGCGCGTCGCCCGCGCTGGCCACGCCCGGGCTGGCGCCCGCGGGCACTGCGGACGGCAGCCCGGCCGCCGCGGAAGACGGCGCCGGCGACGTGCCCCTGCCCTACGCCTTCGGCGCGCGCGTGCTGATGTGGAAGCAGGATCCGTCGGTGGGCGAGATCGGCACGCGCAAGGCGTTCCTGCCGGGCGTGGTGCTGGCCGGTCCGCGCGACGCCCGCATCAGCATCGGCGACCCCGCCATTGCCGCGGTCGAGCCGAACGCCTTCGGCGACTTCGTGACCATGCCCGACACCCCGCAGTTCGACGCCGTCCACACCTTTGCGGTGGTGCGCCAGACGCTCACCATGTACCAGCGCGCGCTGTCCGCCGCAGGCGCCGTCATGCCCCTGCCCTGGCAATGGAACAGCAGCGTCGACACCGCCCCGCTGCAGGTATTTCCCTACGGCCTGCCGAACGTGATGAACGCCTATTACAGCCGCAGCCAGGCCTGCCTGAAGTTCGGCGACTTCATCCCGTCCGGAGAAAGCGAACGGGTATATACCTGCCGCTCGTTCGACATCGTCTCGCACGAGACCGGCCACGCCGTGCTCGACGGCCTCAAGCCGCACTGGCTGGAAGCCGACAACCCGCCCCAGACCGGCGGCCTGCACGAAGCCTTCGGCGACCTGACCGCGATCTTCCTGGCGCTGTCCCAGCTCGACCAGTGCGACGCGGTGGTGGCCCAGACCAAGGCGCACCTGCACGACAAGACCTTCCTGGCCGACATTGCGGAACAGTTCGGCCTGGCACTGGGCAGCACCACCGGCCTGCGCAATGCCGACAACGACCTGACCCTGTCGCAGGCCGGTACCGAAGTGCACGCCATCTCCCAGGTCTTCACCGGCGCCATCTACGACATCCTGGCCGACCTGTTCGCCTTCGAGCGCAAGCCCGAGCTGGAAGATTGCGCCGGCGTGCTGCACCGGGTGGCAGCCTGGCTGCGCGGCCTGGTGCTGCGCGCCCTGATCGCCGCGCCCGAACGCGCCGCCACCTACGCCGACGTGGCCAACGAGATGCTGCGCCTGTGCCAGGAAGACGGCCAGCCGCCTGCCTACGCCGGCTTCATCCGCGACCGCTTCGCCCAGCGCGAAGTGCTCGACGTGCCGCCGACGGCACCCGCCACGGACACGCTGGCTGCACTGCCCGGTGGCCGCGCCCCGGTCATGCGCTTCGCGCCGCTGGTCTGCGACGCCCCCGGCGCACGCCAGGACCGAAGGGCCTGCTGCGGCACCATGAACCTGGCGGAGTACCATGGCGTCGAACGCATACTGGACGCCGAAGCGCAGGCGCTGGCGCGCTGGTGCGCCGAGCACGGCCGCTTCGGCCCGGCCGGCAGCGAGGCCGGCGACGGCGTCGGGACCACCACCCGGGTGGCGGCGATGGTCGCCTCGGTGACGGCCTCGGCCACGTCCGGCGGCGCCGGCGGCGCGGCCAGCGCCACGGTGGTGGCGGCCTCGATGACGGCCTCGACCTCGGCGACGGCGGAGCGGCACGCGGAAGACGTGGCGACGATCCCGATCATTTCATAACGGAGGCAGTGGATGAAGATCAAGGCGACGGCCAGCGGCGGCTTTGCCGGCCGCACAGAACACGTCGAGCTGGACACCGGTTGCCGCGCCGACGGTGCGGCGATCGAATCGCTGCTGGAGCGGCTGGATTTCTTCGGCGCCGGCGTGGCGCAAATGGATGACTGCGGAGTCGGCGCCGACCTGCGGCGCTGGGAAATCACGGCCGACGACGGCCGGCGCTGCCGCACGGTGGCGCTGACCGAGGATGGGAGCCCCGCCGCCACCGGCTGGCAAGCCCTGCTCGCCCACCTTAGGGCGCACGCGGCCGGCTGATTTTCCGCACGATTGTTCGCAAATCAGGCACACATCAGCACATTTGCTTATGTGTATTGTGTATAAACCTGATTTGTCGTAAAAGCGGAATTGCCCTAAAATACAGTGCTTTGCCGCGTCCGGCGAGCTTCCCCTGCCCGCCCCACGCCGCCGCTCTCATTCTAATGATAGGACTGTTATGACCCACGTTGTCACCGAATCGTGCATCCAATGTCGCTATACCGACTGCGTGGATGTATGCCCGGTAGATTGTTTCCGGGAAGGCCCGAACTTCCTCGCCATCGACCCGGACGAGTGCATCGATTGCGCCGTTTGTGTAGCGGAATGCCCGGTCAACGCGATTTATGCGGAAGAAGACGTGCCGTCGGACCAGCAGCAATTTATCAAGATCAACGCCGACCTGTCACGCCACTGGCCGTCGATCACCAAGACCAAACCCGCCCTGCCCGACGCGGAAGAGTGGAAAGACGTCAAGGACAAGCTGGACAAGCTGGCTCGATGACATTCGCCGGCATCGGCGGCGCCTGAAGCGCCGCCGCCGGCGCAACGCGTTCCATCGCCAGTCCCGGCAAGCGTGCGCCAATCGTGGCACACTGTCCGGCCTCGTCCCATCATCCCCACAAACATCAACAGGAAGTAAGCATGACTATCAGTGCCACCCCAGACGCGGGCGCCATCGCTCCCAACAGCTCCTTTGCCGGCGCCATCGAAGCCGATGCCGTGATCATCGGCGCGGGCCCGGTCGGCCTGTTCCAGGTGTTCGAACTGGGCCTGCTGGAAATCAAAGCCCACGTGATCGATTCGCTGGCGGCCGTCGGCGGCCAGTGCGTGGAACTGTATCCTGACAAGCCGATCTACGACATCCCGGCCGTGCCGATCTGCACCGGCCAGGAATTGACCGACAACCTGCTCAAGCAGATCGAGCCGTTCGAGCCGACCTTCCACCTGGGCCAGGAAGTCACCACCGTCCAGCGCCGCGAAGACCACCGTTTCAACGTCGAAACCTCGACCGGCACCCGCTTCATCACCAAGACCATCTTCATCGCCGCCGGCGTCGGTTCGTTCCAGGCGCGCACGATCAAGGTCGACGGCATCGAGAAGTTCGAGAACAGCCAGCTGTTCTACCGCGTCAAGGATCCGGCACTGTTCGAAGGCAAGAACCTGGTCATCTGCGGCGGCGGCGACTCCGCGCTGGACTGGGCCCTGAATTTCGTCGGCAAGGCCGAATCCGTCGTGCTGGTGCACCGCCGCGACGACTTCCGCGCCGCCCCGGCGTCGGTCGCCAAGATGAAGCAGCTGTGCGACGAGTACGAGATGCAGTTGATCACCGGCCAGGTCACCGGCTTCGACGAAAAGGACGGCCAGCTGTCCGAAGTCAAGGTCACCGGCGCCGACGGCGTGACCCGCCGCGTGCCGCTGGACATGCTGATGGTGTTCTTCGGCCTGTCGCCGAAGCTGGGTCCGATCGCCGAATGGGGCCTGGACATCGAACGCAAGCAGCTGAAAGTGGTGGACACCGAGAAGTTCGAGACCAACGTCCCGGGCATCTTCGCGGTGGGCGACATCAACACCTACCCGGGTAAGAAGAAGCTGATCCTGTCGGGCTTCCACGAAGCCGCGCTGGCCGCCTTCGGCGCCGCGCCGTACATCTTCCCGGACAAGAAGATCCACATGCAGTACACGACGACCTCGCCGAAGCTGCACAAGATCCTCGGCGTCGAGACGCCTGTGTTCGACTAAGCGGTCCAGCGCCTCGGCGTTCCGTAACGGTAGTACCACGAAAATGCCCCGCCGATGCGGGGCATTTTTCTTATGTAGGTCACTTAACCGAACCCGGTTACGAACTGTGATACAAGTGTTGCATTACACTATTTTTTTCGATTAAAGCTACTAATTTGGTGTTGCTTTATGCAAATCCGATTGACCTATAATTGACGAAACTGATGCGTCTACATTGGTAAGTCGCACAGCAGGAACCCTGCAAAACCGTAGCGAGCGGCAGCAGCTCCGTTGGGCTCGCCTAGTGCGAGGAGCGCAGCTGTACCCGAGTACAGCGAGCATCGCGCAACGGAAATGCAACGCGCAGCAGGTTTGGCAGGGTGCCGAAATCATGAAGGAAAAATATATATGCTTTATCAACTGCATGAGATGCAACGCTCCTTCCTGACCCCGCTGATGCAGTGGGCCGACGCCTCCGCCAAACTGTTTTCGAACCCGGTCTCGCCCTTCGCGCACACCCCGTTCTCGCAGCGTATCGCCGCCGGCTACGAGCTGATGTATCGCCTGGGGAAGGATTATGAAAAACCCGCCTTCGAGCTGAGCTCGACCAACATCGACGGCCGGGACGTCGCGATCATGGAACGCACGGTCGTCGGCAAGCCGTTCTGCAACCTGATCCACTTCAAGAAGGACATGCCGGACGCCGCTTTCGAAGCGCTGGCCCAGCCGACCGTGCTGGTCGTGGCGCCGCTGTCCGGGCACCACTCGACCCTGCTGCGCGACACGGTGCGCGCTCTGCTGCCGAACCAGGACGTCTACATCACCGACTGGATCGACGCGCGCATGGTGCCGCTGTCGGAAGGTCCCTTCCACCTGGACGACTACGTGTATTACGTCCAGGACTTCATCCGCCACCTGGGTCCGGACGTGCACGTGATCTCGGTGTGCCAGCCGACCGTGCCGGTGCTGGCCGCGATCTCGCTGATGGCGAGCCAGAACGATCCGAAACTGCCGAAATCGATGGTCATGATGGGCGGCCCGATCGACCCGCGCAAGTCGCCGACCGCGGTCAACGACCTGGCCCTGGAAAAGCCGTTCTCGTGGTTCGAGAACACCGTGATCTATGCGGTGCCGGGCAATTACCCGGGCTTCGGCCGCAAGGTCTACCCGGGCTTCCTGCAGCACGCCGGTTTCATCGCCATGAACCCGGGCCGCCATGCCCAGAGCCACCGCGAGTTCTACCAGCACCTGTTACGCGGCGACGACGATTCGGCCGAAGCGCACCGCAAGTTCTACGACGAGTACAACGCCGTGCTCGACATGCCGGCCGAGTACTACCTGGAAACCATCAAGACCGTGTTCCAGGAATCGCGCCTGCCGAAAGGCACCTGGGAAGTCGGCGGCCAGCTGGTGCGTCCGCAGGACATCAGGAACGTGGCCCTGTTCACCATCGAAGGCGAGCTGGACGACATCTCGGGCGCCGGCCAGACCCACGCCGCGCACGACCTGTGCACCAACATTCCGGAAGACAAGCAGAAGCAGTTCACGGCGCCCAAGTGCGGCCACTACGGCATCTTCTCGGGCCGCCGCTGGCGCGAGATCATCTGTCCGATGATCGGGGAGTTCATCCGCAAGCATGGCTGAGCGCCAGGTTGCCGGAGCCAATAAAAATGCCGCGGGAGACCGCGGCATTTTTTATTTCGTCGTCCCGCAGCCAATGCGGGAACGACGAAATAAAACGGCCCGCTCCACCGATGCGAAGCAGGCCGTCATGACGCACCTGTGCAGGCGCGATGGTGGGCATTCACCTACCGGGGCCGCCCCTACGGGCAGCCCTCGGACTCAGCGGCTGTTGATGATCAGGTCCGCGATCACCCCGGTGGCAATGGCCGCCAGCACGTAATCGCCGCCGGTCTGTACCCAGTGGTAGCCGCGCGGCGGCTGGCGCAGGCGGTGGCCGCGCCAGTCGTCGACCACGTACTGCCTGGTGCGGTAGTGGCTCGGCAGGCGTCCGCCGCGGCGCAGGTCGTGCGACGGTCCGGCGCCATCCCAGCGCTGGTTGCTGCGGCCATTGTAGTTACCGCGATCATTGTCGCGGCGATCATGATCACGCCGGTCATTGTCACGGCGGTCGCCGCCGCGGTCACGGTCGTACTGGCCGCCGCGATCGTGATCGCGGTCGCCATGGTAGCGATCCTGGGCGAAGCCCGCCGCACTGGCGCCCATCAGGGCGGCCGCCAGCGCGGAAATGACGAGGTGCTTCTTGTCCATAAGATCCTCCTTCGAGTTCATTGCATGGCCTCAGTAAACCACGGCCCGGCCCGGCGCTCCGTTAATTGCATCACCCAAGCGGCAAAACACCGCGACGCCGCTACACGGCCGCCGGCGCATGCGGGGCAGCTGCCGGGCGCCCGCGGCCCTGCTTTCGACGGCGCCCGGCTTTTCGCGGATAATGACGGCTTGCGTATCATGCGCACAATACAGAACAGAATTGAATGCCGTGACCAAGACCTTCGCCGACCAGATCGAAGACCTGCTGCCGCAGACCCAGTGCACCAAATGCGGCTATCCCGCCTGCCGCCCGTACGCGGAGGCGATCGCGCGCGGTGAAGCCCCGATCAACCAGTGTCCGCCGGGCGGCATGGAAGGCGTGGCGCGCCTGTCCCGGCTGACCGGCCAGCCGGTGATCCCGATCAACCCGGCCAATGGCATCGAGCGGCCGCGCCCGGTGGCGTACATCGACGAGAACCTGTGCATCGGCTGCACGCTGTGCATCCAGGCCTGCCCGGTGGACGCGATCATGGGCGCGGCCAAGCAGATGCACACTATCCTGCCGAGCCTGTGCACCGGCTGCGACCTGTGCGTGGCGCCCTGTCCGGTCGACTGCATCGCGATGATCCCGCGCGCCGAGGATCCCGACGGCAAACTCACCGGCTGGGCCGCCTGGTCGCAGGAGCAGGCCGACGCCGCGCGCGCGCGCCACGACTTGCGCAGCGAGCGCCTGCGCCGCGAAAAGGAAGAGAACGATGCGCGCCTGGCCGCCAAGGCGCTGGAAAAGATGCGCGCGGTGACCGCGGAGCAGACCAACAGCGCCGAAGAGCTGGCGGAAAAGGAGCGCAAGCGCGCGATCATCGCCGCCGCCATCGAGCGCGCGCGCCAGAAAGCGGCGGCAGCGCCCGCCCCGTCCAAGAAAAAAGAATGAAGCATCGCCGATGAACGCCGCCAAACGACACGCCATCTTCACGCGCCTGCGCGCCGCCAATCCGAACCCGACCACCGAACTCGAATACACCACGCCGTTCGAACTCCTGATCGCGGTGCTGCTGTCGGCGCAGGCCACCGACGTCGGCGTGAACAAGGCCACGCGCCGCCTGTACCCGGTGGCCAACACGCCGCAAGCCATCCTCGACCTCGGCCTGGACGAGCTGAAGACCTATATCTCGACCATCGGCCTGTACAACAACAAGGCCAGGAACGTGATCGCCACCTGCGAGATCCTGGTCAACCAGTACGGCGGCGAGGTGCCGCGCGGGCGCGAGGCGCTGGAAGCGCTGCCGGGCGTGGGCCGCAAGACCGCCAACGTGGTGCTGAACACCGCCTTCGGCGAACTGGCGATGGCGGTGGACACCCACATCTTCCGCGTGTCCAATCGCACGAAACTGGCGCCCGGCAAGAACGTCGACCAGGTCGAGCACAAGCTGATGAAGTTCGTGCCGAAGGAATTCCTGCAGGACGCCCACCACTGGCTGATCCTGCACGGCCGCTACACCTGCGTGGCGCGCAAGCCCAAGTGCTGGAACTGCGTCATCAACGATTTGTGCGAGTTCAAGGACAAGACGCCGGCACCGGCCGGCCTGCTGCCGCCGGCGGACGCTGCCCCGATCACTTCGGCCCCTCCGGACACCGCGGCGCCCTGAGCCTTCACGGCCGGGCCGCGCCAGGCGCTCACGAAGCGGCGGGCGACAGCACCACCGAAAAGAACATCAGGTTGGTGCCGTTGTACAGCTTGAGCAGGATGGTATTGCGCCCTTTGCGGAAGTGCAGCTTGCGCTGCCCCTCGACCAGGTTGCGCGTGGCGATCTCCGTGTCCAGCCGATAAAAGGGATGGCGGTACCAGGGCTTGTCGCCGTCGCCGCTGATCCAGACCAGGCGGTCGTTGAACCAGATCTTCGAATCGTCGTCGGCGCCGATCGCCATCCACATATCGAGGTCCCGGTCGACTTCGACCTCGGCCCAGGCGTAATACACCGCATGTTCGGCGCGCGGCAGCGGGATCGATGGATACGTGGCGTCCTGCTGCCAGGTCCAGCGCACCGGCAGGTCGTTCTTTCCGTAGTAGACGGCGTCCAGGTCGACGCCGCGCTCGGGCGGATACACGGCCCCGATGCTGTTCGTCCCCTGCCCTTCGAACGGGCCGATCACGTACCAGGTGTCGAGGTGGATGCGGTTGGCGTAGGCGCCCCCGGCGCCGAGTGTGCGGCCGCTGCCCGTGCGCACGCGCGCCGCGTCCAGCGCCGGCGGTTTCAGGTAGCCGCCGTAGCCGCGCCGGTCGCTGAAGCTGGCGCTCGACATGTCCAGGCTGCTGCCGGTCAGCACGCCCGGCGGCGCCATCTCCAGGCCCTTGGCCAGCGCATCGAGCCGCCCGCCCAGCGCCGCCGACGCCAGGCCGGACTGCAGCGCACCGCCGCCCTCCCCGCTGCCGACGCCACTCATGCGGGCATCGCCGCGCCGTCCATCACCGGGCTGGTTGACGGCCACGCCCTGCTGCCTCGCCATCAACTGCGCGCGGCGCTGCGCCAGCGCGGCCTTGGCCTGCGCCGTCAGCCTGGCGACCACGGCTTGCGGCACTTCCGGCTTCGTGGGCGGCGACGGCCGGCGCGCCGCCGCGCGCTGCACGCGCTTGCGCGCTTCGCTTTCGGGGATGCGCAGCAGGCGCGCCAGCTCGGCGGTGCGGATTTGCTGCTCTACCTTCTCAATCGCCCGCATCAGTTCGCGCGCCTGCTTTTCCGGCGCCTGCTCGTGCTTGTCCGCCGCCTTGCCGCCACGCTCCTGCGCCGGCGCGGGCGGCAGGCCCGCGCTCTGCTCGAGCGCTTCCTTGATCTCTTCCATCGTGCGCAACTGCTTGCGCATCTGGCGCCGGTCAGTCTGGCGCAAGGACTGTTCGACGCGCGCCTGCACGCCCTGCTCGCGCCGGTGCTCGATGCGCACCGGCCCGGCCGTGTACAAAACGGTGGCCAGCAGCAGGTGTACCCCAGCCGATGCGGCCAGCCACGGCTGGCGGCGCGGCACATCGTAGATGGCCGGGACGTCCAGTCGGGGCTGGGCCAAATCCGCCATCACTGCCGCCGCGTGTGCATCGAGATGTTGGTCAGGCCCTCGAACTGGCACAGATCGAGCACCCGCACGATGGACTGGTAGGACGCATTGCCGTCGCCGTCGATGCGCACCGGGCGCCCGGGATTGCGCGCGGCCTCGTCGCGCAGGCGCTCGTGCAGCGCTTCAGTTGACAATGCCCCCGTCGATGGCGCCCCGGCCGACGGCGCGCCGCTTGGCAGCCCGTCGGCATCGCCGATCGCCACGTTGCCGCCGCGGTCGATGCGGATCACCAGCGGATCGGGCGCGGCGGTGGCCATGTCGAGCGAGGCGGCGGAGCGCGGCAACGTGATCGGCAGCTGTTTTTCGCGCTGCTTTTCCTCCTTCTGCTTGAACGAGGTGGCGACCATGAAGAACATCAGCAGGAAGAAGATGCAGTCGATCAGGGCGATCAGGCCGATCTCGGGCTGTTCGTCGTCGCCGAACTTAACGCGCATGGTTCGCCTCCACCGCCACGGACAGCGGCGCCGGCATCGATGCAGGCGACGCGCCGGCGTCATCCAGCACCCGGTTCAGCTGGCGCTCCAGTGCGAAACCGATGCCGGCCAGGCGGTGGCGGAAGAAATGATGCAGCGCCAGCGCCGGCAAGGCCACCGCCAGCCCGGCCGCGGTGTTTACCAGCGCCTTGGAAATGCCGCCCGCCAGCAGGGTCGGATCGCCCATGCCGTTGGACGCGATCACATGGAAGGATTCGATCATGCCGATCACGGTGCCGAGCAGGCCGACGATCGGCGCCACGGTGGCCACCACGTTCAGCGCATAGGCTTTCTGCTGCTGCTGGCGCAATTCGAGCGAGGCCATCTCGCCGGCGCGCGCCGCCAGCGCATCGTGCGGCAAGCGGCGCCGCCCGGCCGGTTCCGCCAGCTCGGCCAAGATGCGCGCCAGTACGCTGTCGTCCTCCAGCAGGCGCGCGCGCAATTCATCGAAGCGGCCGGCCCGCCACAGGGCATGCGCCTCGTCGGCCAATCCTTCCGGCACGATTTTACTGACGCGCAAATTGGCCAGCCGCTCGAAGGCGACCGCCAGCGCCAGCACCGACAGGGCACCGATCACGATTACGCCGGTGCCGCCCCGCGCCAGCTGGCCCGCCAGGTTCAGGTCCTGGGCATGGCCGGGTAGCACGACCAGCAGCAGGCAACAGGACAACGGCACGCGGGGCAAGCTCGACATGGCAATCCTTTCGATGGGCTGGATGCGAACCAATGTAGCACAACATCTTGAACACTTCGCAATTATTTTGCTACACATTAGTAAAAATAATGCTTACATGTAGAAGAATAGACGACAAGATCATGCCCGGCGGCGGCCTCTCCCTTGCAAAATTTCAGCGGAACGTAAAGTGCTTGTGCCCCAGGTAGCTGGTGAACACCGGCACCACCACCCCGATGCCGTGCGCGATCTCGTGCGCGAAGGCTTCGACGCCCAGCGCGGGCAGCACCCAGTACAGCAGCACCATGCTGATGGCCCAAGTCTGCGCAACCGCCGCCACGTTGACCAGGATGAAATAACCGGCCGCATGGTGCACGGCCCGGCGGCTGTCGCGGAACACGAACAGCCTGGCCAGCACGAAGGCAGTCAGCATGCCGGTCAGGTAGGCGCACACCACAGCGCTCGAGAACGGCATCGCGCGGTTGTACACGATGCGCGAACCGATATTGACGGCGGCTGCGCAGCCGCCGGCCAGCAGGAAGGCCAGGAACTGGCGCGAACGGAAGGCGGACACCAGGCTGGCCACTAAGCTGGGCATGAAGCCAGGCACCAGCAGCCTGTCTCGGTCCGGTGGGCACTCAATTGATGCCCCCGGCATCAATTGCCCACCCTACAGGGGCAGGGTCCAGGCTGGACATGAAGCCGGCTAGGCTTCCCGATGCGCGGCGCCTGCTCACGCCGCGGCCTCGCGCGCCATCCTGCGGCCAAAGGCGATGCTTTCCGAAATACCACGGTCTTCCGGATAGTAATAGGAGGTGTCGGCCACCCACAGGCCCGCCACCGGCAACCGGGCCGGCGGCAGGCGTTCCAGGTAGCCCGGCTCGCACACCGGCTGGGCGTAGCGGTAGCGGCTGGCGCGCATGTCCATGAAATCCGCGTCCGCCAGCTGCGGATTGATCTTCTTCAGGTAGCGCCTGACCTTGTCCAGGAAAGCCTGGTCGGGCTCGGCAAACTTCGGATGCTCGCCGGGCATGTAGAACGGCACGTAGACGATGTGCTCGCCGTTCATCGGCCGCAGGTTGGTGTATTCGACCAGGCCGGGGATGTCCATCTCGTCGTCGTTGGTGTTGAGCCAGAAATTCCCGGTGACCGGCTTGCCCAGCTTGGCGATCACGCACACCACGGCGATGTTCTTTTTCGCGCGGTAGGCCGCCAGCAGGCCGGGCGGCAGGTCCGGCATCACGCGCGGCACGTAGGGCAGCGGGATGGTGCTGATCACCGTCCCGAACGGCGCGAACGTCCCGCCCGCCTCCACGCCTCGGACCCGGCCGTCTTCGATCACGACGCGGGTGGCCGGGGTGCGCAGGCGCAGGATGCCGCCGCGCCGCTCGATGTCGGCGCGCATGGCTTCGAGCAGCGTCATGGAGCCGCCGTCCAGGTAGCCCAGCTTTTCCTTGAACAGGTTGTAGCGCGAGCGGCCGATGCGGCGGATGCGACTCCAGATCCAGGCCGCCGAGAGCTGGTTGCCGTAGTCGTAGAATTTATAGTCGAACAAGCGCCGCCACAGCACTTCCCAGGCTTGCGGCCCGACGCTGCGCCGGATCCAGCCGCTTGCCTCGACGTGGTCGAGCGGTTTCCAGTCCTCGCGCCGGGTGGCGAGGTAGGCGTGCAGGCCGTAGCGGAACTTGGCGGCCATGCCCAGTCCGCGGAACTTCAGCAGCGCCAGCGGGTTGCCCCATTCCTGCACTTCGTTGCGGTACCAGTACCCCATCCTGGTCGCCACCCAGTGCATCTTCGACGCCAGCCCGAGTTCGTCCAGCACCGCCAGGAAGGCGTGGTCGGACGTCGCATGGAAGTGGTAGTAGCGCTCGATCGAGGTGCCGGAAAAGTCGAAATGCGCGGCCATGCCGCCCACGCGGTCGTCGGCTTCGTAGATGACCGGCTGGTGGCCGTCGCGCGCCAGTTGATAGGCCACGGCCAGGCCCATCGGTCCGGCGCCGAGGACGGCGATGCCTTGCCTGCCTGCCTGCTCCATGCTTGCCTGCTCCATGCTTGCCTGCTCCATGCTTGCCTGCTCCATTAGAACTCGAGGACGACGTTGCTGTACTTCGGATGGTTGAAGGTTTCGTCGATCGCCGCCGCGAACGGCGTGCTTTGCACCCTGAACATGCGCGGCCAGTCGATGACCTCGAAGCTGTCGCGCGCCACCAGCGCCGCCAGCTGCTGGGTGGTGAACGGCGGATTGCGGTCGAACTTGCCCCAGGCCCAGAGCAGGCCATGGAACACCCGGTACGGTATCTTCAGGATCGCGGTGCGCGAACGGGTGGCGCGCTTGATGGCGCGGATGATGTCGATGTAGTCGACCTGCTCGTGCCCCGAGATGTTGTAGACGCCGGTGATCGACGGGTCCTCGATGCAGCCGATGACCACGCTGCAGAAGTCGCCCACGTACAGCGGCTGGCGCATGTAGCGGCCATGGCCGGGGATCGGGAACACCGGCACGCGCGCCATGAAGCGCGACAGCCAGCCCAGGTGCTTGCGGTCGAACCAGCCGAACATCAGGGTGGGGCGCAGCACCGGACAGGCGATGCCGCTGCCCAGCACCAGCGCTTCCTGCTCGCGCTTGCTGCGCGTATAGAAATCGTCGGCCCTGGATACCACTACCGATGAGCTGATCGCCACCAGGCGCAGGTCCGGCCGGCCCCGGATGAGGTCGAGCTGGCGGCGGGTGGCGTCGACGTTGTTGCGCACGAAGTCCTGCCAGTCGTTGCCGCCGATCTGGGCCTGCAGCATGACGACGGTGGCGTCGTCAAGGAAGTGGCGCATCCATGCGCCGGGCTCGGCCAGGTCGGCGTATTCGGCCGTGACGCCGGGCTGCACGCGGCGCAGCACCTCGAGGTTGGCGCGGTGCTTGTCGAGCACCACCAGGTTACGGTAGCCGCGCGCCGCCAGGCGCGCCACCAGGTTCTGGCCGACCAGGCCGGCGCCGCCGGGCAGGACGATCTTGCGGTCGGGATGGAAATCAAGATCGGGCATGGGCCTCACCTGATACCGTAGAGCGCCACGCCGAGCGGGCGGTAATCCGCCGAGATGCCCAGCTGCTTCGGCGAGCGCGGATCGGCGATCTTCAGTTCGATGCGTTGCGCCGCGCTTGGGTCGGGGCCGAGGTCGACCGGGACCTGGCGGCGCTGTTCGATCGGCCCGAACCCCCAGCGGCCCACGGATTTCCCGTTCACCACGACCTCGAGATGCTGGCGCGATGTCCTGGCCCAGCGGAAGTAGCCCAGGTCCAGGCGCAGCGGACCGGTCCGTCGGGGGTCGGGCGGCAGCCTGATCTCGGCAACCGGCGCCGCCGTCCAGACCAGCTCACCGTCGATATCGCCCCAGCCCTTGGCCAGGATCGAACGGAAATAATCCCTGTCGGCGGCGACCATCCTGTAGGCGCCCGGCGTATTGCCCCGGCCATGGCGGTACAGCAGCAGGCCCTGGCCTTCGATGTCGGGATCGCCGAGCGCCAGGTCGGGCATGTTCATGTAGCGCACGAAGAAGCGGCGCGGATTGTCCAGCTCTTCCGGACGGCACTGGCTGCGCAGCGTGAACAGGACATGCCAGTTCTGGTGGATGCAGAACAGGTCCTCGCCCTGGCGCCGCGCATACAGCACCAGCGCGGCGACATTTCCCCAGACCTTGTCCCAGTCGCCCGGCTTCTGTTCGATGTCGAGCACGATGCGCCCGCTGCCCGGCAGCTTGCGCAATTGCTCGAACAGCTGGGGCGTTCCCGGGAGGTCGTAGAGTTCGTCGTAATAGACCGGCGTGCGGGCCGCGGCCCAGGTGCCCGCCAGGGCTGCGGCGCAGGCCAGCGCCGCGAGCACCGCCCTGCCGCTCCAGCGCATGGCCAGGTAGGCGTACAGGACCACCAGGCCCGCCGTCAAAGCCGGCACCGCATAATAGAACAGGCCCAGGTAAGCCATCTGCAGGTGGTCGATGCCGAACTTGGCGTACATCAGCAGCGCCAGCGAGGCGGCGGCGCAGGCGATGGCGAGCGCACGGGCGTCGCGCACGAACCCGTCGGCCGCGCCGCGCAAGCCCTTGACGGCCGCGAACATCAGCATCAGGCCCCAGGCGAAACCGATGCCGCCGCCCCAGTACATGCCGACGAACCTGAATGCCTCGGGCAGCGTGTTGTGCTTGTCGATGCCGCCGAACTTCACATAATCGTAGAGCGGCCCCGGGAATTCGGTGACGGTCAGTATCAGGAGCGGCACGAAGAACAGGAACAGGATCGCGACCGAGACCAGGATGGCGCGCCGCTCACGCCTGAGGAAACCCGCCGACAGGATGCGGCGCTCCGGCATGCGACGCGAGATCAGCCAGTTTGCCGCCAGCATCACGAGCAGCAGGATGCCCAGCATGGGAATGAAGGACACATGACCGTTGATCACGACGCCGCTGGCGACGGCGAGCGCACGCAGGTTGTCGGTGTGGCCATAGGCCAGGCGCGAGATCGCCACCAGCACCGCGGCGAACGGCAGGACGTACAGGTCCGGGAACCAGGCGCCGAGGAAGACCGAGGACTGGAGATGGCCGAGGACGGCGGTGAACACCGTGGTGAACAGCAGCGCCGGCGCCGCCCCCAGCATGCGCCGCATCATCGCGAAGACCAGCACGATCCAGCCGGCGCTGTAGAAGCAGATGGCCAGCAGCTGGCCCGAGAACGGCGACGGCGCCAGGCGCAGCAGGTCGTGGAACAGCCATTCGCCGGCGGCCAGCACGTACAGGATGGCCGGCCCCGGATGGTGGACGCCGATGCGCGAGTAATTCCCATACAGCAGGTGCAGGCGCTTGGCGTCGAGGACCAGCAGGCTGTTGGCGGCATGATCGCCTATTTCCTGAAGCACCTTGTGGGCATTCGCGGCCCACTGCACGTACAGCAGCGCCGCGGCGATCAGGAAGAACAGCAGCAGGTTCGGCCAGTGCCGTTTCAGGAAAGTATCGGGCATGGAGGTCGGCTCTCAGATGTCCATCCGGTTGAAGACGGCAGCCGGCAGGTGGCGGATCACCGCCATGATCAGCGCCCATTTTCCCGGCGCGTACACGACCGCCGTGCCGGCCTGCGATCCCTGCACGATCCGGCACGCCACCGCGTCCACCGGCGCCAGGCCGCGCGGCGGCAGGTGCGCCGTCATCGGGGTCGCGGTCGGTCCCGGCTTGACCAGCACCACCCGCAAGGGGCTGCCGCTGCCGGCCAGGCGGTGCTGCATGCCCTCCACGTAGCGCGCGACCAGGCCCTTGGCGGCGCCGTACACGTAGTTCGAGCGGCGTCCGCGGTCGCCCGCCACCGAACCGATCACGGTGATGACGCCACCCTTCGCCTCCATGTGGCCGGCAAAGGCTTCGGCGAACAGCACCGGCGACAGGCCGTTGACCTCGAGCGCTTCACAGGCCGCGTCGAGGTCGCGCTGGCAGGCCGCCTGGTCCGGCAGCATGCCGTGCGCGATCAGCACCTGGCGCGGCGCACCGCCGCGGACGATGGCGTCGACGAGAAAACGGATGGCCTGGCGGTCGGCAAAGTCGACGGTGCGCACTTCCACGCCGGCGCCGGGATTGCGTACGCGCAGATCGGCGGCGACGCGTTCGAGGCGGGCGGCGTCGCGGCCGACCAGCACCAGCGCGCAAGGGTCGCCGTCCAGGCGAGCGCCCTCCACCCACAGCCGCGCGCAGTGCTCGGCGATCATGGAGGTGGCGCCGATGATGACGATGCGCTGCAGGGCGGCGGGCAAATCAGGGGCGTCGGGCATCTCAGCTTCCCATCAGGCGGCGCGACATCGACGAGCTGATGCCCGGGTCGCGGTAGTGCAGGAATTCGGCAAGGCGCGGATAGCCCGCCTCGAACAGGTCGCGCGGCATGCGCGCATCCTTGGCCGCGTAGAGGCGGCCGCCGGCTTCGCGCACGATGGCGTCGAGCCGTTCGAACAGGCGCAGCGTCGTGGCGCCGCGGTTCGGGAAGTCCAGCGCCAGCGTGACGCCGGGACGGGGAAAGCTCATCATGCCCTGGCCCTCACGCTGGCCGAAGGTTTTCAGCACGGCCAGGAACGAGCCCTGCCCGGATGCCCGGATCGCCGCCAGCATGGCCTGCACGGCGGCCCGGCCGCCAGCGCGCGGCACCACGCTCTGGTACTGGTAGAAGCCGCGTGGTCCGTACACGCGGTTCCAGTCGCTCAGCTTGTCGAGCGGGTAGGAATAGCGTTCGAAGTGGGCGACCGCGGGTCCGGCATTGCGGCTGCCGGCCCAGAAATAAGCGGCGTTGAAGACGCGCAGCGACAGTCCGTTCACCAGCGACAGCGGCGGCGCCAGGGGCAGGCGCCAGGGCTGGCGATCGAGTGGGTGATGCGGCCGTCCATTGACCCGGTGACCGGGCTGGGGCCCGGGCGCGGGGCCGGGACGGTGTGCCGGATTGGCGCGGAAGAACAGGCCGCGGCCAGGGCTGGACAGGCAATCGATCCAGGACACGGTCTGTTCCCAGCCGGCTTCCGAACTGTCGGCCAGGTGGAAGAATTCGTCGAGGTTGCGATAGGGTATGGTATCGGTGACGAGCCAGGGACCGGCCACGCGCCGCAGCTGCAGTTCGGCGTCGACGATCACCCCGGTCAGGCCCATGCCGCCGACGGTGGCGGCGAACCAGGCGGTTTCCCGGTCGGGGCCGCAATCGATGACGGTGCCGTCGGTGCGCGCCAGGCGCAGGCCGAGCACATGGTCGCCGAAGGAACCCAGCACATGGTGGTTCTTGCCGTGCACGTCGTTGGCGATGGCACCGCCGACCGTGACCAGCTGGGTGCCGGGCGTGACCGCCAGCAGCCAGCCGTGCGCCAGGCTCATACGCTGGACGTCGCGCAGCAGCACCCCGGCTTCGCAGCGCAGGCGGCCGCTGTCCGGATCGAAGGCGATGAAGCGGTCCAGCCCGGCGGTGCGCCACAAGCGCCCGCCCGGGTTGAGGCAGACGTCGCCGTAGCTACGCGCATTGCCCTGGGCCAGCCCGGCCGGTGCGCCGGCAGCGCCGGCAGCACAGTGGGCAATCTGGCGCGCCACCGCGGCGCGGTCGGCCAGCGCCACCAGCTCGTGCTCGTGGCTGTCCAGCCGGCCCCATGACGACACCCTCACCATGGCCACCCGAGCGCCCCGATCACCAGCACGGCGCCGAACGCCAGGCCGGCCAGGCGGCTGGCGCGGTCCTTGACGGCGAACACCACGGGGTCGTCGTGCATGCGGCCGCGATGCGCCTGCATCCAGATCCAGCTGATCCAGAACAGCAGCACCGGCACCGCGCCCCACATCGCTTCCGGCCGCTTGTACAGCACCAGCACGTTGGCGCTGTTCAGGTACAGCGCCAGCACCACCGCCGAGGCATAGCCGGCGGTCACGCCCAGGTTCAGCACCAGCGTCTGGTCGGTGGTGTAGTAGCCGCGCCCGTGCACCTTGTCCCTGCCGGCATGGGCCTGGGCCTGCAGTTCGGCGTAGCGCTTGACGAAGGCCAGCGACAGGAACAGGAACACCGAGAACGCCAGCAGCCAGAACGACAGCGGCATCGACAGCGCGGCGGCGCCGGCCGTGATGCGCAGCGTGTACAGCATCGCCAGGGTGATGCAGTCGAGCAGCATCACACGCTTGAGCCCGAGCGAATACACGCTGGTCAGCACGAAGTAGCACAGCAGCCAGGGCAGGAAGGCGCCGCGCACCATGGCGCCCAGCGCCAGGCCGGCGCCCAGCAGCAGCGGCACCAGCAGCATGCCCTGCCAGGCCGGTATCGTGCCCGAGGCGAACGGGCGCAGGCGCTTGCGCGGATGGGCGCGGTCGCTTTCCAGGTCGAGCAGATCGTTGATGATGTAGACCGCCGACGCGCACAGGCTGAACGAGACGAAGGCCAGCGCCAGGGTCAGCCAGCCGTCCAGCCTGTCCACCTCGTGCGCCGCCACCAGCGGGATGAACAGCAGCAGGTTCTTCAGCCACTGGTGCATGCGCAAGACCCTGCGCCAGGTGGCGAAGCCGCGCCGCTGGGGCGGGAACTCGCGCTCGACGCCGCACAGGGCCGCCGCCCGGCGCGCCAGCCCCCTGGCGCCATTCACCACGATGGCCTTGCGCGCCCGGCTCCATATCTTGAGGTCGGCAGAGGAATTGCCGACGTAGTCGAAGCCGCCCTGGCCATAGTGGCTGGCCAGCGCGTCGGCCTTGCGCTGGCCGGCCAGGTTGATGCTGCCGTCGCTGGCCAGCACTTCGTCGAACACGCCCAGGTGGCCGGCGATCGCATCCGCAATTTCCCGGTCGGAGGCGGTGCACAGCACCAGGCGGCGGCCGCTGGCGCGCTCCTGCCGCAGCCAGGCCAGCAGCGATTCGTTGTACGGCAGCAGCGACGCGTCGAAGCGGCTGCGGCTGGCCAGCTTGTGCTTGAGCACCGCCTTGCCCTGCATGAGCCAGAGCGGCATGCGCAGGACGTCCAGCGGCCGGTCGCGCGATATGCGCAGCGCGGACTCGTGCAGCATGTCGGTATGGACCAGCGTGCCGTCCAGGTCGACGATCAGGGGCGCGGTATTCAAGTGGCTTTCCTGCTGAAAGACTGGCGGACCCATTCAACGACGTCAACACATGGGCTCGGATGCGTCATGCAAAAAATGCATTAACAAAACATCAGCAGTATATCGGCCCGATCCAGACCCGCATTTGACTTGGACATAGCGTGGCATGGCGCGGTTTAGGCCTATGTCACATGTATTCCTTGCGTTTCGTGGAAGACGCGGCAGCAATCCGGCGTTAGTTTCTGCTGAGATTTTGCTTATTAGGAAGGGAAAGCAATGCGCGCCGCGGCGGCGCGCGGCGCGTCAGGGGTGAAGCCTGGACGGCTTACAGCAGGACGAGGTTGTCGCGATGGACCAGTTCCGGCGCCTCGACGTAGCCGAGGATGCTTTCGATCTCGCTGGAGGCGTGGCGCATGATGCGCTTGACCTCGCCGCTGGTGTAGTTGACCAGGCCGCGTGCGATCTCGGCGCCGTCTTCGCCAATGCAGGTGACCAGCGCGCCGCGCCGGAATTCGCCGCGCACGGCCACCACGCCGATCGGCAGCAGCGACTTGCCCTCGCGCGCCAGCTTCTGCACCGCACCGGCGTCCAGCACCAGCTCGCCGGCGGTGTGCAGGTGGTCGATCATCCACTGGCGGCGCGCGGTCAGGCGCGCGGTGGGCGCGCTCAGCTGGGTGCCGATCGCTTCGCCGCCGGCCAGGCGGGTCAGGACGTTGTCTTCGCGGCCCCAGGCGATCACGGTGTGGGCGCCCGAGCGCGCGGCGCGTTTCGCCGCCAGTACCTTGGTCAGCATGCCGCCGCGGCCGATGCTGCTGCCGGCGCCGCCGGCCATCGCTTCCAGCGAGCCGTCGCCAGCCTGCGCTTCTTCGATCAAACGCGCTTGCGGGTCCTTGCGCGGATCGGCGGAATACAGGCCCTTCTGGTCGGTCAGGATGACCAGGGCGTCGGCCTCGATCAGGTTGGCCACCAGCGCGCCCAGCGTGTCGTTGTCGCCGAACTTGATCTCGTCGGTGACCACCGTGTCGTTCTCGTTGATGATCGGCACCACGCCCAGGCCCAGCAGGGTGGTGAGCGTGGAGCGCGCGTTCAGGTAGCGTTCGCGGTCGGCCAGGTCGGCATGGGTCAGCAGCACCTGGGCGGTCTTCACGCCGTGGCTGCGAAAGCTCGTTTCGTAAATCTGGGCCAGGCCCATCTGGCCGACCGCGGCGCAGGCCTGCAGTTCGTGGATGTCGATGGGACGGGCCGTGAAGCCCAGGCGCAGCATGCCTTCGGCAATCGCGCCGCTCGAGACCAGCACGACTTCCTTGCCGAGCGTGCGCAGCGACGAGATCTGGGCGGCCCAGCGCGCGATGGCTGCGTGGTCGAGGCCGCGGCCTTCGTTGGTGACCAGCGAGGAGCCGACCTTGACGATGATGCGTCCGGCCTGTTTGATGGCGGACACGGTGGGGGATGAAACGGCGGAGGCTGGCGAAGTGGATGAGCTCATGGCGACAGTATTTTACCGCGCGGGCGCAGTGCCAGCAGCGCCAGGCCGACCAGCACTTCGATCACGCAAACGACGAACAGGGAACCCGTGGGCAGGCCGATCACGAACGCCGCGACGAAGCGGCCGACCGGTTGCGCCAGGATGAACAATGCTGCGAGGTCGCCGAGGATGGGCTGGTCGCCCCGCCTTGCCGCCAGCAGAGCCAGCCCCGCGGTGGCGAGGCGCACTCCGACATAGATGGCGTAGAACTGGCTGTAGCCGTTCACGCCGATGAGAAACAGGCCCATCACCGCCGCGATCCGGTCCGGATCGAGCAAGGCCGCCAGCGCGGCCAGCGAACTGGCCGTGCCGCTCAGGTGCAGCAGCTGGCCGCGCAGCCAGGCGCGCCGGCTGGCGGGATGCGGGATGGACGCTGCCAACTCAGTCTTCGAGGATCTTGAAACGGGGATCGTCCGGATCGATGGAGGAAATGCCGCGCGCTTCCTCGGTCATCTGCGTTTCTTCGGAACGCTGGTCGGTGTGGCGCTTCTCTTCCAGGTAGCGGTAGATCGCGTGCACCAGGTCTTCGCAGCCTTCGCGGTTCAGCGCCGAGATCTCGAACACCGGGCCCTTCCAGGCCATCTTCTTGACGAAATCCTTGACGAGCTTCTTGCGGTCGGCTTCGGGCACGACGTCCAGCTTGTTGAGGACCAGCCAGCGCGGCTTGTTGAGCAGCTCTTCGTCGTACTTTTCGAGTTCCTTGACCAGGGCCTTGGTTTCCTTGACCGGATCGGTCTTGCCGTCCATCGGCGCCAGGTCGACGATGTGCAGCAGCAGGCCGGTGCGGCTCAGGTGGCGCAGGAACTGGTGGCCCAGGCCGGCGCCTTCCGCCGCGCCTTCGATCAGGCCGGGGATGTCGGCGATCACGAAGCTCTTTTCGTGCGACACGCGCACCACGCCCAGGTTCGGGTGCAGGGTCGTGAACGGGTAGTCGGCAACCTTCGGACGCGCATTCGAGACGGCGGTGACGAAGGTCGACTTGCCGGCGTTCGGCATGCCCAAGAGGCCCACGTCGGCCAGCACCTTCAGTTCGAGGCGCAGGGTGCGGCGCTCGCCGTCCTTGCCTTCGGTCTTCTGGCGCGGCGCGCGGTTGGTCGAGGTCTTGAAGTGGATGTTGCCCCACCCGCCCTCGCCGCCCTTGGCCAGCAGTTCGACCTGGCCATGTTCGGTCAGGTCGGCGATGATCTCACCGTTGTTGTCATCGATGATGAGGGTACCGACCGGCATGCGCATGTACACATCCTCGGCGCCCTTGCCATAGCAGTCCGAACCGCGGCCCGGTTCGCCGTTCCGGGCCGTGTGGACCTTGGAAAAGCGGAAGTCGACCAGCGTGTTGATATTGCGGTCGGCGATCGCCCAGATCGAGCCGCCCTTGCCGCCGTCGCCGCCGTCGGGTCCGCCGAACGGGCGGAACTTTTCGCGGCGGAACGAGGCACAGCCGTTGCCGCCGTCGCCGGCGATGACTTCGATTCTTGCTTCGTCGATAAACTTCATGATGAGACCACCAAAAACTAGAAAGGCTCTACCTGTGGGCAGAGCCTTTTATTGGAAGGCTTGCGCCTTGCAAAAGTGCGCCGCGCGATGGCGGCGCCTGCGTATTACGCTGCGACTGCTTCAGCTGCCGGAGCGGCAACGACGGTCACGAACTGCTTCGAGCCGACGCCTTGCTTGACGAACTTGACGGTGCCATTCACCAGGGCGAACAGGGTGTGGTCCTTGCCCAGGCCAACGTTGGTGCCCGGACGAACCGTAGTGCCGCGCTGACGCATGATGATGCCGCCGGCGTTGATCGCCTGGCCGCCGTAGACTTTCACGCCAAGGCGCTTGCTTTCTGAGTCACGGCCGTTGCGGGTAGTACCGCCGCCTTTTTTGTGTGCCATTTAATTACTCCTTGATGACGATTACAGAGAGGACGCGCGGCAATTAGCCGTTGATCGCAACCACTTGGATTTCGGTGTAGTTCTGACGATGACCCTGGCGCTTCTGGTAGTGCTTACGACGACGCATCTTGAAGATACGCACTTTGTCGTGGCGACCGTGGGACACAACAGTCACCTGAACCGAAGCACCTTCAACCAGCGGAGCACCAAACTTGATGCTGTCGCCCGCGCCAACGGCGAGAACCTGGTCGATCGTGATTTCGGAACCAATGTCTGCCGGTATCTGTTCTACTTTGAGTTTTTCGCCAGCGACAACTTTGTATTGCTTGCCACCGGTTTTTATGACCGCGTACATGATTGAAACCTCATTGATTGTTAAAAAAATTTCCAGCTGAACCGAGACGTACAGCACTCAAGATCCAGGGAACAGATGATTATATCTGGATTGGTGCACAGCGTCAAACGGCTGTGGCGGCTGGACCGGCTTCAATGACAGCGCCGCAACAGCGCCGGCGCGACGTGGTGCGTTCGTCAACGCTCACTTACCTGCGCACTTCGCCCCATCAGCGGTGGAAAAGGGCGGGATTTGCTTGCTTGTCGTATAATCGCCGCAGTTCACAATCCAATCCGCCTTTACCTTCAGAGCAGGTCTGCCTTGTCCGCCGCCATCCAAACCGCCCAACAGAATCCCATCACCCGCACGATCGCCGCCGACATGGCCGCCGTGAACACGGTGATCCGACAACGCCTGCATTCGGACGTCGCGCTGGTGAACCAGATTGCCGAGTACATCATCAGTGCCGGCGGCAAGCGGATCCGGCCGGTGCTGGTGCTGCTGCTGGCCAATGCCCACGGCTACCGCGGCGCCGCGCACCATGAGCTGGCCGCGGTGGTCGAGTTCATCCACACCGCCACCCTGCTGCACGACGACGTGGTCGACGAATCCTCGATGCGGCGCGGCCGCAAGACCGCCAACGCCCTGTTCGGCAACGCGGCCTCGGTGCTGGTCGGCGACTTCCTGTACTCGCGCTCGTTCGAGATGATGACCAGCCTGGACAACATGCGCGTGATGGAGATCGTGTCGCGCGCCACCACCGTCATCGCCGAAGGCGAAGTGCTGCAGCTGCTGAACATGCACGACCCGGACGTGACCCGGGAAAGCTATCTCACCGTGATCCGTTCGAAAACCGCCAAGCTGTTCGAGGCGGCGGCCCAGCTCGGCGCCCTGGTGGCCGGCGCCAGCGACGCCCAGATCGAAGCCGCCGGCGAATTCGGCCGCTCGCTGGGCACCGCCTTCCAGTTGATCGACGACGTGCTCGACTACGCCGGCGACGCCGCCGAGATCGGCAAGAACGTCGGCGACGACTTGCGTGAAGGCAAGCCTACCCTGCCGCTGATCTACGTGATGGAAAACGGCACCGCTGAACAGCGCGAACTGATCCGCGGCTGCATCGAGAACGGCGACGAGACCCATTTCGACGCCGTCCTGTCCGCCGTCACCAACAGCGGCGCGCTCGACTATACCCGCGGCGAAGCCGAAGCCGCCGCCCGCCGCGCGGCCGACGCCATCACCGATTTGCCCGAGAGCGAATACAAGGACAGCCTGCTGCAGCTGTGCAGCTTCGCTGTTGACAGGAACCATTAAGACAACTATAGTAATGCCTTCCCGAGATTCCGGTAACGGATCTCGAACAGTCGGGGTGTAGCTTAGCCCGGTAGAGCGCTACGTTCGGGACGTAGAGGCCGGAGGTTCGAATCCTCTCACCCCGACCATCAGTTTCTCCCTTTAGCGGCATCGATTGCCAGACTCTCCCGGGTTGCGGCAGCTGCTTCAAAGACCACCTACCGTCGGGGTGTAGCTTAGCCCGGTAGAGCGCTACGTTCGGGACGTAGAGGCCGGAGGTTCGAATCCTCTCACCCCGACCACAGAATTCAAAAAGCCAGACCAGGCATAAGCCGGTCTGGCTTTTTTCATTTCCGCCAGATGCTGCGTGTCCACTTACGATCGGAACAGCGCCGCCATCATGCGCGTACACGGCCTCAAGAGCGCAGTGGTCATCACGCAATTCTTCCGCTACAGCGAAGCGCGCGACATCTACTCGCTGGCAAGGGAACTCGCCGCGCTGCCCGCCTATTGGCTGGCGGTGCGACAGGCAGCGGGCAATGCCCGCTGCTTTACCTTGTGCCGCCCAGCGGCATCGTCGACGACCCGGTCAGAACTTGTAGTTCAACCCCACATACGCCGTCCGCCCGCTGTAGGCATTCGAGTAGAAGCGGTCCCTGGTATCGTTGCCAAGATGCGCGCGGGTCTCCTGCCGGGTCAGATTCAGCACCGACGCCGTCAGGCTCAGCTGCCTCGTGAAGTTGTAGGCCGCATTCAGGTCGATCTGGCTGTACGGCTCGTCATACACGTTCAAGCCGTTGACCAGCCCCTCCACCACTTCGCCGCGGCGGTTGTACGACGCGCGCAGCAGCACCTTGTCGGTTTCGTAGAACACGGTCAGGTTGAGCTGGTTCCTGGCGCTGCCGATCAGCGGCGAGGTGCCGACCTGGGTGCCGTCCTCGAGGGTGACGGCGGCCTGGTTGGTCTTGTTGAGCGTGTAGTTGAACTGGAAACCGATGCCGGACGCCAGCGTGTGCTGCAGGTAGAGCTCGGCGCCCTGCGACACGGCATTGCGTCCGCCGGCGCTGGTGGCGTAGTTCTGCACCGTCACCGTTTCGCCGCCGACGTCCAGCGCCACGTCGCGCACCACCGGTACCGAGAAATTGCTGACGTTCTTGCGGAACAGGCCCAGGCCGAGCACCGAGCCGCGCTGGAAGTACCACTCCAGGCCGAGGTCGTACTGGGCCGCCTTGTACGGCTCCAGCGCCTTGTTGCTGCCCGAACCGAACCAGCCCGGCTGGTCGCTGCCGCCGGTCAGGCGGCGGTCGTTGACGTATTCCTGGCTGTAGTAATTCAAGCCGCCCGGCGACGCGATGTCGCCATAGCCCGGACGCGAGATCACCTTCGATGCGGCGGCGCGCAGCAGCAGATTGTCGGTCAGGTCGAACGCCAGGTTGAAGCTTGGCAGCACGTCGGTGTAGCTGCGGTCGAGCGCGCTGACCACGAAGGTCGAGCGGTGCCGGGTGTCCGGGCTGGCGTCGCTGTCCGGCAGCGTCGTGAAGTTGCTGATGCAGCCCGAGCCGGCGGGGGCGCCGAGCGCCGGTCCACCGGCCACGCAAGGCGCCGGATTGCCGTCCGGACCGTTGAAGAAATAATCGTCGTAGTAGTCGACCTGGTCGGTCGAATCGGCATGCTGCCTGGTGTGCACCACGCGCAGGCCGAGGTTGCCGCGCAGGCGGCCGGTCTTGACGTTGGCCTGCAGGTAGAACGAGGAGATCCGTTCATTGACGTTGTAGACGAAGTTGTCCTCGTTACGGGTGCGCATCGCGCCGTAGGTCTGGTTCAGGTGCTCGATGTAGGCCGGATAATTAATTGCCGGGAAGGCGCTGGCCTTGAAGGCGCCGGCGATGTTGCCCAGCGATTGTGCGTACAGGTACGACGCATTGAAGGTGCCGGCATCCGGATCGCAGCCGTTCTGGTAGCGGTCGTCATAGTTGCCGTCGCTGCCCGGGCATACCCAGTAATTGTTGCCGGTGCTGCGGCGGGTGCCGCCGTCGCGGTATTTGGCGCCGAACTGCAGCGAATCGAGCCAGGTGGAGTCGGTGTGCCAGGTGAAATCGGCCTGGGCATGGTTCTGCCGGGTACTGTTGCGGGTCCAGGACGACGAGGTCGAGCCGAGGTCGATCTCGCCGATACCGTTCTGCAAGTTGCTCATCAGTTCCGGCGAGAACGTCATGGTCGGCGTGCCGGCCAGGCTCCAGGCCGTGGCGGTATTGCCCAGGGTCCAGCTGCCGTCCGCGTTCTGCATGCGCGGCTTGATCGGCATGCTGAACTGCAGCGTCGGGCCGCCGCTGGCCCAGGTGCGGCCGGCCTGGAAGCTGGCGTCCAGCGACTGGCCGCGCCACTCGGCGGCGAGGTCGATGGTCTGGGACAGCGCGCGTTCGCGGTTGTAGCCGCCGCCGATCTGCGGGGTCGGCATGGTGCAGTCGTCCGGGCCGAAGCCGTTGGTATTGCCGTAGCCGGCCGCCGCTGCCTGGGCGGCGCCGCAGGAATAGGCCTTGCCGGGATGGACGCTGTACTGGGCGCCGTTGACGATGCTGCCGCTGGGGTCGAAGTCCAGGCCATCGAGCATGCGCCCGCCCGCCCAGTTGCCGTCACCCGAATAGCGCGCCAGGCTCCATTCCGGCACCTTCAGCGAGTTGGTCCGGGAATCCTGCGACAAATCGAAGCGGAAGTAGTTGGCCACCAGGTTCAGGTTGCGGACCGGCTTGAACTGCAGGGTCAGCTGTCCGCCCTTGCGCACGCGTTCCTCTTCCTTCACGTTGAAGTTGACCGAGGTCGGCATCATGAAATCGGTGTAGTACCGGCCCGACTGGTCGTACAGGCCGGACTCGCCCCACCAGGTCGAGGTCAGGCCGGACGGCCGGCCGTTGACGTCGGCCGCCGGACGGGCGTCGTAGTCGTCGCCGTACCACTGCCAGTTCTCGGTAGCGGTGTCCATGGTGCGCGTGGTGCGCTTCTGCTGGGTATAACCGAGCAGCACGCCGAAGCGCTTGCTCTTGTCGTGCCAGGCATACTGGCCGGAAAACTGGCCGTCGCCCTTTTTGGTCGTATCGGCCCAGGTACCTTCGGCATTGACGAAGCCGCTGTTCGATTCGACGTCGAGCGGGCGGCGCGTGCGCAGGATCACCGTGCCGCCGATGCCGCCTTCGTCGAGGCGCGCTTCCGGCGTCTTGTACAGCTCGGCGCTGGCCAGCATGTTCGACGGCATCAGCATGTAGTTGAACGAACGCGACGGATCGCCGTTCGATTCGGCGGTGGCGACGTAATTGCCGTTCAGCTGGGTCAGCGTCAGGTCCGACGACAAGCCGCGCACGCTGACGTTCTTGCCCTCCCCGCCTTCGCGGGTGACGACCACGCCCGGCACGCGCTGCAGCGCATCGGCCACGTTCTTGTCCGGGAACTTGCCGATGTCCTCGGCGGTGACCACGTCGACGATGGCGTCGGCGTCGCGTTTCTGGTCGAGGCTTTTCGCGATCGAGTAGCGGTAGCCGGTGACGACGATCTTGTTGTGCTGGCTGGTGTCGGCGGCAGCGGCGGCAGCCTGACTGGTGGTGCGCGTGCCGGTCGCGGCGGGTGCGGTTTGCGCCTGCGCCCCGCCAATGGACAGCAGGGCGAGGCCCACTGCGGCGGCGATGGGTCGGAGAGAGATGTGCAGGCTCATGCTTTTCTCCCGGTCGCGCCCAGCGGCGTGCTCAATCTGGCGGTAGCAGAATTTCCTGGGTAGGTACTGAACGACAAAAATGCTCCTTGTGTCTCATGTTGCGCAGGATTTTAACAAACAACATTTACACAAATAAATTCATTTACATTTAGATAATATTTGCGAATCTGGGAAAGCCTGGCGTGGCTAGATGAACAAAACGGCTGATTTCCGAATGGATCACGCGCGCCATTCCCTTCCCTGCTGCCCTACACTGCCGGCAGCGCCGGCACGGAGGACACATGCTCGACTCGGTCGGAACCCCCACCCTCTATCTCTCGTTCGCGCTGCTGGTCGCCGTCCTGCTGGCGGTCGATTTCCTCGTCCTCAAGCACGAAGGCGCCCACAAGGTCGGCACGCGCGAAGCGGCCATGTGGTCCGTGATCTGGATTTCGATCGCGCTGGCGTTCGGGGGCTGGTTCTGGTGGTACCTGCACGACATCGTCGGCCCCGAGGCGGCGCGCGCCCGGGCGCTGGAATACGTCACCGGCTACCTGATCGAAAAGTCGCTGGCGGTGGACAACGTGTTCGTCTGGATCACCCTCTTCAACTTCTTCGCGGTGCCGGCCGTGTACCAGAAGCGCGTGCTGCTGTTCGGGGTGCTGGGGGCGATCGTGCTGCGCGCGATCCTGATCTACGTGGGCGCCCTGCTGCTGGCGCGCTTCCACTGGATCCTGTACATCTTCGGCCTGTTCCTGCTGTACACCGGGGTGCACATGCTGCTGGCGGCGGACCAGGGTCCCGACCTGGCCGACAACCGCGTGCTGCGCTGGATGCGCGGCCACATGAAGATCACCGACGACTACCACGGCGAACACTTCTTCATCGTGCGCCAGGGGGTGCGCCATGCCACGCCGCTGTTCGTGGTGCTGGTGCTGGTCGAGATCACCGACGTCATCTTCGCGGTCGATTCGATCCCCGCCATCTTCGCGGTGACCGGCGACCCGTTCATCGTGTTCACCTCGAACATCTTCGCCATCCTGGGACTGCGCGCGATGTACTTCCTGCTGGCCGACATGGCGCAGCGGTTCCACCTGCTGAAATACGGCCTGGCGGCGATCCTGGTGTTCATCGGCGCCAAGATGCTGCTGCTCGACATCTACAAGATCCCGACCGCGATCGCGCTCGGCGTGGTGGCGCTGATCCTGGCGATCTCGGTGATCGCCAGTCTGATGACCTCGAAGCGGGAGCCGCCGGCGCGCCTGCCATGAGCGCGCCGGTTCAAGGACTCACTTGAGCGCAGCCGCACGCATCCGCACCAGCAGCGCCCCGACGCTCGCCGCAGTCGCCAGCAGCACGACGCCGCTCCAGCCCCAAGCCGCCAGCGCCTGGGCGCCGAGCGCCCCGCCCGCCGCCATGCCGACGAACACGCTGGTCATCAATAAGGCATTCAGCCGGCTGCGCGCTTCCGGCGCGATACCGTAGACGATGGTCTGGTGCGAGATCAGGCTGGCCTGCACGCCCAGGTCGAAGCCCACCGTGGCCAGCGCCAGCAGCGCCAGTTGGGCACCTAGCGACAGCAGCGGCATCGCCAGCATCGAGGCGAACGACACCACCGCGATGATGGCGGCGATGCGCGTCACCCATTCGGCCCCGCGGCGGTCGGACAGGCGCCCGGCCACCGGGGCGGCCAGGGCGCCGACCGCGCCGGCCAGGCCGAACGAACCGGCCACCGCCGATCCCAAATGGAAGGGCGCGTCATGCAGCATCACGGCCAGCGTCGACCAGAAGGCGGAAAAGCCGGTCGCCAGCAGGCCCTGGGCCAGCGCCGCCATGCGCAGCTTGCGGTGGGCGCGCCACAGGCTGGCGAGCGACTGCAGCAGGGCCGGATACGATTCGCCCGTGGTCGGCGCAAAGCGCGGCAAGCCCTTCGCCATCACGGCCGTGAGCAGCAGCACGCTGGCGGCGGCGGCCACGAACACGCTGCGCCAGCCGAAATGCTCGGCCACGAAGCCGCTCACCACGCGCGACAGCAGGATGCCGAGCAGCAGGCCCGTCATCACCGTGCCGACCACCCTGCCGCGCTCCTCCGGCGGCGCCAGGGTGGCGGCGGCCGGGACGATGTCCTGGGCCACGGTGGCGAACAGGCCGACCAGCAGGCTGGCGGCGAGCATCACGCCCAGGGTCGGCGCGAAACCGGTCAGCAGCAGCGCCGCGCTCAGGATCACCGCCTTGATGAGGATGATGTTGCGGCGATCGTAGCGGTCGCCCAGCGGCGCCAGCAGCAGCAGGCCGAGCGCATACCCGAGCTGGGTAAGCGTGGGAATCCAGCCGACGCCGCGGCTGCTCGCATGCAGGTCGCCGGCCAGCACGCCCAGCGTCGGCTGGCTGTAGTACAGGGCGGCCACGGTCAGGCCGGTGCCGGCGGCGAGCAGGAACGTCAGGGAGTGCGACAGCGTGCCGCGGGTCGGGTCCTGGGTGGCGGCTGCCTTGGGAACTGCATTATTCATATGTATGGCGCTCATGGTGCGCTCCAGTGGGTGGAAGGACGATGGAACGCATTATGCAAAGTTCGCAAGCATGGCGGTAGCCGCCGCGCGCGTCGAACTGTTATACGATACACGTATGGATATCGATCTTTCCCCTGATGTTTCCCCCACCGATCGTATGATGCTGGTGGAAACCTTCGTGCGCATCGTCGACGCCGGCAGCCTGTCGGCCGCGGCGCGCCTGCTCGAGACGACGCAACCCACCATCAGCCGGCGCCTGAAGGCCCTGGAAAAATCGCTGGGCGTGCGCCTGCTGCAGCGCTCCACCCACGCGATGACGCTGACCGACGACGGCATGCGCTGCTACACCCGCGCCAAGGAGCTGATCGCCGGCTGGCAGGCGTTCGAGAGCGAGATCCGCGGCGCCGGCGACGAGCCGGTCGGCACCTTGCGCGTGATCGCGCCGCACGCCTTCGGCCAGCAGCAGCTGGTGGCGCCGCTGGCCGAATACCTGGCGCGCTACCCGAAGATGACGGTGGAATGGACGCTGCACGACCGCACGCCCGATTTCATCGCCGAAGGCATCGATTGCGCGATCCAGGTCGGCGCGCTGACCGACACCTCGGTGGTGGCGATCCCGCTCGGTGCGGTGCCGCGCATCGTGGTCGGCGCACCATCGCTGCTCGACGGGATCGTGCTGCCGACGCACCCGGACCAGCTGGCGCAGCTGCCGTGGATCGCCGCCAGCATGTTCTACCGCGACGAAGTCGAACTGCTGCACGCGGCCAGCGGCGAGACGGTGCGCATGCGCATCGAGCCGCGCCTGTACACCGACAACCTGTACGCGCTGCGCAGCGCCGCTTTGCTGGGCGTGGGCGCGGCGGTGGCCTCGGCCTGGGCGCTGCGCGAGGAACTGGAATCGGGCCGGCTGGTGCAGCTGGCGCCCGACTGGCAGGCTCCGGCCCTGCCGATCCACCTGATCTACCCGCCGGCGCGCTTCTACCCGGCGCGGCTGCGGCGCTTCATCGACATCATGCGGGTGGCGGTGCCACGGACGTTCGGGATCACGCCGCCAGCTTGACCATGCAGGGCGCCATGCCATAATGTCCGCAGGATGGACCGCCGTTCGATCGAAAGGAGAGGCGTCATGGACCATTTCACCGGCGGCTGCCTGTGCGGCAACGTCCGCATCGCGGCCTCGGGACGGCCCAACCGGGTCGGCCTGTGCCACTGCATGGATTGCCGCAAGCATCATGGCGCGCTGTTCTACGCTGCCGCGATATTCCCCCAGGATGCGGTAAGGATCGATGGCGAAACGCGCGACTATGCCGGCCGCTTCTTCTGTCCGCGCTGCGGTTCTCCGGTCTTCGGGCGCAGCGGCGACGAAATCGAAGTGCACCTCGGTTCGCTGGATGCGCCGGACCAGCTGATGCCGACTTACGAAAACTGGGTCGTGCGGCGCGAGTCGTGGCTGCCGCCGTTTCCGCTCGCGCGGCATTACGCGCGCGACCGGGAATCGCCCAGCCCTTTCGAAGCCTAGCCGGGGCGCCCGTCACGCGTTCGCTTCGGCCGCCCGCGCCTCGGCCAGGATCGCCCGGATTTCCGGCACGCACGAGCCGCAATTCCCGCCCGCCTTGACGCAGGCCGTCACCTGCGCCGCCTCGGTCAATGCATGCTTGCGGACTGCAATCTCGATCGTCTTGCGCCCGACCCCAAAGCACGAGCACACGATCGGCCCCGGATCGGCGCCCTGCTCCCTGGCCCGCCCCGACAACAGTCCGATACGGTCCGCCGGCTCCAGCCGCGCCTTCTCGAAGATCCGGGCCAGCCAGGTGCGCGCCGGCAGGTCCTGGCGCGTGGAGACGAACAGGCAGGCTTCGATGCGGCCTTCGACCAGGTGCGCGGCGCGGTACACGCCGCCGCTTTTGTCCTCGGCCTCGATCCAGTCGGCGCCCTCCTCGTCGCCTGAATCGTCGGCCACGCCGAGCAGCGCGCGCGACCAGCCCTGGGCATCGGCAAACGGCTTGCGGCCCGCCAGTTCGTAGCGGATGAAATCCTTGCCCTGGATGCGGGTCCAGTGCGCCGCTTCCAGCAGCGGCAGTTCGGTGCGGCTGAGGATGAAGCCGAACCAGTTCACGCCGAAGGGTTCCACGCGCACCGGCGTGTGCTTGAATTCCGGCTCGCCCGACACCGGGTCGACCGCCGGATTGACCACCGCGCCGACGCGCGCATCGGACGCGGTCTGGGCGCTCCAGTGGATCGGCATGAACAGCGTGCCTCGCGCGATACCGCCGCCGTGCTGCACGCGCGCCACCACCGCGCCCCAGGCGCTGGTGACGCGCGCCAGTTCACCCGCCTTGACGCCGCACAGCAGCGCATCCTGGGGGTGCATGTCGATGAAGGGTTCGGGGATATGGCTGGCCAGCGTGGCCGACTTGCCGGTGCGGGTCATGGTGTGCCACTGGTCGCGCACGCGGCCGGTGTTCAGCACCATCGGGTACTCGCCGTCCGGCGCGTGGGCCGGTGCGCGCGGCGCGGTCGCCACGAAGCGCGCGCGGCCGTCCGGATAAGAGAAGCGGCCATCGGCGAACAGGCGCGGCGTATGCTCTCCGGCAGCGCGCACCGGCCATTGCACAGGCGCCAGCGCATCGTATTCATGACGGCTCATGCCGGCCAGTCCCGTGATGTCGAAGGCGCGGCGGCGCTGTCCCTCGGTCCCGTTCATCCAGCCGCTCAGGCGCGCATGCTCGTCGAAGATCTCGTGCGGCCCCGCGTAGTCGAAGCCGCCGAAACCCATGCGCCGGGCCACGTCGCTGATGATCCGCCAGTCCGGCCGCGCGGCGCCGGGCGCCGACAGGAAGCCGCGCTGGCGCGAGATGCAGCGCTCGGAATTGGTGACGGTGCCATCCTTTTCGCCCCAGCCCAGGGCCGGCAGCAGCACGTGGGCCATGGCGTTGGTGTCGGTGCCGAGCGCGATGTCGGACGCCACCACCAGTTCGCAGCGGGCCAGCGCGCGCCTGGCCTGGTCGGCGTCCGGCATGCTGACCAGCGGATTGGTGGCCATGATCCACACGGCCTTCACTTTGCCTTCCTCGATCGCGCGGAACAGGTCGACCGCCTTCAGGCCCGGCTTGTCGGCCATGCGCGGCGCATCCCAGAAGGTCTGCAGGGCGGCGCGCTGGTCCGGGTTGTCCAGTTCCATGTGCGCGGCCAGCATGTTGGCCAGGCCGCCGACCTCGCGCCCGCCCATGGCGTTGGGCTGGCCGGTCAGCGAGAACGGTCCCATGCCGGGACGGCCGATGCGGCCGGTGACCAGGTGGCAGTTGATGATGCTGTTGACCTTGTCGGCGCCGGCGCTGGACTGGTTCACGCCCATGGTGAAGGCGGTGACGGTCTTCTCGGTGGCGGCGAACAGTTCATAGAAGCGCAGCAGCAGTTGCGGATCGATGCGGCAGGCCCTGGCCACCTCCAGCAGGTTGCCGCCCTGCCCGGCAGCAAGCAGCGCGTCGTCCAGGCCGTACGTATGCGCGGCGACGAAGGCCTGGTCCACCGCCTTCTGCTGCGCCAGGTAAGCCAGCAAGCCGTTGAACAGCCAGACGTCGGCGCCGGCCTTGATGGGCAGGTGCAGATCGGCGATATCGCAGGTGGCGGTGCGGCGCGGGTCGATCACGACGATCTTCATAGCCGGCCGCGCTTCCTTCGCGCGCACGATGCGCTGGTACAGGGTCGGATGGCACCAGGCCGCGTTCGAGCCCACCAGCACCACCAGGTCGGCCAGTTCGAAATCCTCGTAGCAGCCCGGCACCAGGTCTTCGCCGAAGGCGCGCTTGTGCCCGGCCACGGCCGAGGACATGCACAGGCGCGAATTGGTGTCGATGTTGGCGCTGCCGACGTAGCCCTTCATGAACTTGTTGGCGACGTAGTAATCCTCGGTCAAGAGCTGGCCCGAGACGTACAGCGCCACCGCGTCCGGCCCGTGCTCGGCGATGATGCGCTGGAAACCGTCGGCGACCCGGCCCAGCGCCTCGTCCCAGGACGCTTCGCGCAATGTCCCCTGCGCTTGACCTGCGTCCCTCAGCATCGGCGCCAGCAGGCGGCCCTGCAGCCCGACGGTCTCGCCCAGCGCCGATCCCTTCACGCACAAGCGGCCCTGGCTGGCCGGATGAAAGGCATCGCCGGCAATCGCCAGCTTGCCGTCTTCGCCCACCTGGGCTTTCACGCCGCAGCCGACGCCGCAATACGGGCAGGTGGTGCGCACGGTGGTGGGAATGGTGGACAGCATCATGTTGGAACTCCTGGTCAGGCCGCTTCGGCGCACAGCGCCCGGCCGAACAATAACTGGTCGCGGATGGCGGCGATATTGGTGCGGTTCTGGATCAGTTCGAAGTACCAGGGACCATCCGCCACGTCCCCGTACAGCACCGCGCCGGTGAGGCGGTTGCCCGCCACCACCAGGCGCTTGTACACGCCGCCGCGGCGGTCGCGCAGGACCAGGTCTTCGCTGCCCTCGCCGCCGACGATGTCGCCGGCCGAGTACAGGTCGACCCCGGTCACTTTCAGTTTGGTGGCGGTGGCCTGCTGCACGTAGCGGCGGTGGCCGCTGCCGGCCAGGTGCGCCGCGCACACGCGCGCCTGGTCCCAGATCGGCGCCACCAGGCCGAAGGTGGCGCGCCGGTGCTGCACGCACTCGCCCACCGCGTACACGCGCGGGTCGTAGGTCTGCAGCGTGTCGTCGACCACGATGGCGCGCTCGCAATGCAGGCCGGCCGACTGCGCCAGCTCGACGTTCGGACGCACCCCGGCCGCCATCACGACCAGGTCGGCAGGAACTTCTTCGCCATCGACGAAGCGCAGCGCCTGCACGCGGCCGTCGCCGAGGATGGTTGCGGTCTGGCGATTCAGCAGGATGCGCAGGCCGCGCCGCTCCAGCGTGGCGCGCAGCAGGTCGGCCGCGGGCGCATCGAGCTGCTGGTTCATCAGGCTGCCGCCCAGGTGCACGACACTCACGTCCATGCCCTGGCGCAGCAGGCCGTTGGCCGCTTCCAGGCCGAGCAGGCCGCCGCCGATCACCACCGCGCGCCCGCCCGTGCGCGCCGCGGCCAGCATGGCGTCGACGTCGTGCAAATCGCGGAAACCGATCACCCCCGGCAATGCGTGGCCCGGCACCGGGACGATGAAGGGTTTCGAGCCGGTGGCGATCAGGAGGCGGTCGTACGGCACCGCCAGGCCCGAGCGCGCATGCACGGTGCGCCGCTTGCGGTCGATGCGCACGACCGGATCGCCGGCATGCAGCGTGATGCCGTTGTCGGCATACCAGTCGCGCGTGTGCAGCATGATGTCCTCGACCGTCTTCTCGCCCGCCAGCACGGGAGACAGCAGGATGCGGTTGTAGTTCCCGTGCGGCTCGGCGCCGAACACGGTGATGTCGTACATGGCGCGGTCGAGCCTCAAGAGTTCCTCGACCGTGCGCATGCCCGCCATGCCATTGCCGATCACGACCAGCGAGGGTTTCATGTCAGGCACCCACCCAGACCTTGCCGTCCTCGATCCGCACCGGATAACTCGCCACCGAGTTGTGCGGCGCTTCCAGGCATTCGCCGGTCTGCAAGTCGAAGTGCTGCTTGTAGATGGGCGAGGCCACCACGATGCGCTCGCCGATGCTGCCGACCAGGCCGCGCGACAGCACGGCGGCGTTGGAATTCGGGTCGTAGTTGTCGATGGCGAACAGGCGCGGGGCGTCATCGCCGACGCGGAACACGGCCACCTGGCGGCCTTTGAGCAGCGCGCAGACGCCGGTGTCCGGCACGATCTGCTCGAGCGTGCAGACGGCATTCCATTGGTTGAGCTCAGTTTTCAATTGCGGGTCGCGGTGCATGCTGTTCTCCTAAGGTTCGATTCGGCTGGACGGTTGATCAAGCGCTGCGTACGGCAATCGGGATCACGCGCTTGCGCTCTTCCACGGTGGCCGGACGCAGCTGGCCGCGCTCCGGCATGAAGACGACGTTGTCGTCGGTGCTGTCGCTGTTGACGAAGGTGCGGAAGCGCTGGCGCACCGCCGGGTCCTCGACCGCGTTCTTCCATTCGTCCTCATAGGTGTCGACCACGCGCTGCATGTCGGCTTCGAGTTCTGCGCCGATGCCCAGCCTGTCGTTGACCACCACCTGCTTCAGGTACTCCAGGCCGCCTTCCAGGCTTTCGCGCCAGGTGCTGGTGCGCTGCAGGCGGTCGGCGGTACGGACATAGAACATCAGGAAGCGGTCGACCAGCTTCACCACCGTGGCCTCGTCCAGGTCGGAGGCCAGCAGTTCGGCGTGGCGCGGCTTCATGCCGCCGTTGCCGGCCACGTACAGGTTCCAGCCCTTCTCGGTGGCGATCAGGCCGACGTCCTTGCCCTGCGCCTCGGCGCATTCGCGCGTGCAGCCGGACACGCCGAACTTGATCTTGTGCGGCGCGCGCAAGCCCTTATAGCGGTTCTCCAGCGCGACCGCGAAGCCGATCGAATCGCCGACGCCGTAGCGGCACCAGGTCGAGCCGACGCAGGATTTCACGGTGCGCAGCGACTTGCCGTAGGCGTGGCCGGACTCGAAGCCGGCGGCGATCAGTTCTTCCCAGATGTGCGGCAACTGGTCCACGCGCGCGCCGAACAGGTCGACGCGGGCACCGCCGGTGATCTTGGTGTACAGGCCGTACTTCTTGGCCACCATGCCCACCGCGATCAGGCCGTCGGGCGTGACTTCGCCGGCCGGCATGCGCGGCACCACCGAGTACGTCCCGTCCTTCTGGATGTTGCCGAGGAAGTAGTCGTTCGAATCCTGCAGGCTGGCGTGCTGGGGTTTCAATACGAAATCGGCCCAGGTCGAGGCCAGGATGTTGGCGGCCACGGGTTTGCAGATGTCGCAGCCCAGCCCTGTGCCGTGCCTGGCCAGCAGGTCGCCGAAGGTCTTGATGCCGCCCACGCGGATCAGGTGGTGCAGTTCCTGGCGCGAGTAGGCGAAGTGCTCGCACAGGTGGTTGTTCACGGCCATGCCGGCCTTCTGCATCTCGGCCTTCATGACCTGGGTCACCAGCGGCACGCAGCCGCCGCAGGAAGTGCCGGCGCCGGTGCAGGATTTTACGGCGCCAATGTCGCAGGCGCCGTTCGCCACCGCTGCTTGAATATCGCCTTTCGAGACGGCATTGCAGGAGCATACCTGGGCCGATGCCGGCAGCGCATCGATGCCGATGGCCGGACGCGCCCCACCCTCCGCCTGCGGCAGGATCAGGAATTCCGGCGATTCCGGCAGCGTGATGCTGTTCAATGCGGTCTGCAGCAGGCTGCCGTACTCCGCGGCGTCGCCGATCAGCACCGCGCCCAGCAGGCGCTTGCCGCAATCGGACACCACGATCTTCTTGTACACCTGCTTGCGCTCGTCGGTGAACTGGAAGCTGCGCGCACCCGGGGTGGCGCCGTGGGCATCGCCGATCGAGGCCACGTCCACGCCCATCAGCTTCAGCTTGGTGCTCATGTCGGCGCCCGCGAAGGTCCCTTCCTGGCCCAGCAGCGCGCGCGCCACGGTGCGCGCCATGTCGTAGCCGGGGGCGACCAGGCCGAAGGTCTGGCCGTTCCAGGCCGCGCATTCGCCGATGGCATAGATATCGGCGTCCGAGGTCAGGCAGGCGTCGTCGATGGCGATGCCGCCGCGCGCGCCCAGCGCCAGGCCGGCGGCGCGCGCCAGTTCGTCGCGCGGGCGGATGCCGGCCGAGAACACGATCATGTCGGTGTCCAGCACGCTGCCGTCGGCGAACTCCATGCGGTGGGTGGCCGACTCGCCATCGACGATGCGCAGCGTGTTCTTTTGCGTGTGCACGGTCACGCCCAGGGCTTCGATCTTGGTGCGCAGCATGCGCCCGCCCAGGTCGTCCACCTGCACCGCCATCAGGCGCGGCGCGAATTCGACCACGTGGGTGTCCAGCTTCATGTCGCGCAGGGCCTTGGCGCATTCCAGGCCGAGCAGGCCGCCACCGATCACCACGCCGGATTTGGCACGCGATCCGCACTCGAGCATCGCTTCCAGGTCTTCGATGGTGCGGTAGACGAAGCAGTCCTTCCTCTCCTTGCCCGGCACCGGCGGCACGAACGGGTAGGAACCGGTGGCGAACACCAGCTTGTCGTAGCCCAGCACTTCGCCGCTGTCCAGGGTGACGGTCTTGGCGGCGCGGTCGATGCCGGCGGCTTTGGCATTCAGTTTCAATTCGACGTTGCCGCGGCCCTCGAAGAAGCCCGGGGCGACCAGCGACAGATCGGCGGCCGATTTACCGGCAAAGAATTCGGACAGGTGCACGCGGTCGTAGGCCGGGCGCGCCTCTTCGCACAGGACGGTGACGTCGAAGCCGGCGCAGGCGGCGCCGTCCGCCAGCAGGGTTTCGAGGAATTTGTGGCCGACCATGCCGTGGCCGATGACGATCAGTTTCATGATGCGATTCCTTGTATTCGAATGCGTTGCGTCGATGCTTATGCCGCTGCCGGGGCCGGGGTTTCGATGCTGGCGCTGCTGAAGCGCACGCCGATGGCGCACACCGCCGAGACCAGCACCGCGCCGCCCAGGATCAGCAGGGTCTGGCGGATGTCGCCGGTGCCCTTCATCAGGAAGCCGGCCAGCACCGCGCCGACGTTGCCGCCGGCGCCGACGATGCCGGCCACGCCGCCCAGCGCCTTGCGGCTCACGAAGGGCACCAGCGCGTAGGTGGCGCCGCAAGCCATGTGGGTGCACAGGCCGAAGGCCAGCATGGCGACGATCGCCGGCGCCACGCTGGTGGTGTTCGAGAACCACAGCAGGCCCAGGCCCTCGCCCACCATCAGGATGAACAGCAGATTGACGCGGCTGTTCAGGTCGCCGCGGGCGGCGGCCTTGTCCGAGATCCAGCCGCCCAGGGCGCGGGCGAACAGCGCCAGCAGGCCGAAGCTGCCGGCCGCCATGCCGGCTGCCTTCAGCGACAGGCCGAAGTGGTCGACGTAGTACACGGCGGCGGTGTTATGGATGAACAGTTCGATGCCGAAGCAGGCGCCGTACGTCACAAACAATAACCAGGCCCGGTAGTTGGCGCAGGCCGTCTTGAAGCTGGCCCAGCCGCCCTTGCCGCTGGCTTCGAACGGGATGCCGGCGGCGCGCAGTTCGGCGAAGTTGCCTTCCGGGCAGTCCTGGGTGAATTTCCAGTACAAGGCGGCCATGATCACCATCATCACGCCCGGCACCAGCAACGCCACGCGCCAGCCCATGGTTTCGCTCACGCCGGCCATGATCACCGCGCCCATCAAGAGCGGCATCAGCGCCTGCGCCGCGCCGCCGCCGCTGTTGCCCCAGCCGGCCGTCGCCGCGTTGGCGGTGCCGACCACTTTCGGGCCGAACATCACCGAGGTGTGGTACTGGGTGATCACGAAACTGGCGCCGACCGCGCCGATGCCAAGGCGGAACAGCAGGAAGCTTTCATAGCTCTGCGCCATGGCCACGCCCAGCACCGGGACCGCGCCCAGCGCCAGCAGGCCGGTGTAGGTCTTGCGCGGGCCGAAGCGGTCGCACAGCGGGCCGACCAGCAGGCGCACCAGGATGGTGATGGCGACCGCGGCGATGTTGATGTCGGCGATCTGCGATACCGACAGGTGGAACTCGCCCTTGATGACGGGCATCAGCGGGGCGCAGGCGAACCAGGCGAAGAAGCACACGAAAAAGGCCACCCAGGTCAGGTGGAAGGCGCGCATCTGCGGCGTATTGAACGAGAAGAGCTTGATGCTGTTTGCTTTGCCGGCCATGATGGATTCCTTGAAAGGTTCCGTTCAAAAACAAAAAGGCGCCCGCTGCGTGATCGGGACCCTGCTCGTGGATGAGCCATGTCTCCGGGTGCAGCGGACGCCGTTGTCCTGTGTGCCGGTCCGTCGTTGGACCGGCTATGTATTGATGGGATCGCCGTTGATCCTTGTCAGGGTAATTGCAAGACGCGTGCCAGAAGTTATTCACTCTGGCGGCCTGGGGTGACTTCAGTTGGTGCGCTTCGCTGCAGTGCACAATGCTCCAACATGGTGCATGACCGTGCGCCGGGGTGCACTGCGCGATGGAGTATTTACGTTTTGGCGGGTGTCAGTTTATGAATGGGAAAGCTCGCGGCATAGGCTTCGGGATCGAGCCCGTTCCAGACCTTGCCGTCGATCAGCACCGAGCTGCGCAGCAACCCGGATGGCGCCGCCACCCCGGCCAGCAGCGCCGCTTCGCGGTACAGGCCGACCCGGTTCACGCGGCTGGCCACCGCCAGGTAATCCGGGGCCGCGCGCAGCAAGCCCCAGCGCCGGTGCTGGGTCAGGAACCACATGCCGTCGGACAGGTACGGGAAGTTGGCGTCGCCATCGGCGTGGAAGCGCAGCGGGTCGGGGTCTTGCCAGCGCTTGCCCATGCCATCCTCGTACTGGCCCTGCAAGCGGGCGGCGATGGCGCCCAGGTCGGCGCCGACCCAGGCCGGACTGGCCAGGACTTCGGCGGCAGCAAAACGGTGTTCGTCGGATTCGTCGATCCAGCGCCCCGCTTCCAGCACCGCCGCCACCAGCGCGCGGCAGGCGTGCGGATTGGCGTCCACGAAATCCGCGCGCGCCCCGAGCGCCTTGCCCGGGTGGTCCGGCCAGATGTCCTGGCTGGATGCAACCATGAAGCCGCCGCCGTCCGCCACCGCGCGAGCGCTCCAGGGCTCGCCGGCGCAGAAGCCGTCCATGTGCCCGGCCGCCAGGTTGGCCGCCATCTGGCTGGGCGGCACCGTCACCAGCTGGGCGTCGCGCAGCGGATCGATGCCGCCGGCGGCCAGCCAGTAGGACAGGAACATCGCGTGGTTCCCGGTCGGGAAGGTATGGGCGAAGGTGAAGCGGCGCGTCCCCTTGCGCACCAGGCCGGCGAGGCCCGCCAGATCGGTAGCGCCCTGGCGCGCCAGGCTGTTCGAGAGCGTGAGCGCCTGGCCGTTGCGCGACAAGTTCATCAGCAAAGCCATCGGCGTGGCGCTGCAGCCGATGCCCATTTCGACGCCGTACAGCAGGCCGTACAGCACGTGGGCGGCATCGAGTTCCCCACGCAGGAGGCGGTCGCGCATGCCCGACCATGAATGCTCGCGGCTCAGCGCCAGCTTGATGCCGTACTTTTCGTCCAGCCCCAGCACCGACGCCATCACCAGCGATGCGCAATCGGTCAGCGGCATGAAGCCGATTTTGATGACGGTCTTTTCCGGCTGGTCGGAACCGGTTATGAATGCGCCTGTCATTTTGTTCCTTGGTTTATATATAGGCGGCTACAACAGATCTTCCACATCCAGCACCCGCTGCGCCAGTTCCGCCAGCTTCAGCTTCTTGTTCATCGCCATGCTGCGCAGCTTCTGGTAGGCCTCTTCCTCGCTCAGCCGGTTCTTGGCCATCAGCACGCCCTTGGCGCGCTCGATCAGCTTGCGGTCGGCCAGCTGGCGCCGGGTGTCGGACAGTTCGTCGAGCAGCTTCTGTTCGCGCCGGAAGCGGACCATGGCCACGTCCAGCACCGGCTTGACGCGCTCGGCCTGCAGGCCGGCCACGATATAGGCGGACACGCCGGCCGCGATCGCCGCATCCATGCTGGACGCGGTCTGGTCGTCGGTGAACAGCACGATCGGGCGCGGCTCGTCGCGGGTGGCGATTACGATGTGCTCGAGCACGTCGCGCGCGTCCGATTCGCTGTCGATGATGATCATGTCCGGCTGGATCTGCGCGATGCGCTCGGGCAGGAAGATGTCGGCCGGCAGGGACGCCACGATGTCGTAGCCGGATTCGAGCAGCCCGATGCGCAAGGCCGTGTTGCGCCGGGCCTGCGCCTCTTCGCCCGCACCGCCGCCTGGCGCGGTGTTGACGACGACGATACGCAGGGTGCGTTGGGGTGGCGATTTCATGCTTGAAGACCATGCAAGTTCCGGGCCAGACCTGGAGAACACAAACGGTCCAGCCTGGGAGATATTCGTGTTTCAAATGACTGACGTAAAGATCAATCATAGTTGCAACACAGAAAATATTCATGAAAAGAATGGGAAACATCACGAACTAAAAGTTCATTTATGACGCGAGTCTCCTTATACTGCATCGCAACAACACAGGAAATCAACGGAGAATTCAATGACCACCGCAACGATCACCCAGGCGCAGAGCAACGGACTGCGCCACCAAATCGCCGGCGCCATCGACGCCATCCGCAAGTTTTCGATCGAGCTGTACACCGCCCACGGCGGCTGGTTCGCGCAGCCGGGCGCCGCAGCCCAGGCCAAGGGCGAACGCCAGAGCGTACTGAATATGATGATCCTCGGCACTGCCTGCGAAAACTACGCACCGGCCCTCGCCGCCGAGATGAATCGCGACACGGCCAGCGCCAGCAAGTAATTGACCGAATACTTCACCAGATAATTGACCAGATAAAAGGAACCATCATGACCGCCGTCGAATACGTCACCGTCGCCATCTCCGCCCTCGCCATCGCCACCCGTATCGTGATGTTCATCCGCAACCCGTCGGCGACCAGCTCGACCGAGATGTGGACCCCGGAATACCCGCACCTGCATCACTGATACCCGGCCGGGGAGACCACCCGGCTTGCGCGGGCAGCGCGCATTGAATCTCCACACGCCCGGATTGCCGGGCGTTGTCGTTTCCGCCTCCGAAACTCGTCCAGCATCATTCCCGGCTGCGCTAGAATGCTTTTTTTGCAATTTCTGACCAAAAAAGCATTCCTGTTCTTCAAGCCACCCGACCGATGATGCGACTCCCTGCCCTCCCCCTTCTCGGCGCCCTGCTGGCGCTGCCAGCTTCCGCGCCCGCCACCGCCGCCACGCCCATTACCCTCGACCAGGCCATGGCCCACCCCGACTGGATCGGCAACCCCGTGGAAGCGGCCTGGTGGAGCTGGGACGGCAAGCAGGTGTTCTACCGGCAGAAGCGCACCGGCTCCCCGCTGCGCGACACCTGGACCACCGGCGCGCAGGCCAGCGCCCAGGGCGGCGCCGGGGCGCGGCTGGTCACGGATGCCGAACTGTCCACGCTGGACAGCCCGGACATGCAGTACAACCCGGAACGCACCCGCGCCATCGTCCTGCGCAGCGGCGATCTGTTCGAGCGCGACATCCGGAGCGGCGCACTGGTCCAGATCAGCCGCGGCAGCGCCGTCGTTCCGGGGACGCAGCAGTACACGGCCGACGGCCGCGGCGTGCAGTTCCGCGTCGGCGACGACTGGTTCCGCTGGGACCGCAGCGAGCGCCTGGCGGCGCCGGTGGCCCTGCCGCGCGCGGCCAGGGATCCGAAAGCCCAGGACCCGGATGCGCTGCGCGACATGCAGCTGCGCCTGATCGCCACCCTGAAGCGCCAGAAGGACGAGCGCGACGCCGGCCGCGCCCGCGCGGAAGAGGAACGCCGCGCCGACCCGAGCCGCGCGCCCTCGCCGATCTACCTGGGCGACAAGCTCGCCATCGTCAACAGCCACCTGTCGCCGGACGGCCGCTGGCTGCTGGTGGTGACCGGTCCCAAGGACGCCGAGCGCGGCCGCGTCGGCAAGATGCCGCGCTACGTCACCGAAAGCGGCTACGAGGAATTCTCGGACGAGCGCACCCGGGTCGGGCGCAACACCCCGCGCGGCAATGCGCTGAAACTCGTGGACCTGGCCACGCGCACGGTCAAGGACCTGTCCTTCGACGTCCTGCCGGGCATCGCCACCGACCCGCTGGCGGCGCTGCGCGCCGAACGCAAGCTCGATCCCCTGAAGGGCAACCGGCAGGTGCTGGTCGGCTTCGACGGCGAAGCGGTGGTCTGGAGCGGCAACGGCGCCAATGCCGCCGTGATGCTGCGCTCGATCGACAACAAGGACCGCTGGATCGCCACCGTCGATTTGCCGCGCGCCGCGCTGAAGCCCGTGCATCGCCTGAGCGACGGGGCCTGGGTCAACTACGACAACAACGAATTCGGCTGGCTGCCGGACAACGCCACGCTGTGGTACCTGTCCGAGGAAAGCGGCTATTCTCACCTGTACGTGCGCGACGCCGCCGGCACCACGCGCGCCCTCACCAGCGGCCGCTGGGAAGCCTCGAGCGTGGCCTGGTCGGCCGACGGCAAGACCGCCTGGGTCATGTGCAACCGCGCCACCCCGGGCGCCTATGAAGTGTGCGCCGTCTCGAGCAAGGACGGCGCGACGCGCGAAGTCAGCAGCCTGGATGGCGGCGTCGAGGACTTCCGCCTGTCGCCGGACCAGCGCCGCCTGCTGGTGCATTACTCCGCCGCCTACCTGCCGCCGCAGATCGCGACCCTGCCGTCCGGCGGCGGCGTGGCGGCGAAGCTGACCGACACCCGCAGCGCCGACTTCAAGGCGCGCGACTGGATCCAGCCGCAGCTCGTCGCGGTGCCGTCGACCCACGGCGCCGATCCGGTCTGGGCCAAGCTGTACCGCCCGGCCCGATTCGAACCGGGTAAAACATATCCGGTGGTGATGTTCGTGCACGGCGCCGGCTACCTGCAGAACGTCTCGCGCCGCTACACGCCCTACTTCCGCGAGCAGATGTTCCACAACCTGCTGGTGCAGAAGGGCTACGTGGTGCTCGACATGGACTACCGCGCCTCGAAGGGCTACGGCGCCGCCTGGCGCAGCGCGATCTACCGCCAGATGGGCCATCCGGAACTGGACGACTACCTGGACGGCGTGAACTGGATGGTGGCCAACCAGCAGGGCGACCGCGACCGGGTCGGCATCTACGGCGGCAGCTATGGCGGCTTCATGACGCTGATGGGCATGCTGCGCGCGCCGGAAGTGTTCAAGGCCGGCGCCGCGCTGCGCCCGGTGACCGACTGGAGCACCTACAACCACGAGTACACCGCCAACATCCTGAACACGCCGGACCTGGATCCGGACGCGTATAAAACCTCGTCGCCGATCGAGTACGCGCAACACCTGCAGGGCCACCTGCTGATCGCCCACGGCATGGTCGACGACAACGTGTTCTACCAGGATTCGGTGCGCATGGCGCAGCGCCTGATCGAGCTGAAGAAGGACAACTGGGAACTGGCGGGCTACCCGCTGGAGCGCCATTCGTTCGTGCAGCCGGAGAGCTGGTACGACGAGTACCGCCGCATCTACCAGCTGTTCGAGCGCACGCTGAAGTAAACGGCATCGCGCCCGCGTGCCTCCGTCGTCCCCGCGCAGGCGGGGACCCATGCCGAGCTTCCGACCACCCGTACGCGGACTCCGGTGCGCACACAGCATGGATCCCCGCCGCCGCGGGGACGACGATATTGGTAATCTAGCGTTTTTCCTTCATCGGACACGCCATGCGCCTGCACCTGCCCCTCCTCGCCCTGCTCACCCTCGCCGGCAGCGCCTGCGCCCAAGCAGCCGGCGGCGACAAATTCGTCGGCATGCCGGTCACCGGGGAGCTCGATGCGAAACGCGTGCTGGCCGCCCGCTACGGCGAACCGCCCCGGCTCGACCGGTCGATCAAGGGCGGCCTGACCGGCGTCTTCGTCGACAGCGCGGATGCCGTGGCGCAGGCATCGGTGCCGGTCAGCTTCGGCCAGGTGTTCACGCCGGGCGACCTGAAGCCGGGCGAACGCCTGGCCGGCAAGCTGGCGGACGGCGCCACGCTGCCGCTGCAGGTCGACGTCAAGGCCAGGCATGCGGACGGTTCGGTGCGCCACGCGGTGGTGTCGGCCATCCTGCCCGCGCTGGCGCCGAAGGCATCGCTGATGCTGGCGCTGGCCAAGGATGGCGCCGCTGCCGGCAAGCCCGCCCTCCCCGCCACCGCGGCCGCCCTGCTGGCGCAAGGCTTCCGCGCCGGCTTCAGCGCCCGCATCGACGGCAAGACCTGGTCGGTCTCGGCGGAACGCCTGCTGGCCGGCGCCAGGGCACAGGCCTGGCTGTCCGGGCCACTCGTCACCGAGTGGCTGGTGGCGGCGCCGCTGGTGGACGATCAGGGCGCCGAACATCCGCACCTGGCGGCGCGCTTCGCGGTGCGCTGGTATCCGCAGGCGAAGCGGGCGCGCGTCGACGTCACCATCGAGAACGACTGGGCCTACGAGCCCGGGCCGCGCAACTTCACCTACGATGCCCGGGTCACGGTGGGCGGCAAGGAAGTCTACGCCAGGGCCGGGCTGACCCACTTCCACCATGCGCGCTGGCGCAAGGTGTTCTGGTGGGGCGGGGCGCCGGCGTTCGACCTGCGGCACGACACGGCCTACCTGATCGCCTCGCGCGCCCTGCCGAACTACGACCAGGCGCTCCAGGTGTCCGAGCCGGCGCTGGCCGACCTGAAGGCGCGCTGGAACGGCGCCGCCATCGAACCGATGGGCGCCGGCCTGGCCCAGCCCTACATGCCGATGACCGGCGGGCGCAACGACATCGGCCTGCTGCCGGGCTGGGCCGCGATGTACCTGCTCAGCATGGACCCGCGTGCGCGCGCGGCCACGATGGGCGGCGCCGACCTCGCCGGCAGCTGGCCGATCCACTATCGCGACAAACGCACCGGCCTGCCGGTCAGCCTGCTCGACCATCCGTACATGACCGTGCTCGCCCGTGCCAGCGACACCATGAACCGCGCCACCGGCAAGCTGGAAGCCTTTCCCGCCTGCGCGGCGGACAAGGCCTGCGACACACCCTATGCGCCGGACGTCTCGCACCAGGCAAGTTTCGCCTACCTGCCCTACCTGCTCAGCGGCGACCATTACCACCTCGAGGAACTCCAGTTCTGGGCCAGCTACAACGTGTTCTCCTCGCATCCGGGCTACCGCGAGAACATCAAGGGCCTGCTCAAGCCGGACCAGTTGCGCGGCCAGGCCTGGGCCTTGCGCAGCCTGGGCGAAGCGGCGTACATCACGCCGGACGGCGACCGGCTCAAGCCGCTGTTCCTCGGCCTGGTCGACAACAACCTCAAGTGGTATAACGCGACCTATACCGACAACCCGGCGGCCAACAAGCTCGGCGTGATCGTCAATGGCTATGCGCTGTCTTATGATAACGAGAGCGGCATCGCCCCCTGGCAGGACGATTTCTTCACCTCGGCCGTCGGCCACCTTGCGGACCTGGGTTTTGCAGATGCCAGGCGCCTGCTGGCGTGGAAGACACGCTTCCCCATCGGCCGCATGATGGATCCCGGCGTGTGCTGGATCGACGCTGCGAGCTATAGCCTCAAGGTGCGCGAATCGCGCGCATCGCCGTTCTTCGCCACCCTGGCGCAGGCCTATGCCGCCACCCACGGGCAGGGACGGCGCGACCTGCCCTGCGGCGGCGCCGACATGGCGCATGCGCTCAAGTTGAAGCCCGGCGAGATGACGGGCTATTCGTCGTCGGCGATCGGCTTTCCCTCGACCATGCAGCCGGCGCTGGCCTATGCGGCGGACGCCGCCGGCAAGCCCGGACGCGATGCCTGGGCCCGGTTCATGGGACGCAGCGTCAAGCCGGACTACGGCGGTGCGCCGCAGTTCGCGATCGTGCCGCGCGCGGCGGCGCCCGAACCGGCCAAGGACGCAACCAGGGACGTAACCGAGGACGCAGCGGCATCCGCCAGGTAATCAGGCGCCGAGGAAATCCAGCAGCGTCAGCGCCACCACCTTGGTGGCCTTGCGCAGGTCTTCCAGCGCCAGTTTCTCGTCGGCCTTCTTGGCGTTCGATTCCGGCACCGTGCGCGGCCCGGCGCCGTACAGCACCGCCGGGATGCCGCGCTCGCCGTACAGGCGCGCATCGGCATACAGCGGCGTGCCCCTGGCCTGGAGCGCTTCCCCCATCACGGCCTGGCCATTGCGCTGCAGGCTGGCCACCAGTTGCTCCGAGCCCGGCAGCGGGCGCAGGGCGTGCGACAGCAGCAGGCGCCGGATCTCGAGCCGGATGCCGGGGACGTCGCGCACCGCATCCTCGATCAGGGCGCGCACCTGCGCCTCGACCGCGGCCGGGTCTTCCTCGGGAATCATGCGCCGGTCCATCTTGAGCACCACCTTGCCGGGCACGACGTTGGTGTTGGTGCCGCCGTCGATGCGGCCCACCAGCATGGTCGGCGAATCGATGCCTGCTACGGCCGACTTGATCGTCTTCAGCGCCGGCAGCTGGCCGTAGATCGCGTTCAGGATGCGCGTGGCGGCCTGCAGCGCGTCGACGGCGGTCTCGGGCATCGCGCCGTGGCCGGCCTTGCCGTGCACCGTGATCTCCAGCTGCAGGCAGGCGTTGTGGGCGGTGACGATGTCGTAGGCGAAGCCGGCGGCGATCACGAAGTCCGGCTTTGTCGCGCCCTGCTCCAGCAGGTAGCCCGGCCCGAGCAGGCCACCGAATTCCTCGTCGTAGGTGAAGTGCAGTTCGAGCGCGCCTTGCAAAGGCAGGCCCGATGCTTCCAGCGCGCGCGCGGCGAAGATGTAGGTGGCGAAGTCGCTCTTCGACACCGCCGCCGCGCGCCCGTAGATGTAACCATCCTCGATCATGCCGCCGTAGGGTGGCTTGCTCCAGCCCTCCCCCGGCGGCACCACGTCGCCGTGGGCGTTCAGGGCGACGGTCGGGCCCTGCGCCGCATAGGGGCGGCGGATGATCAGGTTGGTGATGCTTTCCATGCCGTAGTCGCGCACGCGCTGCTGCGGCACCGCGTATTTCTCGGCCTGCCAGCCGTAAGCCTGCACCTTGTCCGCCACCGCGTCCGCATGCGGCGCGTTGTTGCCCGGCGGGGTGTCGGTCGGGATGCGGATCATCTCCTGCAGGAAGCCGACCTGCTCGTCGAAGTGGGCGTCGATCCAGTCCAGCAGTCCTTGTTGCGCTTGTGTGTATTCCATCGTTGGCTCGGTTGGCTCAGTTGGCTCAGTTAGTTCGTCTTGGCGCCGCCCTCGAACCAGGCCGCGACCTGGGCCCGTTCGGCGTCCGTCATGTTGGTCATGTTCGCCAGCGGCATGGCCTTCAGCTGCACCGACTGCTGGTAGATCTTGGCGGCGTTCTGGCTGATGCCATGCACGTCGTCCAGCGCCACGCCGGCCGGCGCGGTCGCGAAGCCCGGCTGGGTCGGATGCGCCGCATGGCAGGATACGCAACGCTCGGTGATGATGCCCTGGACTTGCGCAAACCGGGCGCCGGCATTGGCCGCCTCGTTGGCCGCACCACCGGCCGCGGCGCCGGCCAGCGCCGCCTTGCCCACGATGCCCGGCGGCTGCGGCACGATCGCCACGGCCACCGCCAGCAGCAGGAGCACGCCGATGGCCGGATACTTCCATTCCACCCGTCCCTTGTGGCGCAAGTTGAAGAAGTGGCGGATGAACACGCCGGCCGCCATGATCATGCCCAGCACCGCCCACGCATGCTCGTGGCGGTAGGTCATCGCGAAGTGGTTGCTGATCATGATGAACAGCACCGGCAGCGTGAAGTAGTTGTTGTGGACGCTGCGCTGCTTGCCGCGGATGCCGTACACCGGGTCCGGCTTGCCGCCCGCGCGCATCGTGTCCACCACCTTGCGCTGGCCCGGAATGATCACCATCAGCACGTTGGCCACCATGATGGTGCCGATCATCGCGCCGACGTGGATGTAGGCCGCGCGGCCGCTGAGGTAATGGGTCAGCACCCAGCTCGCGCCCACCAGCAAGGCGAAGATGACGATCCCGAAGGCCAGGTCGTGCTTGCCGAGCTTCGAGCGGCACAGCAGGTCGTACACCACCCAGCCGACCACCAGGCTGCCCAGGCCGATGCCGATTGCCTGCAGCGACGTCAGATCGGCCACGCTGCGGTCGACCATCATGGCCTGGGCGTTGAAGTAATACACGATGGTAAGCAGGGCGAAGCCGGACAGCCAGGTCGAGTACGCTTCCCACTTGAACCAGTGCAGGTCGGCCGGCAGCTCGGCCGGCGCCACCATGTATTTCTGCGGGTTGTAGAAGCCGCCGCCGTGCACCGCCCACAGTTCGCCGGACACGCCCTTGTTCGCCAGCTCGCCGCCCGGCCTTGGCGGCCGCAATGAGTTGTCGAGCCAGACAAAGTAGAACGACGCGCCGATCCAGGCAATGCCGGTGATGACGTGCAGCCAGCGCACCAGCAGGTTCATCCATTCAAGACCGTAGGGCACCAGGTATCCGAGCACGTCCATGAGATTCCTTCATTGGTAGATTGCTACAAGATAAACCGGTTTTATTTTATACAACATGAAAAATACCGTATATTCAACATAAGAACACGCATATACACATATTAATTCGCCTCCATGTCCAGCCTGCCCCAGCACCTCGACCTGCACCTGATCCGCATCCTGTACCTGCTGCTGGTGGAGAAAAACGTCTCGCGCGTGGCGCTCAAGCTGAACCAGCCGCAGCCCTCGATCTCGGCGTCGCTGCGCAAGCTGCGCGAGCTGACCGGCGACCCGCTGCTGGTGCGCGGCGCGCGCGGCATGGTGCCGACCCAGCACGGCGAGAGCCTGCTCAAGCCGGCCAAGCGCATCCTGGACGAGACCGAAAGCCTGTTCATCCGCAAGTCGCCGTTCATGCCCGAGGAAGCGGCGCGCACCTTCCGTATCGCCGCGCCGGACTACCTGGACACCCAGTTCCTGCCGAACGTAGTGGCGGCGCTGCGGCGCGGCTCGCCCAACAGCCGGGTCACGATCCACCAGCTGGGAGCAGGCACCGACTACCTGCGCATGCTGTCCGACGGCGAGATCGACCTGGTGATCGCCAACTGGGACGAGCCGCCGGCGCACCTGCACATCTCCAAGCTGTTCGAGGACCCGATCATCTGCACCATGCGCGCCGACAGCGCCTACGCCCGCCGCACCGCGAGCGACGCCATGACGGTCGAGGATTACCTGACCCTGCCGCACGTGGCGCCCTCGAGCATCCTGCCCGGCTACCACGGCGTGATCGACGCCTTTCTCGAACGCGAAGGGCTGCAGCGCAAGGTGGCGGTGGAGTCGCCCTACTTCGGCCTGATCCCCTACATGCTGACCCAGACCGACCTGGTCTTGACCACCGGCCGCCAGTTCATCCGCTTCTACGAAAAGACGCTGCCGCTGAAGAATTTCACGGTGCCGGTCAAGTTCCCGCCGATGCGCTTTTATCAGTTGTGGCACCAGCGCGTGCACCAGTCGGCCGAGCACAAGTGGCTGCGCGACCAGGTAACGGCGGCGGCGCGGGCATTGGTCAAGACCTGATCCGCCGCGCCCGACGTATATGCCAACGCTGACGGGCCAAATCATCCCCGGCGTATGAACGCGCATGTTGCAGGATTTATCATCGACGGCTGCTATCGGAAACCACGACCATGACCACGCTTTCGGACCTGAACCATCTCGCTCCCCCCGCCTTCGTCGACGCCTTGCGCGGCATCTACGAGCACTCGCCCTGGATCCCGGAGCGCGCCGCCGCGCATCGGCCCTTTGCCAGTGTGGCCGCGCTCAAGCTGGCGCTGCAGGAAGCGGTGACGCTGGCCAGCGAGCAGGAACAATTGTCCCTGCTGCGCGCCCACCCGGAACTGGCGGGCAAGGCGGCCATCGCCGGCGAACTCACGGCGGAATCCACCGGCGAGCAGGCCGCTTCCGGCCTGAACCTGTGCAGTCCGGAGGAATATGCAAGCCTGCATGAATTGAATGCCGCCTACAATGCCCGGTTCGGCTTTCCGTTCATCCTGGCGGTCAAGGGACCGACCGGCAAGGGCCTGACGCGCCAGGCGATCATCGCCACCTTCCGCCGGCGCCTGGGCAACCGGCCGCAGGACGAGATGATGGAGGCGCTGCGCCAGGTGCACCGCATCGCCGAGATCCGCCTGAACGCCCTGCTCGGCATCGAGCTCGCCTTCGGCCCCGCCATCATGGACTGGGCCGAACGGCTGGGCGCCATCAGCGACGACGAACACGGCCTGACCTGCGCCTACCTGACGCCGGCCCATCAACGCAGCGCCGCCCTGCTGGCGGACTGGATGCGGGAAGCCGGCATGACCGTGCACATCGACGCGGTCGGCAACGTGGTCGGCCGCTACGCCGCCGCAGGCTCGGAGGATGCGGAGAACGGCGCGGATGCAAAAACGCTGATCACTGGCTCGCACTACGACACCGTGCGCAACGGCGGCAAGTACGACGGGCGCCTGGGCATCCTGCTGCCGCTGGCGATCGTCAGGCACCTGCATGCGCGCGGCGAGCGCCTGCCGTATCACCTGGAGGTCATCGGCTTCGCCGAAGAGGAAGGCGTGCGCTTTCGCAGCACCTTCCTGGGCAGTAACGCGGTGGCCGGCCGCTTCGACCCGGCCCTGCTCGACCAGGCCGATGCCGACGGCGTGACGATGCGCGCCGCCATCGAAGGCGCCGGCCATGATCCAAACGCGATTCCCGCCATCGCGCGCGATCCCGCCGGCCTGCTCGGCTACGTGGAGGTCCACATCGAACAGGGACCGGTGCTGCTGGAACGCGGCCTGCCGCTGGGCGTGGTGACGGCAATCGCCGGCAGCTCGCGCTACCTGGTCGAACTCGAGGGATTGGCCAGCCACGCCGGCACCACCCCGATGACGATGCGGCGCGACGCCGCCGCGGCCGCCGCCGAGATCGTGCTGCTGGTCGAGCAGCGCTGCGGCGCGGGCGCCGGCGCATCTCTGGTCGGCACGGTGGGCCAGCTGGCGGTGCCGGACGGTTCGGTCAACGTGATCCCGGGGCGCTGCCGCCTGTCGCTCGACATCCGCGCCGCCGCCGACGACGAACGGCTGGCGGCGGTGGCGGACATCTTCGAAGGCATCGAAGCGGTCTGCGCGCGCCGCCGCATCGGCTTCACGGTTGAAAAACTGCTCGAAGCCGCCGCCGCGCCATGCGCGCCGCGCTTGATGGACCAGCTGGGCGAGGCGGTGCAGCGCGCCGGCCTGCCGCGCTTCGATTTGCTGTCCGGCGCCGGCCACGACGCCATGGCGATGGCCGCCGTCACCGAGGTCGCCATGCTGTTCACGCGCTGCGGCAACGGCGGCATCAGCCACAATCCGCTGGAAACCATGAGCGCCGACGATGCCGACATCGCGGCATGCGTGCTGCTCGATTTCCTGCGCACTTACCGCTGACCCGCCGCGGCATGCAATCCTCTACACTGGCAGGGTTGACGACAACCTGACCGGACAAAGGATAAGCATGAACGACAAGACGCTGCAAGTGGGGATCATCGGCTTCGGCTATGCCGGCAAGACCTTCCACGCACCCCTGGTCCGCACCACGCCCGGCCTGCGCATCGCCGCGGTGTCCAGCAGCGACGCCGCCAGGGTGCATGCCGCCCTCGGCCCCGGCGTGGCGGTCACGGGCGATCCGCGCGCGCTGGCCGTCGATCCCGCGCTCGACCTGGTGGTGGTCGCCAGCCCGAACGCGACCCATTACGAACTGGCGGCGCTGGCCCTCGGCGCCGGCAAGCATGTGGTGGTGGATAAACCGTTTACCCCGACGCTGCAGGAGGCCGGACACCTGGCCGCGCTGGCCCGCGACCACGGCGTGCTCCTGAGCGTGTTCCACAACCGGCGCTGGGACAGCAGCACGCTGACCGCACAGAAGATGATCGCGTCCGGCGAACTGGGCGCCATCCGCCATGCGGCCATGCACTTCGACCGCTTCCGTCCCCAGGTGCAGGCGCGCTGGAAGGAAGACGCCGCGGCCGCCGGCGGCACCTGGATGGACCTGGGACCGCACCTGCTGGACGAAGCCCTGCTCTACTTCGGCGCACCCGGCGCGATCCAGCTCGACCTGGCCCAACTGCGTCCCGGCACCCAGGCCGACGATGCCTTCCACGCGCGCCTGCGCTATGCCGGCGGCCTGCGCGTCGACCTGCACGCCAGCATGCTGACCGCGCTGCCGCGTCCGCGCCTGGCGCTGTACGGCACGCGCGGCAGCTACGTCAAGCAAAGCCTGGATCCGCAGGAAGCCAATCTGAAGGAAGGCGCGCTGCCGACCGGCGAGGACGCCGCCTGGGGCATGGATCCCGAACGCGGCAGCGCGGCCGTCGAACGCGAGGGCGCCCTGGAGATCATCGACGTCGCGACCGAAAACGGCGCCTATCCGGCCTACTACCGGCAGGTGCGCGACGCCATCCTGGGCCGGGCGCCGAATCCGGTGCCGCCCGGACAGGCCATCATGGTGATGCGCCTGCTGGAAGCGGGACGCCTCAGCGATGCGCAGCGGCGCGAGGTGGAGCTCGACGAGGTGACGGCCTGAGGTGACGACATGCCTGCCGCCACGTATTTACACCGTTTTACATGACTTGACGCCGCTTTACATTCACAGCCTCGACAATGAATCCAGGCCGGCGAAGCACGTACAGGCCGGCGCGCCCGTTTCGATCCGTGAAAGTGGACGCTCGTTAAGAAAAACCACGTTGCGGAGACGACACCATGTTTTTCCGGGACCGGCCTGGCCAGGCGCATCCGCAGCACACGGCGGAACATCTGCACTGGGAACAGCAGGACGCGGCTTCGCAAGCCCTGCGCATCGGCGCCGCCGCCTGGCGCCTCGATCTGTCGCCGGCGCTGAAGGACCGGCACGGCGGCCGGCTTGCGATCGGCTTCGAAGGCACGGTCCGGATCGCGTCGACGCCGAACGTCGACGTGGTCGGCGCGATCGAGCCGCACGATGGCGCCGGCACGCCGAAGATGCTGGCCGACCGCTGGAAGCGCGTGCCGGCCCGTGTGGAAGGCCATGCGGCGCTCGACCTGAACGACGAAGACCGTCCGCAGATGCGCCTGGCCCTGTTCTGCAAGGCGCCCTTCTTCGACTCGGTCTGCCGCGCCTTCGATGCCGGATTTTCCTCGCCCTCGGGCAGCGTCGCGCTCGACGTGGTGCTCGCCTATCCCGACGACATGGGCGCCGCGTTCTGGGCGGCGCAATGGCAGACCCGCACCCTGCAGGTGCTGCAATGGCAGCTGCGCGCCGGCGCGCAGAAGCCTGCATCCGGTGCCGCTTGACGAGACCAGCATTCATCCACGGCGCAGCATGGTCCTCAGCCAACGCGCCGTCTTCCATTTTGGCGCACCGCGGCACCAACATGGTGCGCACGCCCGAAAAGCGGGCGATGCACCGGGCATGCCCGCGCACGGTGCGCCCGAGCCCCAAAATGGAACGCTTATTGCTATTTGAAAGTGCTCAGCCATTTCACCTGCACTTTTCTGGAGTAGTCTGCATGGATCCCCATCACAGCGGCGCCGACGCGCTTTTCATCCTGCTCGGCGGGATCATGATCCTGGCGATGCACGCCGGGTTCGCCTTCCTCGAACTCGGCACGGTGCGCCGCAAGAACCAGGTCAATGCCCTGGTCAAGATCCTGATCGACTTCGCGGTGTCGACCATCGCCTATTTCTTCGTCGGCTACGGCATCGCCTACGGCGTCCATTTCTTCGGTCCCACCGACACCATGGTGGCGCAAAACGGCTACGGGCTCGTGAAATTCTTCTTCCTGCTGACCTTCGCGGCGGCGATCCCGGCCATCATCTCGGGCGGCATCGCCGAGCGTGCCAAGTTCTACCCGCAAATGGCCGCCACCGCGCTGCTGGTCGGGCTGGTCTATCCCTTCTTCGAAGGCATCGCCTGGAACGGCCGCTTCGGCCTGCAGGACTGGCTGGCGTCCAGCTTCGGCGCGCCTTTCCACGATTTCGCCGGCTCGATCGTCGTGCATGCGGTCGGCGGCTGGGCCGCACTGCCCGCGGTGCTGCTGCTGGGCGCGCGGCGCGGGCGCTATGCGAAAGATGGCCGCATCGCGGCCCACCCGCCCTCGAACATCCCGTTCCTGGCGCTGGGTGCCTGGATCCTGACGGTCGGCTGGTTCGGTTTCAATGTGATGAGCGCCCAGACCATCGACAAGATGAACGGCCTGGTGGCGGTGAATTCGCTGATGGCGCTGGTGGGCGGCACCCTGAGCGCCTTCGTGATGGGCAGGAACGACCCCGGCTTCGCCTACAACGGCCCGCTGGCTGGCCTAGTGGCGATCTGCGCCGGTTCCGACCTGATGCATCCGCTGGGCGCGCTGGTCACCGGCGCGGTGGCCGGCGCCATCTTCGTCGTCACGTTCACGCTGGCCCAGAACCGCTGGAAGATCGACGACGTGCTGGGCGTGTGGCCGCTGCACGGCCTGTGCGGCGCCTGGGGTGGTATCGCGGCCGGCATCTTCGGCAGCCATGCGCTGGGCGGCCTGGGCGGGGTATCGCTCATCTCCCAATTGTTCGGTACCGTGCTGGGTATCGCCATCGCGGCCCTGGGCGGCTGGCTGATCTACGGCCTGTTGAAGGCAACGGTCGGCCTGCGCCTGGACCCCGAGCAGGAATTCGACGGCGCCGACCTGGCGATCCACCGCATCAGCGCCACGCCGGAGCGCGAGACCACCTTCCAGTAAGTCTTCGTCCGCCTAGGTGGCCTGCGCAGGCGCGCTCACCTGCGCCGCCACCTGTACGATGCGTGCCGCCAGCATGCCGGCATCCACCGGCTTGGCCAGGTAATCGGTGAACCCGGCCTGCAGCGCCTTGTCGATGTCGGCCTGGCGCGTAAAGGCGGTCAGCGCGATCGCCGGCGTGGCGCCGCCCGCGGCGGCCGGCCGGCGCCGGATGCGCCGCATCAGTTCGTAGCCGTCGACGTCGGGCATGCCGATGTCGCTGACGATCACGTCGGGCCGCTCCTGCTCCAGCAGCGCCAGCGCCCGGGCGGCGCCGGAGGCGCTCAGCGTGGCCGCGCCGCCGTGGCGCAGGATCTGCTCCAGCACCTCGAGGGTGTCGGGTGCGTCGTCCACCAGCAATACCTTCAGGCCGGACAGATCGGCCGCCGGACGCTCCGTGGCAAGCGGCCGCAGCGCGGGCGCCGACTGGCCGGCCGCTTCGGTATCCAATGTGGCGTCCAATTCGGCGTCCGGCGCGCCATCCGGCGTGGGCGTCGATGCGGGCCGCGCCAGCGGCAGCCGCACCGTGAAGCTGGCGCCGGCCTGCTCGCCGCCGCTGGCCACCGCAATTGTCCCGCCATGCAGTTCGACCAGCTGCCTGGCGATCGCCAGCCCCAGCCCCAGGCCGCCATGCTTGCGCGTGATCGAGGCGTCCTCCTGGCGGAAACGGTCGAACACGTGGGGCAGGAATTCGTCCGAGATGCCGATCCCGGAATCGCTCACGCGGATCACGGCCTCGGCGCCTTCGCGCGCCAGGCCTACCGCCACCCGACCCTTGGTGGGCGTGAACTTGACCGCGTTCGACAGCAGGTTCCACAGCACCTGCTGCAGCCGCATCGGATCGCCGCGCACCTCGCCCAGGCCGCGCGCCAGGTCGACGCGCAGTTCGATCTGCTTGGCCACCGCGGCCGGATGCACGGTCGCGAGCGCCGCGTCGATGACTTTCACCGGATCGACGGGCTGCACGTCCAGGCGCACGGTGCCTGCGACGATGCGGCTCATGTCGAGCAGGTCTTCGATCAGCTTGCCCTGGGCACGCGCATTGCGTTCGATCGCTTCCAGGCCGCGCCGCAGCGTGTCGGCGTCCGAGGTGCCGCGCTGCAGCATGCCGGCCCAGCCGAGAATGGCGTTGAGCGGCGTGCGCAGTTCGTGCGACAGCGTGGCCAGGAATTCGTCCTTCATGGCGCTCAGGCGCTCGGCCTGGTCGCGCGCGTCGCGCTCGCGCAGCAGCAGGTCCTGGCGCTCGGCGGCGGTGGTTTCCAGCGTGTTGAGGATGCGCGCATTGGCTTCCAGGCGCGCGTCGAACACCGAGGCCATCAGCGCCAGCGCCAGCACCCCGAAGGTCGCGAGCACGACCAGCGTGGCCAGGCCGTCCTGGTGCACGCCGCTGGGCGCCACCGTGCACACGCTGCCGAGCGGGAAATTGGCAGCCGCCATGCCTGTGTAGTGCATGCCGACGATGGCCGCGCCCATCACCACCGCGGCCCCGATGCGCGGCAGCCAGATGTGCGGGGTATTGCTGCGCAGGCGGAAGGCGATCCACAGCGCCAGCGCGGATGCGCCGATCGCGATCAGCACCGACAGCGCGAACAGCGGGCGGTCGTAGACGATGCCGGGGCGCATGCGCATTGCCGCCATGCCGGTGTAGTGCATGGCGTTGATGCCGGCGCCCATCAGCAGCGCACTCAGGCCCAGGCGTACCGGCCCCAGGTCGGTGCGGCTGACCTGCCACAGCGCCAGGCCGGACGCGGCGACCGGCAGCAGCAGCGAGGCCAGCGTGACCGGGAGGTCGAACGCGATCGGGATCGGCAGCCGGAACGCCAGCATGCCGACGAAGTGCATGGCCCAGATGCCGGACCCCATCGCGATCGCGCCGCCCACGGTCCAGGCCCAGGCGGCCCGGCCGCGCGCCTGCGTCACCCGTCCAGCCAGGCTGAGCGCGGAATACGAGGCGACGATCGCGACCAGGATCGAGATCAGGACGAGCGGCGTTTCGTAATGGCCGGTCAGCATCGGCGGCATGGATGGCGGGCTGTTTTGTCAATACGGCCACCAGTATGCTACCGGTCGCCGGATTAGGCCAGCACCCTTGCAGTCGAGGTGCTTTTGTAACTATCAGGCAGCCGCTTCCGCGGGCGTGGCAGGCGCCCCCGCATCCGCCGCATCCGCCACGATGGCGGCCCGTTCCAGCATGGCGTGCAGCAGCACGTTGCAGCCTGCTTCGAGGTGGTCCGGCCGGGCATCCTCGATCTCGTTGTGGCTGATGCCGTCCTTGCAGGGCACGAAGATCATCCCGGCCGGGGCCATGCGCGCCACATACACGGCGTCATGGCCGGCGCCCGACACCACGTCCATGGCCGGGTAGCCCAGCTTGTCGGTGGCGGCGCGCACCGCGCCCACGCAATCGGCATCGAACGGACAGGCCGGCACGTGCGACACGCGCTGCAGGTCGATCGCCAGCCCGGTGTCCTGGCGGGTCTTGTCGACAAAGGCAGTGATTTCCCCGTGCATCACGTCCAGCAGTTCATCGGTGACGTTGCGCAGGTCGATGCTGAACTTCACCTGGCCCGGGATCACGTTGCGGCTGTTCGGGAACAGCTGCACCATGCCGACCGTGCCGCGGCCGTAGGGCGGATGGCGGTTGGCGATCGCCACGACTTCCTGCATGATGCCGGTGGCGACCTGCAGCGCGTCGCGGCGCAGCTGCATCGGGGTCGGCCCGGCGTGCGCTTCCATGCCGTTCACGGTGCAGTCGTACCACGACAGGCCCATCACCGCCGGTACCACGCCGATCACCTTGCCGGCGTCTTCCAGCACCGGGCCCTGCTCGATGTGGGTCTCGAAATAGGCGCCGATCGGATGCTGCCCCGGCACCTGCTCGCCCTTGTAGCCGATGCGTTCGAGTTCCTCGCCGACCGACTTGCCGTCCACGTCGCGCGCGGCGCAGGCGGTCTCCAGGCTGAAGGCGCCGCAGAACACGCCGGAACCCATCATCACCGGCACGAAGCGCGAGCCTTCCTCGTTGGTCCAGAACGCGACTTCGAGCGGGGCTCCGGTGCGGATGCCGTGGTCGTTCAGCGTGCGGATCACTTCCAGCCCGGCCAGCACGCCGTAGTTGCCGTCGAACTTGCCGCCGGTCGGCTGGGTGTCGATGTGGCTGCCGGTGACGATGGGCGGCAGGCCGGGATTCGCGCCTTCGCGGCGCATGAAGACGTTGCCGATCTGGTCGATGGTGATCGACAGGCCGGCGTCCTTTGCCCAGCCGATGACCAGGTCGCGGCCCTGGCGGTCGAGGTCGGTGAGGGCCAGGCGTTTCACGCCGCCCTTGTCCGTGGCGCCGATGGCGGCGAGGTCCATCAGGGATTGCCACAGGCGGGAGCCGTTGATGCGCAGGTTGTTCATGGTTTTTCCTCCATTCAGGCGGCGCTGGCCGCAGTGGTATTCGTGAACGCAGGCCGCTCCACATACCTGCCCGCCCCCTCTTCCGCCCGCAGATCCCCGTTGGCGAACGCCAGCTTCCCGGCCGCCAGCGTATGCGTCGGTATCCCCTTCACGGTACGCCCCTCGAACACGTTGAAGCCGCCCTTCGAGAACTGGGTCGCGGCCGACAGCGTGCGCGTGCCCTGTGGGTCCCACACGACGATGTCGGCGTCGGCGCCCACCGATACCGAGCCCTTGCGCGGGTAGATGTTGAAGATCTGGGCGGCGTTGGTGGAGGTCACGCGCACGAATTCGGACGGGGTCAGCTTGCCGCTGTTGACGCCGGCGTCCCAGACCACGGCCATGCGTTCCTCGACGCCGCCGCAGCCGTTCGGGATGCGGGTGAAGTCGTCCGCGCCCATCGCCTTCTGCTCGGCGCAGAAGGTGCAGTGGTCGGTGGCGGTGGTGTGCAGGTTGCCGCCCTGCAGGCCCTGCCACAGCGCGGCCTGGTGGTGGCTGGAGCGAAACGGCGGGCTCATCACGTGGGCGCGGGCGTAGGCCAGGTCGGAGCTGGCGTAGACGCTGTCGTCGATCACCAGGTGGCCGGCCAGCGCTTCGCCGTACACGCGCTGCCCCTTGGCGCGGGCGCGGGCGATGGCGTCGAGCGATTCGGCGCACGACACGTGCACGATGTACACCGGCGTGCCGAGCACGTTGGCAATCGCGATGGCGCGGTTGGCCGCCTCGGCTTCCACTTCCGGCGGGCGCGACAGCGGATGCGCCTGCGGCCCGGTGATGCCCCTGGCCAGCAATTCCTTCTGCAACTGGAACACCAGTTCGCCGTTTTCGGCGTGCACGGTCGGGATCGCGCCCAGCTCGAGCGCGCGGCGGAAGCTTTTTACCAGCGTCTCGTCGTCGGCCATGATCGCGTTTTTATACGCCATGAAGTGCTTGAAGCTGTTCACGCCGTGGCGCCGCACCAGCGTGCCCATGTCCTCGTGCACCGAATCGTCCCACCAGGTGATGGCGACGTGGAAGGTGTAGTCGGCCGCGGATTTCTTCGCCCAGCCGCGCCAGGTATCGAAGGCGTCCATCAGCGGCTGCTTCGGGCTGGGGATCACGAAGTCCATGATGGTGGTGGTGCCGCCGGCCAGGGCCGCCGCGGTGCCGCTGAAGAAATCGTCGCTGGTCACCGTGCCCATGAAGGGCAGCTGCATGTGGGTATGGGTGTCAATCCCGCCCGGCATCACGTACTGGCCGCCGGCATCGATGATGGTCGCGTTGGGCGGCGCATCCAGGCTTTCGCCCACGGCGACGATCTTGTCGCCGAAACACAGGACGTCGGCGCGGAACGCCCGGTCTGCGTTGACGACGGTACCACCACGTATCAAAACGGTCATGCGCTTCTCCTCCAGGGATGGACTTTCAGTCGAGCGAGCGGACCGGCGCCATCGCGGGCACCGCCCTGCCCTTCATCATCAGGCCGTACACCACCGCGGCAATCGCGATGCCGACGAACCATGCATAGGTATATAAAGTCTTGAAACCGGCGCCGACGTCCGGGAAGGCTTCCGGAAAGGCGGCGTTCATGAAGCCCGGGATGTTCGGCAGCACGCCGGCCACGAAGGCGGCCAGGGCGGCCGTGTTCCAGCCGCTCAGCGGGCCATTGCGGTAACTGTAGATGCCGTCCTCGCGGTACAGCTGGTCGACCGCGATCTCGGTCTTGCGGATGACGTAGTAATCGATGATCAGGATCCCGGCGATCGGGCCCAGCAGCGCGGAATAGCCGGTGAGCCAGATGAAGATGTAGTTGTCGGTCTTCTCGAGTATCTTCCACGGCATCATGGCCAGCGCGATGCCGGCGGTGATGTAGCCGCCGACGCGGTAGGAAATGCGCTGGGGCGACAGCGCCGAGAAATCATAGGCCGGGCCGACCATGTTGGCCGCCAGGTTGACGCTGGCGGTGTCGATCAGCAGGATCAGCAGCGCCACCAGCACCGCCACGCCGGTCATGCGGCTGGCGACGTCGACCGGGTCCCACAGCGCCTTGCCGTACAGGACGATGGTGGCCGAGGTGACGGTCACCGCCAGCGCCGCCAGCAAGGCCATCGGCAGCGGCAGGCCGAGCGACTGGCCGATCACCTGGTCGCGCTGGCTCTTGGCGAAGCGCGTGAAGTCGGGAATGTTCAGCGCCAGCGTGGCCCAGTAGCCGATCATCGCGGTCAGCGAGGGCCAGAACACGGCCCAGAACATGCCGGCCTTTTTGCCGCCTTCGACAAAGCTTGATGGCTGGTCGAGCAGCGGGCCGAAACCGCCGACCTTCTGGTAGACCCAGCCGAGCAGCACGAAGCAGATCGCGATTTTCAAAGGCGCGGTATAGGTTTCCAGCTTGCGGATCGACTCCATGCCGTGCACGATGAAATAGAACTGGATCGCCCAGAACGCCAGGAAGCAGCCCAGCTGGCCGGCGTTGATGCCGAGCCCCGGCAGGTTGTCGCCCCCGATCGGCGCCCCGTTCAGCACGCCCAGCAGCGTGTAGATCATGCTGCCGCCGAACCAGGTCTGGATGCCGTACCAGCCGCAGGCGACGATGGCGCGCATCAGCGCCGGCAGCCGGGCGCCGCGCGTGCCGAAGGAGGTGCGCGCCAGCACCGCGTACGGAATGCCGTACTTGGTGCCGGCATGGCCGATCAGCAGCATCGGCAGCAGCACGATCACGTTCGCGGCGAACACGGTGCCCACCGCCTGCCAGGCCGACATGCCGCCTTCGATCAGGCTGGCCGCGAGCATGTAGGCGGGGATGCTGATCACCATGCCGACCCACAGGGCGGCAAAGTGATACCAGCGCCAGGTGCGCTGGGCGACGCCGGTGGGCGCCAAATCTTCGTTCCAGAGTGCCGTATTCGAGGCTGGGTCGGGGGTCATCAGGTTTAATCTCCAACGGTTGCGGTGTAAGGTGCGTATTATCGTTGAACACGTGGACGGGAAACCCGTCCACCCTACCCGTGATGCCAACGTAGGGTGGACAGCTCAGCTGTCCACGCGTTCAACCAGCAAGGTTAATGCCAGGTCCGTGGAAGAAAACCATGGCTTCACGCATCGCTCAATGCTACCTCCGCCCGTGGATTGCGCGGGTCCTGGGTCCAGTTCATGTAGGGCTTGCCGGTCTGCTGCGGCACCATCGTGATGCAGCCCTCGACCGGACAGGTGATCTCGCACAGGTTGCACCCCACGCATTCGGACTCGATCACCTCGTAACGCCGCGCATTGCCATCGACCAGGCGCGCCACCGCCTGGTGCGAGGTGTCCTCGCAGGCGACGTGGCACTTGCCGCACTGGATGCACTTGTCCTGGTCGATCTGCGCGATCACCTGGTAATTCATGTCCAGGTACTTCCAGTCGGTGGTGTTGGGCACGGCCTTGCGCGAGAAGGCGGCGATGTTCTCGTAGCCCTTGCCGTCCATCCAGCGGGATAAACCATCCTTCATCTCCTCGACGATGCGGAAGCCATGCAGCATCGCCGCGGTGCACACCTGCACCGAACCGGCGCCCAGCGCGATGAATTCGGCGGCGTCCCGCCAGTTGCCGATGCCGCCGATGCCCGAGATCGGCAGGCCGGCCGTGATCGGGTCGCGCGCGATCTCGGCCACCATGTTCAACGCGATCGGCTTGACCGCCGCGCCGCAATAACCGCCGTGGGTGCTGGCACCGCCGACGATCGGGTAGGCCGCCATGCGATCCAGGTCGAGGTGGGTGATCGAATTGATGGTGTTGATCAGCGAGACCGCATCGGCCCCGCCGGCCAGCGCGGCGCGCGCCGGCGCCCGCACGTCGGTGATGTTCGGCGTGAGTTTCACGATCACCGGCAGCCGCGTGTAGGTCTTGCACCAGCGCGTGACCTGTTCGATCAGGTCCGGCTGCTGGCCGACGGCCGCGCCCATGCCGCGTTCGGGCATGCCGTGCGGGCAGCCGAAGTTCAGCTCGATGCCGTCGGCTCCGGTCGCTTCCACCAGCGGTAAAATCTCGCGCCACGGCGCTTCCTCGCACGGCAGCATCACCGACACGATCATCGCGCGGTCCGGCCAGGCCTTCTTGACCGCGGTGATCTCGCGCAAATTGATCTCCAGGCTGCGGTCGGTGATCAGCTCGATGTTGTTGAAGCCGATGACTTCCCGGTTCTTGCCGTGCAGGGCCGAATAGCGCGAGGACACGTTGACCGCCGGCGGATCCTCGCCCAGCGTCTTCCACACCACGCCGCCCCAGCCGGCCTCGAAGGCGCGCACCACGTTGTAGGCCTTGTCGGTCGGCGGCGCCGAAGCGAGCCAGAAAGGATTGGGCGACTTGATGCCGCAGAAATCGATGCTCAGGTCAGCCATCATGCCCCCGCCTTGTTCTGGATGTCGTTGTGGATGGCCAGCGCGGCCAGCTTGCCGTGCTGGACCGCCTGCACGGTCAGGTCCTGCCCCGGCGCGATGCAGTCGCCGCCGGCGTACACGCCCGGCAGCGCGGTGCGGAAGTTCGAATCGACGTGGATCTTGTCCCCGGCCCGTTCGATCTCGTGCGCCAGCGGGTCGATCAGGCTGCCCCCGTCCATGCCCTGGCCGATGGCCTTGAACACGGCATCGGCCGCGATCTCGACGATGGCGCCGGTGGCCACCAACCGGCCGTCTTCGATGCGCGTTTCCTCGAAGCGCATGCCGCGCACCCGGCCGGCATCGTCGAGCAGCACCTCGAGCGGCGCGGCCCAGGTACGCATGCGCACGAAGTTGGTTTTCGCAATCTCGATCTCGTGGCCGGTCGCGCTCATCGCCTCGAAGCCGCGGCGGTACACCAGCGTGACCTCTTGCGCGCCGAGGCGCTTGATCTGCACCGCCATGTCGATCGCGGTATTGCCGGCGCCGATCACGATGGCGCGGCGCGGCACCGGCAACGCGGCCAGGTCCTTGGCCTGGCGCAGCGTGGCGATGTAGTCGACCGCGGCCATCAGGCCCGGCGCATCCTCGCCGGTCAGGCCCAGGCGGCGGCTGGCGCCCAGGCCCAGGCCCAGGAACACGGCGTCGTAGCGGGCGTGCAGGTCTGCCAGGCGCAGGTTGTCGCCCAGGATGCGGCCGTAGTGGACCTGGATGCCGCCGATCGACAGCAGGAATTCCACTTCCTGCTGCGCGAAGTCGCCCGGCAGCTTGTACTTGGCAATGCCGTATTCGTTCAGGCCGCCGGCTTTCTCGCGCGCCTCGTACACCACCACGTCGTGGCCCAGCATCGCCAGGCGGTGCGCGCACGACAGCCCGGCCGGGCCGGCGCCGACCACGGCGACGGTCTTGCCGGTGGAAGGTAGACGCTGGAACGGGTGACAGTCGAAACGGGCGTTGTCGATGGCGTGCCGTTGCAGCAGCCCGATTTTCACGGGCTGCCCTTCGGCATCGTTGTTGCGCACGCAGGCGTCCTCGCACAGGATTTCGGTCGGGCACACGCGCGAGCAGGCACCGCCGAAGATGTTCTGCTTCAGGATGCCGTAGGCGGCGCCGTCGATGTTCTGGTCGTGGATGTTGCGGATGAAGCTGGCGACGTCGATCCCGGTAGGACAGGCGCGCGTGCAGGGCGCGTCATAGCAGTACAGGCAGCGCGCGCTCTCGATGGCGGCCTGGCGCGCCGTCAGGGGCGGCGCGAGATCGGTGAACAGCTCGGACAGGGCGCTGTGCGTGCCCGGGGCTGGGGGCAGGTGCTGGAGTGACTCAATCATGGGGCATCCCTTGTGGTGGGGAGCCTCGCAAACCTACTGCGCGTTGCACTGGCGGGCGGCGATGCTCGCTGTACTTCTCGTACAGCTGCGCTTCTCGCCCACCATTGCTGCCGCTCGCTACGGTTTTCGAGGCCCCTGTTGTTGTGCGGGTAGTTCAAAAACGTTAGGGTTATTTCATCTGCGGGAAAGCAAACTCCACCCCGCTGCTCGCGGTGTTCGGCCAGCGCTGCATCACCGCCTTGTGCCGCGTATAGAAGCGCACCCCTTCCGGCCCGTAGGCATGGTGGTCGCCGAACAGGCTCTTCTTCCAGCCGCCGAAGCTGTTGAAGGCCATCGGCACCGGCAGCGGCACGTTCACGCCCACCATGCCGACTTGTACCTGGCGCACGAACTCGCGCGCCACGCCGCCGTCGCGGGTGAACACGGCCACGCCGTTGCCGTACTCGTTGGCGTTGATGAGTTCCAAAGCGCTGCCCACGTCCGGCAGGCGCACCACGCACAGCACCGGGCCGAAGATCTCTTCCCGGTAGATGCTCATCGACGGCAGCACGTGGTCGAACAGGGTGCCACCGACAAAGAAGCCGTTCTCGCGGCCATCCACCTTGTAGCCGCGGCCGTCGACCACCAGCGTGGCGCCCTGCTCCACGCCTTCGCCGATCAGCTTCTCGATGCGCTGTTTGGCGGCCGCCGTGACGACCGGCCCCATCTCGGCCCCTGGCGCCATGCCGTCGTCGATCTTCAGCGCGGCGGTGCGCTCGGCCAGCTTTGCCACCAGTTGGTCGCCGGCGTCGCCGATCGCCACCGCCACCGAGATCGCCATGCAGCGCTCGCCGGCCGACCCATAGGCCGCACCGATCAGGGCGTCGACTGCCATCTCCATGTCGGCGTCCGGCATCACCACCATGTGGTTCTTGGCGCCGCCCAGCGCCTGCACCCGCTTGCCGGAGGCGGTGCCGCGCGCATAGATGTATTCGGCGATGGGCGTCGAACCCACGAAGCTCAATGCCTGGATGTCCGGATGGTCGAGCAGCGCGTCGACCGCCGTCTTGTCGCCCTGCACCACGTTGAACACGCCGTCCGGCAGGCCGGCTTCCCGCAGCAGGCGCGCATGCAGCAGCGCCGGCGACGGGTCGCGCTCCGAGGGTTTCAGCACGAAGGTGTTGCCGCAGGCGATGGCGACCGGGAACATCCACATCGGCACCATGACGGGGAAGTTGAACGGGGTGATGCCGGCCACCACGCCGAGCGGCTGGCGCATCGACCAGGCATCGATGCCGCGTGCGATCTGGTCGGTGAATTCGCCCTTCAGCATCTGCGGGATGCCGACCGCGAACTCGACCACCTCGATGCCGCGCGCGACTTCGCCCTGGGCGTCGAGGAAGGTCTTGCCGTGCTCGCGCACCACCATGGCCGCGAAGTCGTCGGTGTGCTGCTGGCACAGCTGCAAATACTTGAACAGCACGCGCGCCCGCGCCAGCGGCGGCGTGGCGGACCAGGCCGGGAAGGCGGCGGCGGCCGCGGCCACGGCGGCATCGACGTCGTCCTTGCCGGCCAGCGCCACCCGGGCGCAGGCTTCGCCCAGCGCCGGGTTGCAGACGTCGGCGTAGCGTGCCGATGCGCCCGCGGTCTCGCTGCCGTTGATGTAGTGCCCGATTGTCTCGTTGTTCATTGTGATGGTCTCAGTCCAGGTTCTTCAGCACGGCGGTGAGCTTGCCGAACAGTTCGTCGATGTGCTTCTTCTCCAGCACCAGCGGCGGCGACAGCGCGATGATGTCGCCGGTGGTGCGGATCAGGACACCGTCGGCGAAGGCCTGCTTGAAGGCGGCGTAGGCGCGCGCGCCGGCCGGCTTGCCGGCAATCGGTTCCAGCTCGATGCCGGCCACCAGCCCGATGGTGCGGATGTCGATCACGTGCGGCAGCCCGCGCAGGCTGTGCACCGCGTCTTCCCAGTAGGGCTGGATCGCCTTGGCGTGCTCCAGGATCGCCTGCTCCTTGAACACCTGCAGCGTGGCGATCGAGGCGGCGCAGGCCAGCGGGTGGCCGGAATAGGTATAGCCGTGGAACAGTTCGATGCCAGCCGGCGCATCCATGAAGGCGTCGTGGATGAATTTTTTCGAGAACACCGCGCCCATCGGCACCGTGCCGTTGGTGATGCCCTTGGCCGTGGTGATCATGTCCGGCTCGACGTCGAAATAATCGGCCGCGAACGGCGTGGTCAGGCGCCCGAAGCCGGTGATGACTTCGTCGAAGATCAGCAGGATGCCGTGCTTGGTGCAGATCTCGCGCAGGCGCTTCAGGTAGCCTTTCGGCGGCACCAGCACGCCGGTGGAACCGGACACCGGCTCGATGATGACGGCGGCGATGGTCGAGGCGTCGTGCAGCGTGACCAGGCGTTCCAGCTCATCGGCCAGTTCGGCGCCGAAGTCCGGTTCGCCGCGCGAGAACGCGTTTTTCAACAGGTTGTGCGTGTGCGGCAGGTGATCGACGCCCGGCAGCAGCGGGCCGAAGCTCTTGCGGTTGGGGCCGATGCCGCCCACCGACAGGCCGCCGAAGCCGACGCCGTGGTAGCCGCGCTCGCGGCCGATCAGGCGGGTGCGTCCCCCTTCGCCGCGCGCCTTATGGTAGGCCAGCGCGATCTTCAACGCGGTGTCAACCGCTTCCGAGCCGGAGTTGGTATAGAACACGTGGCCGAACTTGTGGCCCGTGTACGCCATCAATTGCTCGGCCAGGTCGAAGGCGGCCGGGTGGCCCATCTGGAAGGTGGGCGCGAAGTCGAGCTGGCCGACCATCTCGCTGACGGCGGCGACGATTTGCGGCTGGGCGTGGCCACAGGGCACGCACCACAGGCCGGCGGTTCCGTCGAGCACGCTGTTGCCGTCGACGTCCTTGTAATACATGCCTTCGGCCGAGACCAGCAGGCGCGGATGCGCCTTGAAGTCGCGGTTGTTGGTGAATGGCATCCAGAAGGATGACATCGATTCAGGTCTGGATTCGTTCATGCGACTCCCCGTTCGGGCTCCTGGTTATCAACCAAAAAATTTACCAATTGGCAAAATCATGATGCAATAATAGACAGCAGGGCAATAGCGGCACATATACACGAACTGCGAAATACGGCCAACCGTACTGGTCACTCGACCTGTACAGTTGCCGGCGTCGCGTTGATGGGGTGGCAATGGACGACAGCTTGGCAGGCAGGGAAAAAAGACGCGCTTCGGACACCCTGGCGGCGCCGGGATGGCCGGTGCTGGCCATCGATCGCCAGCGCCGCGGCAGCCTGGTCGACCAGATCGTGGCGGCCATCGCGGAAATGGTAAATCGGCGTGAACTGCGGGTCGGCACCAAGATGCCCTCGGTTCGACAATTCGCAAAGTCGAACGCCGTCAGCACGTTCACGGTCGTCGAATCCTATGACCGGCTGTTGCACCTGGGACTGCTCAACGCGCGCCGCGGTTCTGGTTTCTTTGTCGCGCGCGGCGGCCCGGACGCGCCCCAGCCGCCCTGCCCGCCGCCACCGAACGCCGAGGTGGACACGCTCACATCGAGCCTGTATTCGGGCCAATCCGAAGCGCTGCCGGTCGGCGCCGGCTGGCTGCCGCCCGAATGGTATGGCGAAACCACGATCCTGGATGCGGTACGCCACGCGATGAAGATCCCGGCCGGGCGCCTGCGCGGCTACGGCCACCCGCTCGGCTTCCCGGCGTTGCGCCAGCATCTGGCAAGCACGCTCTCCGATGATTTGTGCGCGGTGGAACCGGAACAGGTGCTGCTGACCCATGGCGCCACCCACGCCTTCGACCTGGTGCTGCGCACGCTGACCCGCCCCGGCGACGTGGTACTGGTCGAGGATCCCGGCTACAGCAATCTGCTGGCGCTGGTACGCCACCACGGCTGCATCCCGGTCGGCATCCCGCGCGGCCCGAACGGCCTCGACATGGACGCACTGGTGGACGTGCTGGCGACGGCGGACGCGGCCCGCCAGCCCAAGCTCATGTTCGTCAACACGGTGCTGCAGAATCCGCTCGGCACCTCGCTGTCCCAGGCCCAGGCGCACCGCCTGCTGGGCCTGGCCGAGCAGTACGATTTCTGGCTGGTCGAGGACGACATCTACCGCGAACTGGCGGCGCGCGGCGAAGCGTCCCTGGCCGCGATGGACGGCCTGCGCCGCGTGATCCGCATCGGCAGCTTTTCCAAGACCCTGTCGCCGGTGCTGCGGGTCGGCTCGATCTGCGCCTCGAACTCGCTGGTGCCGGAACTGTTGCGCGTCAAGATGCTGACCGGTCTGACCACGTCCGAGATCAACGAGCGCGCCGTGTTCGATGCCGTCAGCAGCCGGCCCTACCGCAAGCAGGTCGAGCGCCTGGCGCACCAGCTCGACGGCGCGCGCGAGCGGGCGCTGGAACGGCTGGCCGACGCCGGCCTGGCGCCCTTGGCGATCCCGCGCGGCGGCATGTTCGTCAGCGCCGGCTGGCGCGATACCGATGCCGGCCGCGCTGCCGGTGGCGGTGCGGTCGGCGCTGGCGGCTTGGCCGGTGCCAGCGATACGTGCGTGGCCGCCGGTCGTCTTACCGGCCGGACCATCGCCGAACGCGCGCTGCGCGCCGGCATCCTGCTGGCGCCCGGCGAATTCTTCAGCCTGCAGCCGCCGCCGCGGGCCTGGTTCCGTTTCAACGTCGCGTATGCCGCCGAACCGGCGCTGCTCGACTTCCTGCGCAGCGTGCGCTGAGCGCCGAGGAGAAGCCGTGAGCGCCACCCCCACCGTCAACGCAGTCCGCACCGCCACCGTGAAACGTAGGCTGCTCAACCGCGACAAGGTCGAGGCCTCGATCCTGCTGGAAGCCGTGCGCCTGTTCGCCGAATGCGGCTTCGAGGGCAGCTCGATCGCCACCGTGGCCGAGCGCGCCGGTTTGTCGAAGCAGAACCTGATGTATTATTTTCCGACCAAGCAGGCGCTCTACCAGCGCGTGCTCGACGGCGTGCTGGACGACTGGCTGGCGCGCATGGCGAGCCTGGCCGACGCGAGAAAAGACCCGGGCGACGTGCTGCGCGCCTACGTGCGCGCGAAATTGAAATTCTCGCGCGAGCAGCCGCTGGCATCGCGCGTATACGCGATGGAAGTCATCGGCGGCGCCAAGCTGTACGGCGAGCAGATCCGGCGCCGCGTGGTGCCGCTGCTGCGCGCCGACATCGCCGTGTTCGAGCGCTGGATTGCGGAAGGCAAAATCGCGCCGGTCAACGCTACACACCTGCTGTTCGCGGTGTGGGCGATGACGCAATCGTATGCGGACTTCTCGGCGCAGATGGCGCTGGTGCTGGACTGCGAGCGGCTGGATGCCCGGGATTTCGACGATGCCGAAACGCTGATCACCGCGATGGTGCTGGCAGCAGTCGGCCTGAACCCTACCAACGACACCTGAAAGAATGTTGACATGCCCACCCTGAACCCGACCGTCCTTACCACCGAACGCCTGCGCCTGCGCTGGATGGACGAACGCGACATCGAGGCCCACTTCGCCGTGTTCTCCGACCCGGAAGTGACCCGCTACTGGAGCACCTCGCCCTGGACCGAACTCGACCAGGCCGCCCAGGCCATCGCCGGCACCATGGCCGATTACGCGAGCGGCAGCGGGCTGCGCTTCGGCATCGAAGTGCGCGCCACCGGGGAACTGATCGGCAACGTGGCCCTGCACCACTTCTTCGGGCAGAACCGCCGCTGCGAGATCGGTTACGCGCTCGGCAGCCGCCACTGGGGCCGGGGCTATGCATACGAAGCCCTGCATGCAACGCTCGACTACGGCTTCCGCGAGCTCGACCTGAACCGGGTGGAAGCCGACATCGATCCGCGCAACGCAGCCTCCTGGCAGGTATTGGAAAAGCTGGGCTTCAGGAAGGAAGGCTACATGCCGGAGCGCTGGATCGTGCATGGCGAGATGACGGATACCGTGAATTACGGCTTGCTCAAGCGTTACTGGGATGCACGTTGAATGTAACGGGATGTTGCTGACGTAGGAAGACTCTCACTACAACACGACTTGCTCTCCGATGACCTGTAGGCGTGAGCCCGTTATTCTGAACGCCTACGACGACGTACATGCCAATCGCAGTCAACGCACAGATCCAGGAGAACATCATGCGCAAACAAATCATCGCCGCAACCGTATTCGCCGCCCTGTCCACCGTCGCTTTCGCACAAACCACTTCCGGCGGTTCGGCCGGCTCGACCGGCTCCACCAGCGGCTCGTCGATGGGCAGTTCGGCCACTGGCACCATGGGCATGGGCACGGGCGCGACCGGTAGCGGCGCGCTGGGCACCGGCGCCCAGGGCACTCTGGGCACGGGCACGACCGGCACTGGCTCCATGGGTACCGGCGCCACGGGCACGTCCGGCTCCATGGGCACCGGCTCCACGGGTTCGACCGGCGTGACCGGCACCACCGGCACGGCCACGGCGCCGGGCCTGCCGTCCAGCTCGGGCCTGCCGTCGTCGACCAGCCGCGGATCGACCGGCACCGGCACGACCTCGTCGGGCACCAACAATGACTTGCGCTCGGGCACGCCCGGCGCCCGCGCCACCGGCTCGCAGGTCAACCCGGCACGCGGCAGCACCGGCATCATCGGCGAAGCGCCGACCTACCCGAGCCCGAACAGCACCGCCAACGGCCTGAATAATGGCCTGAACAGTGGCAGCACCGGCGGCCTGAACCAGCAGCGCTGAGCCTCAGGTATCCAAGCCTGCGCATCGGCAGGCTTGGCCCGATCAACATCGTGAGCAGACGCCGTGGCCAGCACAGGCCACCGCGTCTGCACTGGAAAGCCGCACCGGCACCTTCAAGTAGGGCATGGGGATCGCGCGCCAGCTGCAGGGCGTCGATGCCGGCTTCCGGAAGATCGCCGCCAACGGCACCGATTTGCCGGTGCTGAACGTGTTCCGCATGTTCGCCAAGCTCGGCGCAACCCGGATCGCCGCGCGCAGCGATGGCGAAGTCACGCTCGATGACATGTTGAAGGACGGCGTGCGCGGCAAGGCCGACGTCGGCGTGCTGGCCGCGCGCGGCGCCGACGGCAGGATCGGCATGCTGGTCTGGCACTACCACGACGACGTGGCCGGTCCCGGCGCTGCGGTGACGCTGAACCTGAACGGCCTGGGCGCCCGAACACGCGTCACGCAATGGCGCGTCGACGTCGCCAACGCCAATGCGTTCAGCGCGTGGAAGGCGATGGGTTCGCCGCAATCGCCCGACGAAAAACAGTACGTCCGGCTGGGGGCGGCGTCCAGCATGCAAGCAGTCGCCCTGCCGCCGCTGGCAGTGCGCAACGGCGCGGGCAGCGTCCACTTCGATCTGCCGCGCCAGGGGGTGACGCTGCTGGTGATCGAGTAAGGTTGCAGGCGGGCAGTGTCCCGCTCATCGGCCCGCCCGACCGGTCACGCCCTGTTTCGCGCACTTCGTCGGAACCCGCTGGCTCCCGGCCGGACCAGAGGATACAGTGATCCCATCGCCACAGGAGATCACCATGACCAAAGCCGCCTTCCGTGAATTCGCCACCGCCATCGAAGACTTCAGCCGCGACATCGTGCGCGCCTGCCGCCGCGGCGCGCGCACCATCGCCGCCATGCCCTGGCCCGCCATGCTGGCCTGCTGCATCGTCCTGGCCGCGGCCGTCACGCTCATCGTCAGCATCCTGCCGCTGGCCCTGTTCCTGTTCATCGTCTTCATGGCCGTGAAGCTGGTGGCCGGCGCCTGCGGCGGCGGTGCGCGCCGCACCCGCCCCACCCACTACAAGCACGAGCACTGAGATGCGGGCCAGCCAGATCAACCGCACGCTCGACTTCGTGCGCGACGCCGGCCGCGAAGCAGGCGTGCTCGGGTGGCGCTTCTTCGACTGGCTGGCCGTGGTCGAATGGCGCCAGCTGTTCCTGACATGGTTCCTGGCCCTGCTGTTCTTCGCCTTCGTGAACACGCCGGAGCCGGCGGTCTGGTACATCTTTGCCTCCTTCGGCATCAAGGTGCTGGCCGGCGGCAAGCGAAAGGCCGAGCTGGTGGCCAGGGATGCGACGCTGCAGGCCAACGTCGCCACGCTCGAGCGGCGCCTGATGGAAGCGAAAATGGCCGCGCTGCAGGCCCAGGTCGAGCCGCACTTCCTGTTCAACACGCTGGCCCTGATCGGCCAGTTGATCGAGACCGACCCGAAGGAAGCGGCGCGGGTGCATGCCCACCTGATCGATTATTTGCGTTCGACGCTGCCGCAGATGCGTGCGCGCGACGGCGGCACGCTCGGCAGGCAGGTCGAGCTGTCGAAGGCTTACCTGGCCATCATGCAGGCGCGGATGAAGGAAAGGCTGGGCGTGCGCTTCGAGGTGCCGCTGTTCCTGCACAGCGCGCCCTTCCCGCCGATGATGCTGCAGACCCTGATCGAGAACTCGATCAAGCACGGCCTCGAGCCGAAGATCGCCGGCGGCACCGTCACCGTGCGCGCCTACGTGGTGGACGCCACGCTGCACGTCGAGGTCTGCGACGACGGCGTCGGCATCGACCCGCACGCCGACGACGGCATCGGCCTGGCCAACATCCGCGAGCGGCTGCAATTGCTGTACGGCGCCCAGGCCGAACTGGCGGTCTCGGCCCCGCCAGGGGGCGGCGCCTGCGCCACGATCCGCCTGCCTTACCAGATGATGGAGGGAACCTCGATATGAGTCTGGTCCCGAGCGCGCCCGATCCCGGCGGCGCCAGGTTCACCGCCCTGATCGCCGACGACGAAGCGCCGATGCGCGACCTGCTGCGCGTCCGTTTGCAAGCCGTGTGGCCGTCGCTGGAGATCGTGGCCGAAGCCGCCAACGGCGTGGAAGCGGTGGAACTGGGGCGCCGGCACCAGCCCGACATCGCCTTCCTCGACATCCGCATGCCCGGTTTGTCCGGCATCGATGCGGCGCGCCAGCTGTACGAACGTTCGCACATCGTGTTCGCCACCGCCTACGACCAGTATGCACTGGACGCCTTCGAACAGGGCGCGCTCGACTATCTATTGAAACCGGTATCGGCCGAACGCCTGGCGACCACCTGCGCGCGCCTGCGCACGCGCCTGGAGGTCGCCGCCGCCGCGCGGCCACAGGAAATCGGGCAGCAACTGGCGCGCCTGACGGCGCTGCTGGAAAACAAGGGCAAGCTCGCCGGCGAGCCCGCACCGAAGCCGGCTTACCTGCGCTGGATCCAGGCCCAGGTCGGGTCCAGTTTGCGCATGGTGAGCACGCGCGAGATATTGTTCTTCCAGTCGGACGAAAAGTACACGCGGGTGCAGACCGCCACCGCGGAATTCCTGATCCGGAAAACCTTGAAGGAATTGTTGGACGAACTCGATCCGGACGAGTTCTGGCGCATCCACCGCTCGACGCTGGTACGGGTCGACGCCATCGCCGAGGTCGCGCGCGATGGACGCGGCCGCCAGATGCTCAGGCTGCGCAACCATGCCGGCGAGCTTGAGGTAAGCCGCAATCACAGCTATTTGTTCCAGCAGATGTGAATCCACAGACGTGAATCCGGTCCGGCGCTGGTAGCATGGGGTTTCCATCACTTCGAGGAGCCCAGCATGCCATCCACCGCCGTTCCCTGTATGCGCTACCGCGACGCGCCCGCCGCCATCGACTGGCTGTGCGAGGCGTTCGGCTTCGAGTGCCAGATGGCGGTGCCGGGCATCGACGGCGCCATTGCCCATGCACAGCTAACCCTGGGCGACGGCATGATCATGCTCGGCTCGGTCAGCAACGACAATGAATACGGGCACCAGCTGGCCCAGCCGGACGAGATCGGCGGGCGCGAGACCCAGACCGTCTACCTGCACGTGCAGGATGCGGATTGGGTGTGCGAACGCGCGCGCGCGGCCGGCGCGCTGATTTTGCAGGAGCCGGCCGATACCGAGTTCGGCGGCCGCGGCTTCATGTGCCGCGACCCCGAGGGCCACGTATGGAATATCGGGACTTACAATCCCTGGCAGCCCGAAGATTTATTCAAGAACATCTGATCAGCTGAACAGGCCTTCGTCGGAACCGTCGCCGTCGAAGAAGCCGCCGGTGCTGTCGAGGCTGCCGCCGTCATCGGCGCCGCTGTCGAACAGGTTTTCCGACGATCCACTGTCGGGCGACTGGCCGACATCGCCCAGGCCGGCCTGGTCGGCCAGCGAGCTGCCGGACTGGTCGCTGAACAGATTGTTGCCGGGGTCGTTGTCGTTGCCATCGCCGGACAGCAGGTGGTTCGAGCCACTCGAGCCGCTTGCGCCGTGGTCATGGAACATGTTGTCCAGGCCGTGGAACAGGAAACTGCCCGCCGCCACGCCGGCCGCGGTGGCGGCGATGGTGCCGAGCGTGCTGCCCATGCCGCCGCGCAGGAAGCTCGACGACTGGTTCGGTTGCTGGTACTGGGGTTGATATTGAGGCTGGTATTGCCCCTGGTCGGGTTGCCGGTATTCGCGCTGATAGTCGCGCTGGTATTGCGACTGGTAGGGCGCCGGCGTTTGGGCCGGACGCGAACCGCCGCTGTTGCCCCAGGCATTCGCATCGAGGAAGCGGCCGTCGCCGCCGCCGCGCTGGCCGCTTGCCTGGCTCAGCTGGCTTTCCAGGGAGGCGATGCGGTCCTTGGCATTGTTCAGCGCCTGTTCCACCAGCAGCGCACGCTGCACCAGCAGGTAGGCGGCGTCCGGCTGCTGGGCGACCGCGCGCTGGATCAGCGCATCGGCTTCCGGGTCTTTCTGGTACCCGCGTGCCTGGGCCAATTGACCCAGGAAATCGTGCAACATCTGCGAATCTTGCTGGTTCATGTCGAGCTCCTGTCTGAAATCCGATATCCCAACATGTTGTGGGCATAGTAAGGATTTCAAGTTAGCCAACACGTAAAGAAATCGCAAGCGTCGAACAGGAATGTTACCGTTTCAGGTCCCAACCGCCGAAGGCGTTGGGCAACTGGGCGGCGGCCGTGGTTTCCAGCACATCGCCCTTCAGGTTGGTCAGCACGACCGGCAGGTCGTTGCCGCCCAGTTCCAGGACGACCTGGCGGCAGGCGCCGCACGGGGCGATCGGGCCGTCGGTTTCGCCGATCACGGCCAGCGCCGTGAAATCGCCCGGCTGGTAGCCGTGGGCGATGGCCGAGAAGAAGGCGGTGCGCTCGGCACAGTTGCACAGGCCGTAGGAAGCATTTTCCACGTTACAGCCGCGGAACACGCGGCCATCCTTGCATTCGAGGGCGGCGCCGACCTTGAACTTGGAGTACGGGGTGTAAGCCAGTTCGCGCGCGGCGCGGGCTTCGTCGATGAGGTTTTGGTATTTCATGGGGGATCCCAAGTACGTCGTCCCCGCGTAGGCGGGGACCCATGCTGAATATACCGAAGCCGTTATGCTGGCATTACAACTACGGTTACCGAGTATGGGTTCCCGCCTGCGCGGGAACGACGGAGGTTGCGGGTGACGGGTTAAGGACGAATCGTCTTGTAGATCATCGGCTGCGCAGCCGGCTGCTCCTGCGCGATGCGGTAAGCCGCCTGCACTTCGCGCACCGCGCGCTCGGCGGCGTCCTGCGTGCGTGCATGCACCAGCGCCAGCGGCTGGCCGGCTTCGACCTTGTCGCCCAGTTCCACCAGGCCGGTCAGGCCGACGGCGAAGTCGATCGGGTCCTGTGGACGCACGCGGCCGCCGCCCAGGCCGACCACGGCCAGGCCCAGGCCGCGGCAATCGGTGGCCGAGGCGTAGCCGGCTTCGAGGGCCGGCACCGGCACCACGATCGGCGCACGGGCCAGGTGGGCATCCGGGTTGTCCATCAGGTCGGCCGGGCCGCCCAGCGCGGTCACCATGCGCGCGAAGCGCTCGGCGGCTTCGCCCGAATCCAGGGCGCGCTGCAGCTTCGCATGCGCTTCTTCAAGCGTCGCTGCCAGGCCCGAGATCACCAGCATCTCGGCGCACAGCGCCATCGTCACTTCGTGCAGGCGCTTTGGCCTCGATTTGCCGGTCAGGTAATCGATCGCCACGCGCACTTCGACCGCGTTGCCGGCCGCCGGGCACAGCGACTCGTTCATGCCGGTCAGGATCGCCGACGTTTTCGTGCCGGCGCCATTGCCGACCTGGACGATCGACTCGGCCAGCTCCACCGATTTTTCATAGGTCGGCATGAAGGCGCCGCTACCGGCCTTGACGTCCATGACCAGCGCGTCCAGGCCCGCCGACAGCTTCTTCGACAGGATCGAACCGGTGATCATGGCCACCGATTCCACGGTCGCCGTGGTGTCGCGGATGCTGTAGAAGCGCTTGTCGGCCGGCGCCAGCTGGGCGGTCTGGCCGATGATGGCGACGCCGACTTCCTTGACGATCTTGCGGAACAGTTCCGGCTCGGGCACGGTGCTGTAGCCCGGGATCGAGTCGAACTTGTCCAGCGTGCCGCCGGTGTGGCCCAGGCCGCGGCCCGAGATCATCGGCACGAAGCCGCCGCAGGCCGCGATCATCGGGCCCAGCATCAGCGACACCACGTCGCCGACGCCGCCGGTCGAGTGCTTGTCCACGACCGGACCCGGCAGGTCCAGCGATTTCCACTCCAGCACCTGGCCGGAATCGCGCATCGCCAGGGTAAAGGCGACGCGTTCGTCCATGCTCATGTCGTTGAAGTAGACCGCCATCGCCAGGGCCGCGATCTGGCCTTCGGTAACTTCACCGTTAGGGATGCCGCGCACGAAGAACTGGATTTCTTCCTTGGTCAGGGTGCCGCCGTCGCGCTTCTTGCGGACGATTTCTTGGGGGAGGAACATGATGCTTCCTTAAGTGTTATCTTCAAAACGTCGTTCCCGCGCAGGCGGGAACGATGGGTTTCATGCGTTTTCGGTTCCCTTACACGCCGTAGGGAATCCAGACGTTCTTGACCTGGCTCGCATGCTGCAGCACCGTGCGCCCGCACGCCTGCTTCGCATCGAACCAGTCGCGGCCTTTTGCGCCGCCGACCCAAGTGCGCTTCAGCGATTCCGCCGATAGACGCTCGACTTCCGCGCAGCCCTCTTCCGAACCGTCATGACGCCACACGGCATCCACGTCGAAGTGGGTCGCCAGCGTGCGCGCCAGTTCGTCGGCGGATCCCGTGACGATGTTCAGCACGCCGTCCGGCAGGTCCGAGGTATCCAGCACCTGGTACAGGTCCAGGCTCGAGAGCGGATGCGCTTCCGACGGCACCGCGACCACGCGGTTGCCCAGCGCCAGCGCCGGGGCCACCAGCGAGATGAAGCCCAGCAGCGGGTTCTCGTTCGGGCAGACCACGCCGATCACGCCGACCGGTTCGTTCAGCGCCACGGCGATGCCCTGCATCGGCGGCTGGTGCGCCAGGCCGTCGTACTTGTCGGCCCATGCGGCCCAGTAGAACAGGCGCTCGATCGAAGCCTGCACTTCGCGCTCGGCGTTGCGGGTGCCGGTCTGCGCGGCGATGCGCGCCGTGAATTCGTCGGCGCGCGCGGCCAGGTTCTCGGCGATGTAGTACAGCACCTGCGCGCGGTTGTGCGCGGTCGCCTTGGCCCAGCCGGACGCCTTGTGCGCCGCTTCCACGGCGTTGCGGATGTCCTTGCGGCTGCCCTCGCCCACGTCGGCCAGGAAGGCGCCATTGGCGCCGTGGACCGCGCGGCTGTAGCCGCTGTCCGGGCGCGCCTGCTTGCCGCCGATGTAGAGCTTGGCGGTGCGGTCGATCTGGAACGGGTTGGCTGCGCCGTTGCCCGATGCTTCAGCCGCCTTGGCCCTGCTCTTCTCGGCACGGACCGGCACCGCCGGGCGCGCGTCTTCCGAACGCGGCGTCAGGTACTCGTACATGCCTTCCTTGCCGCCTTCGCGGCCGAAGCCCGATTCCTTGTAGCCGCCGAAGCCGCAGGCCGCATCGAACTGGTTGGCGCTGTTGATCCACACCACGCCGGCCTTGATCTGCGGCGCCACGTCCAGCGCCAGGCTGATCGACTCGGTCCAGACGCAGGCGGCCAGGCCATACACGGTGTTGTTGGCCAGCTGGACCGCCTCGCCCGGGGTGCGGAAGCTCGACGCCACCAGCACCGGGCCGAAGATTTCGGTCTGGGCCACGGTGGCGGTGGTCGAGGCGCCGGTGATCAGGGTCGGCAGGTACCACGAACCCGCGGCCGGGGTGTCGCAGGCCGGCTGCCAGACTTCGCAGCCTTCCGCACGCGCCGATTCCACCAGGCCTGCAATGCGCTGCTGCTGCACCGGATCGACCAGCGCGCCGATGTCGGTCGACTTGTCCAGCGGCGAGCCGACGCGCAGGGTCTGCATGCGCGCCTTGACCTTGGCGATGAAGCGGTCGTACACGGACTCCTGCACCAGCAGGCGCGAGCCGGCGCAGCAGACCTGGCCCTGGTTGAACCAGATCGAATCGACCAGGCCTTCGACGGCCGCGTCCAGGTCGGCATTGTCGAACACGATGAACGGCGACTTGCCGCCCAGCTCCAGCGACAGCTTCTTGCCGCTGCCCGCGGTGGCCTTGCGGATGATGCGGCCGACTTCGGTCGAACCGGTAAAGGCCAGCTTGTTGATGGCCGGGTGCTTGACGATGGCTTCGCCCACGCGGCCGTCGCCGGTGACGACGTTGAACACGCCCGCCGGCACGCCGGCCATCTGGCAGATCTCGGCGAACAGCAGCGTGGTCAGCGAGGTGTATTCGGCCGGCTTGAACACGATGGTGTTGCCGGCGGCCAGGGCCGGGGCCACTTTCCACGCCAGCATCAGGAGCGGGAAGTTCCACGGCACGATCTGGCCGACCACGCCCACGGCGCGGTAGTCGGCGAATTCTTCCGACTGCAGCTGGGCCCAGCCTGCATGGTGGTAGAAGTGGCGCGCCGCCAGCGGGATGTCGGCGTCGCGGGTTTCGCGGATGGTCTTGCCGTTGTCCAGGGTTTCCAGCACCGCGAACAGGCGCGCATGCTTTTGCAGCAGGCGGGCGAGCGTGTACAGCACGGTCGCTCGGCCGTGGCCGCCCATGGCGACCCAGGCCGGATGCGCCATGCGTGCCGCTTCCACCGCGCGCTCGACGTCGTCATCCGTGGCCTGGCTGACCTGCGCCAGTTCGCTGCCGTCGGCCGGGTTGAAGGTGCCGAAGGTCTCGCCCGGCTCGGTCCACTTGTTGTCGATGAACAGGCCGAAACGGCGGCCATGCTGGTCCAGCCACGCTTGCGCTTCCTTGGTGCTCTCGGGTGCGGGACCGTAATCCATAGTTTGCAGAATCTCTTTAATTGTTGGCATGACGTGTCCGTGTGATTAGGGTTGCGCGTGGCGGTGGGCGGCCGAGTAGCTGCCGGTGACGTAATGCTCGAGCTGGCGCTCGATGTCGGTCAGCAGGCTGGAGGCGCCGATGCGGAACAGGTGCGGCTGCAGCCATTCGTTGCCCAGTTCTTCCTTCATCACGGTCAGGTACTGCAGCGCGGACTTGGCGGTGCTCACGCCGCCGGCCGGCTTGTAGCCGACCTGGAAACCGGTACGCTCGTAGTATTCGCGGATCGCACGCACCATCGTCAGCGATACCGGGATGGTAGCGTTCACGCCTTCCTTGCCGGTCGAGGTCTTGATGAAATCGGCGCCGGCCATCATGCACACCCACGAGGCCTTGGCCACGTTTTCCAGCGTGACCAGTTCGCCGGTGGCGAGGATCGCCTTCACGTGCGCGTCGCCGCAAGCCTGGCGGTAAGCGACCATTTCGTCGTACAGCGCCTGCCAGTTGCCGGTCAGGACGTGCTGGCGCGTGATCACGATGTCGATCTCGGTGGCGCCGGCGGCGACCGACAGTTCGATCTCGCGCAGCTTGGTTTCCAGGCTCGACAGGCCGGCCGGGAACGCGGTCGACACCGCGGCGATCGGCAGGCGGCCCTGCAGGATCTCGCCGGCCGGCTTGATCATTTCGTGGTACACGCAGACGGCGCCGGTGGTCAGGGTTTCCAGGCCCAGCGCCTGCATCAGGTCCGAACGCAGCGGACGCATGGCCTTGCGGCACAGGCGCTCGACGCGGCCCGGGGTGTCGTCGCCGGACAGCGTGGTCAGGTCGATGCACTCGATGGCGCGGACCAGCCAGGCCGCCTGGTATTCCTTCTTGACCGTGCGGCGGTTCGCCAGGCTGGCGGCGCGGCGGTCGGCGGCGTTGCGGTTGACCTTGAGGTGGTTGATCCAGCCCAGGTCGAGACCCATGGCCGTATTACGTTTGAAATCCAGGTTCTGGGTCATAGCAGTGCGGTTCCGTTAGCGAGGGGTTTGACGCCGAGGTGTTTGGCGAGCGTGGCGCCGATGTCGGAGAAGGTGTCGGCGGTCGGCAGTTCCCGTGCCGGGGCGGCCGGGCCGAAGAACAGCACCGGGATGTGTTCGCGGGTGTGGTCCGAGCCGGCCCAGGTCGGGTCGCAGCCGTGGTCGGCAGTGATCACGACCAGGTCGCCGGGCTGAAGCTTGCCCATGAATTCCGGCAGGCGCGCGTCCAGTTCGTGCAGCGCGTTGGCGTATCCCTTGACGTCGCGGCGGTGGCCGAAGTGCATGTCGAAGTCGACGAAGTTCACGAAGGTCAGCGATTTTTCCGGCGCCTCGTCAGCAACTTCCAGCAGGCGGTCGAACAGCGCCATGTTGTCGGCGCCCTTCACCAGTCTGGTCACGCCCTGGCCCGCGAAGATGTCGCTGATCTTGCCGAGGGCGATGACTTCGCCGCCGTCGTTCTTGACGTGATCCAGCAGGGTCGGCGCGACCGGCGGCACGGCATAGTCGTGGCGATTGGACGTGCGCTTGTAGTTGCCGTTCTCGCCCACGAACGGACGGGCGATCACGCGGCCGATGTTGTACGGCTTGACCAGCTCGTAGGCGGCTTCGCAGACTTCATACAGGCGCTCGAGGCCGAAGTGCTCTTCGTGCGCGGCGATCTGCAGCACCGAGTCGGCCGAGGTGTACAGGATGACCTTGCCGGTCTGGACGTGTTCGTCGCCCAGTTCGTTGATGATGGTGGTGCCGGACGCGTGGCAGTTGCCGAGCCAGCCGGCCACGCCGGTGATCTCCTGCAGTTTATCCGTCAGCTCCTGCGGGAAGGACGGGACGGTCTTCGGGAAGTAGCCCCAGTCGAACAGCACCGGCACGCCGGCGATTTCCCAGTGGCCGCTCTGCGTGTCCTTGCCGGTCGACTGCTCGCGCGCGGCGCCCCAGGCGCCGCTGAAGCCTTCGCGCAGGTTGAAGCCGGCCGGCCATTCGCCGCTGGCCTTGTGGGCGGCGGCGCCCAGGCCGATCCGTTCCAGGTTGGGCAGGTTCATGGGCGTGCCTGCCTCGAGCGCCCACTTGGCGATGTGGCCCAGGGTGTTGGCGCCTGCGTCGCCGTATTTGTCGGCATCGGGCAGTGCGCCGAGGCCGAAGGAGTCAAGCAGGAGGATGAATGCGCGTGACATATGTGTTATCTCCAGAACCGTCGTTCCCGCAATCTCCGTCGTTCCCGCGGAGGCGGGAACCCAAGTTCTGCAAGCATCTCGACTGCCTTGCCAACCTGGGCCCCCGCCTTCGCGGGGCGACGCAGCGGGTGCGGGAACGATGGATAAAAATCAGGCAGCAGTGCGTTCGGTCGCGCCCAGGCGCTCGACGAACGAATGGATCAGCGTGACCAGGTCCTTGGCCGCGACGGCCGCGTACTTCAGGGTCTGTTCGTGCGACAGCGGGAACGGGCTCAGGCCCTCGGCCAGGTTGGTGATGGCGGACACGCCGGCCACCTTCAAACCGCAGTGGCGCGCGGCGATCACTTCCGGCACCACCGACATGCCGACCACGTCGGCGCCCAGGGTCTTGAAGGCGCGGATTTCGGCCGGGGTCTCGAAGTGCGGGCCCGGGCACGACAGGTACACGCCTTCGTGCAGGGTGATGCCCTTGTCCGCCGCAGTGGCCTTGACCAGGTCGCGCAGCTCGGCGTCGTAGGCGTTGGCCATGCTGAAGAAGCGCGGGCCGAAGCGATCGTCGTTCGGGCCGGCCATCGGGCTGCCCGGCAGCAGGTTGATGTGGTCGGTCAGCACGACGACGCTGCCGGCGTCCACTTCAGGACGCAGCGAACCGGCGGCGTTGGTCACGAACAGCATCTCGCACCCCAAAAGCTTGAAGGTGCGCACGGCGGACGTCATCACGCCCGCGCCATAGCCTTCATAGAAGTGGCCGCGGCCCTTCATGCACACGACCGGCACGCCGGCCAGGGTACCCAGCACCAGTTCGCCCGCGTGGCCATGCACGGTGCTGATCGGGAAGCCCGGCAGGTCGGCGTAGCTGATCGAGACGGCGTCCGCCATCTGATCGGCCAGCACGCCGAGGCCGGAACCGAGGATCAGGGCCGCGCGCGGTTCAAAACCCGGCTTGCGGGCACGGATGATGTCGGCGGCTTCGAATGGGGTGTTGCTGGACATGGATGAATTCCTTGTTGATGGCTGAATGCGGGTGTGGGGGCGGAGCGTCGGAAGCGTGGCGGTGCTGGTCGACCGCATGTTCCGGAGAGGCTGGCGCACCAAAATGATCGAACTATGCATTATCGTGGATTGGTATGGCAAATACCATTTTTTTGCTCGATTTATATGTGGATTGTATAAATCGAGGCCGGCCTGAATGTGTAATTGAAGACCTTGTATTTGTTACATGTAACGAAGGCAAAACTCAGTCGTGAATGGCTGATGGGCTACGAATCAATTGACCGCCCTCAAACAAATGTTTAAGATCAAAAACAAATGTTTATCCGTGCCGCTCATCCAGACCCGTCGTGACCGAACAATCGAAAAAACAACAGCTGCTCGAGCTGATCCGCGCGAATCCCTTCATTTCGCAGCAGGAGCTGGCCGACGCCCTCGTCCTGTCGCGCTCGGCCGTGGCCGGCTACATCTCCGGCCTGATCCGTGAGCGCCAGTTGCTCGGGCGCGCCTACGTGCTGCCCGACCGCCGCCCCGTGGTGTGCGTCGGCGCCGCCAACCTCGACCGCAAGCTGCGTTCGCTGGCCGCCCTCGCCCTGCACACCTCGAACCCGGCCAGCCAGTCCGAATCCTTCGGCGGCGTGGCCAGGAACATCGCCGAGAACCTGGCGCGCCTGGGCACCCCGGTGGCCCTCTTGAGCGCGACCGGCAACGACAGCTCGGGCGCCGCCCTGCTCGCCCATGCCGAAGCGGTCGGCATCGACACCCATGGCGCCCTGCGCCTGGACGGCGCCGCCAGCGGCACCTATACCGCCGTGCTGGATGCGAACGGCGAGATGGCGGTGGCGCTGGCCGACATGGCCCTGTACGACCGCCTCACGCCCGCCTTCGTGGCCGCACGCCAGGCGCAATTGGCGACCGCCGCGCTGGTCGTGGCCGACCTCAACCTGCCGCTCGATACGGTCGAGGCGCTGGTCGACAATGCGCGCCGCGTCGACGTGCCGCTGGTCCTGGTGGCGGTGTCCGAGCCGAAGATGGCGCGCCTGCCGTGCGACCTGTCGGGTGTACGGCTGCTGATCCTGAACGCCGGCGAACTGGCGGCGCGGGTCGGGCAGCCCCTGGACAGCGACGCCGCCATCGAAGCCGCCATGCGCACCGTGCAGGCGCAGGGCGCGGCCGCCCTGGTGGTCACGCGCGGCGCGCGCGGGGTGCTGGTCACGACGGACAACGGTATCGCGCATTTGCCGGCGCCGCAGGCCGAGGTGGTCGACGTCACCGGCGCCGGCGACGCCTTCGCAGCGGCGGTGTGCTGGTCGCTGGTGCAGGATGGCGCCCGCGGCGAAGCCGACCTGGTGCTGGCCTGCCGCCGCGGCCTGCACCTGTCGATGCTGACCGTGGGCGCACCCGAGACCGTGCACCCGCGCCTGGCGCCGGACACGCTGGCGACTATTGCACATCCGGCGGCGCAGGCCGCCGCAAGAATTACGAACTCAACAGAGCAGGATTGACCATGCAAGCATTTCTCCAGTTTTCCCCGGAAGTCCAGGCGGCCCGCGCGGCCGGCAAGCCCATCGTCGCGCTGGAATCGACCATCATCTCGCACGGCATGCCCTACCCGCAGAACGTGCAGACCGCGCGCGAGGTCGAACAGGTGATCCGCGACGCCGGCGCGGTGCCGGCGACGATTGCCATCATCGACGGCAAGATCTGCATCGGCCTGTCCGAAGAGCAGCTCGAAGTGCTGGGCAATTCAAGCGACGCCTTGAAAGTCTCGCGCCGCGACCTGGCCTACGTGCTGGCGCAAAAGAAGCTGGGCGCGACCACCGTCGCCGCCACCATGATCTGCGCGCGACTGGCCGGCATCGAGGTGTTCGTCACCGGCGGTATCGGCGGCGTGCACCGCGGCGCCGAGACCAGCTTCGACATCTCGGCCGACCTGCAGGAACTGGCCGGCACCAGCGTGGCGGTGGTGTGCGCCGGCGTGAAGTCGATCCTGGACATCGGCCTGACCCTGGAATACCTGGAAACCCACGGCGTGCCGGTGGTGAGCGTGGGCCAGCCCGGCTTCCCGGCCTTCTTCACGCGCGACAGCGGCTTCAAGGCCGACTTCCAGCTCGATTCCCCGCAGGAGCAGGCGCGCTTCATCCGCACCAAGTGGCAGCTCGGCCTGGCCGGCGGCGTGGTGGTCAGCAATCCGGTGCCGGAAGCGTCCGCGATGCGGAACGGCGAGATCGACGGCATCATCGCCCAGGCGCTGGACGAAGCGAACCGGCAAGGCGTGAAGGGCAAGGCCGTGACGCCCTTCCTGCTGGCGCGCATCAAGGAACTGACCGGCGGGCGCAGCCTGGCGACCAACATCGCGCTGGTCAAGCACAACGCCCTGGTCGGCGCGCGCCTGGCCGTGGCGCTGAACACGACCGCATAACCCATACCGCGAGTCCCCATGTCGATCGACCTGAAGCAACTGAAATACTTCCTGGCGGTGGCCGAAGAAAAGAGCTTCAGCCGCGCCGCCGAGCGCCTGCACATCTCGCAGCCGCCGCTGTCGCAGCAGATCATGAAGCTGGAGAGCGAACTGGGCGTGCGCCTGTTCGCGCGCACCACGCGCAGCTTCGAGCTGACCGTGGCCGGCAAGGCGCTGATGCAGGAAGCGGCCGACCTGCTCGGGCGCATGCGCATGACGATCGACACCATCCGCCAGATCGACCGCGGCGAGGTCGGGCGCCTGCGCGTGGGCATCGTCGGCTCGGCGATGTGGGGACCGATCCCGGGCCTGCTGGAGCAGTTCCAGAGCCAGTTCCCGCGCGTGACCTGGACCATCCACGAACTGGGTCCGAACGACCAGTGGGAAGCGCTGCGCGCCAGGCAGATCGACGTCGGTTTCTGGCGCGAGCCGAAACTCGACGAGGACGCACTGAAGCACGCCAACCTGCGCCAGGACCTGGCCTTCCGCGAGAACGTGGTGGTGGCGATCAATGCGCGCCATCCGCTGGCGCGCCAAGACAGCATCGAGCTGATCGACATCGCGAATGAACCGATGCTGACCCTGCACCTGGACCAGTCGGCCGAGCCGCGCTACCTGATCCAGTGCTGCGTGAACGCCGGCTTCCAGCCGACCATCTTCCAGGAAGCGGCCGAGCCGCAGACGCTGCTGGCCATGGTCGGCGCCGGCCTGGGCGTGGCGCTGATGCCGGAGACGACCAGCCGCATCGGCTGGCCGGGCGTGCGCTTCCTGCCGATCCGCACCGGTGCGCCATCGGCCAATCTGTACATCACCTATCCCAGCCAGGACGACGCGCCAGTGGTGCGCGCGTTCCTGAACATCCTGCACCCGGCCGGGGAATGAGGCCATGGTGGGCACGGGGTGCCCACCGTGACTCAGTGCGTCGCCCCGCCCGCCACCGCGACATCCCCTTCCACGCCCACCGCCACCTCGACCGCGATGCGCAAGCCGTCGACGATGTCCGACAGCGCCATCGACGGCGGATGGTCCGGCAGGTCCACCGTCTGCTCGGGCAGGAAGGGCACGTGGATGAAGCCGGCCTTCAGCACGCGCCCCGCGGCGTGGTGCATCAGGCCGTAGAACACGTGGTTGCACACGAAGGTGCCGGCGCTCTGCGACACCGCGGCCGGGAAGCCGCGCATGCGCAGCGCGCCGACGATGGCCTTGATCGGCAGCGTGCTGAAGTAGGCAGCCGGGCCGTCCGCGATGATGGCGGCGTCGATCGGCTGCTGGCCCGCGTTGTCGAGGATGGTGGCGTCGTCGATGTTGATCGCCACGCGCTCGACCGAGATCTCGGGACGGCCGCCGGCCTGGCCGAGCGCGATCACGATGTCCGGCTGGATTTCCTCGACCGCGTCGAGCAGCACCAGGTTGGCGCGGCCGAACACGCACGGCACCTGGCGCGCGACGACCTGGAAGCCCGGCCCTGTCCAGCCGTCCAGGGCGCGCGCCGCCTCCCACGACGGGTTGATGTCAGCCCCATTGAAGGGTTCGAATCCGGTGAGGAGGATGGTCTTGGTCATGGTACTTTTCGATTTCATGGATACATCAGGAGCCACAGGGCCGGATTCGCATGATAACCTCAACCCGCCCCGGCATGCCGCTCCCGCTCGCTATTGCTCACAGGATATTACCGTAGAGCCAGCCCTGCGTGTCCATGCGAATGGGCACGCCCGCGCCGGCGCAAACACCCGCACGATGCCGGCCAGCGTGCGAGCGTACCCTGCCCTTGCAGCCTGCCCTTGCAGCCTGCCCCCGCCCCGCCCGGCGCAGCCGTCGCTTTTTGCACAGAGACTTCACCACCTGCACAAGCCGGCCAGAGCACGTTGAGCGCACGCATGACGCATGTGGGTATGCCCGGTAAGCTCGATCGGGTTCCCACACGAGGTCTTGCCACGAGGTCTTGCCATGCACACGACAACGTTACGAACACGTCCGTCATTCCTGCGCCGCCTGCGCCGCCTGCCCCTCCTGCTCGCGCTCGGCGCCGGCGGCCTCGGCGGCCTGGCCGGCCTGGCCGGCTGCGGCGGCGATGTCGGCATCGGCATCGGCGTCGGCTGGTATTCCGGCTACGATGATTACTGGCCCGACCATCCCGACTGGCCCAGCTGGCCGGACCGTCCCCAGGGCGCCACCGGCCTGTATCCGATCGCCGGCGACATCTGCGGCCAGTGCAGCGGCACGCGCGACGGCAACAGCGGCGCCGCGCGCTTCAACGCGCCGCAGGGCATCGCCGCCGACAGCGCCGGCAACCTGTACGTGGCCGAAGCCGCCAGCGCGACGATCCGCCGCATCACGCCGCAGGGCGAAGTCAGCACGATCGCCGGCGCCGTCGGCGCGCCGGGCTATGCCGACGGCGCCGCCGGCGCGGCCCGCTTCAACGCGCCGAGCCGGCTCGAGACCGACGCCGACGGCAATTTGTACGTGACCGACAGCGGCAACTCGGTGGTGCGCAGCATCACGCCGGGCGGCGTGGTGGCCACCATCGCCGGCAGCGGCACCTGCGGCAGCGCCGACGGCACCGGCGGCACGGCCCAGTTCTGCAACCCGAAAGGCGTCGCGCTCGACCGCTGGGGCAACCTGTGGATCGCCGACACCGACAACCACACGGTGCGCCGCATCGACCCGTCCAACCGGGTCACGACCGTGGCCGGTTCGCCGGGCGTGTGCGGCAGCGCCGATGGCGACGGCGGCACGGCGCGCTTCTGCAATCCGCAGGACGTGACGGTGGACCAGTGGGGCAACGTGTATGTGGCGGACACCGGCAACTCGACGGTGCGCATGATCAAGGATGGCCAGGTGACGACGCTGGCCGGCCTGCCGGGCCAGTGCGCCTCCACCGACGGCAGCCCGGGCGAATCGCGCCTGTGCTCGCCGTCCGGCATCGACGTCGACGGCAACGATTTGTACGTCGCCGACACCGGCAATGCGACCATCCGCCGCATCAACCTGGACAACGTGACCAGCACCATCGCCGGGGTGGCGGGCCGCAACGGCATTGCGCTGGGCACCCTGCCCGGCGGCCTGGACCGCCCGATCGGCGTCACGCTGGCGCCGGACGGGTCGGTGGCCGTGACGACGCACAACCTGATCGTGAAGCTGGTGGCGGCCAAGTGAGGCCGTTTCGCAGCCTGGCGCGGACGGTAGTTACGGCCGCACCGGGTTGACCGCATCCTTGCCGACCACCGTGGTCCACTGGCGCACGCGCCAGCTCGTCACCAAGCCGTGCGCGACGTACGGGTCGGCCTTGGCGAAACGCTCGGCCGCTTCCGGTGACTCGCCGCTGAACAGCAGCACCGCGCAGTCGGCCGGGTCGGCCAGCGCGCCGGCGATCACGATCTCGCCGCGCTGTTCGGCTTCCCAGGCCAGTGTCAAATGCTCGTCGCGGAATTCGCCGCGGCGTTCCAGGTAATCCGGTGCCAGGTCGTACATCAGCAGGTAATGCATGCGGGTCTCCAAATTTCTTGAGTGAAAACCGGATCGTACCTGTGAAGCCTGCCAGTGTCATGGCTTGCCCTTCCCTTCGACTAACATTTCTCTTGAGCCACAAGTGTTGCTTTTTAGACTGTATTTGCACCAGATCGCTACGCAGGACCACCATTTGCGAACGACCGCACAGAAATATGCAAAAGGCAGAGATAGACTATCCCCATGAGCACTCGGAACAAAATCGCGGCGGGGATGGCTGGCTTTGCCAGCATGCTGTGGCTGGGCCTGACGGCCGCGGTCGCGGCCAACCAGCGCCGTCTGGTGTTCAATCCCACCATCCAACGCGAAGTCAAGAGTCCGCGCAGCAGCGGCCACCGCACGCGCCCGGTGGTGCTGCGCGCCAGGGACGGCACCCGCCTGTCCGGCTGGCTGATGACACCCAAGCTGCCCGGCCGGCATCCGGCGGTGGTGTACTTCGGCGGCCGCTCCGAGGAAGTGTCCTGGGTGGTGCGCGATGCCGGCAAGCTATTTCCCGGCATGACGGTGCTGGCCGTGAACTACCGCGGCTATGGCGATTCCCACGGCGTGCCGGCCGAAATCCACATGATCGAGGATGGCTGCATGCTGTTCGACTGGATGGCGGCCTGCGACCACGTCGATCCGCGCCGCATCGCCGTGGTCGGACGCAGCCTCGGGTCCGGCGTCGCGGTGCAGGTGGCCCGGGCGCGCCCGGCCCATTCGGTGGTCCTGATCACGCCCTACGATTCGATCCTGGCGATCGCCAAGCGCCGGTTCCGCGTGATGCCGATCCAGTACATGCTGCGCCACCGCTTCGAATCGATCAAGTACGCGCCCTCGCTGAAGGCGCCGACCTTCGTGCTGCGCGCCGCCAGCGACGACGTGGTGCCGCATTCGCATACCGACCAACTCGTCGCCAAACTGGCCCGCTTGTGCGGCGACGAAGTCATCCCCGATTCGGACCACATGAACATTCCCTACCTGGCGGCGACCCAGGCGCGCATCGCCGGTTTCCTTACGACCCAGTTCGGCAAGCCGGCCGCCGTGGCAGCCGATGCCAAGGCCGACATCGAAGCCGATGACATGGCCAGCGTCAGGGCCGACAACACGGCGGTCCGTATCCTGGCCAACCACACTGGCTGATGGATGGGGCGTTCTACCGGCTTATCAAATCGCTAATTTCGTGTGGTTTTCAGTGAGAAATTGAGAAAAGTTGTCGCTATTTATATTTCAACTAAATAAATTGCGAAGTAAAATCGTATTTGCCACGAATAAACGGGCTGATGCATAGTTGGAAAGCTGAGCTGCGAAGGTCAACGGTATGTCTCCGATGCGCAGCGACGCGCTCGGCATGATCCGGCAAATGGCTGTTGCGATGACGCGACAAGCTGCCGCCGGCACCGACCGCGATACAAATCGTAACCGCAGAACATCATCAGGTTTGACACAATCCGCTGGCGCAAAGCGCTGCGGAAACGGTCCTTGCATGGAGGAAAGCCATAAGCCCCTCCCAATGCAGGCGTTGCGCCGGGTACAATATCAGGATTCCAGGAGCCAAATACATGAAATTCAAGCAACTCAGTATGACGATCGCGGCGCTGTGCGTCGCCGGCAGCGCCGCTGCGGCGCCGGGCGCACCGAAACTGGGCATCATCTATGATGCGGGCGGCAAGTTCGACAAGTCGTTCAACCAGTCGGCGGCCGAGGGTGCTGCACGCTTCAAGAAAGAAACCGGCATCAACGTCATCGAAGCCCAGGCCAGCAGCGATACCCAGGCCGAGCAGGTGCTGCGCGGTCTCGCGCGCAAGAAGCTCGACCTGATCGCGGCCATCGGCTTCTCGCAGACCCAGGCCGTGCAAAAGGTCGCTGCCGAGTTCCCGAACGTGCACTTCGTGCTGATCGACGGTAACGCCCAGGGCAAGAACGTGAATTCGATCCTGTTCAAGGAACAGGAAGGCTCCTACCTGGTCGGCGTGGCTGCCGCCATGGCTGCCAAGTCGGGCAAGATCGGCTTCGTCGGCGGCATGGACATCCCGCTGATCCGCGCCTTTGCCTGCGGCTATACCCAGGGCGCGAAAGCGATCAATCCGAAGATCGACGTGCAGCAGAACATGGTCGGCACCACCGCCGCGGCCTGGAACGACCCGGCCAAGGGCGGCGAACTGGCGCGCGCCCAGTTCGACCGCGGCGCCGACGTGGTGTTCGCCGTGGCCGGCGGTTCCGGCATGGGCGCCCTGCAGATGGCCAAGACCAAGGGCAAGCTGGCGATCGGCGTCGACTCCAACCAGAACTACCTGCATCCGGGTTCGGTGCTGACCTCGATGGTCAAGAACGTCGGCAACGCCACCTATGACGCCTTTACCCAGGCGAAGAACGGCCAGTTCACTGCCGGCACCACCTACAAGGGCCTGAAGGAAGGCGGCGTCGACTGGGCACTGGACAAGGACAACCGCGCCATCGTCCCGGCCGCCATGGAAAAGCGCATCGCCGCCGCCAAGGCCGACATCATCAGCGGCAAGATCAAGGTGGTCGATTATCGCGCCGCCGGTTCCTGCCCGCAGTAACCGCGCGGTCTTCGTGTAATCCGCTCGATATACAACTCTCTAAAACACACCGCGCCGGTGATCCCGGCGCGGTGTGTTTTTTGGACGAATGAATCCCATATTTACTGACACCAGATCGCTATGCAGCCAGCCGTAGAATTTCGCAACATTAGCAAAGCCTTCGGGGCGGTGCAGGCGAATGCCGACGTCAGCTTCTCGATCGCCAAAGGCTCGATCCATGGCGTGATCGGGGAAAACGGCGCGGGCAAGTCGACCCTGATGAGCATCCTGTACGGCTACTACAATGCCGACAGCGGCCAGGTCCTGATCGACGGCCAGGCGCGCGACATCCGCACCAGCCACGAAGCCATCGCCCTCGGCATCGGCATGGTGCACCAGCACTTCATGCTGGTCGAGAACATGACCGTGCTCGACAACGTCATGCTCGGCAACGAAGGCAGCTTCAAGCTGGCCGCCACGCGCGGCGAAGTCGAAGCGACACTGCGCGAGATCTGCGAGCGCTACCGCCTGCAGCTCGACCCGCTCTCCACGGTGCACGACCTCTCGGTCGGCGCCCAGCAGCGCGTCGAGATCCTCAAGCAGATCTACCGCAGCGCCAACATCCTGATCCTGGACGAGCCCACCGCCGTGCTGACCGCCCAGGAAACCGCCTCGCTGTTCGAAATCCTGCGCCTGTTCAAGGAACAGGGCAAGACCATCATCCTGATCACCCACAAGCTGCAGGAGATCAAGGAAATCACCGACGAGGTGACGGTCATGCGCGCCGGCCGCGTGGTCGGTGCGGTGCACACCGCGGACACCACCCGCGAGCAGCTGGCCAACATGATGGTCGGCCGCCCGATCCAGAGCGAACTGCCGCGCGCGCCCTACAATCCAGGCGCCGAAGTGATGAAGGTGTCGAACCTGCAGCTGAAGGACGCCAACGGCGTCGCCCTGCTGTCGGACATCGACTTCACGCTGCGCGCCGGCGAAGTCGTGGCGATCGCCGGCGTGTCCGGCAACGGCCAGAGCGAACTGCTGGAAGTCCTGTCGGGCATGCGCCTGCCGACCTCGGGCCGCGTCGACTTCCTGGGCAAGGAACTGCCCTTCTCCGGCCGTTCGAACGCCGACGGCATGCCGGCCGAATTCCGTGACCTCGGCATCGGCCACGTGCCGGAAGACCGCCTGCGCGACGGCGTGATCAAGGATTTCTCGGTCATGCAGAACACCGTGTTCGGCTACCAGAAGCATGTCAAGAACCGCTGGGGCCTGTTCGATTTTAAGAAAATCGCCCAGCGCTGCGCGCACCTGCTGCAAGCCTTCGACGTGCGCCCCAACAATCCGGACCTGCGCATCGGCCTGCTCTCGGGCGGCAACCAGCAGAAGGTCGTGATCGCGCGCGAAGTCTCGGCCAGTCCGAAACTGATGCTGGTCGGCCAGCCGACCCGCGGCGTCGACATCGGCACCATCGAAAGCATCCATACCCAGCTGCTGCGTCTGCGCGACGAGGGCGTGGCCATCCTGCTGTCCTCGGTGGAGCTGGAAGAAGTGCGCGCGCTGGCCGACCGCATCATCGTGATGTCGGGCGGACGCATCACCGGCATCCTGCCGATCGACGAATTCGACACCACCCGCATCGGCTTGCTGATGGGTGGGATGCACAAGTCATGACCGAATTAAGCTGACATGAAAACGACTGAATTGCCACGCTGGGCCACCGGATTCGTCCTGCCCATCCTGAACCTGCTGTCGGCGCTGCTGGTTGCGGCGCTGGTCATCCACCTGCTCGGCGAGAGTCCGGTGGAGTCCATGCAAATCCTGATCAACAGCGCGATCGTCAATCCGGAAGGCCTGGCGTACACGCTGTTCTACGCCTCGACCTTCATCTTCACCGGCCTGGCAGTGTCGGTCGCGATGCAGGCGGGCCTGTTCAACATCGGCGCCGAAGGCCAGATGTACGTCGGCGGCCTGGGCATCACGCTGGCCATGCTGGCCTTCGACGCCGGCCTGCCGGCCTGGCTCTTGATCCCGGCCGGCATGCTCGGCGCCGCCCTGTTCGGCGGCCTGTGGGCTTTCCTGCCGGGCTACCTGCAAGCGAAGCGCGGCAGCCACGTGGTGGTCACGACCATCATGTTCAACTTCATCGCCGCCAGCCTGATGAACTTCGTGATCGTGAAGTACATGATTCCCGAAGGCGAACAGAATCCGGCCTCGCGCGTGTTCTCGGAAGCCGCCGCCCTGCCCCCGCTGAACGCCTGGTTCCCGGTGCTGGGCGACACCCCGCTCAACATCAGCTTCCTGCTCGCGATCGCGGCGCTGGTGATCTACGGCGTCATGATGACGCGCTCGGAATGGGGCTACAAGCTCAAGGCCACCGGCCTGAACCCGCATGCCGCGCACTACGCCGGTGTGCGCATCAGCCGCACCATCATCGTCACGATGGTGATCTCGGGCGCGCTGGCCGGCCTGGCCGCGGTGAATTCGGTGCTCGGTTCGACCCACTACCTGTCGCTGAACTTCCCGGCCGGCGCCGGCTTCGTCGGCATCGCGATCGCGCTGATGGGGCGCCAGCATCCGGTCGGCATCTTCCTGTCGTCGGTGCTGTTCGGCGCGCTGATCCAGGGCGGCTTCGATCTGTCGCTGGAAAAGCCGAACATCCCGCAGGAGACCTTCATCTTCATCCAGGGCCTGATCATCCTGTTCTGCGGCGCGATGGAAAACTTCTACGGCCCGGCCGTGCTGAAACTGATCAACCTGACCAAGCGTAATTAAGGAAAGACCATGGAAGACCTCCATCTCGCAAGCATCGTCGTCTCGACGATCCGCAACGCGCCGGTGCTGATGTTCGCCGCGATGGCCGGCCTGTTCGCCGAACGTTCCGGCGTGGTCGACATCGGCCTGGAAGGCAAGATCCTGGCCTCGGCCTTCGTGTCGGCGGCCGTCGCCTACACCTTCCAGAACCCGTGGTACGGCATCGCCGCCGGCATCGGCGTCTCGGTGGCGCTGGCCATGATCCAGGCCTTCGTGTCGATCACCCAGAAGGGCAACCAGCTGGTGTGCGGCATCGCCATCAACATCGCGATGAGCGGCCTGACCTTCGTGGTTGCGCAGTTCTTCTTCCAGCAGGGCGGCCGCACGCCGGACCTGGGCGAGGCGCGCCTGACCGACGTGATCCTGCCCGGCAGCGCCGCCTTGGAAAATATTCCCGTCATCGGCTGGCTGTACGGCCACGTGATCGGCGGCCAGTCGGTGCTGGTGTACCTGGCCTTCATCCTGGTGCCGATCGTGCACTGGGTGCTGTACCACAGCCGCTTCGGCCTGCGCCTGCGCGCCTGCGGCGAGAACCCGCACGCCGCCGACGCCGCCGGCGTCTCGGTCGAGCGCACCCGCTACCTGGCGATGCTGGTGGCGGGCGTGCTGTGCTCGTTCTCGGGCGCCTACCTCGCCATCGTCCAGAGCGGCTTCTTCCTGCGCGACATGTCGGCCGGCGCCGGCTACCTGGCGCTGACCGCGCTGGTGTTCGGCAACTGGCGTCCGCTGTACACCGTGCTGGGCTGCCTGATGTTCGGCCTGTTCGGCGCGGTGCAGATCCAGCTCGAAGGCGTGGACCTGCCGGTGGTGGGACGCATTCCGGGCTCGCTGATCCAGATGATTCCCTATGTGGTCACCGTGGTCGTGCTGGCTGGTTTGATGGCGAAGTCGGTGGCGCCGAAGGCGTTGGGGAAACCGTTCGTGAAGTCGCGTTAAAGCAGACTATTGTCGTTCCCTTTCAGCGTCGTCCCCGCCTCCGCGGGGACGTCGTATTTAAAGTTCCTTACTCGCTCGCCCTGGCCCGCGCCGCCGACCTGGCGAACGTCCACGCAAACCCGATCCCCGCCGACGTCCCCGTCGATTTCTGCACCAGCGGACTGTCCCGGTTCGCCGCGCCCGAATACGTTTCATAGCGCACGAAGCCGAACATGCGCAGGTCCGGATTCACGCGCACGGTGCCGAACAGGCCGGTGCGCACCAGCATCAGGCCGGCGTCGGCACGGTAGGCGGGGCGCTCCAGAGTCGCATACTGCGGCTGCACTTCATAGAAATAACGGTTGATGCGGCTGTCGCCGAACACGGCGGCAAGCTGGCCCTCGATCGTCCAGCGCGCCTGTTCGCCGCGCTTTTCCCACACCAGGCGCGGCTCCAGCGTCCAGCCCTGGCGCCGCAAGCCGCCGCGCGCCTCGATCACGGCGCGCAGCGGCAGTTCGACGCGCAGGCGGCCGCGCTCGCCCAGGTCGGCGAACTTGTATTTGACGCGCGGGCCGAACTCGACCAGCGTACCCAGGTCCCGCATGCCGCGGCGCGCATCGACGTCGTCCGACTCGGCCGGCAGCGAACCGGCGAAGCCGACGTCGAACTCGACGCGGTCGGTGTTCACCAGGCGCGCGCCGACGCCGTTCTGGTCGACGCGGAAGATCTTGCCGCGGTAGATCAGGTAAGGCAGCACCAGGCCGCGGTTCGAGCGGTCGTCGGCGCCCGGATAGGCCGGCGTGCTGAAGGCGGCGGCGCCAATGCCGGCTTCCCACAGCGGCAGGTTGCGTTCGGTTGGCTGGGCCGTCTGGACCGCATCGGCCTGGCCGGCGGCGTGCGCGGCGGGCAGCAGGAGCGCGCCGGTCAGCGCGAAACAGAGGGATGACCGCAGTGGCAGGGTCAGGTGGACTGGCAGTTGTGTTCGCATCGGCGCGCGCTCTTCATATCAAGAAGTAAAGACCGCCATTCTAGCGAGACCCACCCGCATCCGGCGTGCGCGCACGATAAAAAAACCGCCGCACGCCCGGCTGGGCAGTGCGGCGGTTTCGACACGGGCGCCCGGGAGCGCCGTGAAAGAGGACGACTGCGATTACGACTGCGGCCAGATCGCCTGCAGCACGTCGGCCAGGTGGTAGCCGCTCTTGATCAGCTGGGTCTTGGCGATCGCGGAACTCGGCACCGGGTAGTTCTGCGGCACTTCCAGGCTCCAGGTGTAGTAGGTGTCGCCCTTCTTGCTGGTCTGCTGCGTGATCTTGCCGACGGTGACGTCGGCATAGGCCTGCTTCGAGACCACCAGCGCATCGTCGGCCCACTGGTAGGGCCAGGTCGCCAGCGCGCCGGTGTTCTTCGCCACCTCCGGCTTGCCGTCGATCGCCGCCTGCGCGAACTGTTCCGGCGTCCTGGTGCGGATGCGGCGGAACGCGTAGTCGACGGTGGTGCTGTCCCAGTACGAGTGGAACGGTTTGGTGAGCGCCTTCGGCACGCCCGGCTTGATTTCCTTCGGCTCGCCCGGCGGGATCACGCCGGCGCTGATGCGCTCCAGGTTCTCGTCGTCGAGCAGCAGGTTGTTGCCGCCGCGCGAATCGAAGATCGCGCTCTCGTCGATCTCGGCATGGGTCTTTGGCACCACGAACTTGCCTTCCTTGCTGACGAAGGCCGCGCCCACGTGCAGCGGCTGGTGGATGTCGCCGACCAGGTGCACGACCAGGATCAGCGCCTGGCGCTTGGTGAACTTGTGCGGGTTGGTGGCCGGGGTGTCATTGCCCTGCAGGACCGCGATCGCCTGCTTCAGCGTCTGCACGATGTCCACTTCGGCGGTGCCGACGGCGCCGTCATGGTAGTGGTTCAGCTGGAACGGCACGTCGGTGTAGTGGTACTCGCTGTGCTTCGGATTGGCGTTCACGTAGTCGACCATTTCCTGGGTCTGCGGGCCGCACCAGTTGCCCTTCACGCAGTCCGGCCAGGAAGCGACCGACGCCAGGGTTTCGCCCGGCTGCAGCAGCGCCCTGATCTGCTGTTCGGCCTTGCTGCCCTTGAGCAGCCGGTCCGCGATGGCGCCCACGGCGCGGTGGCCGTCGCCACCCCAGGCGCTGGCGTTCATCGACACGAATGCGCTTGCCAGCGCGAGTACACATGCCAGTTTTTTCATGATCATTCCTTGATAATTTTGTTAGCGCACCTTGCGGATGCGCGCCGGCTGGGCCATCGAAGCGCTGCCGGCGTCCGCACCGGTTTCAGGGTGCTGCTTCAGGTAGCCGACCAGCGCGTCCAGGTCGCGGATGCCGGTGTCGTTGCGCCTGGCGCCCTGGGCGAAGACCGGGAACTGGTCGCCGCCTTCGGCCAGGAAGTTGTTGGCGACCACGCGGTAGGTCTTGCCGTCCTCCACCGCCACGCCGTTCACCTTCAGGCTGCCCGGGACGATGCGGCTGCCCTTCGACCGCGTGCCGTCCCAATCGTAGACGAGATTGCGCGACACCTGCAGCATCATGACGCCTTCCGGACGGTCCCACTGCTGCTCCAGCACCGTGCGCAGCTGCTGGCCGGTGAGGTCCATCACCACCATCGTATTGCCGAACGGGGACACCGCCTGGGCCTGGCCGAAGGTGACGGTGCCATCGGCGCCCGACTGCAGATCGTTGCGCATGCCGCCCGGGTTCACGAAGCCGATTTGCACGCCCTGGTCGCGCACGGAGGCCAGCGCCGCATCGGCGACCACGGTGCCCAGCGCCGACTGGCCGGCATCGTCCTGCTTGCGGGTGACGAGCGGCGCCGCGATGCGCGCCACCGGCTTCTCGAGTTCGGCCTGGCTGCGCGCACGCACGTCGTTCAGCCACGCGCCCAGTTGCGCGTCCGGGGTGAAGGCGCCCGGCGCCATCACCACGTTACGGACGTCGATGTCGGCCACCTGGCCGGACACCGGATCGACCTTCATCTTGATGCGCGACAGCAGGTGGCCGTAGGCGTCGCCCTGGGTCACCACGCGGCCGTCGACCTTGCACAGGTAACCCTTGTGCGAGTGGCCGGAAATGACCAGGCGGATCGCCGGGTCGAGGCGCTTGACGATGCCGACGATCGGGCCTTCCAGTCCGTCGCAGTAGACCTTGTCGAACGGTTCGCCGGTGTGGCCGCCTTCGTGGATCAGCACCACGAACACCTGGGCGCCGGCGGCGCGCATGGCCGGCAGCGTGGCGTTGATGGCGTCGGCTTCGTCCTGGAACGCCAGGCCGCGCACGCCCGAGGCGGTGACCACCGAGGGTACGCCCTTCAGCACCGCGCCAACCAGGCCGATCTTGACGCCCTTGACGTCGACCACGCGCCAGCCCGGCACCAGGGTCTTGCCGGTGTCGCTGTCGACCACGTTGGCAGCGAGATACGTGTAGCCGGTGCCCTTGAAGTCCGGGTTGAACTTGCAGGCCTTGGTCGGGCGCGGCGAATCGCAGCCGCCGTGCTGCTGGCGCAGCAGTTCCTTCTTGCCCTGGTCGAATTCATGGTTGCCGAGCGAGCTGGCGACCAGGCCGATGCGGTCCATGGCGGCCAGGGTCGGCTCGTCCGCGAACAGCGAGGACATGGCCGGACTGGCGCCGATCAAATCGCCTGCGGCGACGAACAGCAGGTCCTTGTCTTCCTTGCGGAAGGCGGTCAGGGCGCCGCCGATCAGGTCGATGCCGCCGGCCTGGATCGTCACCGGGGCGACGGCGCCGGGCGGCGTGTAGGTGTAGCGGGTCGGGGCCAGGTTGCCGTGGAAGTCGTTGAGGGCGACCAGGTTGATCTCGACCGGCTGGCCGGAACGCGCAGTAACGGAGGCGCCAGCAGGGATGCCATGGGTGGCGGTGCCGGCGCAGCCGGCCAGCAGCAGGGCCAGGGCCAGTGCGGACAGCCCGGTGCGGGCGGGACGGGAAACAGTCATGGAAAAATGCTCTTTGTAGGGTTGCGGATGGCGCCCGGATTATTGCACGCGCTTCCCCGGCCCGGGTCTTTACGGGCGTGGAAACGACACGTCATCCGCTTCTATATAAAGGGGAAAAGAAAAACGGCCGGTGTCGCCACCGGCCGTTCCTTTACATCAGGCGTACGGGTTCAGTAAATCAGAACTCGTACTTGACGGTTGCCTGGATCGCCCACTGCGATTCGCCCTTCGACTGGCGGATCTGCGGTGCATCGACTGCCGAGCGCACGGCGTAGACGTACTTGCCGGTTGCCTGGTCGATACCGGCGTAGTCCACGAAGCCGCGGGTCTGGCCGCCGGCCGAGTAGAACGGCAGCTCGTTGATGTGACCCCACTTCTTGTTCAGCAGGTTGCCGAAGTTCAGGAAGTCCAGCGAGAAGAACGCCTTGTTACGCTTGAACATGCCCGGGATTTCCTGGCTGATGCGCAGGTCGACGCTGTTGGTCCACTTCGAGAAGTCGCTGTAACGGTTCACGACGCCGCCGGCCGCATTGCGCAGGGCCTTGTTGGCATTGACGACGTCCCAGAAACGCTGCTCGTTGGCGTGGTTGGTCGCGGTGTCGCCCGCGAAGATCACGTCGCCCGAACCGAAGGCGGTCGGGATGTACATCAGGTCGTTGCCCGAGACGCCGTCGCCGTTCATGTCGTTCTTGAAGGTCCAGCTGTAAGGCTTGCCGGTACGGCCTTCATAGAACACGCCGAGGCGGGTCTTGTAGGCGCCGAAGAAGGCCTTCTCGAAGTTCACCAGGGCGTTGACGCGGTTCTTGACCAGGTAGGCCGAGTTGGCAGCGACGTCTTCGTTCGGGTTGTAGACCGCACGGGCGTTGAAGTTCGAGCTCGAGGTCGACGAGGTCAGGTTCGACACTTCGGTCGCGCTGGTGTGGCTCGCGGCGATCGACCAGCCGAAGCCCTTGGTCATCGGGTACGACAGCGACAGGGTCGAGACGCGGGTATCGCCCTTGTCGGTGCCGGTGACCTTGATCACGTTGTTGAACGCCGTGTTGCTCAGCGCCTTGGTGGTGTTGGTGGCGCCGGACCTGGTGGTCACGTTGTTGTTGCCCACCACCCAGTTAGCCGAGTTCAGGCCGCTGGCGTTCCAGAACATCTGGCGGCCATCCGGACCGAGACGGGTCGGCGCACCCAGGTTCAGGCTCTGGAAGTAGATGCCGTCCTTGGTCTTGGCGTACAGGTACTCGGCGCTGGCGACCAGGCCGTACCACGGCAGTTCGGTCTCGAACGCCAGGTTGGCTTTCCAGATCGACGGCTGGCGCAGGTTCGGATCCAGGATGTCGACGTTGGCGGTGGTCGGGACCGACCCGCCCAGGCGCGGCTGGTTGTTGACGTCGGTAGTGAAGCCGCCGGTGGCCAGCGCCGTGGTCGGGCAGCGGGTGGTGCCGGTGGCCGAGCAATTGATCTGCTGGGTGGCCACGCCGGCATTCTGGAACGGGTTACCCAGCCAGACAGCCATGGCGGCGCCCTGGAACAGGCCGGCGCCACCGCGCAGCTGCATGCGGCGCGGGGTGTCGAAGTTGTAGTTGAAGCCGAAGCGCGGCTGGAACAGCTTGGTGCCGTCGATGGTATGCTGGTTGTCGTAGCCGAAGCCGCCGGTCTGGCGTGCGGTCGCGGTTGCGCCCGGCACCACGGCCTGGGCCACGCGGGCGTTGGCGTTCGGCACACCGCCGACGCCGACCTTGTCCCAACGGAAGCCGGCCGTCAGGGTCAGCTGGCGGTTCACGCTCCAGGTGTCCTGCAGGAACAGGCCGGTGTTGGTCATGTCGAACTGGGCGATCGCGTCGTCCAGCGTGTAGCCCGGGGCGGCGACTTGCAGGGTGTACGAGGTGAAGCGGCCGGTGCGCAGGTTTTCCAGCACGGCGCGCTGCACGTCGGCGGCCGACGCGGTCGAGCAGTTGATGCTGCCGAACGAGTAGCTCAGGTTGTTGTCGCAACCGAAGGTGTAGCTGCCATACACGTTCTGCAGGAACGCGTTGTAGATCTTGTTCTTCTGGTAGTCGGCGCCGAACTTGATCTCATGGTCGCCGATCGACCAGTTGGCGCCGGCGTAGTAGTCCTGGGTGCGGGTCTTCAGGATATTCATCTGGCGCGATGCATCCGTGCCCGAGAACAGGGTGCGGGTGCCGGTACCGACGCCGGACGGGGTGCCGGCAGGCAGCGCGCCCGAGAAGGCCACGCCGATGTTCGGCAGGGTCGAGGCGTTCTGCGGGACCGAATCGTAGTCGCGCGAGGAGGCCTTGAATTCGGTCGAGAAGGTCGGGGTCCAGTCCGAGAACAGCTGGGCCACGACGGTTTCGATTTCCTTGCCCTGGCTGTAGTACGAGGAGCTCAGCGACAGGCCGGTCGAGCTGAAGGTCGAGTATTGCGGCTCACCCTGCTTGGTGCGCTGGTAGCGGATGTTGGCGCGGTGGTTGTCGTTGATGTTCCAGTCGAGCTTCAGCATCTGTTCGCGCGAGACGAACTGGCCGCCGCCGCTGACCAGGCTGCCCGGCTCGATGCCGTAGGTGTTGCTCAGGATGTTCTGGACCGCGGCGATCTGGTCCTGGGTGATGCCGACGGTGGTGCCGGTGCCCGAACCGACCGGACCGTAGTCGGGTGCGGCGCGCGAGCTCTTGGTCTCTTCGCTCAGCGCGTACAGGAACAGCTTGTCCTGCACCAGCGCGCCGCTGGTCCACACGCCTTTGGTGGTTTCCTTGAACGGCGCCGGCTCGCTGTATTCGCCGGTGGTGATGTTGTAACGGTCGCCGGCCAGGCGGTCGTCGCGGTACACGTAGTACACGCCGCCCTTCCAGTTGTTGGTACCGGACTTGGTGACGGCGTTGATGTTGCCGCCGGTGTAGCCTTTCTGGGTCACGTCGTAGTTGGCGACGTTGACCTGCACCGACTGGATCGCCTCGATCGAGATCGGCTGGCGCGAGGTCGGGCTGCCCGATGCTTCCAGGCCGAAGGTGTCGTTGATGGCGACGCCGTCGACGGTCATCGAGTTGAAGCGCGAGTTCTGGCCGGCGACGGACAGTTCGCCGCGTTCCTTGTCGGTCTGCGAGACGCGCGGGTCGGCACGGGCGTAGTCCTGCAGGTTGCGGTTGATCGACGCCTGGGTCTGCAGCTGGGTGTTGCTGATGCCGGTGCCGGCGCCCATGTTGGTGCGGCTGAAGATATCCGAGCGGGCGCGGTTGCCGGCGATGGTCACGGTCTGCATCGGGGCGCCGACGGTGGCGTCCACGGCGGCGGTTTCCGCCAGCTGCAGGAAGATGCCTTCGCGGCGTTCGGTCTGACCGTTCTTGGTGATGATGATCGTGTACGGGCCGCCGGTACGCAGGCCACGTGCGATGTAACGGCCTTCAGCGTCGGTAACGACGTTGCTGACCGAACCGGATTCGGTGTGGATAACCTGCACCGAAGCACCGGCGGCCGGCTTGCCATCCGGGCCCGAAATACGACCGGCCACAGCCGAGGTCGTGTTCTGGGCGAGAGCCGGAGCTCCGGCCAGCGCAACCGACAAAGCCAGCGCCAGCTTGGTCAGCTGGATCCGTTTTTGATAGATCATTGTTAAACCCCAAAAAGACTATTAGTTATATTTGGAAACCGAAGTTTCCCTCTTTACAAGTGCTACAACCCTGGACCGACCGCTCGTGGCAGCCGCTCGACAATTCTTTAAGTTCGCTTATTTCTGGTGCAACGTGCCCATAAATGCACCGGAAAATGGCGGCGCACGCGATTCTAGCTGCCAATTATTTCCTGGTCGTTACAACCAGAAATTTGCTGGTTTCTTCTTGATCTTGGTTAACAAAAGACCAATATGCATCAAGGCCAAAACGCTGACAAATACGTTTTCTCTTCAGTATTTATAGCTTGCGCAAATAAGTTGATGAAAAAACAGGCAGGAAAACGCACGCCAATTGCCATTTCCCTAGGGAACCGACACGCCGGGATTATACGGGGTGCATTCTTTGATGAAATTTTTTCGCTTGTTTTTTAATCAAAGCAAGTCAGAAAGAATACATTCTGTAGCGCGATGGCCACAGAGATGGCATAAACATATGTGTTTTTCCGACAGTAAGGCCGGCGTGGCAGGATGTGAGCGCGGAAATGACAAGGCCGGACACATCGCTGTGCCCGGCCCGGGAAGATGGCAGGCGCCGGCGGCGCCTTCGGTCAGCGCTTCACGCTGGTGCGTTCGAGCGCCGCGACGCCGGCTTCGAACCTGGCGAAACGGGCATCGAGCTGGCGCGTCAGGCGCGCCTTGTCGGCTTGCGGCAGGAAGCTGTAGCGGATGCTGTTGTACGAGGTCTTCTTCATCTCGGCATAGCTCGGCTTGTAGCGGCTGGCGAACAGCACGTACTCGTTCGACAGCGTATGGCGGGTCACGCCGGCATCGTCGGTCGAGATCACGTAGGGCACGCCATACTTGCGGTACAGCGTGATCGGGTGGTTCTCGCCCTGCACGCCATTGATGAAGGCGTTCGAGGTCAGGTTGATCTCGACCGGGATGTCCTTCTCGCGCATGGTCTTCATGATCGCCGGCGCATCGGTCTCGTGGGCCAGGTCGATGCCGTGGCCGATGCGGTTGGCGCCGGCCAGGTCCAGCGCCTGCTCGATGTGGAACTGCAGCTGCTCGGGCGGCACGTCGCCCAGCGCCAGCTCGCCGGCGTGCAGCGCCACCTTGACGTCCGGGTAGACCGACTTCAGGAAGCGGAACATCTTCATGTGCAGCATGTAGTCGCGCATCGAGACCATCTGGCTTTCCTGGCCGACGATGTTCACGCCCACGATCTTGCCGCCGCCCTTGCCGTCGTTGTGCGCGGCCTTGAAGCCGGACAGCATCGACGAGAACACCTGGGACGGCCCCAGCAGGCGCAGCACGTAGGTCTGGTAGCGCATCGTGAAGTTCTCATCGTCGATGCCGGCGGCGGCTTCGTCGATCTTGGCCACGAAGTCGGTTACCGATTGCTTGAACTTCGGATCCTGGTCGAGCGCCGTCATCCAGGCGCGCATCTGGGCGTCCAGCGCGGCGTCGTCATTCACGTTCTTCCATGCCTGGGCATCGAAATCCTTGTCGGCGACCGCCGGCGACATCTTGAACATGGTCTCGATGTAGCTGACGTTCTCGCGCACGGCGCGGTTCTTGATCTCCACCAGGCCTTCGTGGAAATTGGCGTTCGAGACCGGGCCGAAGTAGCCGAAGGTCTGGAAGAACTGGCGGTCCGGCGGCGCCTGCAGCGCGCCGTGGTTGGTGAAATCCTTGCTCGACCAGCGCTGCAGCAGCTCGCGCCAGGTATGGTCGTCGGCGTACACATCGGCCGTGGACAGGCAGGTGCGCGCCGCCGGCGCCTTGGCGCGCTCGGCTTCGATCACGGCCTTGTCGGTCTCGACGCGGTAGGTGAGCTTGTTGACGCAGACGCCCTGCTTGTCGAGGAAGTCGACATAGGTCTCGGCATAGACCGCGCCCGAGTAATGGTGGTGCAGATCGCCGCCCTTGGGCATCTGCGAGAAGAACAGGGTCAGCTCGGCCGTCTTCGGCTGGTCGCCGGCGATCAGCGCGGCGTAGTGGCGCGCGGTGGCGGCTTCGTTGGCGCTCGGCGCGGTGGTGCGCGCGACGGCGGCCGGGGCGGCGGCGGCCATGGCCAGGGCGATCAGCAAGGGGCTGGTCAGGGACTTCTGCATCATGAATGGATCTCGGTCAGGTTGGACGGCTCGTCAAGGCAGCGGGCTCAAACCGTCCGTTCGTGCACCAGCCGGCCGGCCGCGTAGGTGGCGCGGACGGCGCGGTCGTCGCCCAGCAGGGCCAGCGCGAACAGCGTCTCCTCGAGCGTATTGCAGTGCGAGGTGCGGCGTTCCAGCAGCGGCGTGGCCTTCGGGTCGAGGACGATGAAGTCGGCCTCGGCGCCGGGAACGAAATTCCCGATCGTGCCTTCGAGCTGCATGCTGCGCGCGGCGCCCAGCGTGGCGAGGTAGAACATGCGCAGGGCCGGGAGATAGCTGCCTTTCAGTCGCGCAACTTTATACGCTTCATTCATGGTTTGCAACATCGAGAACGAAGTGCCGCCGCCGACGTCGGTGCCGAGCGAGACCAGCGCGCCGGCATTGTCGGCCCGCGCCACGTCGAACAAACCGCTGCCCAGGAACAGGTTGGAGGTCGGGCAGTGGCTGATCGCCGAGCCGGTATCGGCCATGCGTTCGAAGTCCATGTCATCCAGCCAGATGCAGTGGCCGAACATGGCGCGCGGGCGCATCAGGCCATAGTGCTCGTACACGTCGAGGTAGCTGCGGCGCTGCGGGAACAGCTCGCCGACCCAGGCGCATTCGTCCTCGTTTTCCGCCACGTGGGTCTGGATATAGGTGTCCGGGTACGCGCGCGCCAGTTCGCCGGTGGCGCCCAGCTGGGCCTCGGTCGAGGTCGGGGCGAAGCGCGGGGTGATCGCGTACAGCGCGCGCCCGTTCTTGTGCCAGCGCCGGATCAAATCTTCGCTGTCGCGCATGTCCGCGGTGTCCTGCAGGAAGTCCGGGCAGTGGCGGTCCATCAGCACCTTGCCGCCCGCCATGCGCAAATTGCGCGCGGCGCTGGCTTCGAAGAAGGCATCCACCGATTCCTTGTGCACGCTGCAGTAGACCAGCGCCGTGGTGGTGCCGTTGCGCAGCAGTTCATCCAGGAAGAACTCGGCGGTGGCGCGCGCGTGGACCGGGTCCTTGAACTGGCGCTCGGTCGGGAAGGTGTAGGTGTCCAGCCACGGCAGCAGCCCTGGCGCCGGCGAGGCGATCATGTCGGTCTGCGGGTAGTGCAGATGGGTGTCGATGAAGCCGGGCGTGATGATCTTGCCGCGGTAGTCGGCAATGGCCACATCCGGACCCAGCGCCGGCGCCAGCGCGGCATAGTCGCCGGCGGCCTTGACGCGGCCGTCCTGGACGACGAGGAGCCCGTCCTCGATCCAGGTATGGGCGTGCTCGGCAAAGGCCGGATCGGCGTGGAAATGCAGCAGGCTCGCTCGGAAGGCCTGCGGGGTGGAGGCTGTCGTCATCAGATTCTTTCGTGTTGGGTGCGGTCCTGCGCCATGCCTTCCCAGACCATCAAGAGCTGGGCGGCGACGGCGACGGCGATCACGGCGGGCAGTTTTCCCTCGATGCCGGGCACGCCGATCGGGCAGACCATGGCGTCCAGGCGATCCTGGGCAATGCCGCGCTCGCGCAGGCGGCGTTCGAACTGGGTGCGCTTGGTGGCGGACCCGATCAGGCCGAACCAGTCGTGGCCGGGCCGCTTGAGGATGGTTTCGGCCAGGCGCTGGTCGAGCGCGTGGCTGTGCGTCATGACGAGGAAACTGGTGTCCGGCGGGGCAGTCTGCGCCAGCGCTTCGGGGGTATCGGTCGCCTCGACCGTGACATTATGCGGCAGATCCGGCGGGAACAGGTCGTCGCGTTCATCGACCCAGGTCACGCGGCAGGGCAGATCGGCCAACGCACGCACGATGGCCGCGCCGACGTGGCCGGCGCCGAACAGCATCAGGTGGGCACGCGGCGCCAGCATGGCGTCGACCAGCCAGCGGCGGTCCTGGCTGTCCTGTACTACGTGGGTGCCGAGGGCGCGGTCGAAGGATGGCCAGGCGCCGTGCGCTGCCCTGTCCTGTGGTCCAGCGTGCAGCAGGCGCCCGGTGGCATCGAACACGGCGCGCGCAGGTTCAGCGCCGGGGGCATCCAGCAGCAGCAAGCGCCAGCAATCCTCGTGCGAACGCGCCGCCAGCACGGCCAGATAGTCCCGGTCGACGCGCTCGAACGCCAGGTGCACCACGCCGCCGCAGCATTGGCCCAGCGCGGGGCCGAGCGGGAAGCGTTGCAGGCGGCGCGTGTCGCCGGCGGCCAGCATCGCGCGCGCCACTTCGGCGCCGCGCAGTTCCAGGTGGCCGCCGCCGACCGTGCCCCACTGGCGCACGGCGTCGACCAGCATCCTGGCGCCGGGTTCGCGCGGCACCGAGCCTTCGACGATGGCGACCGTGACCAGGATCGCCGGCGCCGCGCCGCCGGCCGCAAGCGACAGCCAGTTGTCCATCTCAGCCGGCTTTCGCGCTGCCGGCGCAGGCGTCGATACCTGCGGCCGCGTCCACCTCGACTTCCACCGCCGCCACGGCCTTCAGGATTTCCTCGCAGGTGGCCGGCGCGTTCAAGGGCGGATTCACCTTGTGATCGCCGACGCTGGAAATCGCATCGCGGATCGCGAAGAACACCGAGAAGGGCAGAAGCAGCGGCGGCTCGCCCACGGCTTTCGAGCGGTGGATCGAATCCTCGACGTTACTGTTCTCGAACAGGCGCACGCGGAAATCCTCGGGGCAGTCGGACACGCCCGGGATTTTATACGTGGACGGCGCATGCGTCATGAGCTTGCCGCCAGCGTTCCACCACAGTTCCTCGGTGGTCAGCCAGCCCATGCCCTGGATAAAGGCGCCTTCGACCTGGCCGATGTCGAGCGCGGGATTGAGCGAGCGGCCGGCGTCGTACAGCGCATCGGCGCGCAGCAGTTTCCATTCGCCGGTCAGGGTGTCGACCACCACCTCGGACACTGCGGCGCCGTAGGCGAAGTAGGAGAACGGGCGGCCGGTCATGCTCTTCGGATCCCACGACAGGCCCGGCGTGGCGTAGTAGCCGTCCGACCACAATTGGGTGCGCGCCAGGTAGGCCCTGGCCACCAGTTCGCCGAACGGCACTTCATGGCCATTGACGAACACGGTGTCCGCCGCGAAGCGCACGGACTCCGGCGCGCCGCCGTACTGCCCCGCCGCGAACGCGGCCAGGCGGTCGCGGATCTGGCGCGCCGCATCCTGGGCCGCCTTGCCGTTCAAGTCGGCGCCGGTGGACGCCGCGGTGGCCGAGGTGTTCGCGACCTTGCTGGTGTTGGTGGCGGTGATGCGCACGCGGGACAAGTCCACGCCCAGTTCGTGCGCGACCACCTGCATCACCTTGGTGTTCACGCCCTGCCCCATCTCGGTGCCGCCGTGGTTCACCAGGATCGAGCCGTCGACGTAGACATGCACCAGCGCGCCGGCCTGGTTCAGGTGGGTGACGTTGAAGGCGATGCCGAACTTCAGCGGCGTCAGCGCCAGGCCCTTCTTGAGCACCGGGCTGCTGCGGTTGTAGGCCTCGATGGCTGCGCGCCGTGCGCGGTAGTCGCTGCTGGTTTCCAGCTCGGCCACCAGTTCGTGGATCACGTTGTCGACGATGACCTGGCCGTAGGGCGTGACGTTGCGCCCGCTGCCGTCGCCATTGCGGCCGTAGAAGTTCAGCTTGCGCACGTCGAGGGCGTCACGGCCCAGGTTGCGGGCGATCTCGTCGAGCACGTATTCCATCGCGATCGCGCCCTGCGGCCCGCCGAAGCCGCGGAAGGCGGTGTTCGACTGGGTGTTGGTCTTGCCGCAGGCGGCGCGGATGTCGACGTCGGACAAATAATAGGTGTTGTCGAAGTGGCAGACCGCGCGCGTGGCGACCGGGCCGGACAAATCCGCGGAAAAGCCGGCGCGCGACACCATGTCGACCTTGGCCGCGACGATGCGGCCTTCGTCATCGTAGCCGACTTCGTACTCGTAGTGGAAGCAGTGGCGCTTGCCGGTGACCAGCATGTCGTCGTCGCGGTCGGCGCGCAGCTTGACCGGGCGCCTGGTCAGTTTCGCCGACACCGCCGCCGCCGCCGCCCACAGCGCCGACTGCGATTCCTTGCCGCCGAAGCCGCCGCCCATGCGCCGGCATTCCACCACCACGTGGTGCGAATGCAGGCCGAGCGCGTGCGCCACCACGTGCTGCATCTCGCTCGGGTGCTGGGTCGAGCAATGGACGTGCATGCCGTCGTTTTCCTGCGGGATCGCATAGGCGACCTGGCCTTCCAGGTAAAACTGTTCCTGGCCGCCGACGTGCAGCTCGCCCTTGACGCGGTGCGCCGCAGCCTCGAAGGCCGCCTGGGCGTCGCCGCGCGCCAGGCGCATCGGCGGCAGCACGTAGGATTGCGCGGCGCGCGCCGCCTGCGGGGTCAGGACCGCCGGCAGTTCGTCGTAGGTGACGGTCGCCAGGCGCGCGGCGCGGCGCGCGTTGTCGTGGGTATCGGCCACCACGATGAAGATCGGCTGGCCCACGTACTGCACCAGGCCGTCGGCCAGGATCGGATCGTCGTGGATGATCGGGCCGCAATCGTTGGTGCCGGGGATGTCGCGCGCGGTGTAGACCGCGACCACGCCACGGCTGGCGCGGACCGTGGACAAATCGATGTCGAGGATGCGCGCATGGGCCTTGCCCGACAGGCCGAGCGCCGCGTGCAGGGTGCCGCGCAGCTCGTTGATGTCGTCGGTGTAGTCGGCCTGGCCGAGCACGTGCAGCCGGGCCGATTCGTGCGGCCGCGACTTGCCGACCGCGGCCCAGGCGGGGACGGCGGCGGCGGGCTGCTCCGCCGTCGCGCCTGCTTCCACTGCCCGCAAGGGGTCGAGTGCCGGTACCGGTACGCCTGCGTCGTTCATGATGCTCTCCTTTTCTCAGGCGCCGACGGTGGCGACGGCGAATGCATTCACGGCTTGCGGCGGCAGCGGATTCTCGATCCGGGTTTCGAGCCAGAAGCGGCGCAGCAGGTTCTGCGCGGTGCGCATTCGATAGGCGCTGGACGCGCGCATGTCGGACAGCGGCGCGTAATCCTGGGCCAGGGCCGTCATCGCCGCTTTCATCGCCGCTTCATCCCAGGCGCGATTCAGCAGTACGCTTTCCGCAGTGGCCGCGCGTTTCGGGGTGGCCGCCATGCCGCCAAAGGCGATGCGCGCAGCGCGCACGGTGCCATCGGCGTCCAGTTCGACGGCAAAGGCGGCGCACACGGCCGAGATGTCCTGGTCGAAGCGCTTGGCGAGTTTATAGGTGCGGAACGCCACGTCCGGACGCGGCAGCGGCACGCGCAGCGCCCGCACGAATTCGCCGGCCAGCAGGTCTTTCTTCTGGTAGCCGAGATAGAAATCCTCGAGCGCCAGTTCGCGCTCGCCGTCCGGGCCGCGCAGCAGCAGGCGCGCCTCGAGCGCGATCAGCCAGGGCATCGAATCGCCGATCGGCGACCCGTTGGCGACGTTGCCGCCCAGCGTGCCGGCATTGCGGATCGGCAGCGATGCGAAGCGCTGCCACAGTTCGCCCAGTTCCTGCGGGTAGTGGCGGCAGATGGCGGCGTAGGCGTCTTCCAGGGACACGCCGGCGCCGATCTCGAGCGCGCCGTCAAGCTCGGTGACGCTCTTCAGCGCGTCCACATGGCCGAGGTAGATGATGTCGGTCAGCACGCGCATCTGCTTGGTGACCCACAAGCCGACGTCGGTGGAGCCGGCCAGCAGCACCGCATCCGGGTGCGCCGCGCGCGCCGCCGCCAGTTCGTCCAGCGAACGCGGGGCGTGGAAAGTCTGGCCGGCGTGGCTGTACACGGCGCCGGCGTCGCGCTGCAGCGCACGCAACGCGTCGGCGACCAGGACACGGTCGAATTCCACGCGCGGCAGTTCCACCATGCGGCGGGCGGCGTCGATGATCGGGCGGTAGCCGGTGCAGCGGCAAAGATTGCCGGACAGGGCGTCGTCGATCTCGCGGCGGCCCGGCTGGCCGGCACACGGTTCCTGTTTCAGGTACATGCCCCACAGGGACATCGCAAAGCCCGGCGTGCAGAAGCCGCACTGCGAGCCGTGGCATTCGACCAGCGCCTGCTGCACCGGATGCAGCGCGCCGTCGTCCTGCTGCAGGTCCTCGACCGTGAACAGCGCCTTGCCGTCCAGCGTGGGCGTGAACTGGATGCAGGAATTGACCGCCTTCAGCTGCAGCTCGCCCTGCTCCAGCGACCCGACCACCACCGTGCAGGCGCCGCAGTCGCCTTCGGCGCAACCTTCCTTGGTGCCGGTGCAGTGCAGATCCTCCCGCAGGTGCTGCAGGATGGTTTGCGTCGGCGCGACACCGCTCACCTCGTGAACGGCCCCGCGGAAGAAGAATCGGATCGGTGTCGACATCGTTGCCTCGGATTGAACCCAACCTGCGAGATTAGCATCGGGCAGGACCAGGATTATAAGAATAGGATTATTTTTAATATCACGCAATTACTATATTAATGGGCCTGTGATTCATTCCTCGTATGGATGAGTGGCCTGCCAGTGGCGCGCGATATCAATGCGCCGCGTGACCCACACGTGCTTGTGCGACTGCACGTAATCCAGGAAGTGCGCCAGCGCCGCGGCCCGCGCCGGCCGCCCGACCAGGCGGCAGTGCAGGCCGATCGACAGCATCTTCGGCTGGTTCAGGCCGTTCGGGTCGCCCTCGGCGTACAGCACGTCGAAGGCATCCTTCAGGTAGTCGAAGAACTGGGTGCCCGAATTAAAACCCTGCAGCGCCGCGAAGCGCATGTCGTTGGTGTCGAGCGTGTAGGGCACCACCAGGTGCGGCCGCTCGGCATGCCAGCCGTTGGCGTCCGTGAAGCTGACTTTCGTCCAGAACGGTAAATCGTCGCCGTAGTGGTCGGCGTCGTAGACGAAGCCGCCGTGTTCCAGCACCAGGCGCCGGGTGTTGGGCGAATCGCGCCCGGTGTACCAGCCCTGCGGTGCTTCTCCCGTCAAGTCACGGATGATGTCCACCGCTTCCTTCATGTGGGCGCGCTCGGTGGCTTCGTCGACGTGCTGGTAGGAGATCCAGCGCAAACCGTGGCAGGCGATCTCGTGGCCCAGCTCGCGGAAGGCCGCCACCGCTTCCGGATTGCGCTTGAGCGCCATCGACACGGCGAACACCGTCAGCGGCAGCCGGCGCTCCTCGAACAGGCGCAGCACGCGCCACAGCCCGGCACGCGAACCGTATTCGTACAGCGATTCCATGCTCATGTGGCGCATCGGGAAGGCCTGGGCGCCGATGATCTCGGACAGGAAGGTTTCCGAGCCGGCGTCCCCGTGCAGCACGCTGTTCTCGCCACCCTCTTCGTAGTTGAGCACGAACTGCAGGGCGACGCGCGCCTGCCCTGGCCATTGCGGATGCGGCGGCGTGCGGCCATAGCCGATCATGTCGCGTGGATAGTTTTCGTAGGTATAGTTCATGTGCACTCGCCAGGATCGGGTATATCCCTCATCTTATATTGCAAGAAGCACACCGGTATATCATCGGCCAGATACGACATTTCATTTTCGACATATAGGATACAAAATGGGAAAACTCAGCACCCACGTGCTCGATACGGCCCAGGGCAAGCCGGGCGCCGGCGTCCAGGTGGAACTGTATGAAGTGCGCGACGGCGAACGGACCCTGCTCAAGCGCGACGCCACCAATGGCGACGGGCGCTGCAATGCGCCGCTGCTGGAGGGAGAGACGCTGCGCGTCGGTCACTATGAACTGGTGTTCGCGGCCGGCGATTATTTCGCGGCGCAGGGGGTAACGATGCCGAGTCCGCGCTTCATCGACCGGGTGACGATTGCGTTCGGGGTGGCGGATGCGGGGCAAAATTACCATGTGCCGCTGGTGGTGACGCCGTGGTCGTATTCGACGTATCGGGGGAGTTGAAAATGGTCAAGAGGATCAGGACGGCCGGCGGCATCGGCATTGATGGAACGAGTTTGCGCTAACGCGGCACAGCACCCTCCAGTCGCGCGGATACTCCCGATTTGCATGACGCGGCACAGCCGCGCACGCAATTTCTCGCCTGGGAGGTCATATGTTCTCGGCATGGCGCCGGCACAAGAGCTGGTACGGGCAGGTATGGTCGACGTGTACGCTTGCCATCGCCGCCCTGGCGCTGCTGGCGGCATGCAGCGGCCAGCGCGAACTCTGGAGCAATGATGCCGCCCCCGATCAGATCCCTTCGTTTCGGCAAGTCTCACCGCCGGACCTGAATGCAGTGGTCACGGCGCCGGATGGCGCCCTGGTAGCGGTCGGCGGGAACGGCACCATCCTGCGTTCGGCCGACAGGGGCGAGGACTGGCATGACGTTGCCCGCGACGTAACGGCAAGCACCCTGCAGCACATTGCCGCCATACGGGAAGCTGCCGGGCACTGGATGCTGGTCGCAGTCGGCGACAACGGTACGATCGTGCGTGCGCACGATGGCGTCAATTGGAAGGCGATACCGGCGACCGGCACCACCAAGGACTTGCGGCGCGTGTTACCGATATCCCCCGGGGTACTGGTTGCGATCGGCGACCAGGGCGTCATCGTACGCTCCGCGGACGGCGGCGATTCCTGGTTCCCGGTTTATACCAACCAGACCGCCACATTAACGGATATCGTCGCCGTCGACAGCCGGCATCTGCTGGTGGCGGGCGATGCCGGCGTCATGCTTCGTTCCGAAGACGGCGGCCAGATCTGGCATGTGGTGGAAAGCCATGTCCGCAGGCTGTCGCAGGTACTGGTCACCCGTTCTGGTGCACTGGTCGCCGTTGGCGAATCGATCGAACGCGCCGACAATATCGGCGCTGCATGGTCGCCATCGACCGTGCCCTTCACCGGCGCGTTCGGCGTCGAAACCGCGCCGTTCACTCAGGTCATCCAGACTGGCGGCGGGACCCTGGTAGCGCTGGGTGCTGGGCGCAAGACTCAATACTCGCGTGACGACGGCAGGACGTGGAACGTATCCGCAAGCGCCACGGATCTGATTGGCGTCGAGCTTGCGCTCACGGCTGCGGACGGTACGCTGGCCGCCATCGGTCAATCCCATGCGATGCGTTCGACCGATGACGGCGCCAGCTGGATACCTGCACGGGCTCCGCGGTCCGGCAACATGGTGCGTGATGCGCTCATCCTGCCGGACGGCGCCCTGCTGGCGGTGGGCCAGGCCGGCGCCATCCTCAAGTCGCGTGACGGCGGCGCCAGCTGGACATACGTCACGGGCAGCGGCACGACCAGCCGCCTGTTCGATGTCGCCGCCGGCGTCAACCGCATCCTGATCGCGGTCGGCGACCACGGCGCCATCCTGCGTTCCACCGACAACGGCACATCCTGGACGGCCCAGGATAGCGGACGCAACGACAGCCTGATGCGCGTGCTGTCCCAGCCGGCGGGTCCCTGGATCACTGTCGGCCAGACAGCCACGATCCTGCAATCGGTCACTGGCGGCAAGAGCTGGGCACCGGTGCAGGCACCGCCCGGCAACAACGAGTTGTACGACCTGATCGCCGCCAGTCAACCTGGCGTCATGGTTGCCGCCGGCTATGGCGGCACGATCCTGCGCTCGGAAGACGGCGGCGCCAGCTGGGCCGCCATACCCAGCGGGACCGAAAAGAATCTGGTCCGGCTCGCAGAGTATCGCGGCGTGCTGATCGCGGTCGGCGACGACGGCACGATCCTGCGCTCTACCGATCTCGGTCAACGCTGGCAAGCGGCGGCCAACAGCAGTACCGACCGTTCGCTGAGCGGCATCGCCGCATGGGGCGACGTCCTGGTCGCCTGCGCAGCGGGAGGCAGGATCGTTCGCTCCACCGACCTGGGTGTGTACTGGACGCCAATCAAGAACCCCGCCGATGCGCTCGACTCGGTAGTCAGCGGCCGTGGCAGTACGCTGGTCGCCTTCGGCATTCACTACGGCGTCAATCCCGGCATCACGATGGTGCGTTCGACCGATGGCGGCCTCACCTGGGCGCTGGTGCCCGACGTGCCCGGCAATTCGCTGTCCGCGATTATCGTACAGCCGGATGGCGTGATGGTTGGGCTAGGTGACGGCGTCATACGTTCGGTCGATGACGGCGCCACCTGGAGCGCGGTACCCGGGACGCGCCTGAAACAGGGGTTGAGCAAGGGATTGAGCGCACCTGACGGCCGCCTGATCATGGTCGGGGAAGGCGGCTTGATCGTGCGCGAAACGGCACGCCGTGCGGCGCCCACGATCCGGCGCGTGGTGCACAGCTACGGCCTGAATGGCGCGCTTGTATTGCGCATCAGGCTGGACGATCCCGCCGGACTATGTCTGAATGCGCAATGTTTGAGCGCATGGGCCCGTTCCCTGATTGACAACAAGAGCGGCCGGGCCGGCGACCGCCAGCCGCCGGCCACGCTGGTCGGCACATCCGGCGCGCATGCCGAATACGACCTCAAGATCGACCCGATGCTGGCGTCCGCGCACCAGCCGCAGCCGCTCTATCTCAACCTGGTCGTGGACGTGCCTGGTCATCATCGCGTGATTCGAAACGAATCGGGCGGCGATTTCGAAGTGCCGAACGACCCGACCCCGCTCTGGCAGAATCCATGGGTGCTGGGCGCCGCGGTCCCGTTTGCGGTACTGCTGGTGCTGCTGCTCATCTCGGCCGTGAGGCCGCTCTGGCTGCTGTCGCTGATGAAGGCGCAACATGACCTGGAAAACCACGGCTTCGCCGATTGGCTCGGCCGCGGCCTCACCCTGATCGTCAAGGTGGCGCTGCCCGTCCTGAGCCGCCAGCCGAACGTGTTGAATGCCTGGGTCGACCTGCATGCCGGGCGGCTCGCGGTCGTATTCGACGAGGCTGCGAAAAAATTATCGGACCAGTCACTTTACTGGGCGCTGCCGGTTACCGGACCCGACGGTGTCCAGTTCCGGCCATCGCCCGCCGAGATGGGCGACTTCTTCAAGCCGAAACGCGTATTCATCGAGATCATCGGCCAAGGTGGCGCCGGCAAGACACGGCTGGCATTACAGATTTGCGCCTGGCTGACCAGCGGCAGGTTCACCACCCATCCGCCGGCCGCCGCACTGCTGATCGATGAGGAATTCACCGATATCTTTGCGGTCATCCGTGCCAAGGTCGTGGAGGCCCTGGACAAGGACGCGCCAGCCGACGACTTCCTCAAGGTGCTGCTGGCGCATGGACGGCTGTGGATCGTCATCGACCGGGTATCGGAACGCCAGCAGCCGACCCGCATGGCCGTGACCCGGCTTTACCAGTCGGTGTCCCCCAAGGTCGTCATATGCACATCGCGCCAGCCGATCGAGATCGGAGGCGGCCAGAAGATGCGGCTGATACCCGAGCCACTGAACGCCGACACGATCCTCGAATTCGTGCTGGAACTGCTGCGTGAAGCCAAGGCGCGCCAACTGTTTCCCGACCCCGGCCTTCTGGTTCGCTTCATCAAGGGAATGGCGCCCTACCCCGCCGGGAATCCGGACATGCCGCGCGTGACGCCCCTGCTGGTTGCGATCATCGTGGCGGAAGCGATCGATGCCGCACGCGTGCATGGCACCGCTGCCCTGAAGAACCTGCCGACCAATGTTCCCAATATCTATTTTTCGTACGTACAACGACTGGATGAAACCCGACAGGACCAGCCGGCAGCGCGTGGCGCCACCGCGGGTATGCTGGTGGGACGCGCCGCAGGGATCATCGCCTGTACCGAACTGGGCGAGGATTTCCGTCCGAAGGGGGTGGGTGACGACAAGGTTCACCAGGCCTTGATGGCCGACCAGCAGATCGAGGCGACCGGCATCGACTTCATCGATCGCTTCGTCCAGAACGGCTTGCTGTCGCGCCGGACGATCGGCATCACGTCCTCGGTCGAATACCTGCTCGATCCGCTGGCCGAATGCCTGGCTGCCTATATGCACGCGTGCCGCTGCGGCACAAGCCACGAACTCTGGGATCAGTTAATACAGGGTGTCAATGGCATGGGTGCAGGCGCGCATGGTTTCATGGCTGCGCTGCGTATGAACCATGAAGCCTACGCCCAGGAATTTGGCTTTCCGCCAGTGGTCTTCCCCATCGCAATAACGGAAACTGGTGACGTTTCAACGACATAGTCTTCAGGCATGCCTCAAGCGAACACGGCCACTACCCGAACCTTGCTATCCTTGGCCCGACAGCCAGGAGAGCCTCATATCCTTGCACATCGTCCATGTCATCGGCCTCATATCAACGCCACCTCGGCCTGCGCCATGCGCGCATTTCCGAATGGCGCGATTGCCTCGATGTCGATGCCGAGCGCTAAGCATCCATCTCTGGTGGCATTCACCCAAGAGGAAACATGACCGACATCAATCCACCGCCGCACAACCCACTCCTGCAGCCAGGCTGGCGCGAGACCACCAGGAAAATCAACGGCCTGTCGTTCCACCTGGTGGAAGCCGGCGAACCCGGCCAGCCGCTGGTGATCCTGCTGCACGGCTTTCCGGAATTCTGGTGGGCGTGGCGCCACCAGATCACGCCATTGGCCGAGGCCGGCTACCATGTGGTCGTGCCGGACCAGCGCGGCTACAACACCACCGAGGCGCCACAGGACGTGGCCGCCTACGCCATCGATTTCCTGGCGGCCGACGTGGTCGCGATCGCCGATGCCTACGGCGCCGGGCGCTTCCACCTGGTCGGGCACGACTGGGGCGCGGTCATCGGCTGGTGGGTCGCCGCAAAATACCCGCAGCGGCTGGAGCGTGTCGCCCTCATCGACGGCCCGCATCCGGACGTCTGGGCCAGGCAGGCGCTCAAGCATCCGACCCAGGCGCTGCGCAGCACCTACGTCGCCTTCTTCCAGTTGCCTTGGGTGCCGGAAGCGACGCTCGGCGGCTTTGGGTTTGCCGGCCTGAAGGCGATGATGCAAGGCAGCGCCAGGCCGGATACCTTCGAACCCGGCGCGTTCGATCACTATGTGCACGCCTGGGCGCATCCGGGTTCCCTGAGCGCGATGCTGAATTACTACCGGGCGATGCGCAATCGGACCAGGGGCGACGAACCGGCCCGCATCACGCCGCCCATATTGATCCTGTGGGCCGGCGAGGACGCGGCCCTCGAGCGTCACGTCGCCGAAGCTTGCCTGACGCTGTGCGACCGGGGCGAGCTGGAATTCATCGAGGGCGCGAGCCACTGGGTGCATCTCGAGCGGCCGGCGCAGGTCAACCAACGCGTCATCGCCTGGTTGGAAGCAGGAAAATGAAACAACAGCAAACCGAAACAAGAGGCCACGAGACCCTATCATGGACAAACTTGCAAGCCCCCTGCCCTTGACTTAGAATCGACCCCTCCTCTGCACGATTCCGGTGAGACTTGGAAACCGTACCGCTTTGGGTGCTCGTCCTCGCACTCGCCCTCCTGATCCTGTGTTCCGCCTTCTTCGCGATGGCGGAAACCGCCTTGATGGCGGCCAACAAGTACCGCCTGCGCCACCTGGCCAGGCGCGGCCACCGCGGCGCCGTCACCACGCTGTGGCTGCTGGAACGCACCGACAAGCTGCTGTCGCTGGTGCTGATCGCAAACACCCTGATCAATGCCATGGCCACCGCCCTGGTGACCGCGATCGCGATCCTGTTCTTCGGCGACCAGAACACCGTGGAAAGCATCATCGCGGTGGCCACCGCCGCGGTAGCTTTCGTGCTGATCGTGTTTGCCGAGATTTCGCCGAAAGTCATCGGCGCCACGTATCCGGAAACCATCTCGTTCGGCGCCAGCCTGGTCCTGAAGCCGCTGATGGCGGTGTCCAAGCCGGGGATCTGGTTCGTCAATCTGTTCGTGGACGGCCTGCTGAAACTGCTGCGCATCCGCCGCGCCGGCGCCGCAAATGGACCAAATGGACCGGATGCCCAGCAGCGCCTGTCGCTCGACGAATTGCGCACGGTGGTGCTGGAAGGCGGCCAATACATTCCGCAAAAGCACAAGAGCATCCTGCTGAATTTGTTCGACCTGGACAAGATCTCGGTCGACGACATCATGACCCCGCGCAGCCAGATCGAGGCGCTGAACCTGGCGCTGCCGGTCGACAGGATCGTCGCCGCACTGGTCGCCTGCAATCACAACAAATTGCCGGTGTACGAAGGCGAGATCAACAGGATCGTCGGCATCCTGCACGTGCGCAAGGCCATCGGCTTGCTGGGCCAGGCCGGCACCCTGCGCGTCGAGCATCTGCGCGCCCTGCTGTCGGCGCCGTATTACATTCCGCAGGACACCGGCGTGTTCGAGCAACTCCAGTATTTCCAGGAGAACAAGGAAGGGCTGGGCATCATCGTCGACGAGTACGGTGAAGTACAGGGCCTGGTGACGCTGGAAAACATCATCGAGGAAATGATCGGCGACTTCACGACCTCGACGCCGGGCATGGCGCTCACCGAGGCGATGGCCTGGAGCACACATGGTGAATGCCTGCTGGCAGGCTCGGCGCCGCTGCGCGACATCAACCGGAAACTCGGCCTGGACTTGCCGCTGGACGGTCCCAAGACCGTCAACGGCTTGCTGCTGGAACAGTTGCAGGAAATTCCCGACTGCCCGATCGCCCTCAAGATCGGCCAGACCGTCATCGAAGTTGTGCAAGTGCAAAACCAGGCCATCAAGGTGGTGAAACTGTTGCGACCGGTAGCGGTCAAACGCTGGCTGGCGTCCTGATCCGGGCTGCGCCGGCATCCGCGCAGCCGCCGGCACCACCGGCGGCTGATCCGTCCGCAGGTCCGCCCACCGGGAGCGCCCATGTCCTTGCAACGCCGCCAATCCGGGGCCGCATGCCATTCCGTCTACGTGGTATGTAAGCCTCTTTCCGTACGTCAAACACTTTACAAATTTAGTGCCTGCGGGCATCATCCAAAGCATCCGCCGGGGCCGCTTCTCACGCCCTGCTTCCCCTCGTCCACCCGTCCTTGACACTATGGCAGCAGTCCTTCCCACCACCATCGCTGGCAGCACGCTGCCCGGGTTGGCGCGCGCCCTGGTGCAGTCCGGGCGGCTCGGGTTGACCCAAGCGGACGGTTTGACGAAGAAGGCGACGGCCGACAAGACCGGCTTCATCGACGTGCTGCTCGGCTCGGGTTCGATCGATGCGCGCAACCTTGCCGTGTTCTGCGCCGAAACCTTCGGCTACCCGCTGATGGACCTCGCGTCCTTCAACCCGGACATGTTGCCCGTCAACGCCATCGACGCCAGGCTGATGCAGACGCTGCGCGTGGTGCCGCTGTCCAAGCGCGGCAACAAGATGTCCGTGGCGCTGTCCGACCCGACCAATTCCCAGGCCCTGGACCAGATCAAGTTCCAGAGCGAAGCGTCGGTCGAGCCCGTGATCGTCGCCCACGACGCCCTGCAAGCCCTGCTGGCCAACTTGGCCAAGAGCAGCGACCAGAGCCTGAGCGACCTGGTCGGCGACGACGGCGAGATCGAATTCGCCGAAGAGGACACCCAGGTCGCGGCATCGGACGCGGCGCAATCCGAAGTCGAGGATGCGCCGATCGTGCGCTTCCTGAACAAGGTGCTGATGGATGCGATCACGCTCGGCGCCTCGGACATCCACTTCGAGCCCTACGAAAAGCAGTACCGCATCCGCCTGCGCGTGGACGGCGTGCTGCGCGACCACCTGGCGCCGCCGCTGTCGATCCGCGACAAGCTGGTGTCGCGCATCAAGGTGCTGGCCAAGCTGGACATTTCCGAAAAACGCGTGCCGCAGGATGGCCGCATGCGCCTGGTGCTGTCGGCCGCCCGCACCATCGACTTCCGCGTCAGCACGCTGCCCACGCTGTTCGGCGAAAAGACCGTCATGCGTATCCTCGACGCCACCCAGGCGCAGATGGGCATCGACGCACTCGGCTACGACCCCGACCAGAAAGCACTGTTGATCGACGCCATCACCCGCCCCTACGGCATGGTGCTGGTGACCGGCCCCACCGGTTCCGGCAAGACGGTGTCCCTGTACAGCTGCCTGAACTTGCTGAACAAGCCCGGCATCAACATCTCGACCGCGGAAGACCCGGCCGAGATCAACCTGCCCGGCGTGAACCAGGTCAACGTCAACGAAAGAGCGGGCCTCACCTTCCCGGTGGCGCTGAAAGCTTTCCTGCGCCAGGATCCGGACATCATCATGGTCGGCGAGATCCGCGACCTGGAAACCGCGGACATCGCGATCAAGGCCGCGCAGACCGGCCACATGGTGTTCTCGACCCTGCACACCAACGATGCGCCCTCGACCCTGACGCGCCTCATGAACATGGGGGTGGCGCCGTTCAACATCGCCTCCTCCGTGATCCTGATCACCGCCCAGCGCCTGACGCGCCGCCTGTGCACCTGCAAGCAGCCGTTGGAGGTCGGACGCGACGTATTGAAGGCGGCGGGCTTCCGCGACGCCGACCTGGACGGCGACTGGAAGCCCTACGGTCCGGTCGGCTGCGAGCGTTGCCTGGGGTCCGGCTACAAGGGGCGCGTGGGCATCTACCAGATCATGCCGATCACACCGGCCATCGAAGCGCTGATCCTGGCGCACGGCAATGCGATGCAGATCGCGGCCCAGGCCGAGCAGGAAGGCGTGAACTCGCTGCGCCGCTCCGGCCTGATGAAAGTGAAACAGGGGCTGACCAGCCTCGAGGAAGTGCTCGGCTGCACCAACGAATAGGATATTAATGGCAACCTCATCTGCACGTTTGCGCAGCGGCGGCGCGCAAGTCAAGGAACACGTCTTCGCCTGGGAAGGCCGCGACAAGACCGGCAAGATCGTGCGCGGCGAAATGCGCGCCGGCGGCGAAACCATCGTCAACGTGACCCTGCGCCGCCAGGGCATCATGGTGACCAAGGTCAAGAAGAAGGCCTACCGCAGCGGCAAGCGCATCGTCGACAAGGACCTGACCCTGTTCACGCGCCAGCTGGCGACCATGATGAAGGCCGGCGTACCGTTGCTGCAATCCTTCGACATCGTCGGCAAGGGCCATGCGAATCCGTCGATGTCCAAGCTGATCATGGATTTGCGCGCCGACATCGAGACCGGCACCAGCCTGAACAACGCGTTCCGCAAGTACCCGCTGTATTTCGACCCGCTGTTCTGCAACCTGGTGGGCGCCGGCGAACAGGCCGGTATCCTGGAAGACCTCTTGACGCGCCTGGCGATCTACAAGGAAAAGACGCTGGCGCTGAAGGCCAAGATCAAGTCGGCGCTGATGTATCCGATCTCGATCCTGGCGATCGCCTTCATCGTCACCGCGGTGATCATGATCTGGGTGGTGCCGGCCTTCAAGGAAGTGTTCACCAGCTTCGGCGCCGATTTGCCGGCGCCGACCCTGATCGTGATGGGCATCTCCGACTTCGTGGTCGCGTGGTGGTACGTCATCTTCGGCTCGCTGTTCGGCGCCATTTATTTCTTTTTCCAGTCCTGGCGCCGCTCGCTCAAGATGCAGCAGGCCATGGACCGCCTGCTGCTGCGCCTGCCGATCTTCGGCCAGGTGATCCGCAAGGCGACCATCGCGCGCTGGACCCGCACCCTGGCCACCATGTTCGCCGCCGGCGTGCCGCTGGTGGAGGCGCTCGATTCCGTCGGCGGCGCGTCAGGCAACGCGGTCTACCTGGATGCCACCCGGCGCATCCAGCTCGAGGTCAGCACCGGCACCAGCCTGACCGTGGCGATGCAGAATGCCAATGTGTTTCCGAACATGGTGACGCAGATGGTGTCGATCGGCGAGGAATCCGGTGCGCTGGATGGGATGCTGGGCAAGGTGGCGGACTTCTTCGAGGAGGAAGTCGATGAAGCGGTGGCGGCTTTGTCGTCGCTGATGGAGCCGCTGATCATGGTGATTCTGGGGGTGCTGATTGGCGGGCTGGTGATTGCGATGTATTTGCCGATCTTTAAGTTGGGATCGGTGGTTTGAAACAGGATTGTAGGTTCTCAGAATACTTCGCAGTGAATTCGCAGTAAGTCTTACGTGGTTCGCAGTAGCTTTACCTCTATCTGAGGTAAAGCTACTGCCTGAGTAGGACTATCCAAACCCCTACTTGCCAGTAGAGAAATACGGGTAGTACTTTGATCCTTGAGGAACTTCCGCAACCCACCTAAAGCGGACCAAGATCAGAAAGATCAGTCTTTTTCTCTTGCTTTGGTTACAACAAACCAACTTTTATCTTGATCAAGGTGTGACACTGACGACTTACGTTCAATGCGCGGTAAAGCCACCATCCACCGGCAGGCCGACGCCGACAACGAAACTGGCGCCGGGGCTGCACAGCCACAGGACGGCCGCGGCGACTTCGTCGGCCGTGCCGAGCCGGCCGATTGACTGGTCGCGCATGATCTCCTTCATCGCATCTTCTTGTCCCTTGAGCATGTCCTGCACCATCGGGGTGTCGATCGTCCCGGGGCAGATGGCATTGACACGGATGCCGCGTGGCGCGTACTCCACGCCAGCGCTCTTGGTCATGCCGAGCACGGCATGCTTGGTGCCGTGATAGGCGGCCCGCCCTGGCAGCCCGACCAGCCCGCCGAGGGACGAATTGTTGACGATCGCGCCCGAACCCTGTTCGCGCATCACGCGCAGCTCGTGCTTCATGCTGGCCCATACGCCGAACTGGTTAACCGCCGTGACGCGCTGAAAATGCTCGGCCGGCTCATCGGCCGCATCGCTCGACGGCACCTGGATGCCGGCATTGTTGAACGCCATGTCGAGCCGGCCATATTCGGCGACCGCCCGGTCGACCGCCGCAGCGATTTGCGCTTCGTCGGTGACATCGCAGGCGATGCCAATGGCGGTACCACCTTCAGCGACGATCCGCGCCGCCTCCTGGTCCGCCAAGTCGCCGTCGCGGTCGGCCAGGACAACGGATGCGCCGCATGCGGCGAATGCGCGGGCAGCGGCCAATCCCATGCCCATGGCGGCGCCGGTAACTAGCGCCACCTGGCCCTTGAAGTCATAAGTCGGATTCATGTTCGATTCTCCAGAATTGATAAACATTGGGGTTCAGTCCTCCACGCGCTCGATACGAAGCCGGTATGGTCCTGGCTGCGCCAGCATGGACAGGCCTTCATCCACCTTTCCCAGCGGGAGCAGGCCGCGCGCATAGGATCGGCCTTCAATGAAGATCGCCAGGTTGCCCCAGGGCGCGTAATGCGTCAGCTCGCCCGCCTTAGGCACCATGCCTTCGGGCGCACCCTGCGTCGCCAGCTTGCGCGGAAGGCTAGCGACGCGCTCGATGCTGGCGTAATCCTCCATCGTGAGCGACAACGGCAGCAGCGCGGCAAAGTCGCGCGCGGTGGCGTTGTCGTACAGGTTTGCGGTGGCGTGCTGGTTACCGACGATAAGACGTATTTTCATGAACGACGCTCCGGAAGCCTGACCGACTTTGCTACGGGTGTCGCGGTTTACCTCATGTCGTTGTCCATTGACCCGCAGCGCGACCTTCGAAGTGACAGGCGGCGGCGTGGTCGCGGTCGCTGCTGCGCTTGGCGTCTGGGCCTGGCCGGCCGCCATGGATGGCAGCGCTGCCGCGGTCGCGGATAATGCGCCACCGATCAGCAGGCCGCGCCGTGTTTCGTTGATATTGTCCATCTGGTTGTATTCCTGTGAGCTCACGGCTTTGTCCTTGCAGGCCGTAACTATCGTCACTTCGATCGTCCGCGACTGGTGCGCATCCATAGCGCACCATGTCCGCGCCATGAGATGCCGGCACACCGCTGCCACGCGCGCAACCGCGCGTGGCCGGTATGCGCGATCGGGTGTACGGTCAGTGATCGTGCGCAGGCGTGTCGAGCACCGGTCCAAGATAATCGGCGTCCGAGACCTTCTCCATCCAGACGACATTCACGCCATCCAGCGCTTCCTGGATAGCGATATGGGTCATCGATGTGGTCACCGTCGCACCGTGCCAGTGTTTGTGGCCAGGTGGGCACCAGATCACATCGCCGGCGCGGATCTCGACCTTGGGCTCGCCCTCGCATTGGGTCCAGCCGCAGCCGGCAGTCACGACCAGTGTCTGCCCAAGCGGATGGGTATGCCAGGCCGAACGTGCGCCTGGCTCGAACGTCACGCTGGCCACCGAAACGCGTGCCGGTGCAGGCGGCGCATTCAGCGGGTCGATGCGGACAGTGCCGGTAAAGTATTCCTGAGGGCCTTTCGCCGAGGGCTGCGAGCCAACGCGTTTCAGTTCCATGTCGTTTCCTTGAAGTTGATGCGGGGTGCCGTGTTGTCGGTCCTTCTCATTTATTGGAGGCGGCCGGGCGCTTCGCGAAGACTTCCTTGAAGACAGGCATTGCGGAGAACACGTTTGGCCAGCCCGCATAGAACGCCATCTGGGTCAGCATCTCTCCTGCCTGCTCCTGGGACAGGCCGTTGTCCATCGCGCGATTGAGGTGGTAGGTGATCTGGGCAGTCTGGCCGGATGCCACCAATGCGCTCACCGTTACCATGCTGCGGTCGCGCGGCGCCAAACCAGGGCGCAGCCATAGGTCACGGAACAACGCGTCGGTCGTGTACTGGACGACGCCCGGCGCAACCTTGCCGAAGTTTTCTTCGACCGTCGTGGCGCGCTTCTTTTCGGCGTCCTTGTCGAGCGGGAGCAGTTCGACCTTGGCCTGTGGCAGCTGATCGGCCTTGACATGCCGCTCTGCGAATACGGGCTTGGCAGCGTTCACGGCCGTTATGGCGTTCGACCAGCCGGAATAGAACGCGAGGTGCGTGATGATCTCCGCGATCTCGCCTGGTTTGACGCCATTGTCGAGCGCCCGGTTCAGATAGAACGGCAACTCCGCCGGCTGGTTTTTTGCAACCAGGACCGTAATGGTCACGATGCTGCGGTCGCGTGGCGAAAGACCGGGACGCTTCCACACGTCGCCCAGCAGCAGGTCCTGAGTGTAATGTTCCAATGCGGGTGCAACCATTTGAATCTCCTTTACGGGTCGCAATGTGCTGGGGGCGGGCTTGCGTGCCTGCGCATGCGCGCGATCCGACAAGCCCAGCAACGAGGCGCAGCACCAGAGAGCGGCGACGGCGAACGACTTCCTCGATACCGCGAACTTATTTGGCGTATTGTTCATCACTGACCTTTTCGAGCCACTCGACGTTCTTGCCGCCGACGGCTTCCTGAATCGCGATGTGGGTAACGGCGGTAGTGGGGGCGGCGCCGTGCCAGTGCTTGACGCCAGGTGGAGTCCAGATGACGTCGCCAGGGTGGATTTCCTGAACCGGTCCTCCCCATTGCTGTACCCGACCTACCCCTGCGGTGACAATCAACACCTGTCCAGCAGGGTGCGTGTGCCAGGCCGAGCGTGCCCCTGGCTCGAACGTCACGGCGCCACCCGATACAGTCGAAGGCGCATGTACGCCGAAGAGCGGATCGACACGTACACTGCCGGTAAAGTTTTGCGCGGGGCCCTTGCTGGATGCCTGGCTGCCCGCACGCGTGACAACCATCTGTTGGCCAGCATTGTTGGCCTGAGCAAATGCCGCAGTGCTCAGCGTGAGCGTCAGTAGTGCCGCAATGGCTGATTTCATAAATTTCCCTTTCTAATCCATGGATGTGCATTCGGCGAGCAGCGCACGGGGCTGCCAAATCGTTGGTTCCAATATAACTTTCGCTATGTGTCGCCGCAGGGCGTTTCATTTAATGGGTTTATGAAACCTCCTCATGAATAGACCTTAACAACCCATCCCGTAACGGATAATGCATGCCTTATGGACGAGCTATCATTAAGCTATCGCTCGCGGCGGGGCACGCGCCATTCCAGCTTTTTCCTCAGGATCCACCAATGGCCCGAGACGACATCAAAGACATTCAAGTATTTCTCGCAGTGGCACGAGAACGCAGCTTCACCAGGGCAGCGGCCAAGCTCGGCATGACGCAGTCCGCCCTCAGCCACGCCATCCGTACGCTCGAAAGCAGGCTGGGCGTGCGCCTGCTGACGCGTACGACCCGGAGCGTCTCGCCGACTGAAGCCGGTGAGCGCCTGCTGCAGAACGTAGGGCCGCGCCTGGACGAAATCGAAGCCGAAATCGCAGCCATCAGCGACATGGGCGACAACCCGGCAGGTACCGTCCGCATCACGGCGATCGAACATGTGGTCGACCACATCGTCTGGCCACGTGTCGCTCCCTTGCTGCGGCAGTATCCCGACCTGCACATCGAAATCGGCTCGGAATACCGCATGATCGACATCGCTGCCGAACGCTACGACATTGGAATCCGCTACGGCGACCTGATAGAACAGGACATGATCGCGGTCCGTCTGACACCCGACGAGCCGATGATGATCGTGGGCTCGCCCGCTTATTTCGAATGGCACAGCAAGCCGGAGTCGCTCCAGGACCTCATGAGGCACAACTGTATTACCCTGCGCCTGGCCACCAGCGGCGGCCTGTACGCCTGGGAGCTGCAACACGAAGGACAGCCTATAGAGGCTAAAGTGCGCGGGCAGGCTGTTTTCACGAGTTCCTATACCATCCTGAACGCCGCGCTGAGTGGCGCCGGCCTGGCCTTCCTCCCGGAGAGCCTGGCTGGAATCCACGTACGCGAAGGACGGTTGCTCAGCGTGATGCCGGAGTGGTGTCCTCCTTTCCCAGCGCTATATGCCTACTACACAAGTCGTCGCCATACCTCGCGCGCAATGCGCGTGGTGATCGATGCGCTTCGGCTCAAGGATTGATCACGGCTCCACGGTCATACCCGGCACTAGCGCAAGTGCCAGGGAAGCGCATCACGCGGGTAGCCGATCGATCAACTTGTCCAGCGTGATCGGGTAATCACGTACACGCACGCCGGTTGCGTTGTAGACCGCATTGGCAATGGCTGCCGCTACGCCACTGATGCCAAGCTCGCCGACACCCTTCGCTTTCAAGGGCGCAATGGTCGGATCGGTCTCGTCGAGGAAGACCACATCCAGATGAGGGATATCCGCGTGCACCGGGACCTCATAGCCTGCCAGGTCGTGGTTCACGAAAAATCCATGCCGCTTGTCGACCACGAGCGCTTCCATTAAGGCGGCACCCGCGCCCATCGTCATTCCACCGATCACCTGACTGCGCGCCGTTTTCGGATTGATGATGCGGCCGGCCGCGCACACTGCGAGCATGCGTCGGATACGAATTTCCCCGGTCGCGGCATCGACCGCCACTTCGACAAATTGGGCGCCGAAGGTCTGCTGCGCATATCGCTTGGCGAGCTCGCCGTATTCCATCGTGTCTTCGGCGACCAGTTCGGTATCGCCTGCAGCCTGCGTCAGCGGCAGGCCGCGTCCGCCTTGGCGCACCTGTCCGCCAGCAAATTCCGTATTGACCGGATCCAAGCCAAGCTTGCGCGCCACAGCTTCGCGCAGCTTCACGCAAGCCGCATACACCCCCGCCGTCGCCGAGGCAGCGCCCCACTGTCCACCCGAGCCGCTCGACTCGGGAAAGAGCGAGTCGCCAAGACGCACGTTAACCTTATCAAGTCCAAGGCCCATCATTTCCGCCGCGGTCTGCGCGATGATGGTATAGCTGCCGGTACCGATATCCGTCATGTCGGTCTCCACGGTCAGCATACCGTCGCGATCGAGCCGGACACGGGCCGCCGACTTGGTCACTGGAGCGCCGCGGATCGCGGCTGCAACGCCCATGCCGACCAGCCAGCGCCCTTCGCGCCGGCCGGCCGGGCGGGCGGGACGTGCGCTCCAGCCGAAGCGCTCGGCGCCGATGCGCATGCACTCGACAAACTGACGCTGGGAGAACGGACGGCGCGGATCCTCGGGATCGACCTGGGTGTCGTTCATGATCCGGAATTCGACGGGATCGAGTCCGAGCTTTTCCGCCATCTCGTCCATGGCGATTTCGAGGGCCATCATGCCTGGGGCTTCGCCTGGCGCGCGCATTGCACTGCCTTCCGGAAGGTCGAGGTGCGCCAGGCGAAGGCGCGTCATCCGGTTCGGTCCGGCATACAACAGGCGCGTTGGGGCCGTGGCCGCTTCAGGTCGTCCGCCCGCGATGTTCCCGGACCAGCTTTCGTGCCCGATCGCAGTAATCCGGCCGTCCTGCGTCGCGCCGATCCGGATGCGCTGTATGGTCGCCGGACGGTGGGTCACGTTATTGAACATGAGTGCCCGCTGCAACGTCACCTTCACCGGACGCCCCGCAAGGCGTGCCCCCAAGGCCGCCAGCACGGCATCCGACAGGATGGTGCCTTTGCCACCAAAGCCGCCACCGATATAGGGCGACACGACACGCACATTCTCCTTGGGGATACCAAGCGTTTTTGCAATATCGCGGACACCCCAATTGATCTGCTGGATAGCGGTCCACAATGTCAGCTTGTCGCCTTCCCACACCGCGATGGTGGCGTGCGGCTCCATCATCGCGTGCGCCTGGTCTGGCGTCGAAAAGGTCGCGTCGAGCTTCACCGGTGCGGCGGCCAATGCCTCCGTGAACTGGCCAACCGACGTTTCCGGCGGCGGCGCATAGGCACCCTGCTTGGGGGCACGCGCCGTTGAGCGTGCCGCGTCGAGATCGAACGCGCCAGCGGAGCGCTGGTAGCGTACTTTCACCATTTGCGCGGCGGCGCGTGCCTGCTCGAAGGTTTCGGCAACGACGAGCGCGACTGCCTGGTGATAGTGGTCGACGTCCGGTCCGGCCAACGCACGCGCGGCATAGAACTCGCCCTTGTCGAGCTTGCCGGCATTGTCGGCCGTAACCACGGCCAGCACGCCAGGGGCGGCACGCGCCCGGGTCACGTCGATCGATGCGATACGTCCCTTTGCAACGCCCGCGCCGACCACGTAGCCATATGCGGCGTTGGGTGCGGCCGCGTGCTGCTCATAGGCGTAGGTTGCGGTACCAGTGACCTTGAGTGGACCTTCGACACGGTCGGCGGGCGTGCCAACTACATTCAGCTTATCAATCGGGTTAATGCCTGCTGGGGTCTCGAATTTCATAACGCTGTCACCTGTAATTTATTGCTCATGCAAGGACTGTAAAGTCATACCGACCGGACACGTCGGCGCTTGATTGCTGAGCCTTATGAAAACGATTCATGGATTGCTGTTTCCAAGTTTTCGCGTTTGCATGACTCTCATCCTTTACACCAGGCTTCATGAAATCAATCGTTACGGACTGGTACCCTCGACGATGTAGACGCGTGATATTGCATTCTTGTGCCGGATCGGTTTCAGCTGCGCATATGCCGGCGAGTCGTACCAGGCCCGGGCCTTTTCCATACTGTCGAACTCGATGATGACCATGCGATTATTCGGCCCCTCGCCTTCGAGGGGTGCGATCTTGCCGCCGCGGACGATGTAGCGTCCACCATAGGGTTCGAATGTCGAAGCCACCCGCGCGCTGTAAGGCTTCATGCCCTCGGAATCGGTGATCTTGAATTCGGCGATGTAGTAGGCGTGCGGCTGGCTTGCTTTTGGTGCCTGAGCATGAGCATGAGCAGCGCCGATTGTGACGGCACCGATCGCTATGCTTGCGAACGCGGCACGTATTGCGGATTTGATCTTCATTGTTGCTCCTTTCCGGTTGTCGACACCGGGACTGGCTTTGCCTCGAGAACGATCGGTACGCCGTCGAGCAGCTTGCGCGACTGCACCATCTTGTCGGTCGTGTCGCGAAACTTTCTGAAATGCGGCGTCTGCAGATGCTTCTGGTAGGTAGCCTCGTCCTTGTACATCTCGAAGACACGCACACGGTTCGGATGGTCTTTTTCGCTCACTGCGTACAGCGCCAGAACACCTGGTTCCACACGCACAGCCGTCGTTACTCCTTCCTGGATCGCCGCGTTGAAACGCTCCATTTGGGCCGGATCGATTTCCAGTTCAGCCAGGCGAACATAAGGCCGCTGAGCCTCTTGCGCGCCTGACGCACCAGAAAAACACAAGGTCAACACCGATGCGCACAACATCGAGACCTGCTTGGCTTTCATCTCACTCTCCTGGTTTCGTCACGCAGCCTATGCCGCAGCACGCTTTTCGAATACATCCTTCACGATCGGCATTGCCGAAAACGCGCAGGACCAACCCGCGTAGAAGGCCAGATGCGTGACGAGTTCAGAGATCTCGCTCGGCTGCACGCCATGGTCGAGCGCAAGGTTGGTGTAGTGCAGAATACCGATCGTATGGTTACGTGCGATCAGGGCGGACAAGGTAACGATGCTACGGTCCCGCGCCGACAGGTCAGGACGCTTCCACAGCTCATCCACGATCCTGGTTTGAGTGTAGTTTGCAAGTGCAGGGGATACCGCTCCGACTTCTGCAAGCGTAATGGCGGACCGCAGGGGATTCTGGTTCGGCATGGTGTGCGCCTTCAATAAAACGTTTCTCAATGCTTGAACTGGCGTGCAATCTCGGCGACCCGCTTGCCCAGATGCGCGGCTGTCTTCAGGTCGCTCTCGATTGGGGTCGCCTCCGGGCCTTGGTCCATATTGGACTGGGCCATTGCGCCCAACCAGCTGCCGTGGCGATTGAGTTCGTTGACGCTACTGGTACTAGTGGCGTTGCCCGGCTTGAGGTCGAGACCCACCCAGATCATTGCGTGCTGCGCAGCGAACAAGGCCATTGACATCAGCGTATTGAGTTTGTCGCCACTTTGCGCGCCGGAGTTGGTGAAGCCTGCCGCGATCTTGTTGCGCCATTTGAGTTCGTTCCAGGCCGGCTTGTTGGCATCTTCGAAGAATTGCTTGAGCTTGGCGCTCAGCGTGCCGTTGTAGGTCGGCGAACCGAAGATGATCGCGTCGCTGGCCTCCAGCGTCTGCCAGGGAATCGCGCCATCGGCGACGGCAATTAACTGGGCTTCCACGCCCGGGACAGCGTTGACGCCCTCGGCAACGGCATGTGCTTGTCGTGCGGTGTGGCCATAGCCGCTGTCATAGACGATCGAAATCAACATCGTGCATTTTCCTCGTGAGTCAGGTTACGGTATGAACCCATTATGGGCGCGTCCATTCATAACCGGAACCGGTGGCACGGTCGTTGATCTGATAACCTAAGGTTGATGATCGCCTAGGAAAAGGATACCGATGAACATGGACTCAGCACAGCGCATCCGCGCCATCCTGTCGTTTGTTCGCGCTGCCGACGCCGGCAGCTTCGCCGCCGCCGCACGCTCGCTGGATATCTCATCTGCAGCCGTGAGCAAGAACGTGGCCAGCCTTGAGCGCGCACTTGGCGTACGCCTGATGAACCGCACCACACGGACGCTGACGCTGACCTCGGAAGGCACCGCATTTTTGAATCAGGCCCGTATCGCCCTTTCCGCTCTCGATGCGGCGGTCGATTCGGTCGCAGCGCGGCGGATCGAGCCCAGCGGCCGGGTGCGGATCTCGACCAGCGCCGCGTTTGGGCGTGATCAGTTGATGCCAGCGTTGCCAGGGCTGCTGACGCGTTATCCCGCGCTCTCGTTCGAGGTGGATTTCGATGACCGGCGCATCGATCTAGTACAGGAGGGGTATGACTTGGCCTTACGTGGCGGGCAAATTCTCGACTCGGCCCTGGTGTCGCGCTCGGTCTGCCGCTTGAACATGGCCTTGGTAGCCGCGCCGGCCTACCTCGAACGCCACGGTGTACCACGTACGGTCCATGACCTTTCGCAACATCAACTACTGGCCCGGCGATTTCTCGGCGGGCGCATTTCCGCATGGGCTTTTAGGGGGGGCGAAGGCAGTATTGAGTCCTTCGAGCCTGAAACTGCCGTCGTCACCGTCTCGGCGCCGGAGGCTTTGGTCCAGGGTGCGCTGTCCGGCCTCGGGATCGCGCAGGTGGGTGTCCACCATGCCTGGCCGCACCTTCAGGCCGGCGGGCTCAAAGTCGTGCTTGGCGAGTGCCATCATCCAGGGACCTACGAGATGGTGCTGCAATATCCACACCGTGCATTGCTGGCACCCCGCGTACGTGCGACGATCGAATATCTGCTTGATGCTTTCTCTCGTGACGAGGCCTTGCATGTGCCGCTTGATGCGTTGAAGGCATACCTGGCTTAGAGCCCAAGTCAGCATTCCACACAACAACCAGATGGCGGCACCGCTTCACTGAATCATTCCCTACTCACATTGAAGTGCATAGTGATTGCCATCCTGAAATGGAGAACAGTTCGAGATCGACTTGAATGTTAATTAAGGTCAAAAGTGATGCCAGGTCAGTCTCAATCGGGAAAAAGACTGTTATGAATCAACAACGGATGGTGCCGACTAAAATTTGATCCTAAAGATCCCCCCGCCACATGACACGGCCTTGACGCCGCCCATGTCACGCCCCTGCGGCGGCTGACCGCCAGCAGTACGCTCCACGCATGGGCCGGCTATGTTGAAAGCGCAAGCTTGGCAGGTTGCCAACAATTAAGAGCTATCCTCTTCCTTATTGCGCTGGAGACATCATGCAAGCCATCCGTCATTTCCTGAAACTGTTCATCCTGGCGGCCTGCGCCGCCTTCGTGCAAGGCTGCGCCACGCCCGCCTACACGGTCACGATCATGGCCGGCCCGGGCAGTTCCGCCCTGGGCCTCAACGAGCACGGGCATACCGTCGGCTACCTGGATGCCGGCGGCGGCGTCCAGCACGCCTTCGTCAACACCGGCGGCGGCGCCACCGACCTTGGTACGCTGGGCGGGACCAACAGCCGCGCCTGGGCCATCAACGGTGGCGGGCAGATCGCCGGCCAGTCGGAAATTGCGGGCGGGGCCACCCGCGCCTTCCTGTACGACGGCGGCGCGCTGGCCGACCTGGGCACGCTGGGCGGCGCCGACAGCCTGGCCAGGGCCATCAACCACGACGGCACGATCGTCGGCGCGGCCAGGATCGCCAGCGGCGACTGGCGCGCCTTTTCGTATTCGAACGGCGCCATGGCCAACCTCGGCACCCTGCCCTCGACCGAAAAGCTGTACAGCTACGGCTACGCCATCAACAAGATCGGCCAGATCGGCGGCTCATCCAGCGCCGGGGCCTTCGCCGCGCCGGAAGCGCCGCAGCATGCCTTCCTGCGCCGCACCAGCGGCAGCATGATCGACCTGGGCACCTTCGGCGGCGTGTACAGCGAAACCTACGGCATCAACGACAAGGGTGACCTGGTGGGCGTGGCCGCCACCGCCGAGCTGCTCCTGAATAATGCTTTCCTGTATGCCGATGGGGTCTTGAACGACCTCGGCAATCTCGGCGGAGGCTATGCGCAGGCCTACGGCATCAACAACAAGGGCCAAGTGGTTGGCGAATCCGGCGGGTCGACGCCCTGGAGCGGCTTCCTGTACCAGAAAGGCGGCATGGTTGCCCTCGATACCCTCGTTGAGCCAGGCTGGACCATCACCGAGGCGCGCGCCATCAACGACAAAGGCCAGATCGCCGCGACCGGCTGCCAGGCCGGCGTCTGCTACGCGGTGCGCCTCGATCCTGCAAAATGAGCCGGAAACGGCCGTCCTTGCGGGCTTGCAGGCAGGGACGGCACACATGGTGGCATGGTGGGCACGGGGTGCCTCGGCGGCTCCGCCCACCCTACGCGTTCCTAGAACTGGTAGCGCGCGCTGACGCCCAGCAGCCAGTTGCGCCCCGGCGCCGCCTCGTAGTAGCGCTTGTTGCTGTCGCCGACGATCAGCGAACCGACGTACTGCCGGTCCAGCACGTTGTTCAGGCGCGCGAACTCCTTGACGGACCAGCCGCCGAACCGCTGCCGCGCGTGCATCCGCAGGTTGAGGACGCCGTAGCCCGGCGCGGGGCGGTCGGCGTTGGCGTCATCGGCATACACCTTGCCGCTGGCCTGCGCCTCCAGCGCGCCGCCGAAGCTGCCTGCTGGATCGTTCCATGCCAGCTCGCCGAACAGATTGGCGTTCGGCACGCCCGGCAAGCGGTTGCCGTCCGCGACCGCGCCTACCCGCCCGTCATAGATGGCGCGCAGCCGGGTCAGCGCCAGGCGCGTGCTCAAGCCGTAGCCCCAGCGCGAATCGACGGACAGCTCGATCCCCTGGCGCAGCGTATTGGCGGCGTTCCGGTAGCTGCTGCGGCCGCCGCTGGAGACGTCGACCACCAGTTCGTCGCGAGTGCGGACCTGGAACACCGCCAGTTCCGCGCGTGTATGGCGGGCCAGCAACGCCTTGGCGCCCAGTTCCAGGTGGGTGCTCTCGGCCGGCGCCAGCCGGTAGTTGAAGCCGCCGCCGGCGCCTGAATAGAACAGTTCGTTCAGGGTCGGCGCTTCGAAGCCGCGCGCCGCGCTCGCATACAGGTTGAGCGCAGGCGTCAGCTTGAACAGTGCGCCCAGCGTCGGCGTCGTATGGCTGTAGCGCAGGCTGCCGCTGTCGTTGCCGTTGCCCAGGAAGCGGTCGCGCACCGCCACCCGCAGCTGGTTGTAGCGCAGACCGGCGGTCCATTCCCAGCGTCCGCGGGCCCAGCTGCCCTGCAGGTAGGGGTCGAGGCTGGAGACGGTGTCGGTTTCGTCGCGGCGCAGCGCACCCTTCACGCCGTAGGTGTTGCCGACGTAGTTCTCGTAGCCCTGCCGGTCGTCGCTCGAGCGCCCGTATTCGAGGCCGGCGGTGGCGGTCAGCTTGCCGCCGCCGAGCTGGCGCACGTGCTGCCAGGCGATGTTCGCGCCGTAGAAATCGCGGTCGAAGTCGACCACGCCGCCGGACTGGCTGGCCGGCGCCTGCATGGTCTTCGGGAAGGACTGGTATTGCACCACGTGGCGGTTGCCGCCGTACAGCGTCAGCTGCAGGCGGTCGGCGCCGAAGCGCTGCTCCCAGTTCAGTCCGGCCTGCTGGTGATTGATGTTCTTGCGCGTGTCGTAGCGCTCGGCCAGCGTGCGTTGCGGATGGGCCGTATCGTTGGCGTCGATCTCGCCGGCGCGCGGGTCGCGCTGGAAGGTGGCCCATTTGACGCCGAGCGGATCCTCGGCATTGTTTTCGCTCATGCTGTTGGCGACCAGCGTCAGCTTGCTGCCGTCCGCCGGGTGCAGCGTCAGCTTGGCGAAGGACTGGTCGCGCCGCGCCGCGCTGTGGGCGCGGTAGCCGTCGGTGTCGAAGCGCGAGGCGTCGACCACGTAGCCGATGCCGCCGCTCTCGCCCTGGGCATTCAGGTCGAACTTGCGGCTGCCGTAGCTGCCGGCGCTGAAGGTGCTTTCGACGGCTGGCGCGCCCTCCCCGTCGCGGGTGAACATCTGGATCACGCCGCCCGCATGGTTGCCGTACAGGACAGAAAACGGCCCGCGCAGCACTTCGATGCGCTCGGCCATGTCGAGGTTGAAGGTGGCTGCCTGGCCCTGGCCGTCGGGCATGGTGGCCGGGATGCCGTCGGCGACCAGGCGCACGCCGCGCACGCCGAAGGCGGAACGGGCGCCGAAGCCGCGCGAGGAAATCTGCAGGTCCTGCGCGTAGTTCTGCCGGTTCGCGGCCACCAGGCCGGGCACGGTGGCGAGCGCCTCGGAAGCGTTCACGCGCGGCTGGCTTGCGTCGATCCGGGCCGCGTCGACGACGCTGATGGCGGCCGGCTGGTCGAAGCTGTCACGTGCGAAGCGGCTGGCGCTGACCACCACCACCGGCGTGTCCGCGATGGTGTCCGTGGCTGCGGCCGACGTCGGGCCGGATACGAGGCCGTATGCGGGAACGGATGCGGCGGCGGCCACGCCGGCGCCCATCAGTGCCGCGATGGCCAGCCCGAGGCGGGACAATTGCGGGCGCATCAGAATGCCACCACGGTCTTCAAGCCCAGCACCACGGCGTCCGCATTCTGCGTCGTGCCGCCCGGATGCTTGACGAACTGTAGGTTCGGACGGATATTCAGCGAAGGCAGCGGCGACCAGCTGTAGAACACCTCGGCCGCGACTTCGTAGCCGTCGTTGACCACCGTCTGCGCGTCCGGATGCAGGCGGTTATGGGTCCGCTGGTAGCTGGCATAGCGGCCGTTGCCGTGGGTGGCGCCGACGGCCAGGCCGACCACGTCACGCGGCCGGTCGAACACGCCCTTGTATTCCATGCCGAGGGCGACCTGGCTGTCGGTGGCGGCCGTGAACTTGTCGGCCTGCGACGCGTTCAGGAACACGGTCGCGCCCTTGCCGCCGGCCACGCCGCTGACCTGCTGCCGGAAGTTGATGTAGCCGCCGTAGGCGCCGCTGCGCTGCAAGGCGCCGACGCCCGTCGTGCCCAGCGGCTGGCGGTCCTGGTCCAGCAGCAGGTCGGCGCTGTCCGAGGTGTTGTACCACACGCCGACCTTGTAGCTGCCCGGCAGGCCATGCAGGGCGGCGGCGGGCAGCCAGCCGAATTCGACCGGGACCAGGGCGCCGGTGGTGCCGTGCGGGTTGTTCGGGTACAGGCCCTGGCGCACGTTGTGCCCGTCGTCGAAGTAGGCCGGGTTGACCTGGTACACGCCGGCCTGCAGGTAGCTTTGCGCCGTAGTGTTCCACTTGGCCAAGCCGCCCCAGACGCTCACCGGCCAGTTGCCCCAGTAGCTGCCGACGAGGTTGCCCGGCTGCGCGCCGCAGAAGGTCAGGTTCTGGAAGTCGCAGGAGAAGGCGGCAAAGTCGCCGCCGATGGCCAGGCGGCCGAACTTCAGCGCCAGCCGGCCGTCCAGCAGCGATTGCTGAAGATAGAAATTGGTCAGGCGCCAGGTCTGGCCGCGGCCGTAGACTTCCTGCACCTGCTGGAAGGTGCCGAGCCCGGCATCGCTGCTCAGGTTGTGGCCGTTACGGTTGGTGATGTCGATGTGGAACTTGCCGCCTTTCCAGCCCCACAGCTTGTCCAGGTCCAGTTCGGAGCCGAACAGCCACTGGTCGCTGTTGCGGGTCTTTTCGTCGGTGCCGCCCGAGGTGTTGCCGGCCACTTCCGACACATAGCCGAGATTGAAGGTGACGCCCTGCTCCGCCAGGCGGGTGCGCTGGCCGTTCCAGTCGCCGAGCAGGTAGGGACTGCCGTCCGGGCCGGCCGCCGAGGCCAGCTGCGGCGCCAGCATGGCGGAAATAGCGATGGCGATGGCCGATGCCATCAGGGTAGTGCGCGAGTTGCTGTTCATGGTGCTTCCGATGCGGGAATACGGCGGCCCGGCCGGGTCGGCGCCGGCCGCCGTGATAGCGATGTATGACGGGTAAAGGTGCGGGATGGGTTGGCGGGCCGCCCGTGGATGGGCAACCCGCAACAGCGGCCGGACCGTGCCGGCGCGCCCGGCCGCTGCTTATTTCGCCTTGGCGGTTTTCGGTGCCGCGGCGCCGTCCGGCAGGGCGAAGGCAACGATCTCGTCGCCCATGCTGGTGCCGAGCGAACCGTGGCCGCCGGCCATCACCACCACGTATTGCTTGCCGCTCTTGTCGGACACGTAGCTCATCGGGGTGGCCTGGCCGCCCGCCGGCAGGCGCGCTTTCCAGACTTCCTTGCCGTTGCGGACGTCATAGCCGCGGATGTAGTAGTCCAGCGTGCTGCTCAGGAAGGCCACGCCGCCGCCGGTGGTCGACATGCCGCCCAGGCTGGGCACGCCCAGCGGCAGGGCGATCGGGACCGGTGCGCTGTCGCGGGTGGTGCCGTTCTTGTGCATCCACACTTTCTTCATGGTCTTCAGGTCGACCGCGGCCACATAGCCCCACGGCGGCGCCTGGCAAGGGAAGCCCAGCGGCGACAGGAAGGGCTTGATCTCGACCGCGAACGGGATGCCGGTCTGCGGCTGCAGGCCCATTTCGCCGCCGGTGCCGCCCTTGGCGTTGGCTTTTTCGCGCGGCACCAGGCGTTCCAGGAAGCCCATGTAGTCCGGGTTGACGATCAGCAACTGGCGGATCGGGTCGACGGTGGCACCGCCCCATTCGAAGATGCCGAGCGGGCCCGGGGAAATGATGGCGCCCTTGCCCGGCTCGCCCACGGTCTGCGGCGTGAACGGACCTTCGTAGCGGTGGTTCTTGAAGATGATGCGGCAGGCCATCTGGTCGAACGGCGTGGTGCCCCACATGTCGGTTTCGCTGATGTTACGTTCCGGCAGGAAGCTCAGGGCCGAGTACGGCTGCGTCGGCGAGACCCAGTCGCCGGCGGCGACATTCGTGGTCGGGACCGGCTTTTCCGGCGCCGGCACGACCAGCGAACCGTTGCGGCGGTCGATCACGAAGATGTGGCCGGTCTTGGTGGTCGCCACCAGCGACGGCACCTTGCCCTTCGGCGTATCGATGTCGACCAGGGTCGGCTGGCCGCCGATGTCCATGTCCCAGATGTCGTGGTGCACGGTCTGGTAGACCCATTTCAGCTTGCCGGTCGCCAGGTCGAGCGCGACGATGGCGCTGTTGAAGCGTTCGCCGTTCTTGTTGCGGCGGCCGCCCCAGGTGTCCGGGGTCTCGTTGCCCATCGGGATGTAGACCATGCCCAGCTTTTCGTCGATGCTGGACACGCCCCACGAGTTGGGCGAGTTGCGGACGTAGGTTTCGCCTTCGGTCAGCGGGTTGGTCTCGTCCGGACGGGCCGGATCCCAATTCCATACCAGCTTGCCGGTAACCGGGTCGTAGCCGCGGATCACGCCCGAAGGTTCGTCGGTCGACTCGTTGTCGGTCACGCTGGCCGCCATCACGACCATGTTCCGGGCGACCGCCGGCGGTGAAGTCGGCATCAGCATGCCGCGCTTCTTGACCGGGTGGCCCTTGTACAGGTCGACGACGCCGTTGTCGCCGAAGGATTTGCAGGACTCGCCGGTATCGGCGTTGACCGCGATCAGGGTGCCGTCCATGGTCGGCGCCAGGATGCGACGCGGGCATTCCATGGTGGCGGCGTTCGTGGCTGCCGCTGCCGGTACTCCGGCCAGCGACGGCGCATTCGCGTCCCAGTACGATACGCCGCGGCAGATCATGTGCTGGTAGCCGGCGGCGTCGCGGTTGATCTTCGGATCGTGGCGCCAGATTTCCTTGCCGGTGTCCGGGTCCAGTGCGATCACGATATTGTGCGGCGTGCACATATAGAGCATGCCGTTCACCTTGATCGGCGTGACTTCGTTGGCGATCTCACCCGGGTCGGTCGGCCCCTTGAAGTCACCGGTGTGGTAGCTCCACACCTGTTTCAGCTGGCCGGCGTTGGCCGGGGTGATCTGGGCGGCAGGCGCGAAGCGGTCGCCGTAGCCGGAGCGGCCATAGGCGGACCAGTCGTTCGCTGCCACGCCGGCGGCGTCGTGCTCGCCGGTGGCTGCCATGTTTTCCTGCCGCACCTCGCCGTGCAGGTCATGGTAATCCTGGAACAGTGCGACCACGCCGACGAGCAGCGTGACGGCGACCGAAGCGAACAGGGCCTTGCGGCCGGCGTCGGCGCCGGCCTGCGCCTTGCCGAGACGGCGGTCGACGAAGGGCAGCAACAGCCAGACGGCGGCGGCAAACCAGATGTCCAGGCGCGGCAGCAATTGCCACCAGTCGAATTTGACTTCGACCAGGGACCAGACGACAGTGACGATCAGGACCAGGGAAAGCAGGCCCAGCGCGGCGCGGCGTCCCTTGAAGACGAGCACGCCGGTGGCGATCAGGCCAATGCCGGCCGGGATGTAGTACAGCGAGCCGCCGAGGCTCGCGAGGTAGACGCCGCCGCACAGCAGGGCGAGGCCGAGAAGAGTGAAAATCGATCCGGTAATGGCCAATAATGGTCCGGACCTGTTGGAGCTAGACACGGAATTCCTATTCAAAAAACATTTACCATTAACATCATAGACCTCGGCGCAGAATTTGTAAACCGCATGGTTTCTTAATTACGATGCATCGATTTTGTTTAACGTATTGAGCAAGGCACACCATGAGCAAGGAAGAACGACCCCGGGTTGGACGGCCCGCCCTGCATACTCCGGAACAATTGCGTGACCGCTTGATCCAGACTGCCGTCGAGATATTGAACGAACAGGCCGCCGACGCCGACTTCAGCGTGGCCCAGCTGGCCCAGCGCGCCGGGGTGTCCAAGAAAACCGTGTACACCGTCGTGGCCAGCAAGGAGGAATTGATCGCCGATATCATCCGGCACGGGGCGCAAGTGGCCACGACCATGCTGGACACGCCGGTGACCGACGCCGCCGGTGCCCGCGCCACCCTGGCGCGCTTCCTGCAGGACTGGATCCACTTCGCCTGCGGCCCGCAGGCGGTCGGCATCTATGTGATGGCGATCCGCGAACGCACCCGCTATCCGGCAATCGGCGCGGCCTACTACCGCAGCCGCAACGAACACGGCCTGCAGCAGCTTGCCGCCTGGCTCAAGCGAATGGATGCGAAACGGTTTTGCGTGGTCGGGGATCCGGTCATGACGGCCGACCTGGCGTTGACCATGGCCGCGGCCGAGCGCCAGCGCATCCTGGCCCTCGGTATCGACGCGCCCTTCACGCCCAGCCAGCAGGAACAGCGCATCGAGGCCATCGTGCACTTCATCTTCGGTGCATAATCGCCGGGCCGCGTTCCCGGAACGCATCTACAGAAAGCAGAAGATGATCAAACTGAGCGTCATGTATCCGTACAGCGAGGATGCGCGCTTCGACCATGCGTATTACCGCGATGTGCACATGCCGCTGCTGAAGCAGCGCATGGGCGATTATTGCAAGCACTACACGATCGACAAGGGCGTGAGCGGCGCCCTGCCCGGCAGCGCGCCGGTCTATATCGCGATGTGCCACGTATATTGCGATTCGCTGGAGGCGCTGATGACCGGGATCGGTCCGCATGCCGAGGAACTCGCCGCCGATGTCGCCAACTTCACCAACGTGACGCCGCTGCAGCAGATCAGCGACGTGGTGGGCGAAGGCGCGTAAGCGGCCCGCACCGGTGCGCGCCGCCACGGCGCGCTACAGCAGGAACTTGCGGCCGTCATCCGCGCCCAGCCCCGGTACCGCGTCACCGGACTCGTCCTTCAGCGCGACGCCGCTCAGGCCGCGCCGGAACGCCTCGCCCAGCAGGTAGTGCAGCCGGGCCGCCGCCTCTGCGTAACCCAGGCCCGCCGGGCGCACGTTCGAGATGCAGTTGCGGCTTTCGTCGCTCAGGCCCGTGCGCGGCGCCCAGGTCAGGTACAGGCCCATGCTGTCGGGCGAACTCAATCCCGGCCGCTCGCCGACCAGCACCGCCACCATCCTGGCCCGGAGCAGTTCGCCGACCTCGTCGCCGACCGCGACCCTGCCCTGCTCGACGATGGCGAGCGGCGCCAGCGACCAGCCCTCGCGGGCGATGCGTGGCAGCAGCGCCTGCAGGAAGGGCAGCGCGTTCTGCTCGATGGCCAGCGCCGACAGGCCGTCCGCCACCACCAGCGCCAAGTCGTAACGGCGCGCGGCGACGTCCTGCAACGTCTCGCATGACGCCGCATCCAGCCGCCGCCCGAGATCCGGCCGCTGCAAATAGACATGCCGGTCCGCCGCCGCGCTGTGCAGCCGCAGGCAAGCATCTTCCGCCAGGCCCAGCCCGGTCTCCAGCGCCCGTGCCAGCCGTGGCGCATCCAGCGCCAGGTGCACCGCATCGCGCGCCTGCGCATGCGCCAGTTGAAATGCGAGCTGGGCCTCGGTCGGCTGGCTCACGCCGGCGCGCCCGAGGGCGATGCGCGCATCGGTGAACTGGCGCAGCGCCTGCCACGGATTGGCGATGACGTTCTTCTCGCTCATGGCGCAATCCCTCCCGAAATCGGCAGCAGCGCGCGCTGGAATGCCGCCGGCACGCCCTGCCCCAGCATCACGGGACCGGGACCATTACTGAAGATGCCCATGCCGCGCAGCCAGGCCTGGAACTCGGGCGCCGGATCGAGCCCGAGCACGCGCCGCGCATACAGCGCGTCGTGGAAGGAGGTGGTCTGGTAGTTCAGCATGATGTCGTCCGCGCCCGGCACGCCCATCACGTAGGTGCAGCCGGCCACGCCGAGCATCGTGAGCAGCACGTCCATGTCGTCCTGGTCGGCTTCGGCGTGGTTGGTGTAGCACACGTCGCAGCCCATCGGCAGGCCGAGCAGCTTGCCGCAGAAATGGTCCTCCAGGCCGGCGCGCGTGATCTGCTTGCCGTCGTACAGGTATTCCGGGCCGATGAAGCCGACCACCGTGTTCACCAGCAGTGGAGAGAAGCGCCGCGCCACCGCATAGGCCCGCGCTTCGCAGGTCTGCTGGTCGACGCCGTGGTGGGCCCCGGCCGACAGCGCGCTGCCTTGGCCGGTCTCGAAGTACATCACGTTTTCGCCCACGGTGCCGCGGTGCAGCGACAGCGCGGCCTGGCGCGCTTCTTCCAGCAGCGCCAGGTCGATGCCGAAGCTGGCGTTGGCGGCCTGGGTGCCGGCGATCGACTGGAACACCAGGTCCACCGGCGCCCCGCGCTCGATCGCGGCGAGGGTGTTGGTGACGTGGGTCAGCACGCAGCTCTGGGTAGGGATCGCATGGCGCGCGATGACTTCGTCGAGCATGGTGACGATGCGGATCACTTGCGCCACGTTGTCGGTGGCCGGATTGATGCCGATGACGGCATCGCCGGCGCCGTACAGCAGGCCGTCGAACAGGCTGGCGGCGATGCCGGATGGGTCGTCCAGCGGGTGGTTCGGCTGCAGCCGGGTCGACAGGGTGCCGGGCAGGCCGATCGTGTTGCGAAAGCGCGTGACGACGCGGCTCTTGCGGGCCACCAGCACCAGGTCCTGGATACGCATGATCTTCGAGACCGCCGCCGCCATTTCCGGCGTGATGCCGGGTGCGATGCGGGCCAGCATGGCCTCGTCGGCGGCGTCGCCGAGCAGCCAGTTGCGGAAGTCGCCGACAGTCAGGTGGCGGACCGGCTGGAAAGCGCTGGCGTCGTGGGTGTCGACGATCAGGCGCGTGACCTCGTCGTCCTCGTAGGGCACCACGGCCTCGGTCAGGAAGGTGGTCAGCGGCAGCGCGGCCAGCGCCATCTGGGCGGCGACGCGCTCCTCGGCGCTGCCGGCCGCCACGCCGGCCAAGTGGTCGCCCGAGCGCGCCGGGGTCGCCTTGGCCAGCAGGTCGCGCAGATCGGCGAACGCGTAGGTCCGGCTGCCTATCGTGTGGGTGTAGCGGTTCATGGCATCCATCCTGGCGCAGTCCGTCCGCGGCCGAACCGGAACACCAGGTAGCCGAGCGCCATCAGGACCGCGTAGGCGCAAAAGATCAGGAAGTTATAGTAGATCATGGTCACCAGGCAGACGGCGCTCGCGAACAGCGCGAATGCCGGCAGCCACGGATACAGCGGTGCGCGGAACGGCCGCGCCATGGCCGGCGCCGTACGGCGCAGCCGGAACAGGCTCAGCATGCTGGCGATGTACATCGTGATGGCGCCGAACACGGACATGGTGACGATGTTCGCGGTCAGGCTCTGGCCGCCGAACCGGATCACGCCGTCGCTGAAGATGGCGGCGATGCCGACCGCGCCGCCGGCCAGGATGGCGCGGTGCGGGGTCCGGAAGCGTGGATGGATGCGCGCCAGGAAGCGCGGCAAACAGCCTTCGCGCGCCAGGGCGAAGATCTGGCGTGAATAGCCGAGGATGATGCCGTGGAAGGATGCCACCAGCCCGAACAGGCCGAGCCACACCAGCATGTGCAGCCAGTTGCTGCCGTCCCCGACGATGCCTTTCATCGCCTGCGGCAGCGGGTCGTTGATGTTGGACAGCCGGGTCCAGTCGCCGGCCCCGCCCGCGAACACCATCACGCCGACCGCCAGCGCCACCAGGGTCAGGATGCCGGCCACGTAGGCGATCGGGATCGAGCGGCGCGGGTTCTTCGCTTCCTCGGCCGCCATCGCCACGCCCTCGATCGCCAGGAAGAACCAGATCGCGAACGGCAGCGCGGCCAGCATGCCGGGAATGGCGGCGCCGCTGAAATGGTCCTGTCCGGCCCAGCCGCCGCGCACGAAATTCGCCAGCGAGAAGCCCGGCGACACCACGCCCATGAACACCAGCAGCTCGCCGATCGCCACCACCGTCAGCAGGAGCTCGAGGCTGGCGGCCAGCTGCACACCGGCGATGTTCAGCGTCATGAACACCAGGTAGGCGCCGACCGCGGCCAGCTTCGGGTCGAGCGCCGGGAACTGGACGTTCAGGTAGGCGCCGATGGCCAGCGCGATGGCGGGCGGCGCGAACACGAACTCGCACAGCGTGGCGGCCCCCGCGATGTAGCCGCCGACCGGGCCGAACGCCGCTTTGGCATAGGCGAACGGGCCGCCGGCCTGCGGTATGGCGGTGGTCAGTTCGGTGAAGCTGAAGATGAAGCAGGTGTACATCAGCGCCACGAACAGCGCGGTGACGGTGAACCCGAGGGTGCCGGCCGAGGCCCAGCCGTAGCTCCAGCCGAAATATTCGCCAGAGATCACCAGGCCGACCGCGATGCCCCACAGTTGCAGGGGGCCGAGCGTGCGTTTCAGGGCCGGCTTCGCATCGGCCGCCTTGTCTGTCCCCTCATCCGCCTCGTTGGCGCCGGTATCCGCCGTATCCGTATTCATGTCGTGTTTCCTCTCGATGTCATGGACAAGCGGTGGACGATGCATGGAACACAAGAGCTGATCTCCAGTGTACAGGCAGTCCTTATGAACTCGACAACAAGACATGCCGGTATGCCCGGCGTGTGTCGCATCCTGGCCTCAGTACAGTGCCCAAAGGGGCGAAAACCACCTAAAATAGTTGATTCACGGAATCAACTCTTCTACCCAAACCTTATGCCAGTGGAAACTTTCCTCTTTGCCGCGCCAGCCACCGTGGCCGCGACCCTCGTCGCCGCCCTGTTCGGCCTGCTGATCGGCAGCTTCCTGAACGTGGTGGTGCACCGCCTGCCGATCATGTCGCAGCGCGAGCTCGAGAACTACATCGCCCACGAAGCCGGCAAGGCGCTGCCGCACCAGGACCGTTTCAATTTGATGGTGCCGCGCTCGCGCTGCCCGCATTGCGGCCACCAGATCACGGCGCTGGAAAACATCCCGGTGATCAGCTGGCTGGTCCTGCGCGGCAAGTGCAGCAAGTGCAAGGCGCCGATCTCGGCGCGCTACCCGGTCGTCGAGGCGGTCACCGGCGCGCTGTCGGCGCTGCTGATCTGGCATTTCGGCAGCGGCTGGCTGGGCCTGTCGACGCTGGTGTTCGCCTATCTCCTCATCGCGATGACGCTGATCGACTACGACACCAAGACCCTGCCCGACGACCTGACCCTGCCGCTGCTGTGGCTCGGCCTGCTGGTCAACATGAACGGCACCTTCGTGCCGCTGCGCGACGCCGTGATCGGCGCCATGGCCGGCTACCTGGCGCTGTGGTCGGTGTACTGGCTGTTCAAGCTGGTCACCGGCAAGGAAGGCATGGGCTACGGCGACTTCAAATTGCTGGCCGCGCTCGGCGCCTGGCTGGGCTGGGCGATGCTGCCGACGATTATCATCCTGTCCTCGGTGGTGGGCGCCTTGGTCGGCATCAGCCTGATCGTGTTCGCCAAGCGGGCGCGCGACAATCCGATCCCCTTCGGTCCCTACCTGGCGGCGGCTGGTATGATCGCACTCTTGTATGGCATTCCACTCACCCGCTACGGACAAGGGTTGCTGGCCTAGTTCTCGAACCGGGCCGTCAGACATCGCATGGATACACAAGGCCCGGCATTCACCTCCCCTCCCTTCACGGTTGGCCTGACCGGCGGCATCGGCTGCGGCAAGAGCACCGTGGCCGATTTGTTCGCCGCCCGCGGCGCCTCGGTCATCGACACCGACCAGATTGCCCACTCCCTCACCGCCCCGCACGGCGCCGCCATGCCGGCGCTGGTCGACGAATTCGGCCCCGCCTACGCCACGCCGGACGGTGCGCTGGACCGCGCCAGGATGCGTGCGCTGGTGTTTTCCGATCCCGGCGCGCGCGCCCGGCTGGAAGCGATCCTGCATCCGCGCATCCGCGAGGCGACCGCCGCCGCGGCCCTGATCGCGGGCGGCGCTTACGTCATCTTCGCGGTGCCGCTCTTGATCGAATCGGGCACCTGGCGCGAACGCGTGACCCGCATCCTGGCGATCGACTGCCCGGAAGCCATGCAGGTGGCGCGCGTGATGGCCAGGAACGGCCTGGCGGAAGCGCAGGTGCGCGCGATCATGGCGGCCCAGGTCACGCGCGAACAGCGTTTGGCGGCCGCCGACGACGTGATCGTCAACGATGCCGGGTTGGATGCCCTGGTGCCGCAGGTGGAGCGCCTGCACGCCATTTATCTTGCCGAAGCGGCAAGATTGGCAGCCACAATGAATGGCCATTTGTAATTTTGGCCATCATGGTTCAGAATCACGAAGTTGCTCGCCAGCGCATATCCAGGGGAATGTCATTTTGATCGTCTACGAATACCCGTTCAACGAGCGGATTCGCACGTTGTTGCGGCTGGAAGACCTGTACGAGAAGTTCAAGTTTTTTGTCGAGCAGGAACATCCTCTGCAGCACCACGTCGCGCTCTCGACGATCTTCGACATGCTGGAAGTGGCCGGACGCGCCGACTTGAAGTCCGATTTGCTGCAGGAACTGGAACGCCAGAAGCAAAGCCTGCTGACCTACCGCAGCAACCCGAACGTGGCCAGCGATGCGCTGGATGCCGTGCTCGGCGAGCTCGACAGCGTCAGCAACGCGCTGGTCAACGCCCAGGGCAAGACCGGCCAGAACGTGCGCGACAACGAGTGGCTGATGAGCATCCGCGGCCGCACCATCATCCCCGGCGGCGCCTGCGAATTCGATCTGCCCTCCTATTACGCCTGGCAGAAACGCCCGGCCGCACAGCGCTACGCCGACGTCATGGCCTGGTTCACGCCGCTGGCGCCGCTGTTCGAAGCGCTGTCATTGGTGCTGCGCCTGTTGCGCAATTCCGGCGCGCCGGTCAAGATGATCGCCGTCGCCGGCAGCTACCAGCAGATGCTGCAGGGCAAGGTGTATCAGATGCTGCGCCTGTCGATGGACGACAACCTGGCGGCGATTCCCGAGATTTCCGCCAACAAGTATATGCTGTGGGTACGCTTCACCACCCAGGGCGGGGACCTGAAACCCAAGCCGCTGGAAGAAGACGTGCCGTTCGAGCTCACGCTCTGCAATTTCTAATCAACGCCTCGTAATAAAGTAAAGATCATGACTGTCGTATCCTGTCCAACCTGCGGCAAGAAGGTGGAATGGACGGAAGCTAACACCTACCGTCCGTTCTGCTCGGACCGCTGCAAGAAAATCGACCTGGGCGCCTGGGCCGAAGAGAAATACACCATTCCGGGTTCCGCGCCCGGCGAATCGAAGGACGATTCCGTACCGGACCGCTAGCCTTCCAGCCGCTACGGCGGCTTGCCGTTCCATCCAGGGAGTTCGCATGCCGCTCGTTACTCTCACCGTCCGCAAGCCGAAAAGCGCCGCCTTCAAGGCCAAGGTGCTGGACGCCGTGCACGCCAGCCTGGTCCTGACCGGCGTGCCGGACACCGACCGCTTCCAGCGCGTGCTGGAACTCGATGCCGAAGACTTCCGCTTCGATACCGGCTACCCCGACGTGGCCACCGCCCGCAACGAGGATTTCGTGCTGATCGAGATCCTGTGGTCGGTCGGCCGCAGCGTCAAGATCAAGCGCAAACTGCTGGGCGAACTGATGGACCATCTGCGCGCCGCCGGTCTCGATCCGGAAAACGTGATGGTGGTGTTCAAGGAAACCTACTGGGAAAACTGGTCGTTCGCGGGCGGGCGCCTGTTGCATGCATGAGGCCCGCGTCGGGTCTTGCCTCTGCCCTGGCGCTGGCCGCGATCCGCGGCTACCAGCGCTGGCTGTCGCCGCATAAAGGGTTCGGTTGCGCGTTCCGGGTCGCCACCGGCGGCGACAGCTGCTCGGCCTATGGCTACCGCGTGATCGAACGCTTCGGGTTGCGCCGCGGGCTGGGCTTGCTGGACCGGCGGCTGGCCTTGTGCGGACATGTGCATCGCAGCGCACAGGCGGCGCGCGGCCCGGCGCCGCCGCAGGTGCGCCATCCGTTATTACATTACCAGCGCGGGGAATGCGATCCGGGTTGCGCCCTGCTCGAATGCGGCTGCGACGCGTGCGATTGCGGTTCCAAGGTGCGCGACTGCTGGCGCTCGCGGCGCCAGGAGCCGGCACGCTCCGACAATGCCCACTTCGATGCGATCGCGGCGCGGGTGCGTGCGCAGCGGGAGCGCCGGCGGCGCGGGTGCGTGCGCAGCGGGAGCGCCGGCGCCGCAGTCAGTGAGTGCCAGTTCGTCCTGGATGTCGCTCCAATGAGGGTCAGGCGTAGCGCACCTTGTCCAGCCACTCCAGCAAGGGAATGGTCGCCGGCAGCAGCGGGCTGACGCCGAACGCGCCCTGCCAGGCGAACGCCTGCCCTTCCAGGCTTTGCGGCTCGCCCTGCCATTCGCGGCTGATATAGAAGTACAGGCGCACGTGCGCGTGCTCGTACACGTGCTCGACGCAGCACCAGGGTTCGGCGCTGACGATGTGCACGCCAAGTTCCTCGACGAATTCGCGCCGCAGCGCGTGGAAGATGTCCTCGCCCGCTTCCACCTTCCCGCCCGGGAATTCCCAGTAGCCGGCGTAGGGCTTGCCCTCGGGGCGCTGGCCGAGCAGGACGTCGCCGTTGGGGCGCATCAGGATGCCGACCGCGACGTCGACCGGTTTTGCGGCCGCTCGCGCAGCCGTGTTGTCGACTGGCTCAGACATCGATCTGTTCCTGAGCCGGCGGCTGCGGCAGCTTGCCCGCGTAATCCTTGGCGAACTGCCAGGCCACGCGGCCCGAACGCGAGCCGCGGCCCAGCGCCCACTGCAGCGCATCAAGACGCGCCGCGGCGATCTGCTGCGGCGTGCAGCCGAAGCTTTCCAGCCAGTGGCCGACGATGTCCAGGTAATCGTCCTGCTTGAACGGATAGAACGACAGCCACAGTCCGAAGCGCTCGGACAGCGAGATCTTTTCCTCGACCGTCTCGCCCGGGTGCAGGTCGCCGTCGTCGCCGTGCTTGTAGCCGGCGTTGTCCGACATCTTTTCCGGCATCAGGTGGCGCCGGTTCGAGGTCGCGTAGATCAGCACGTTGTCCGACTGCGCCGCCACGCTGCCGTCCAGCGCCACCTTCAGCGCCTTGTAGCCGGCCTCGCCTTCCTCGAAACTGAGGTCGTCGCAAAAGATGATGAAGCGCTCCGGGCGTCCCGCCACCAGATCGACGATGTCCGGCAAATCGGCCAGGTCCGCCTTGTCGACTTCGATCAGGCGCAGGCCTTCGGTTGCAAAGCCGTTCAGGCAAGCCTTGATGAGGGAAGACTTGCCGGTGCCGCGCGCGCCGGTCAGCAACACGTTGTTGGCCGGGCGCCGGCTCACGAACTGGCGCGTGTTCTGCTCGATCTGCTCCTTCTGGCGGCCGATGTGCTGCAAATCGTCCAGTCGGATGTTCGACGCGTGCGCCACCGGCTGCAGGTAGTTGCCGCCGCCGATGCCGCCAGCGCGCTTGCGCCAGCGGAAGGCGAAGCTGCGCCTGAAATCCGGCTCGCGCGCGACAGCGGGCGGCAGCAGGGTTTCGACGCGGGCCAGCAGCGCTTCGGCGCGGTGCAGGAATTGTTCCAGCTGATTCATGCCCTGCCCCGCCTCACGAACGGTAGTCGGCGTTGATCGAGACGTAGTCGTGCGACAGATCGCAGGTCCAGACCGTGGCGTCGGCTTCGCCGCGGCCGAGGGTGACGCGCACCAGGATCTCGGCCTTCTTCATCACGCGCTGGCCATCCTCTTCCTTGTAGTCCGGATTGCGGCCGCCGGCTTTCGCGACCCAGACGTCGTCCAGGTACAAATCGAGCTTGGTGGTGTCGAGGTCGTCGATGCCGGCGTAGCCGATCGCGGCCAGGATGCGGCCCAGGTTCGGGTCCGATGCGAAGAAGGCGGTCTTGACCAGCGGCGAGTGGGCGATCGAATACGCGATCTTGCGGCACTCTTCCAGGTCGCGGCCCTGCTCGACGCTGATGGTGATGAACTTGGTCGCGCCTTCGCCGTCGCGGATGATCTGCTGCGCCAGGTGGCGCGAGATGCCGGTGACGGCGTCGCGCAGCGCCGGGTAGTCCGGGCTGTCGACCGAATCCACCTGCAGGCTGCCGGCGCCCGTCGCCACGATGATGAAGGAATCGTTGGTCGAGGTGTCGCCGTCGATGGTGATCGAGTTGAACGAGCGGTCGGCGGCGTAGCGCACCAGTTCGTCCAGCACCGGCTGCGCGACCTTCGCGTCGAAGGCCAGGTAGCCCAGCATGGTCGCCATGTTCGGCTTGATCATGCCGGCGCCCTTGCTGATGCCGGTCAGTGTCACTTCGTGGCCGCCGATGTGGGTGGTCAGCGAGGCCGCCTTCGGCTGGGTGTCGGTGGTCATGATCGACTCGGCCGCGTTGAACCAGTTGTCCTGCTTCAGGTTGGCGATGGCGGCCGGCAGGCCGGCGATCAGCTTCTGCACCGGCAGCGGTTCCAGGATCACGCCGGTGGAGAACGGCAGCACCTGCTGGGCGTCCAGGCCGAGCAGGCGCGCCACTTCGTCGCAGGTGGCGCGGGCGTTGGCCAGGCCGGTTTCGCCGGTGGCGGCGTTGGCGTTGCCGGTGTTGACCACCAGTGCGCGGATCGGCTTGCCGCCATCGGCGACCGCAGCGAGGTTGGCCTTGCTGACCTGGACCGGCGCGGCGCAGAAGCGGTTCTTGGTGAAGACGCCGGCGACGGTCGCTCCCTCGGCGAGTTTCATCACCAGCAGGTCCTTGCGGTTCGGCTTCTTGATGCCGGCTTCGGCGAAGCCGATCTCGATGCCGTTGACGGGTTTCAGTTCGGCGGCGACGGGCAGGGGGGAATTGACGGCCATGGCGTTCTCAAAAGGGAAAGATTGTCGAATCCGGTATTGTACCGCCAGCGGGCGATGAAGAGAGCCGGGGTGGGTCTCGAGTCAGTCTCGGCGTGAATCTGCATCCGGCGGATGACTTTCCTGGTTCATAATAATCAGAAACATGAGAACATTTCTCGGCATCGTGAAACCACTCGCCTTTCCCATCCTCGCCCTTGCACTGGCCTTGCTGCCCGTATTCCTCCCCAAGCTGGCGCATGCCGCCACCGCCGGCAACGACGACTTCGTGCAGGCGCGCCCGCTCGACGGCAGTTGCGCCCTGCCCGGCTATCCGCCCGACGCGGCCGCCGCGGGCCGCACGCTGCGGCTGCGCCTCGATTTCACGGTCGGCGCCGACGGCCGCGTGAAGCGGGCGGCGATCGGCCAGCCGAGCGGCATGCCCGCCTACGACCGCGCGGCGCTCGATGCGCTCGAGCGCTGCCTCCACGTGCCGGCGCAACTGGACGGCCGGCCGGTCGAGGTTTCGATGTCGCGCGAGATCGTGCATGCACCCCGCGTTCATACTCCACACCCATCCAAGGCCGCCGATGACCGATAACCAACGCGATGTCCTGAACGCCTGCTTTTCGCTGGCGATCGTCCTGTTCGCCCTGTTCGTGGCACAGCGCTTCGTGCTGCCGCTGCTGTGGGCGGCGATCCTGTGCATCGCCACCTGGCCGCTGTACCGGCGCGCATTGGCCGCCACCGGCAACCGCGCGATCCTGGCCGCCGCCATCGTCACCTTGCTCGGGGCCGTGGTTTTCATCACGCCGCTGGCGCTGGGCGTGGTCCAGGCCGCGCACCAGGCGCCGGCGCTGGCCCAGTTCATCGCCTCGGCCAACACCGACGGCCTGGCCCCGCCCGCCTGGCTGCAGCGCATCCCGCTGGCCGGCGCCGAGATCCACAACTGGTGGCTGGCCACCATCGGCCAGCCGCACGGCCTGGCGCACCTGCTGCAGGGCAGCTCGCTGGGCCACATGCAGACCGCCAGCGAAGTGCTCAAGCGGGTCGGCAGCAACGTCATGCACCGCCTGGTGGACGTGGTGTTCGCCTTTTTGTGCCTGTTCTTCTTCTACAAGGACGGCGCCGCGCTGCAGCGCCAGCTGGACGCCATCGGCGCTCACCTGATCGGCCCCCAGCGCTGGACCCTGTATGCGCTCAAGGTGCCGGTGGCGGTGCGCGCCACCGTCAACGGCCTGGTGCTGGTCGGCCTGGCCGAGGGCGTCCTGCTCGGCATCGGCTACCAGGTCGCCGGCGTGCCCTCGGCGATGCTGTGGGCGGCCGCCACAGGCGTGCTGGCGATCATCCCGTTCGGCGCCCCGCTCGCCTTCGGCGCCGTGGCCGCGCTGCTGCTGGCCCAGGGCGCGACCGTCGCCGCGGCGGCGATCGCGGTATGGGGCGCCATCGTGCTGTTCGTGGCCGACCACTTCGTGCGGCCGACCATGATCGGCAACGCCACCCAGCTGCCCTTCCTGGCGGTACTGCTGGGTATCCTGGGTGGCGTGGAGACGCTGGGCCTGATCGGCCTGTTCGTCGGGCCGGTGGTGATGACGCTGTTCGTCACGCTGTGGCACGAAGAAAAGCGCTTCCGCGGGACGCTGAACGCCGATAAGGCTTGACCCTCACGTGGCGTGAGGCCGGAGACTGGCGCCACGCTGAAGAAAGGAGCCGCTCATGTCGATGATGCTGAAAGTAGGGGAACTTGCCGTTTGCGCCGGAATGACGGTGCGCACGCTGCACCATTACGACAGCATCGGCCTGCTCCGTCCTTCGGCGCGTTCCGATGCCGGCTACCGGCTCTATGCCCGCGACGACGTGGCGCGCCTGCACAACATCCAGGCCCTGCGCGCGTTCGGGATGAGCCTGTCCGACATCGGCCTTTATCTGGACAGCCCGGCCGGCAGTCCCTTGGCCGTGGTCGATCGCCAGTTGCAGGCGCTCGACCGCCAGATCCTGGAAGCGGCACGCATGCGCGAGCAGTTGCAGCGCCTGCGCGCCGAACTGGCGGATGGCGGCCAACCGGACCTGCCCACCTGGCTGAGCACATTGCAGGAGATGAGCGTGTACGAAAAATACTTTACGAAGGACGAACTGGAAAAGCTGCCCCTCTACCACGACGACGCCGTGAAAGCGCAGTGGCAGGCAATGGTAGAGGAAGCCTCGGCCCTGATGCGCACGCAGGCGCCGGATTCCGATGCGGCGCGGGCCTTCGCCGAGCGCTGGGTGAGCGCCTTCGAGCGCGACGTCGGCGGCAACCGCGCCTTTGCCGCCCGCATCAACGCCATGACGCTGCGCGAGCCGGAGGCGATGCGCGAGCAGTTCGGCATGTTGCCCGAACTGATGGGCTACGTGATGGCAGCCATCGGCGAGCTGAAATACACGGTCTACGCCAGGTACCTGGCGCCGGACGTGATCGCACGCATGCGCGTCCATTACGCGACGCGCGGGCACGAGTGGACCGGCCTGGTGGAACAGGTGCGCGCCGCCATGCAGGCCGACCCGAACGCCGGCGGCACCCGCGCCCGCGAACTGGCGCGCCAGTGGCTGGCGCTGTTCCATGACCTGGTGGGGACCGATCCGGCGGCGGTCGAGGGCTTCCGGCGCGCCGGCGCGAACGAGCCGTTGCTGAGGATGGGCAGCGGGATCGGCGACGCGATGCTGGAGTGGCTGCGCCAGGCGATGCCGAAGCAATAAAAACGTCGTTCCCGCGGAGGCGGGGACGACGTGTTGGCGCTTTTCGCTGGTAAGCCGGCTTACGCCAGCTTGCCGTGGCACGCCTTGAACTTCTTGCCGCTGCCGCACGGGCAAGGGTCGTTGCGGCCGACCTTCATGCCCATGTAGGTGGTGGCCGGGTCGTCCGACATCGCGGTGGTGTCCGCGGTGGCGGCGACCGGCGCCAGCAGCTCTTCCGGCGCGGCCGACGGGTTGAAGTCGGCGTGCTGGTAGTTGACGTTCTCCAGCTGCGCGGCGGCGGCGTGCATCGCGGCTTCGGCCGCTTCCACTTCCTCGCGGCTCTGGATGCGCACGGTCATGACGGTGCGGATCACTTCGTTCTTGATCGCGTCCAGCATGGTCGAGAACAGTTCGAAGGCTTCGCGCTTGTACTCCTGCTTCGGGTTCTTCTGGGCGTAACCGCGCAGGTGGATGCCCTGGCGCAGGTGGTCCAGTGCCGCCAGGTGCTCGCGCCACTGGGTGTCGATGTTCTGCAGCATGACGTTGCGCTCGAAGCCGCCGAAGGCTTCCTTGCCGACGATGCCGACCTTGGCGTTGTACGACTCGTCGGCGGCGGCCAGCACGCGCTCCAGGATGTCGTCGTCGTTCAGGCTCGAATCGTCTTCCAGCATCCGGGCCAGCGGCACCTCCAGCGCCCATTCGGTCGCCAGCACGTTCTGCAGCGCCGGGATGTCCCACTGCTCTTCCACCGATTCGGGCGGCACGTGGGCGCGCACCACGTCGGTGAACACACCGGTGCGCAGCGAGGCGATCAGTTCCGAGATGTCGGCCGCTTCCAGCAGTTCGTTACGCTGGGTGTAGATCACCTTGCGCTGGTCGTTGGCGACGTCGTCGTACTCGAGCAGCTGCTTGCGGATGTCGAA
>Ga0265798_10000095_pt1 | contig 171004 bp, 168 predicted proteins | sample P3T30metagenome_FD_192430 | JGI IMG/M metagenome (GOLD analysis project Ga0265798, IMG submission 192430) | Plant litter microbial communities from East Loma Ridge, Irvine, California - P3 T30 | ecosystem: Environmental > Terrestrial > Plant litter > Unclassified | place: USA: California... | reverse complement strand
CAGGTATTCACCTGGGGCGACTTTGTACTGCTTGCCACCGGTAACAATTACTGCGTACATGGTATTTCTCCGAAAATCCTGCTCACCCAGCTCTTTATAAGAAGAGTATCGGCTGGCATGGCTGCATAGGGCTGGAACGGCCCGTTTGCAATTGCGTAAGGCAGGTGCTGCCCAGGAAAGTTAGGGTGCGCGATTGTACGCAAGCCGACGATGCCTTGCAAGTGGCTGCTCGTCATACCTTGACACGCTCTACCCCGCGACCTAGCATGCGGCGCAACCTATCCGGAGCACGTGTCGCTGATGCAACCCCAAGCCTTCTACCGCACGGTGGCGGACGACTTTAGTGCCGTTGACCTTATCATCAAAAAGCAGCTGACGTCGCGTGTACCGTTGGTTTCGAAAATCGGCGATTACATCACCTCTGCCGGCGGCAAACGTCTGCGCCCGCTGCTGGTGTTGCTGTGCGGCAAGGCGCTTGGCCGTGAAGGGGAAGACCTGCGCCTGCTGGCGGCCACGATCGAGTTCCTGCACACCGCCACCCTGCTGCATGACGACGTCGTCGACATGTCCGGCATGCGGCGTGGACGTTCGACTGCCAATGCCCTCTGGGGTAACGCACCAAGCGTGCTGGTCGGTGACTTCCTTTATTCGCGCTCGTTCGAAATGATGGTTGAGCTGGGCTCGATGCCGGTGATGAAGATCCTGGCCAAGGCGACCCGCGTCATCGCTGAAGGTGAAGTGCTGCAGCTTTCCAAGATCCGCGACGCCAGCACCACCGAAGAAACCTACATGGAAGTGATTCGCGGCAAGACAGCCATGCTGTTCGAAGCCTCGACTCACAGTGCCGCAGCCCTGTGTGAAGCCTCAGAAGAACAGAGCGAAGCACTGCGCACCTTTGGTGACCACCTGGGCGTCGCCTTCCAACTGGTGGATGACCTGCTGGACTATCGTGGCGATGCAGAAACCTTGGGCAAGAACGTCGGCGATGACCTCGCCGAAGGCAAGCCTACGCTGCCGCTGATCTACACCATGCGCGAAGGCAGCCCTGAACAGGCCGCGCTTGTGCGTCAAGCTATTCAGAAAGGCGGCCTGGAAGATCTGGAAAGCATTCGTACTGCCGTAGAAGACGCTGGAGCCCTTGAGTACACTGCTCAATTGGCACGCGATTATGTGGCACGTGCCATTGCCTGTCTGGACGCTTTGCCGCCAAGCGAATACCGCGACGCACTGGTTGAACTGAGCGAGTTTGCGGTAGCCCGCACGCACTGATCGATTGAACGCCGCGAAAAAGCCCGTCCCTGCGACGGGCTTTTTGCTTCCTGCGTATTGATTGATCAACGACCACAACCCAGACCCTATCAACTGACACAGATCAACCACTCGGCGCAAAATGAGAATTAGTCTCAATAGAGCCTTGCTATTATCTCAATAAGAATTATTCTCATCAAACCGATACAGGAGATGGAACATGACTTATTTGATCGATGCATGGCTGGATCGCCCGCACCCCTACCTCAGAATTCTTCATCGGGAAACGGGAGAAGTCTGTGCGGTATTGGAGGAAGAGGCACTCGAAGAATTGCGGGACCAGGGCGATCTTGATGTACACAGCCTGAGTTCCAGCGAGCCGGTGGTCCTCAAGGAGCTGGTGCGCAATCTGTTTCTGTTCTGCTATGCGCGGGCGTTGCGCCCGATGGGCGAGTTGCACTGAGCATGAAGCATCAGCACAACTCCACTGCTGAACGAGTCAGCGCGACTCGTTCGGCAATCATGCGAACCGACTGAACCGTTTACAGAACGGCCAGCAGTTCCACGTCGAATACCAGCACGCTGTGCGGTGCGATGCTGCCGACGCCCTGAGCGCCGTAAGCCAGCTCGCTAGGTACGTACAGACGCCATTTGCTGCCGGTGTTCATCAGCTGCAGCGCCTCGGTCCAACCAGCAATCACGCCGCTTACCGGGAATTCTGCAGGCTCGCCACGATCATACGAGCTGTCGAAGACAGTGCCGTCGATCAGCGTGCCGTGGTAGTGAGTGCGCACCTGATCTTCACGGGTTGGCTTGGCGCCATCGCCAGCAGTCAGGACTTCAAACTGCAGACCAGAGGCAAGCGTGGTAACGCCTTCGCGCTTGGCGTTTTCAGCCAGATAAGCCACGCCAGCACCAGCCGCTTGCTCAGCCTTGGCGGCTGCTTCGGCCTGCATGATTTCGCGGATGACTTTGAAACTGGCGGACATTTCTTCCTGACCCACACGGCTTGGCTGACCGGCGAATGCATCGCGCAGGCCTGCCAGAATTGCGTCCAGGTTTACGCCCGGCGGCGGGTTGTCACGCAACTGGTCGCCCAACTGGCGGCCAATGCCGTAGCTGACGCGGGTTTCGTCGGTGGACAGATTGACTTCGGACATGACACTGCTCCGCAGAGGGACGCGCAGTCAGCAACAGCAGAAAGCCTTGACGGCAATAGCGATGCGATCTGTAGCGCCCCGAACCAAAAGGGCGAGCAGCCTAGCACAATTGGCAGTCTCGCCCTACCGCAGCAACGCGCAGGACCTTGCGTCAGGACCAGGAAGAGTGAAACGAAATCGGTATGCGCATTTCGGACTTGTCGTTGACTGGCATCCCGCACAGCTCGTCATGCACGACGCAATGCACCAGATAGAACGGGACAACCGGCACATTTTTCAGCAGGTCGCGCGCATGCTCTACCGAACGAAGGTGCAGCGTCTTGCCGGCTGAATCCTTGAGCATGGCGGAGCTGCCGTTCATACGCACGTCCAGCAGATAGATACCGCCCTCGATGGAGATCAGATTCAGCTCATCAACCCGCCCAGCCTGAGCGTGGTCGGTAAATTCCTGATAATTCATGATCAAACCCTCAAGCCGCATCTGAAAACATTGGAACAGACGTTTTACAGCACACCGAAACAACACGCCAGACGACAGGCCAGAAACAAAACCACCCGCCCATCACTCGGTGTCGAGCTGAGGGCGGGCGGTCATGGAGCCCGAAATCGTTGAGTACTCAGTGCTTGGTCAGCTTGTCCAGATACCCCATCGCGAATGCGGAGATCACGAAGGTCATGTGGATGATCACGTACCACATCAGGTATTCGGTCTTGATGTTGGTGGCATCCATGAATACCCGCAGCAGGTGGATAGAGGAAATCGCCACAATGGACGCCGCCACTTTCATCTTCAGTGACGAGGAGTCCATGGTGCCCAGCCAGTTGAGCTTCTCTTTGCTTTCATCAATATCCAGCTGGGACACGAAGTTCTCGTAACCGGAAATCATGACCATCACCAACAGCCCGCCCACCAGAGCCATGTCGATCAACGACAGCAGCACCAGAATCAGATCCGCTTCAGCCAGGGAGAAGATATTGGGGATGACGTGAAAGATTTCCTGAAAGAACTTCAGACACAGCGCCAACAGGCCAAGGGACAGGCCGAAATAGATCGGCGCCAGCAGCCAGCGCGATGCATACATGGCATTTTCAAAGAAACGTTCCATTGGTACTCGCAAGTGTTTTGAAAAGACGCGCGAGTATATCAGCGGGAGTGGGCCGCTCTAGTCATGTGACAAAATAACGCACATAGAGCAACCCAACCTCAATGACTGTCGGTTTGCAGCACATCAGAACGGAGAGGAACGCTGAAAACTTGAGATGTCACTGTTGATACGCCGCAGCTCGGCCTGCATGTGCAGCCCCCAGATCGACAGATCCTCAGCGGCCTGGTAACCGTGCAGTGCCAGATTGTCAGCGATGGCAGTCAACACAGACTGCGCAGCGATTACGCCGTGGAAAGGTCCCTGGGACCTGATTGCAGAGGGTTGTTCCCCGGACATTCCTGCGGCGAACAACAACATCCATAGACCACCCTCTCCGGAGAGAGGACGAATGACGCATTCAATGCGGGTCGTCATCCCCAGGCATTGACGGGTAAGGCAGAGTCCGTGCGGCATGGAAAGCTCCTGATCAGCACCTGTATTCACCCCTCTCATCAAGCAGGATGGCGCCAATCCATTTGGCCACTGCAGTCACCAAGACAGAATAGAAGAAAAGCCGCAGAAGAAAAGTCTGCCTAGATAAACGGCCGCTGGATAACCCGCAAACATCCAGCAGCCGTTCACGCGCGATCAGACCTTGAGTTCAGGTTGCAGCTGGGCAGGCTCCTTCTCCAGCTCTTCCTTCAGGTCTTCATCGCTGAGCATTTCGGCAATGTCGCGCAGACGTTCTACAACGCGGGCGTTGACACTGCCTTCCGGGAACTCGCCGTTCTCGTCCGGCTCACCGGCAGGCTCGCCCACCAACAGGCTCAACGCCTCGTCCGCCTGACGCACCGCATAGATGTGGAACTGCCCGTCACGCACAGCCTGCACCACGCGCTCATCCAGCATCAGGGTGGTGACATTGGCGTGCGGAATGATCGCGCCCTGCTCCCCCGTCAGACCACGGGCCTCGCAAAGACGGAAGAAGCCTTCGATTTTCTCGTTGACGCCGCCCACGGCCTGCACTTCACCGAACTGGTTGATGGAACCCGTTATCGCAAAACACTGCTTGAGCGGTGTGCGCGACAGCGCTGAAATCAATGTGCAGGCCTCGCCCAGCGACGCACTGTCACCGTCGACGTAACCATAGGACTGCTCAAGCGCGATGCTGGCGGAAATCGCCAGCGGGAATTCCTGCGCATAGCGGCTGCCCAGATAACCGGTAAGAATCATCACGCCTTTGGAGTGAATCGGCTGCCCGAGATTGACCTCACGCTCGATGTCGACGATTCCGCTGCCGCCCGGATAAACAGTGGCGGAAATACGTGCAGGTACACCGAATGCCGAATCGCCCACTTCCAGAACGGTCAAGCCGTTGCATTTGCCGACTGCCGCGCCGTCGGTGTCAATCAGTATCACGCCCGCCATCATGTCGTCGAGAATCCGCGCCGAGACGCGACCGGTGCGCGTGGCCTTGGCCTTGAGCGCACGCTCGATATGACCGGCGTCGGTCTTGTCATCGCTGGCCAACTGACGAATGAAGTCGGCTTCGCTGACCAACTGGAACAGGTCGCCGATACGGGCCGACAAACGCCCCTGATGTTCTGCCAGCCGAGCGCTGTAAGTGGCCAGACGGGCAACCGCATCGGCGGTCAGAGGCGCCATGCCTTCTTCCGAGGTACGGGTTTTAAGCAACTGGGCGAACTGCTCCAGTGTTTCGTCGACCATCGGGATTTCTTCATCGAAATCAACCAGCACCCGGAACATCTCCTGAAAGTCCGGATCCAGGTCCTGCAGGGTGTAATAGAGCGAACGCGAGCCAATGATGATGATTTTGACGCTCCACGGAATAACCTGTGGCGTCAGGGTAACGGTCGCCAGACGGCCCATTTCACCCAATGGCGATTCCATTTTCAGCTTGCGCGATTGCAGGGTGCGTTTGAGCGCATCCCACACGAACGGCTCGCTGAGCATTTTTTCGGCTTCAAGAATCAGGAAGCCGCCATTGGCGCGGTGCAACGCACCTGGGCGCAGCTGGCGGTAGGTGGTGTACAGAGCGCCCTGATCGGTGCTGTATTCGATGCGGCCAAACAGGTTGTCGTAGGTCGGGTGCGGCTCGAACACCACCGGTGCGCCGCCGTCACGAGTGTGACCGACCACCAGGCTCGGGGCGTATTGCTCTTCCAGCAGCTTGCGCGCCTGCGCATCGGTCTTGCTGTCATCCACCAACTGCTCGACCAGCGTTTTGAGCAGATACACCTGCATCGCTTGCAGGTAAGCGCATACGGCTGCGTTCTCGGCGTACTTTTCCGAAAGCGGCGCCAGCAGTGGCTGCAATGTCAGGGTGATGGTTTCTTCATTGAGCTGGCGCAGCTGATTATTGGACTCGCGCTTCCATTGCGGCAGGCTGGCCAGCTCTTCGTTGAGGCGTTCTTCCAGCGCGGAGATGTCTTCGTGAAAACGCTCGCGGTCCGCTTCCGGCAGCTGCGAAAATTCGGCCTCGTCCAGCGCCTTGCCGTCTGCCATCGGCGTGAATGCAATGTTGGAGCTGTCGCGATACAGCGCGATGTCTTTCTCCAGCGACAGACGCTCGATCACGTCCAGGGCACGGTCATAGCGCTGGTTGAACGCCCGGTCGATCGAACTCTTCTTTTGCTGATATGACGGATGCTCAAACACTGCCGGAAAAGTCACCAGCAGGTTGTCGATCAGCCCGCCGATATCGCTCATGAACTCCTGGGCACTGCCCGGCGGCAGTTCGAGTGCCTTTGGCTCGCGCGGCTCATCGAAATTGTTCACGTAGACCCAGTCGGACGGCGTCTGCATCCGCTTGCCTTCGGCCTTGAGGTAGCGCTTCACAAACGAGAATCGACCGGTTCCAGGCTCACCCATGACAAACACGTTGTAACCGGGACGCGGCATGGCAACGCCAAACTGCAAGGCTTCTACGGCGCGTTCCTGGCCGAGCACACCGCGAAAGGGTTCCAGCTCGTTAGTGGTTGAAAAGCTGAATTGTTCTGCAGAAAAAGGGCGGGTCAGCGCGTGTGGCGCAAGGCGTAGATTGGCTGCGACAGAATCGGGCATCAGTGTTCCTTACATCAGGCGGGGCAGATGTCGGCATTCTGGCGCTCGCCGCACAATACTTGCAAGGCAGGAACGACCGGAATGGCGTTCGCTCGCGCAAACAGCCCGGCGAAGGCACGAAAAAAAGCGCGCCTGAACAATAATCTGCAATCGGTCACGGAACCCTTGGAACCGACCTAAACTCCAAACTGCGCAGGAGGTGTTAAAACGCCGGTCTGCCTTGATGTGAATACTCAAGAAACTCGACCCTTGGCTGAACATAATAGAGAAAAAAGCTATGAAACGGATTCTTCTGGGAACGCTCTTCGCCGCTGTATCCATCAACGCTATGGCTCAAGCTCCAGGCGGCCCTGACTGCGGTTGGGGCAACATGTTGTTCGAAGGCCAGCGCGGTACTCCCGCTCACTTCCTGGCTTCCACCACCAACGGCACGTCGGGTAACGCCACCTTCGGCATGACTTCCGGCACCAACGGTTGCTCTACCAACAGCGCACTGACCTACGGTGGCAAATCCTGGCTTGCCATGAACGGCATGATGGATGAGCTCTCCAAAGACATGGCCATGGGTCAGGGTGAAGCACTGACTACCTATGCAGTCGTGCTGGGTGTTGCACCGGAAGACCGTGCGCACTTCGCTGACGTCACTCACGAAAACTTCTCGAAAATCTTCAGCAAGGCCGACGCCACCGCCGAAGACGTTCAGGCCAACACCGTCAACGTCATGAAAAACGATCCGACTCTGGCCAAGTACGCTACCCAGGCTTAAAGTCGTTCGCCCGCCCTTCTGTTCTGAAGGGCGGGTCTCTCTTCCCTGACTAGTTGCCCTCTATGCTCAAACGTCTTGTATCGCTGGCGCTGTTTGTCTGTGCCCCCTTGTCTGCTGCTCCTCATGTGACTGCAGACCGTTTGCAGCAATTGGCCAACGAGCCGTTCTGGATTTCGCTGGGCCATTATGAAGCCGGCAAGCTTGGCGGCTGGCGCAGCTATGTCGACGACCCTAAATTCTTTCTCGCTGCCGACGGTGCACATGACCCCAAGGCCGAGCTGAGCGCGACACTCAAGGCTATCTATGCTCCTGTGACCAACGAGCAGACCCACGCTCAATGTGTATACCCGGCACGTACGCGCTGGTTGCGCGACCAGTTGAAGCTCACCGACTTGCCGACGCTGGACTGCACTGAATTCAAGGCCTGGTTCAAGGACGTGGCGCCTGACAGCACCGTGCTGATATTCCCGGCCGCCTACCTCAACAGCCCTTCATCGATGTTTGGCCACACGCTGCTGCGCATCGACCCGGCAAGCGCCAGGACCAACAACACCACGCTGCTGAGCTACGCCATCAACTTCGGTGCCTATATCGAGGGCATGGACAACAGCATTCTGTATGCCTGGAAGGGCCTGATGGGCGGCTATCCCGGGCTGTTTGCGCTGGTGCCCTATCAGGAGAAGCTGTCGGAATACCGCAGCCTCGAAAACCGCGACCTGTGGGAATACCGATTGAACCTGACGCCTGAAGAAACCAGGCGCATGGTTGAGCATGTCTGGGAGTTGAAACAGATCCGCTTCAGTTACTTCTTCTTCGACGAAAACTGCTCGTACCGTCTGCTGGAGCTGTTACAGGTTGCGCGTCCGGGCCTGCACCTGACCGAGCAGTTCGGTCTGACCGCAATCCCGACCGACACCGTAAAAGCCATCAAGGCGGCGGGCCTGGTCGAGAGCATCGACTACCGACCTTCCCGTGAGCGCGAACTGCTGAGCCGCGCTGAACCACTGGACGCCGACGAGCAACAGTGGGTTCTGAAAGTCAGCGCTGACCAGAAACAACTGCAGGACAGCCAGTACCTGGCCCAACCCAAGGAACGCCGCGCACTGATCCAGGACGCTGCGTATCGCCTGGAGCGCTACCGCGCGAACGGCCTTGAACGCGATACTCAGCGCTCGCAACGCAGCTTCGAGCTGCTGCAGGCCATCAACCAGAACCCGCCGCCGCAGCTGGACATTCAGCGACCGGGGCTGCCGGAGGACGGGCACGAATCCCGGACCTGGCAACTGGGCGCGGGTACACGGGGCGACAAGGCTTTCGCGGAATATGGCCTGCGTATGGCGTATCACGATCTGAACGACAACGCTTATGGCTTCCCGCTTGGCGCGCAGATCGAGATTCTGCAGCTCAAGGTGCGTCAATACGAGGGCAACGAGTGGCAGGTGCAGCAACTGGACCTGGCAACGATCCGCTCGCTGACACCGCGTACCGAACTCCTCAAGCCGTGGTCATGGCAGGTCACCGGTGGCCTTGAACGGGTGCTGGGCAAGCATGGCGATGAGAATCTGGTCAGCCATGTCAACGGTGGCGCGGGCGGCACCTGGCAACTGGGTGACGGCGTACTGGGTTTCGCCTTGGGCACCGTGCGGATCGAGCACAACAACGACTTCTCGGAATTCGTTTCCCCGGCTGCCGGCTTCAACACCGGCGTGCTGTGGCGCAACCCGCTGGGCAACCTCAGCCTGGAAGCCAAGGGTGACTACTTCATCAACGGCGAAGTACGCCGCAGCGTCAGCCTCAATCAGCAATGGGAGCTTTCCCGCAACCTCGGCCTGCGCCTGAGCGCCCAACGTGAATTCAGCCAACTGAGTTCACCGCAGAATGAGGTGATGCTCGAGGTGAAGTGGTATCACTACTGACATCAGAACGGCGCTCCTCGAAGCTGATCGGTAAACGATCAGGCGCTACTTGAGGACCGCCGCCCTCTTAAGACGCATGCGACACATTCCCTACGTCGTTTTTACACATAACTCACATATTCGCTTCTAGACTCTCCTCATACGTCGAGGAAATCACCATGAAGCTGCATTGGGTGTTGTTGTCGCTGGCCATCGTGCTGGCGGGTTGTCAGTCCACCCGCGATCAAATGCTGGCAGAAGGATATCCACCGGGGTTTGCCGATGGGTTTCAGGACGGATGTGGCAGCGGCAGGCAGGCAGCCGGAGCCATCACAGGGCAGTTCAGGAAGAACGTACCGCGCTACTTGAAGGACCGGCTCTATGCCGAGGGCTGGACCGATGGTTTTCGCCAGTGCCAGGCCTCGGAAGACAATCGTGACCGGCTCGACCCTGGCCAGGTATGGAACGACCGGGACCGCGCCTGGGAGCAGGAGAAAACCCGTAGCGCAGCCAAAGCCTATCGTCCGCGCTGATTCACAGCCTGCTCAAACATCCGACGAAACCAATCGCTTGCTCAAGTGGCCCAAACCCAATTAGGGAGGACATTTCATGAGTCGCGCATTCGTAAATGAAGACAACGCAGCGTCAGACGCCAACCAGCCTGTAGAAAGGTTCATCAGTGCGCAAACCAATTACGTCACGGCCCACGGCCTGGTCCTGCTGCAAGAACACGTGAGTGAATTGCAGGCGCAGCACAGCGCGCAAAGTGCACTGGGCGAAAACGCTGACAAACAGCGACTGGCAGATCTGGAACGCGACCTGCGCTATTTCAATCAGCGCGTACAAAGTGCACAGGTGGTTACTCCGGCAATCTCCACTGAAAAGGTGCAGATTGGCAGCTGGGTGACATTCGCTGACGAGAACGACAAGCGGCAAAAAGTACAGTTGGTCGGGGAGGACCAGGCTGATGCAGCCAACGGCCTTATCAATTGGGCATCGCCATTGGGCAGTGCGCTGTTGAAAAAGGAAGTGGGAGACGAGGTGGTCTGGAAGCGCCCGGCAGGGGACCAGACAATTGAGGTGATATTGATTGAATCAGATGCTGGCTGACCAGGCGCCACCAGCAAAGCCATGAACGGCGCCGCTCCCGATCAGGAGCGGCACCTGTCAATGAGCCTTATCAGGCCAGCTTTTTGTGACGAACGCGGTGCGGCTGCGCAGCAGCATCGCCCAGACGCTTCTTGCGATCTGCTTCGTATTCGGTGTAGTTGCCTTCGAAGAACACCGCTTGCGAATCGTCTTCGTACGCCAGGATGTGTGTGGCCACACGATCAAGGAACCACCGATCGTGAGAGATCACAATCGCGGCGCCCGGGAAGTCCAGCAGAGCTTCCTCCAGCGAACGCAGGGTTTCAACGTCAAGGTCGTTGGACGGTTCGTCGAGCAGCAGCACGTTGCCGCCCTCTTTCAAGGTCAACGCCAGGTGCAGACGACCGCGCTCACCACCAGACAGGTCCTTGACGAACTTCTGCTGGTCGCCGCCTTTGAAGTTGAAACGACCGACGTAGGTACGCGACGGGATTTCATAGTTGCCGATACGGATCACATCGGAGCCATCGGATACCGCCTGGAACACTGACTTGCTGCCGTCGAGGTCGTCACGGCTCTGGTCAACGCAGGCCAGTTGCACGGTTTCGCCGACTTCGATACTGCCGGAATCCGGTTGTTCCTTGCCCATCAGCATGCGGAACAGTGTCGATTTACCAGCACCGTTACCGCCGATAACACCGACGATAGCGCCCTTGGGCATGGAGAACGACAGGTTGTCGATCAACACGCGATCGCCATAGCCCTTGGAAACGTTCTTGAACTCGATAACCTTGTCGCCCAGACGCGGGCCAGCCGGGATGTAGATCTCGTTGGTCTCGCTGCGTTTCTGGAATTCCTGCGACTGCATTTCTTCAAAGCGTTGCAGACGAGCCTTGGACTTGGACTGACGCGCCTTGGCACCCTTGCGGACCCACTCCAACTCGTCTTTCATGGCTTTTTCATGGGCCGACTGCTGCTTGGATTCCTGGGCCAGACGATCGGACTTGGCCTCAAGCCAACCCGAATAGTTGCCTTCATAAGGAATGCCCGCACCGCGGTCGAGTTCCAGAATCCAGCCCGCTACGTTATCCAGGAAGTAACGGTCGTGCGTGATCGCAACCACAGTGCCCGGGAAATCGTGCAGGAAGTGCTCAAGCCAGGCCACCGAATCGGCATCCAGGTGGTTGGTTGGTTCGTCGAGCAGCAACATGTCTGGCGCAGACAGCAGCAGGCGGCACAATGCAACACGACGTTTTTCACCGCCGGACAGCACAGCCACTTTCGCGTCCCAGGCCGGCAGACGCAATGCGTCGGCAGCGACTTCGAGCTGGCGCTCCAGGTTGTGACCGTCACTGGCTTGCAGGATGGCTTCGAGCTTGGCCTGTTCGGCAGCCAGCTTATCGAAATCGGCATCAGGCTCAGCGTACTCGGCATAGACCTGATCCAGACGCGCCTGGGCGTCCTTGATCACGCTGACTGCTTCCTCGACCACTTCACGCACTGTCTTGTCGGGGTCAAGTTGTGGCTCTTGCGGCAGATAACCCACGTTCAATTCAGGCATCGGACGCGCTTCGCCGTCGAATTCGGTGTCGACACCGGCCATGATCTTCAACAGCGTGGACTTACCCGAGCCGTTGAGACCCAGAACGCCGATCTTGGCGCCGGGGAAGAACGAAAGAGAGATGTTCTTGAGAATTTCCCGCTTCGGCGGCACAACTTTGCTCAGCCGATGCATGGTAAAGACGTATTGAGCCATGGAATGAAAACCTAGCGTCTGTGATGAAGGCCAATTGAGAACACGAGCTTAAAGCTCCGGCCGGGAAAAAGCTTTTATTTGTCTGTGGGACTTGCCGCCTGACCGTTCCGTGCCTTGAATCAACACAGACAGAGAACGCAACGGGGCATCATGGCAAACATTAAAGCTGGATCAATGTTTGCATGCAGTGAAGTCGCTGAAGCGATGCGTCAATACAGTGTTCATCCTGTAACTGCGCGTTGCGCAAAGCTACCCGAATGCGGCCAGTAGGGCAAACGATCTGCCCCAACGGGACTGGCACTCTGCCACAAGTCAAGGCATGCTAGCCGCCCTTTGGGCGACCGGCCTATATTGCATAATGCATCGCTGCTTCAGCCCAGTAGTCAGGAACATCGATTTGCCCACTACACCGTCTTCTTCGCCATCAAGTATCGCCCAAGGCAGTACTGCAAGGCCTCTGCGTGGGTCATTGAAAGGGGCATTGGCCGTCCTGGTGTTGCTGATGCTTGCGCTTATGCTCTGGCAACTTTTCGAGCAGTTTCATCAGACTCAGGAGCGCCAACGCCAGCGCAGCCTCGACTACAGCTCTCAACTGGCCGACCGACTGAGCCTCAACATGGCGTTGAATGCCCAGATCGCCATGAACCTGCTGGATGAAACGCCTTCGCTCGGCAACCTGCTGAAACAACCCTCGGCACTGGCAGGCCTGCGCCAGGCACTCCCGGCATTTCGCAGCGTGGCTGTCATGAACGCAGCAGGCGACATCGCGGCGGACAGCGGGGATGTCACTGCGGACACCGCGTTCCTGAAAACCGCACTGAAACAAGTTGCGGGGCGTCCTTACTTCTACACCGCCAATGAAGACGGAACACTGATCTACCTGCTGATGCGCCAGACCGGCGGCATACCAGGCGATTATTGGGTCGTGCGACTTCAGCCCGACGCACTCAGGGATTTTATCCAGCAACCGGAACATGATTTTCAGCACCTGTGGCGTCTGGAAAAACGCGTCACGCAACGCGTGATCCTGCGCGCCGCATTGCCATCCGGCGAACCGGAGGCCAACCAGACCGACACGCTTCTGCTGCAACCGCTGAACAATAGCGATTGGCAACTGCGCGGTCTGTTCGATGCACGCAAGGCACGTCAGGACCTGCTGGCTCCACTGTTGGGAAAATGCCTGCTGGGCCTGCTGTTGTCGATACTGCCGCTGGTCGCCATCCTGAGCTTGCGTGGTCGTCAGCGTCAATTGCTGGAAAGCCGTCGACGTTATCGGGAAATTTTCGAAGGTGCAGGCGTAGCGATTTGCGTGATTGACATGTCCAGCCTGCCCGAGCGGCTGGAAACGCTTCAGATTCGTAGCCCTGAAGACCTGGACCTGCTGATCAAGGGCCAGCCGGGCAACCTCAAGATACTGCTGCAGCAGTTGCGCGTCACCGAGGTCAACCAGGTCGCCCTCAGCCTGCTGAATATCGAATGCGGCGAGCAGGTCTGGCAGAAGTTGATCGAAGGCGAATGGCGCACGCGTCCCGGCATCGGCGCAGATATCATTCGGGCCGTGCTGAACAAGCAACCGCAACTCGAGCTGGAGATCCGTCTGACTCAGGACGGCGGCCAGGACCAGCATCTATGGCTGGTGCTGCGGCTGCCCGAAAGCCGCAGCGACTTTGATGCCGTGATTCTCAGTATTGGCGACATCACCAGCCGCAAGCAGATCGAGCTGTCGCTGCAGGACCGGGAAAGCTTCTGGTCCGATGTGGTACGCACCGTGCCTGACCACCTGTATGTGCAGGACGTGCTGAGCCAGCGCATGATCTACAGCAACCATCATCTGGGTTACACGCTGGGCTACAGCAAATACGAGCTGCATGCGATGGGCGAGTTTTTCTGGGAAATCCTGCTGCACCCGGACGACGCCAAGAGCTATCAGGACATGCGCCTGCGTCAGCGTCATCACGGGCACAAAGAGTTGCTGCAGTGCGTCCTGCGCTTCCGTGACCGCGAGAACAACTGGCGCTGTTTCGACATTCGCGAGCAGGCGCTGGCCCGGGATCATCAGGATCTGGTCACACGCATTATTGGCGTCGCCAAGGACATCACCGAGCAGGTCGCCGCCAGTCAGTCACTGCGTGACAGCGAGCAACGCTATCGCATGCTTGCCGAAAGCATCAGTGACGTCATTTTCTCCACGGACAGCACGCTGAATTCCAACTATGTCAGCCCTTCGGTGCACAGCGTACTGGGCTACAGCGCTGACTGGATCCTCGCCAACGGCTGGGGATCGATCGTTGCCAACCCGCAGCAACTGACAGGCTTCGATGCGTTGATGGGCAGTATAAAAAAAGCCCTCGACAAGCCCGATGAGCTGGCCAGGTTGCGCAATGAAGCGACCACACGACTGTTCCTGTTCGATTGCCTGCGCGCCGACGGTCGCAAGATCCCGGTCGAGTTGCGGGTGGTACTGGTATGGGACGAACGTGGCAGTTTCGAAGGTGTGCTTGGCGTCGGCCGCGACATCAGCCAGCAGCGCCGTGCGGAAAAAGACCTGCGCATGGCTGCCACGGTTTTCGAACACTCCACCTCTGCCATCCTGATCACTGATCCTGCGGGCTACATCGTGCAGGCCAACGAGGCGTTCACGCGCGTCAGTGGCTACGAAGTGTCACAGGTGCTCGACCAGTTGCCGGGCATGCTCACGGTCGAAGCAGAGCAGGAATCGCACCTGCGTTACATCCTCAAGCAACTCAATCAGAGTGGTACATGGGAAGGCGAGATCCGGCTGAAGCGACGCAGTGGCGAGCATTACCCGGCATGGGTCGGTATTACGGCAGTGGTCGACGACGAAGGCGATCTGGCGAGCTATGTGTGCTTTTTCAGCGATATCAGCGAACGCAAAGCCAGCGAACAGCGCATTCACAGGTTGGCTTATTACGACGCCTTGACCCACCTGCCCAACCGCACCCTGTTTCAGGACCGCCTGCACTCGGCGTTGCAACAGGCCGAGCGCCAGCAAAGCTGGGTCGTACTGATGTTCCTCGACCTGGACCGTTTCAAGCCGATCAACGACTCGCTGGGCCATGCTGCTGGTGACCGGATGCTCAAGGAAATGGCGACTCGCCTGCTGGCATGCGTCACTGACGATGACACCGTGGCGCGAATGGGCGGCGATGAGTTCACGCTGCTGCTCCAGCCTCGCGCGACCCGTGAGCTGGCGTTGAACCGTGCGATTCATGTGGCGGAACAGATCCTGACCAGCCTGATCACCCCTTTCGTGCTCGAAGGCCGCGAATTTTTCGTGACCGCCAGTATCGGTATCGCCCTGAGTCCGCAGGACGGCAACGAGCTGAGTCAGTTGATGAAAAACGCCGACACCGCGATGTACCACGCCAAGGAGCGCGGCAAGAACAACTTCCAGTTCTATCAGGCCGACATGAACGCCAGCGCCCTGGAACGCCTGGAACTGGAGAGCGATTTGCGCCATGCACTGGAGCAAGAAGAATTCACGCTCTACTATCAGCCGCAGTTCAGTGGCGACGGCAAGCGTCTGACCGGTGCCGAAGCGCTCCTGCGCTGGCGCCATCCCCGTCGTGGCCTGGTACCGCCGAATGATTTCATTCCCGTGCTTGAAGAGCTGGGCCTGGTGGTTGAAGTGGGCGATTGGGTACTGGCCGAAGCCTGCCGTCAGCTCAAACACTGGCATCAGGCCAAAGTGCGCGTCCCCAAAGTGTCGGTCAACATCTCGGCACGGCAGTTTTCGGACGGGCAGCTTGGCAACCGAATCGCCCTGATCCTGCAACAGACCGGCCTGTCGCCTGCCTGCCTGGAGCTTGAGCTGACCGAGAGCATTCTGATGCGTGAGGTCAATGAAGCCATGCAGATCCTCGATAGCCTCAAAAATCTCGGCCTGAGCATCGCGGTGGATGACTTTGGTACGGGCTACTCGTCGTTGAATTACCTCAAGCAGTTCCCCATTGATGTCCTGAAGATCGACCGCACATTCGTCGACGGCCTGCCCTCGGGCGAACAGGATGCGCAGATTGCCCGGGCAATCATCGCCATGGCCCACAGCCTGAACCTGTCAGTGATCGCCGAAGGCGTAGAAACCCACGAGCAACTCGAGTTTCTGCGTGAACACGGCTGCGACGAAGTTCAGGGCTATCTGTTTGGCCGCCCGATGCCCGCAAGCCAATTCGAGGCGCAATTCAGCAACGACGCGCTGTTCATGCTCGACTGACAGCCTCAACCCGGCGCCGTTGGCATTCAAGGCGCCAAGCTGCAACCCATTCATCCGGCTCATGACTCCCTTTCATATGCCAGATAAAACCTGATGGGTTAGAATGCCCCCCTTTTCCGCCATGCCCCCTTGAGGACTGCCATGTTCAGCCGTGATTTGACTCTCGCGAAGTACGACGCCGATCTGTTTGCCGCCATGGAGCAAGAAGCTCTGCGTCAGGAAGAACACATCGAGCTGATCGCCTCGGAAAACTACACCAGTCCGGCCGTCATGGAAGCTCAGGGCTCGGTCCTGACCAACAAGTACGCCGAAGGCTACCCAGGCAAGCGCTACTACGGCGGCTGCGAATACGTAGACGTGGTCGAGCAACTGGCCATTGACCGCGCCAAGGAACTGTTCGGTGCCGATTACGCCAACGTACAACCGCACGCCGGTTCCCAGGCCAACTCGGCTGTTTACCTGGCTCTGCTGCAAGGCGGCGACACCATTCTGGGCATGAGCCTGGCTCACGGCGGTCACTTGACCCACGGCGCCAGCGTCAGCTCGTCCGGCAAGCTGTATAACGCTGTTCAGTACGGCATCGACGCCAACGGCATGATCGACTACGACGAAGTCGAGCGCCTGGCGGTCGAGCACAAGCCAAAAATGATCGTGGCTGGTTTCTCTGCCTACTCGCAGATTCTGGACTTCCCGCGTTTCCGCGAAATCGCTGACAAGGTGGGTGCCTACCTGTTCGTCGACATGGCTCACGTAGCCGGTCTGGTTGCTGCAGGCGTTTACCCTAACCCGGTCCCGTTCGCTGACGTCGTGACCACCACCACGCACAAGACCCTGCGCGGCCCACGTGGCGGCCTGATCCTGGCTCGCGCCAACGCCGAGATCGAGAAAAAGCTGAACTCCGCCGTCTTCCCGGGCGCCCAGGGCGGCCCGCTGGAACACGTCATCGCGGCCAAGGCCGTGTGCTTCAAGGAAGCACTGCAGCCTGAGTTCAAGACTTACCAGCAACAAGTGGTCAAGAACGCCAAGGCCATGGCTGGCGTGTTCATCGAGCGCGGCTTTGACGTAGTCTCCGGCGGTACTGAAAACCACCTGTTCCTGCTGTCGCTGATCAAGCAGGACATTTCCGGTAAAGACGCCGACGCCGCCCTGGGCCGCGCGTTCATCACCGTGAACAAAAACTCTGTACCCAATGACCCACGCTCCCCGTTCGTCACCTCCGGCCTGCGCTTCGGCACACCGGCAGTGACCACTCGCGGCTTCAAGGAAGCTGAGTGCAAGGAACTGGCTGGCTGGATCTGCGACATCCTGGCTGACCTGAACAACGAAGCGGTCATCGACGCCGTTCGCGAGAAGGTCAAGGCCATCTGCGCCAAGCTGCCGGTTTACGGCGCTTAAAAAGCTTCAGCTGTACTGCAAAAGCCCTGGTTCGCAAGAGCCGGGGCTTTTTGCATTTTGTGAGTTCGACGTTGAGCAGGTTCAGCGGTGCACACAGGTTCAGCACTTTCCCGCAAACTCTGTAGAGATAGCCTACATAAAGCCTTAGTCAGACGCGCAAGGATGCACGGCTCAAGTTGCCATGAGCCCGACCATGATCCCTGTCGCACGACTTACCGACCCACATGCCTGCCCGATACCGGGCCACGGCGTCACCCCCGTCTCGTCTGCCTCGCCGACCGTCATGGTCAACGGCCTGCCTGTGGCGCGTATTGGCGACATGGCAGCCTGCGGCGCAGTCATCGTTTCAGGCTTCCCGACCATACTGGTCAACGGCCGCCCCATGGCGCACCTCGGCAGCCTGACCTCGCACGGCGGCACGGTCGTGACCGGCAGTCAGGACTGTTTTGGCGGTGACGTCAGTTTTGCTACGTCGAGCCTGGTGGTCGATTTCAAAAAAATGGGCGCCTTGCGCGAAGACGGCGTAGTCGATGAAGGCGCCATGGAAGGTTTGCTGAGCAATCCGCAGCTGGAGCGCTTTGCTCAATCGGCTGGCGCACTCATGCAAACCAGCGAAGGCGTACCATTCTCCGCCCTGCCCCAGCACCCAGCCTTGCCTGATCACTGAAAAGCAGCCGGAACCCAAATGCCAAACGTCACATCGTGCTCGAAACCGGGGATGAGCTGGAAGGGTGCAAATCGTGGCAGGCACTACTGAATACGTGCGACGAACTACCCCGCGCTGCACCTGGAAGGTTCGATTTTGACTGCCGGCGCCTTGATGACGCCGCCAGCATCCCGCTCACCCCACCAGTGCAGCGAAGCCTGCACGGATTTTCTCTTCTGGCAGTTCGTCCGCGATGAACACGATCACGCTCTCGCGCTTTTCGCCTTCGGCCCATTCGGTGTCCCAGTCGAAGCCGTAGAGCTTGAGCACGCCCTGAAATACCAGCCGACGCGGCTCGCCTTCAATGTCGAGTACGCCTTTGTAGCGCAGCAATTGCTTGCCGTGATCTTCAAGAAGTTCGTTCATGAACGCGCTGAGCCTGTCGATGTTCAGCGGCGTGTCGCTGCGCAGGACCAGGCTGGTGATTCGGTCCCCGGAGTTACCCACCGGTGCCAGCGGCCGCAGGGTCATGCCGCCGCCCAGATCGGCGTTGAGGTTGAAGCCACGCACGTCGAGCAGTTCGGCCAGGTCGATATGGCCGTGGTCGACGATATGGATCGGCGCACGACGGTTGATGCGGGTCAGGCGCGCGCTCAGGGCGTCGAATGCTGCGTCATCGACCAGATCACGCTTGCTGACCAGCAGGCGGTCGGCAAAACCAATCTGTGCCTGAGCGATGGTCTGCGCCAGATGCGTATCGGCATGGGCCGCATCGACCAGGGTGATGATGCCGTCGAGGATGTAACGCTCACGCAGCTCTTCGTCGATGAAGAAGGTCTGGGCGACCGGTGCCGGGTCGGCAAGGCCGGTGCATTCGATCACCAGTCGGTCGAAAGCGATTTCGCCACTGTCCAGCCGTTCTAGCAACAGGTAAAGCGCTTTGGTCAGGTCGGTGTGAATGGTGCAGCACACGCAGCCGTTGGACAGGGTCATGATCTGCACAGGATCGGTGCCCAGCAACTGGCTGTCGATGCCGGCGTCGCTGAATTCGTTTTCAATCACGGCGATTTTCAGGCCGTGCTCGGCCTTGAGGAGATGGCGCAGCAGCGTGGTCTTGCCAGCGCCCAGAAAGCCGGTAAGGACGGTGACGGGGATAGGTTGCAACTCGGTCATAAGGCTCCAGACATGGTGCGTGCAGCTGAAATGAAAACGCGCCACAGGTGAAGGCCTGTGGCGCGTCGGATCAGACAATAACGCAGATCAGAGGATCAGCAGCACTTCGGCCCGCCCTTTCCGCCGTAACGCGCCTCCTGCCGCTCTCGAAAGAACTGCTCGTAGGTCATCATCGGCTTGTCCGGATGAGTCGTCTGCATGTGCTCGACGTATGTGTCGTAGTCAGGCATGCCCACCATCAGGCGCGCGGCCTGACCGAGGTATTTCCCGAGGCGACTCAGGTCATTGAACATGGGCAAATCCTCTGTGAGTGAACATCATCACACCTGCGACGCTGGCGGCATGGCCTGGAACGGAGCTTCCTTGTCGGTACGCTCCTTCTTGCCCCACGCCGCGATGCCTACTTTCAAGGCATAGAACAGGATGCTGAACACCACGAACAGGAACAGGATGGTCAGCCCAGCGTTGGTGTACGCGTTGAAGATTACATGCTGCATCTGGTCCATGGTCTTGGCCGGAGCCAGGATCTGACCCGCATCGGCAGCCGCGCTGTACTTCTTGGCCAGCGCCAGGAAGCCAACGGCCGGGTTGGAGTCAAACAGTTTGATCAGGCCAGCCGTCACGGTGCAGATCAGCAGCCAGGTCGCTGGCAGCATGGTTACCCACACATAGCGCTGACGCTTCATTTTGATCAGCACGACGCTTGCAAGCATCAAGGCGATACCGGCCAGCATCTGGTTGGAGATGCCGAACAGCGGCCACAAGGTGTTGATGCCGCCCAATGGATCGATCACGCCCTGGTACAGCAAGTAACCCCACAGCGCGACACAGCCACCGGTGCCGATTGCGTTGGCGGTCCAGGACTCGGTGCGTTTCAAGGCTGGAACGAAGCTGCCCAGCAAGTCCTGCAGCATGAAACGACCGGCACGTGTACCAGCATCAACCGCCGTCAGAATGAACAGCGCTTCAAACAGGATCGCGAAGTGGTACCAGAACGCCATGGTGTTTTCGCCCGGCAGAACCTGGTGCAGGATCTGGGCGATACCCACGGCCAGTGTCGGTGCACCACCTGCACGCGCCAGTACGGTGTTCTCGCCAATGTCCTTGGCCACAGCGGTCAATTGCTCCGGCGTGATGGCGAAGCCCCAACTGCTGACTGTCTGAGCAACCGTCACCACGTCGCTGCCGACCACGGCGGCCGGGCTGTTCATGGCGAAGTACACGCCCGGCTCGATCACCGAAGCAGCGACCATGGCCATGATGGCAACGAAGGATTCCATCAACATACCGCCGTAACCGATGTAACGAGCGTTTTTCTCGTTATCCAGCAGTTTTGGCGTGGTGCCCGAAGAGATCAGAGCGTGGAAGCCAGACACTGCGCCACAGGCAATGGTGATGAACAGGAACGGGAACAGTGCGCCTTTCCAGACCGGACCGGTGCCATTGGTGAACTGCGTCAGGGCCGGCATTTTCAGCTCAGGCGCCAGAATCAGGATGCCGATCGCCAGCGCGACGATCGTACCGATCTTGAGGAACGTGGACAGGTAGTCGCGGGGTGCAAGCAGCAGCCAGACCGGCAGCATCGCCGCCACGAAACCATAGCCGACCAGCATCCAGGTAATCTGCACACCGGTGAAGGTGAACATCGGCCCCCAGGTCGGATCGGCTGCCACAGCGCCGCCGATCCAGATCGAGGCCAACAACAGGATCACGCCAATGATGGAGATCTCACCGATGCGGCCCGGACGGATGTAGCGCATGTAGACGCCCATGAACATCGCAATCGGGATGGTCGCCATGACGGTGAACATGCCCCACGGGCTCTCGGCCAGCGCCTTGACCACGATCAAAGCCAGCACCGCAAGGATGATGATCATGATCAGGAAGCAGCCGAACAGCGCGATGGTGCCCGGGATGCGGCCCATTTCCTCGCGCACCATGTCGCCCAGCGAGCGACCGTTGCGGCGTGTGGACAGGAACAGAATCATGAAATCCTGCACCGCGCCCGCCAGTACCACACCGGCAATCAGCCACAACGTACCTGGCAGATAACCCATTTGCGCGGCCAGCACCGGCCCGACCAACGGGCCTGCGCCTGCGATAGCAGCAAAGTGGTGACCGAAAAGAATATGTTTGTTGGTCGGCACATAGTCCAGACCGTCGTTATTGACCACTGCCGGAGTTGCCCGCAGCGGATCGAGTTGCATGACGTGGTTTGCGATAAAAAGACTGTAGTAACGGTAAGCAACCAGATAAATGGCAACCGCAGCGACCACTATCCACAAGGCGTTGATCGCCTCACCGCGGCGCAAGGCCACGACCCCCAGGGCACATGCCCCTACAATTGCGACGATGAGCCAGGGAACATGGCGCATCAAGCTATTATTATTTTTCATTTTTTTATTCCAGCAGAGTTGACTAGAAGGCAAGCAATGCGAGTTTAGCGCTGTCGCACCGAAAGGCCACCCCCCACGATGGTCTAGACCGAAATTTGATCGATTAAGGCTGATACCCGGCATGAGACGGTGGCCAGAGCACTTGCTGCGCCCTGCGGCTGCAACAAAACTGCTGGCAGAACTGTTCGGTAACGCCTTTCAGGTCTATCGTGCAGGAATAACGGTATAAACCCGATAAAACCTGCCCCAGGCAATCGGGAAGCCGTCACGAGAGAGTTCATCTGATGACCGACTCACACGCAGACCGTCGTCGTTTCAAGCGTATTGCTTTCGACGCGAAGACCGACCTGAAACAAGGCGAGCACAGCTGGAAGGTCCAATTGATCGACCTGTCCCTTAAAGGCTTGTTGATCAAGCGGCCCGAGCCGTGGACCGGCGACCCTGCCGAGCACTTTTTGGTGAACATTCACCTCAGCCCTGACGCCTACGTGGAAATGGACGTCAGGCTGACCCACGATGACCAGCACCAACTGGGTTTTGTCTGCCTGCACATTGGCTTGCAGTCGATCAGCCATTTGAAGAGGCTGATCGAGCTGAACCTCGCCGATCAGGCGGAGCTGGATCGTGAGCTGGCCGCATTGATCGAGATCTGAACCGGTTTACTCGAACAACGCATCCAGCGCCTGTTCAAGACGTGATACCCCGATGATCTGCATACCGGCTGGCGCCTCCTTCGGCGCATTGCCTTTGGGCACGATCGCGCGCTTGAAACCGTGTTTGAACGCCTCCTTCAAACGCTCCTGTCCACTGGGCACAGGCCGGACTTCCCCGGACAAACCCACTTCGCCGAACACCAGCAAATCGTGAGGCAGCGGGCGATTGCGCAAGCTGGATATGACCGCCGCCATCAAGGCCAGGTCCGAAGCGGTTTCGAGCACCTTCACGCCACCCACTACGTTGAGGAAAACGTCCTGATCGTGGGTCGGAATCCCGCCATGCCGGTGCAGGACAGCCAGCAGCATGGCAAGACGATTCTGATCCAGCCCCAGTGTCACCCGACGTGGGTTGGACATGTGGCTGTCATCCACCAGCGCCTGGACTTCAACCAGCATCGGCCGGGTGCCTTCCCACGTGGCCATGACGACACTGCCCGGAACTTCTTCCTGCGCACGGGTCAGGAAAATTGCCGACGGATTGGAAACTTCTTTCAAGCCCTTGTCGGTCATGCCGAACACGCCCAGCTCGTTCACGGCACCGAAACGGTTCTTGACGGCGCGCAACAGCCGCAACCGGCCATCCGACTCGCCCTCGAAATACAGCACCGTATCCACCATGTGCTCCAGCACCCTGGGACCGGCAAGCGCGCCTTCTTTGGTCACGTGACCCACCAGGAAGATCGCCGTACCGCTCTGCTTGGCATAGCGCACCAGCAGCGCGGCACTTTCACGTACCTGCGAAACGCCGCCCGGAGCGGACTGCAGCTGCTCGGTAAAGATGGTCTGAATGGAGTCGATCACCATCACCTTGGGCTGCTCGACACGCGCCGTCGCGATAATGGTTTCGATGCAGGTCTCGGTCATGACACGCAACTTGTCCTGAGGCAGCCCAAGACGACGGGCACGCATGGCCACTTGTTGCTGGGACTCTTCCCCCGTTACATAGAGCGCAGGCATGCGTTGAGCAATGTTGCACAGCGTCTGCAGCAGAATGGTGGACTTGCCGATGCCAGGATCACCGCCGATCAGGACTACAGAGCCGTCCACCAGACCACCGCCCAATACGCGGTCGAGCTCGGCAGAGTTGGTGGAGAAGCGAGGGATTTCCTCGACGCTGACTTCGGCCAGGGTCTTGATCTGCGCCTGTGAGCCTGTCCAGCCGGCACGCCCGCTGGGCGGGGCGGCCGCGCCGCTTTCGATCATGGTTTCGACCAATGTGTTCCAGGCACCGCAATCGCTGCACTGGCCCGCCCATTTGGGAAAAGTCGCGCCGCACTCAGTGCAGCCGTACAAGCGTTTGGCCTTGGCCATGACAACCCCAGTCGTTAAAACGAACATGATAACGCAGGGATGCTGTGCCTGTTACCGGCTCGTCAGGCCATGGTTTTTAAACGTCTGATAAAACTTCCATGCTCAGCCCCGGTCGATTGAACGTGCAACAGGCGACACCCCTGTCCCTGGTTTACACTGCATTGACAACCTTTATCTGTAACAAGGAATGACTCATGAGCGTACTAAGCGAGTTCAAGGCCTTCGCGGTCAAAGGTAACGTGGTCGATATGGCCGTCGGTATCATCATTGGCGCGGCATTCGGCAAAATCGTTTCGTCGTTCGTAGGCGATGTGATCATGCCGCCACTCGGGCTGCTGATCGGCGGTGTCGACTTCAGTGACCTGGCTGTCACCCTCCGGCCCGCCGAAGGCGCAACACCTGCTGTACTGCTGGCCTATGGCAAGTTCATCCAGACAGTCATCGACTTCATCATCGTGGCGTTTGCCATCTTCATGGGCGTCAAAGCGATCAACCGTCTGAAGCGCGAAGAGGCCAAGGCCCCTACCCTCCCGCCTACTCCGTCCAAGGAAGAAGTGCTGCTGGGTGAAATTCGTGACCTGCTCAAGGAGCAGAACAAGCCCTCCACACCTGTCACCGTAGATCCAGCACGTCCGCTGCTCTGAGCCTGGCTCCCTTCGCGACCAGGCGGGCAATGCACCGCTGGTTCGCGAAAAAAGTCACCAATAGGTTTCGACAGCTATCTGCCCCGGCTTGCGTGACAAGCTCAGGCGCATGTCGCGCTGTTTGAGCACAGCACGGGTGTCATCGATCATTTGCGGGTTGCCGCACAGCATGACTCGGGAATGCTCGGGCGTCAGCGCAATGCCGGCGGCGCGCTCCAGCGAACCGTCTTCAATCAGTTGCGTGATACGGCCGTTCAATGCGCCAGGATGCTCCTCGCGCGTTACGGTGGGCAGAAACAGAAACTTGTCGGCGTACTCAGCAAGATACTCACGCTTCATAAGCTCGGCGATCAACGACTGATACGCAAGCTCTCTGGACTCGCGCACGCTGTAGACCAATATCACCCGTTCGAACTTTTCCCAGACTTCAAAGTCCTGAAGAATCGACAGGAAAGGCGCCACGCCCGTGCCTGTGGATAACAGCCACAAGTCGCGTCCATCGATGAATCTGTCCAGGGTCAGGTAACCGAACGCCTGCTTTTCGACCATCAGGCTGTCGCCCGCCTGCAGACGGCTCAGTTCACTGGTGAATTCGCCATCTGGCACCACGATGGAAAAAAATTCCAGAAACTCGTCATGCGGCGAAGACGCCATCGAATAAGCGCGCCACACCGTACTGCCGTCTGCCTTGGTAACGCCCAGTCGAGAGAACTGCCCTGCGCGAAATCGAAAACCGGGATCCCGGGTCGTGCGTAGCGTGAACAGGCTGGGTGTAAGGGGCGTAACGCACTGGAGCGTCTGCCGCGTGAACTTGTCTTCGTTGACGGTCATGGTGCGTCGAGGGCTCCCGAACGTTGAAAAGGGTCTGCAGTGTCCCGCAAAGCCAGCTTGAGAAACACCGGCTGTTTGTAATGACTTGTCCAGAAAGGATGCGTTCCCCTTAGAGCATTTGGTTCTGGCCGTCTTCCGCGCATGACAGAAGTGCGACTAGCGTAAATCAGGCCGAGCCCGCAGCCATGGGTGTTCCAGGCCTAACACCCTCTTTTGGAAATAAAAAAGCCATCACTCCATCCGTCTGGATGCTTTTTGACGACTGAAATGACTGATCGTTTCTTTCCTAGACTGGATAAACACACAGCGGAGTTTCGAGATCGAACACAGGGAGGCGGTCATGAAAACCATGAATATCAGAGACTTACAGCTACCCAAACCGAAGAATCTTACCCAGCGGGAAATTGAAGTCCTCAAGTGGTCGGCGGAGGGTAAAACGGCTGGCGACATTGCAATGATTCTGTGCATCAAAGAGCGGACCATCCATTTTCACATCGCCAGCGCTGTTCAGAAAATGGGCGTGTGCAATAAAACCGCAGCAGTGGTTCAGGCTGCACTCAGCGGGATGTTCTGATCTGACCATTGAGCGTCAATAGACAGGTGCCAACGCCTGAAAAGTACGTAAAATCACTTTACTCAGCGAGTCCGCCTTCGGCAGGGCTTATGTAACACATGTTCGATTGCACAGAGTTCGCGCCCCAATGCCTTTGCTTCTCAGCCCTTTTGCTCAACTAGATCTTGTTCGCCAGCCCGAGCAACAGGATGAGCCGCTTCAGGCGTTCGATGCCGCGGACGAATACCTGCTCAATTTTGTCGCAGAAACCGGCCTGTCGCCTGAGAGCCGAGTATTGGTCCTCAACGACAGTTTTGGTGCGCTGGCCGCAAGCCTGGCGCAACAGGCGCATGTCGTCAGCAGCACCGATTCGTTTCTCGGGGCGCAAGGACTGGAAAAGAATCTGGCACGCAACGGGATGGCCTATGACGCCGTCCCGCTGATACCGGCGAGCGAGGCATTGAACGGCCCATTCGACTGGGTACTGATCCGCATACCCAAGACACTGGCACTGCTTGAAGAGCAGCTGGTTCGCCTGCAAGGCCAACTGGCGCCGGGCGCCCGCGTGGTCGCGGCGGCGATGGTCAAACATTTGCCGCGCTCGGCCGGGGATTTACTGGAAGAGTATGTCGGGCCGGTGCAGGCGTCACTGGCTGTCAAAAAAGCTCGGCTGCTGTTCGTTACACCTCAGATCAACTCGATCAAGCCTTCACCTTACCCGACCCGCTACCTGCTCGACGAGACGGCCATCGAGCTGGTCAATCACGCCAACGTGTTCTGCCGTGAAGGGCTGGATATCGGCACCCGGGCATTTTTGCCACACCTGCCCAAAAACCTCGGTTCAGCGCGCGTTGCCGACCTGGGCTGTGGTAACGGGGTATTGGCTATCACCAGCGCGCTGGACAACCCGAACGCTCATTACACCCTGGTCGACGAGTCGTTCATGGCGGTGCAATCGGCGGCTGAAAACTGGCATGCGCATCTGGGCGAGCGAGAGGTGGAGATCGAGGCAGGCGACGGGCTGGCCAACCAGGCGCCGGATTCGCTGGATGTAGTGCTGTGCAACCCGCCCTTTCACCAGCAACAGGTCGTGGGCGACTTTTTGGCGTGGCGCATGTTTCAGCAGGCACGCGCCGCACTGGTCGTCGGTGGCGCGCTCTACATCGTCGGCAACCGCCATTTGGGTTATCACACCAAACTCTCGCGTCTGTTCCGGGGTGTAGAGCAAGTCGCCGCCACGCCAAAGTTCGTGATTCTCAAAGCCCGCAAATAACCCCGCGCCTCGTCAAAGAGCAAAAAAAACCCTCCAGTACAGGAGGGTTTGAAACCGTGCCCAGCGGGCACGGAACGGGAATTCAATACATTGCAACCCTTGCGCGACCTCAATGCGTGGTCAAGCCTGCCGCGCTCATGAACATGCGCATCAGGCTGGCCACGATGAACAGCGCCAAGACACTGCCTGCCCATATACCGGCCAGCCAGGCCAGTCGTTGCCACAGCGGCTTGCTCATTGCCGGATCCGGATCATGCTGGTCGTGCAGAGAATTTTTACCAGACATCGTCAATCTCCTCGGTTCGGACTAGTGATAACCGTCTTCAGCAGTCACCTTGCCGCGGAACACGTAGTAGCTCCAGAAGGTGTACCCCAGAATGAACGGGATGATGAACAGCGTACCGACCAGCATGAAGCCCTGGCTCTGCGGTGGCGCCGCAGCGTCCCAGATCGAGACGGATGGCGGAATGATGTTTGGCCACAGGCTGATGCCCAGCCCGCTGTAGCCCAGAAAGATCAGTAGCAGGGTCAGCAGGAACGGCGTGTAATGTGCGTTGCGGGCGACAGCCTTGAACAACCCGTACATCGTGACCAGCACCAGGATTGGTACCGGCATGAACCAGACCAGGTTCGGCATGCTGAACCAGCGGTGCGCGATGTCCTCGTGAGCCAGCGGCGTCCACAGACTGACCACACCCATGACCACCAGCACGGCTGTTGCCAGCGGGCGAGCCAGATCATGCATCGCTTTTTGCAGCGGGCCTTCGGTTTTCATGATCAGCCAGGTGCAGCCCAGCAATGCATACGCCACGATCAGCGCCAGCCCGCAGAACATCGGGAACGGTGCCAGCCAGTCCAGCGAGCCGCCCGCGAACTGACGATTCGCGACCGGGATGCCTTCAATGAAAGCCCCCAGCGCCACGCCCTGAAAGAACGTAGCAGCCAGCGAACCACCGATGAATGCCTTGTCCCACCAGTGACGCTTTTCCTCGGTCGCCTTGAAGCGAAACTCGAAAGCGACACCGCGAAAGATCAGACCCATCAGCATGAAGATCAGTGGCAGGTACAGCGCCGACAACACCACCGAGTAAGCCAGTGGAAAGGCACCGAACAATGCGGCGCCACCCAGTACCAGCCAGGTTTCGTTGCCGTCCCAGACCGGCGCGACGGTATTCATCATCACGTCTCGGTCAGAGCTGTCTTTCATGAACGGGAAGAGAATCCCGATACCCAGGTCGAAACCGTCCATCACCACGTACATCATGATGCCGAAGATGATGATGACGGCCCAGATCAGCGGAAGATCGATACCCATGGCTTAATTCCCCTTCCCAAGCTGGTCGACGTTGTCACCTTCTTCTGCACCTTCAACCGCAGCAGAAAGTGGACGGGCCGGTGTGCGTTTTTGACCAGGACCACCATGAGGCACGTGCTCGACGTACGATTTCGGGCCTTTGCGCACCAGACGCATCATGTAACCGAGACCAGCGCCAAACAGCACGAAGTACACGACCACGAACAACACCAGAGTGATGCTCATCTGCGCGACACTGTGGCCCGACGAGGCATCAGCGGTACGCATCAGGCCGTAGACGACCCATGGCTGACGACCGATTTCAGTGGTGAACCAGCCGGCCAGAATGGCAACCAGACCGGATGGCCCCATCCACAACGCCAGGTAGAGGAACGGACGCGATTTGTACAGCGTGCCGCGCTTGCGAAGCCACAGGCTCCACAGGCCGGTCAGAATCATCAGCATGCCCAATGCAACCATGACCCGGAACGACCAGAACACGATGGTCGAGTTCGGACGGTCTTCAGGCTTGAACTCTTTGAGCGCCGGGACCTGTTTGTCCAGGCTGTGGGTCAGAATCAGGCTGCCCAGATAAGGAATTTCGACAGCGTATTTGGTCCGTTCTTCCTTCATGTCGGGAATGCCGAACAGGATCAACGGGGTCGGTTCATCACCGATGTTTTCCCAGTGGCCTTCGATGGCCGCAATTTTCGCAGGCTGATGCTTGAGCGTATTAAGGCCGTGGAAGTCACCGACCACTGCCTGGATGGGCGCCACAATCAGGGCCATCCACATCGCCATCGACAACATCTTGCGAACCGCAGGCGTGTCACGGCCGCGCAACAGGTGCCAGGCTGCGGACGAGCCGACGAAGAATGCCGTTGCCACGAAGGCAGCGATAGCCATGTGCGTCAGGCGATACGGGAACGAGGGGTTGAATACCACTGCGAACCAGTCGGTCGGGATCACGCGGCCGTCGATGATTTCAAAACCTTGTGGCGTCTGCATCCAGCTGTTGGACGACAGAATCCAGAAGGTCGAGATCAGGGTGCCGATGGCAACCATGACGGTAGAGAAGAAGTGCAGGTTACGGCCAACACGGTTCCAGCCAAACAGCATCACCCCGAGGAAACCGGCTTCAAGGAAGAACGCGGTCAGCACTTCGTAGGTCAGCAGAGGGCCTGTTACTGCCCCTGCAAAATCTGAGAAACGGCTCCAGTTGGTGCCGAACTGATAGGCCATGACCAATCCGGAAACCACGCCCATGCCGAAGTTGACGGCAAAGATCTTGGACCAGAAGTGGTACAGGTCGCGGTAGACATCTTCGCGGGTCTTCAGCCACAGGCCTTCGAGCACAGCCAGGTAACTTGCCAGACCAATGGTGATGGCAGGAAACAGGATGTGAAACGAAATCGTGAATGCGAACTGAATTCGGGCGAGATCGATAGCCTCCAAACCGAACATAGGTGTTCCTCTCTCAGGTGATACCGGCTGTCAGCCCGGGCTGACAACAATTGCCCCCACGGTAATGGAGTGCTCTTGTCTCTATTTGTTCTGGTGATATTCGCGCCATGGCGCAAGTCGGCTCATATCACAGGTTTGACGCGCAATGACGCAGATCAACCGACGTTCAAAGAGTAGCCCCATTTGGGCCTTCAGGCTGTGTGGTCTTTTGTCGCGTGGCGAGTTGACTCACCTGAATGAATGCAGGCCTTGAGGCAGGCTCATCCGCTCAGACAGAGGCATGTTTCCAAGTGAACTCGACGCTTGCTCACGAAGGGGCGGTGAAGTGCAGCCCGGAAAGCGAACACACATTCAGTTTCCGGGCTGTGGATCGACTAGAGCAGCTTGTCGAGGGTGATGGGGAATTCGCGGATGCGTTTGCCAGTGGCATGGTAGATGGCGTTGGCAATCGCGGCAGGTACGCCGACGATGCCGATTTCGCCCACGCCCTTGGAACCCAGCGCGTTGACAAATTCGTCATGCTCTTCGACAAACAGTACGTCGATGTCACCAATATCCGCATTCACAGGGATGTGATACTCGGCCAGGCTGTGATTCATCGGACGGCCTAGGCCGTGGTCGATCATGGACTCTTCCTGCAAGGCCATGCCCATGCCCCAGACCACGCCACCCAGAATCTGGCTACGCGCCATTTTAGGGTTCACCACCCTGCCCGCCGCGATCGCACTGACTACGCGGTTGACGCGGATGGTGCCCAGATCCTCATCGACCAGCACTTCGACAAATACCGCCGAGTGGGTAGCCGACGAGTAGGCTTCGCGCTTCTCGTCGGGCTCGGCGTCGACCTGTACTTCGATCACTCCACTGGTTTGAGAACCCGCGATTTCAGCCATTGAGTAGGCCTGATCACCGATCTGCAGCTGGCCTGCTTCAAAGCGGACCTGATCCGGCGTTACCTCTGCCAGCTGTGGATAACGCCCTTTGGCCACTTCGAGCACTTGGCGCTGCAACGCCTGGCAAGCCTGTTGCACTGCAGTACCGACCGAAGACACCGTGAACGATCCACCCTGCAGCGGTGCGGTAGGCAACGAAGAGTCACCCAATAGAAAGGTAACGTCGGCAATGTCGACACCAGAAGATTCGGCGGCGATCTGAGTCATGACTGTGTAAGTCCCGGTGCCGATGTCGGTCGTCGCGCTGCTGACCACCAGCTTGCCATCGGCATCGAGACGCGCCTTGGCACTGGCCTTCATCTGCATGGCCTCCCACACACCGCCTGCCATGCCCCAGCCAACCAGTTGGCGACCCTCACGCATGCTGCGCGGTTCAGGGTTACGCTTTTCCCAGCCAAAACGCTCTGCGCCCTGGCTGTAACATTCGAGCAACTCCTTGCTGGAATAAGGCTTGTCTTCGTTGCCGTTGCGCTCGGCGTAATTGATCACGCGCAGACGCACCGGATCTATGGCGACTGCGCAGGCCAGTTCATCCATCGCACACTCCAGCCCGATCAGGCCCAATGCAGCGCCAGGCGCACGCATGTCCAGCGGCGTGTACATGTCGACCGGCACCAGCTTGTACGTCAGCTCGACGTTATCGCAGTGGTAAAGCATGCCGCTCCACTCCACGACGTGCTCGGTGAAGTCCTCGAAGCGCGAGGTCTGCCCAATGGCTTCATGGCCGACCGCCAGCAATCGTCCATTCGCCGCAGCGCCGAGACGCAAGCGCTGGACCGTACGTGGTCGGTAGCCAAAGGTGAACATTTGTTGACGCGTGAGCGTGACACGGACCGAACGCTTGAGATGCAGAGCCGCCATGACCGCCAGCGGCAGCTGGTATTGCGGACGCAGGCCTGAACCAAAGGCACCGCCAACAAAAGCGGCCAACACACGAATCTTGTCCTTTTCAAGACCAAAGACTTTGTGCAGATAGTCCTGACAGTTTTGCGTGCCCTGGGTCTTGTCATGAATCTGCAAGCTGCCATCGGCCTGATAAAGCACTGTCGACGCGTGCGGTTCCATTGGGTTGTGGTACTCGTTAGGCGTGCTGTAGCTCACGTCTACGCTGAGCGCCGAACTGGCCAGCTCACCCTCGAAGTTACCGCGCGGCGGCGGCAATTCTGCGGGCGCATCGTGAGCCTCGGCCTGCGGGGCGGCCGAGTCGGTCTGATGAGGCTGCTGCTCATACTCGATACGGATCAGCGAGCCGGCATGGCGCGCCAGCTCAAGGGAGTCGGCCACTACAAGCGCCAGCGGCTGGCCGCTGTACAGCACCTTGTCATTATAAAAAGGCCGAAACGGCGAACCGTCGGCCGCATCGGCGTCTTCGTAGCTTTCGTCGTAACTGGCCACTGGCGGCCGATTGGTGTGATCAAGCACCGCAACAACACCCGGTACTTTCAGGGCGTCGGACGTATCGATGCTCAGCACGCGCCCGCTGGCGATGGTGCTGGAAACCACGCTGCCGTACAGCAGGCCCTGCTCAGGGTATTCACCAGCATAGCGTGCACCACCGGTGACTTTCAGTTTGCCGTCGACACGGTCCACGGGCTTGCCCATCGGGGAAAATGGCTGGTTCATGAGGCGCTCCCTCCCACTGCGGCATCGCTCAGGGCGCGCATGATCGCCCGGCGTGCCAGCTTGACCTTGAAGCCGTTGTGCGTCAGCGGTTGCGCGTCTTCGAGCATCGCGTCAGCAGCTGCGGCAAAGTTTTCGCGGGTGACGGGCTTGCCGATCAGCAAACGCTCGACCTCCTTGTTACGCCACGGTTTGTGCGCAACACCACCCAGGCTCAGGCGTGCGTCGCGTATCACTTCGCCGTCCATGTCCAGTGCCGCTGCCACCGACACCAGCGCAAAGGCATAGGACGCGCGGTCACGAATCTTCAGGTACGCGCTATGACGGGCGAAGCCTTCAGCTGGCAGTTCGACGGCGGTGATCAGCTCGTCATCAGCCAGTTGATTGTCACGCTGCGGGGCATCACCGGGCAGACGATGGAAGTCAGCGAACTCGATAGTCCGACGCCCGGCACGTCCCTCGACGTGCACCACCGCTTCCAGCGCAGCCAGCGCCACACACATGTCGGATGGATGAGTCGCCACGCAGTCATCGCTCGCACCCAGGATCGCGTGGATGCGGTTGAGGCCATCACGCGCCGGACAGCCACTGCCGGGCTCGCGCTTGTTGCAGGGCACGCCGGTGTCATAGAAGTAATAGCAACGGGTGCGCTGCAGCAGATTGCCACCGGTGCTGGCCATATTGCGCAGTTGCGGCGAGGCGCCGGCCAACACTGCCTGGCTCAGCAACGGGTAGCGTTGTTCGATCAACGGATGCCAGGCGAGATCTGCGTTACTGACCAGAGCACCGATCAGCAACCCACCGGTTGGCGTTTCGGTGACTTCTTTCAACGGCAGGCCGGTGATATCGATGAGATGCTCGGGCCGCGTAACGTTTTCTTTCATCAGGTCCAGCAGGTTGGTGCCGCCTGCGATAAAACGCGTGGCCGGGCCGCTGAGATGAACGGCTGCACTGACATCGGTCGGTTTGCTGTAGGTAAACGGATTCATCGGTTCACCTCCTGCTTGGGTGCGGCATTGTGGAACTGCGGCATGGCCTCTTCGACCGCTGCCAGGATGTTGCTGTAAGCACCGCAGCGGCAAAGGTTACCGCTCATCAGTTCCTGGATCTCGGCACGCGTACTCGCTCGCCCTTCATTGGCCAGACCGACCGCCGAGCAGATTTGCCCGGGCGTGCAGTAGCCACACTGGAAAGCGTCGTGTTTGATGAAAGCCGCCTGCATCGGGTGCAATTGCTCGCCGTCGGCCAGACCTTCGATAGTCGTCAGTTCAGTGCCGTCGCACATGATGGCGAGTGTCAGGCAGGCATTGATACGCGTGCCATCGCGCAGTACGGTACACGCACCGCACTGGCCGTGATCACAGCCTTTCTTGGTGCCCACCAGGTCCAGTTGATCACGCAGCAGGTCAAGCAACGTGGTCCAGGGCTGGACCTCGAGCTGACGAAGCTGCCCATTCAAGGTCAGCGAGATCGCGTGGGTAGCGAAATCCTTCGGGTTCGGGGTTGCAGCGTTCATGGAAACCTCACGGTAGGTATTCGTTTCAGCGCATTTTCCATGCGTCTCTTGGGGGTACGACTTCGTGAGGTTTGCAACGTTCAGGGTTTATGGATGAGCGTACAGTTCATCAAAAGGCAGTAATCCACAGGCAGCCATTCCAATAAGCTGCTGGTATGATGCGCGGCTTTTTCCGACCCGCAAAAACCGTCGGGCTGCGCTGGCAGCCTGCGTTTTGCTGCTGGAGTCGAACCATTCACGACGCAGGCCGCGTCACGGGGAACCAGACATGCTGGAAAGGCTGTTTCAACTCAAGGCACACAACACCAACGTGAGGACCGAGATTCTTGCGGGTGTCACGACGTTCCTGGCGATGGCTTACATCCTGTTCGTCAACCCGAGCATCCTCGGTGAAACCGGCATGGACAAGGGCGCGGTGTTCGTTGCCACGTGTCTGGCGGCGGCCATTGGCTCGACCGTCATGGGCCTGATCGCCAACTACCCGATTGCCCTCGCCCCGGGCATGGGCCTGAACGCCTTCTTTACCTACACTGTGGTCCTGCACATGGGTCACACCTGGCAGGTGGCGCTGGGTGCGGTGTTCATTTCGGCAGTGATGTTCTTTCTGCTGTCGATCTTTCGCATCCGTGAGTGGATCATCAACAGCATCCCCTTGCCTCTGCGCTCTGCGATTGCGGCGGGTATCGGTCTGTTCCTGGCGCTCATCGCGCTGCACAACGCAGGCATCGTGGTCAGCAACCCGGCGACCATGGTCGGCCTGGGCGACCTCAAGCAACCGGCCCCGGTACTCGCGACTCTGGGCTTTGCCCTGATCGTCGCGCTGGACCACCTGAAAGTACGCGGGGCGGTGCTGATCGGCATTCTGGCCGTGACGCTGGTGTCGATCTTCCTTGGCTTTACACCATTCGGCGGCGTGATATCGATGCCGCCGTCGCTGGCGCCAACCTTCATGCAACTGGACATCATGGGCGCGCTGGACGTCGGTCTGGTCAGCATCATCTTCGCCTTCCTGTTCGTGGACATCTTCGATAACTCCGGGACACTGATCGGCGTGGCCAAGCGCGCCGGGCTGATGGGCAAGGACGGCCATATGCCGAAAATGGGCCGTGCACTGATCGCCGACAGTACTGCGGCAATGGCGGGCTCGCTGCTGGGCACCTCGACCACTACCAGCTATATCGAATCTGCCGCAGGCGTGAGCGCCGGTGGCCGCACCGGTCTGACCGCCATCGTGGTCGCGGTCCTGTTCCTGCTGGCGCTGTTCTTCGCCCCTCTGGCGAGCAGCGTGCCTGCATTTGCCACCGCCCCGGCGCTGTTGTTCGTCGCCGTGCTGATGGCCTCCGGCATGGCCGAGATCGACTGGGACGACATCACAGTCGCTGCGCCTGTGGTGATCACTGCCCTGGCCATGCCCTTTACCTATTCCATCGCCAACGGCATCGCCTTTGGCTTCATTTCCTGGACCGCGATCAAGCTGCTGTCAGGGCGCGGGCGTGAGTTGAATCCTGCGCTGGTGATCCTGTCGATCCTGTTCGTGATCAAGCTGGGCTGGTTCAACGCATGAGTGTTCCCTTCGACCCCGCGAGCTACGACCGTCAGCTCGAAGAAAAAGCCGTTCGCCTGCGCGAGCTGCTCGCACCGTTCGATGCGCCCGAGCCGCAAATTTTTGACTCGCCCCGCGAGCATTATCGCCTGCGCGCCGAGTTCCGCCTGTGGCGCGAAGATCAGAAGCGTTACTACGCGATGTTCGCACCGGGTGACAATCGCACCCCGATCCTGCTGGACGGTCTGCCGATCGCCAGCGAGCGCATCAACGCCTTGATGCCCGTGCTGCGTGACCGTTGGGAGGCCAGCACAACGCTGAACCACAAGCTGTTTCAGGTGGATTTCCTGACCACGCTGGACGGCGACGCGATGATTACCCTGTGTTATCACCGTCCGCTGGACGAGGCCTGGCAGGCCGAGGCCGAGAAGCTGGCGGCCGAACTGAAGGTCCATCTGATCGGCCGCTCAAAAGGTCAGCGGCTGGTCATCGGCCATGATTACGTGACAGAGAAGCTCGACGTGGCGGGTCGCACATTCAGCTATCGCCAGCCCGAAGGCGCGTTCACGCAGCCCAACGGCACAGTGAACCAGAAGATGCTCAACTGGGCCTACGACGCGCTGGGCCAGCGTGAGGACGATTTGCTGGAGCTGTATTGCGGCAACGGCAACTTCACCCTGCCGCTCGCAACGCGGGTGCGCAAAGTGCTGGCGACCGAAATCAGCAAGACATCGGTCAATGCGGCCCTGAGCAATCTCGATGACAACAGTGTGGATAACGTCACGCTGGTGCGCCTGTCAGCCGAAGAACTGACCGAGGCGCTGAACGAAGTACGCCCGTTCCGTCGCCTGCATGGCGTGGACCTGAAAAGCTATGAGTTCGGCAGCGTGTTCGTCGACCCGCCACGCGCCGGAATGGACCCGGACACCTGCGAGCTGACCCGCCGTTTCGAGCGCATCCTGTACATCTCGTGCAATCCGGAAACACTGGCAGCCAACATCGCTCAGTTGCACGACACCCACCGTGTCGAGCGTTGCGCCCTGTTCGATCAGTTCCCTTACACCCATCACATGGAATCCGGGGTGTTGCTGGTCAGGCGTTAAACCTGTTCAGCCCGTCGTGCTGCATTCATCTGAACGCAGCGCGACGGGCTGACGTGAAGACATCGATCGTACGTTTTTTGTCCACAGCGCTGAGGCGTTGCAATAACGTCGAAATTCATGTCGAAACTGTCAATTTTTTAATTAGCCACCTATCGATGCGCTAAGGTATAACGCCAACCGCGAATTCGCCGCTTCGATGGAAATCTGTCTTGAGCTCTGAATCTTCCGCTTCTTCCATTCCCGTCAAACTGTCCAGCCAGCCAGGCTTCATCAGTTTCATACTGTCGCGCCTGATGGCCGTTTTCGCCATGCAGATTCAGGCCGTAGTCGTCGCCTGGCAGGTCTACGACATGACCCGCGAACCGATGGCCCTGGCGTATGTCGGCTTGGCGCAATTCATACCCATGCTCCTGCTGCTGATGCCTGCCGGTGACCTGATCGATCGCTATAACCGCAAAGTCATCCTCATGCTCAGCTGGGGCGTACAGGCCATCTGCGGCGTAATTCTGCTGGTGTTCTCGGCGCTGAATCTGCAAGACCTGCGCATTATCTATGGGGCGCTGATGCTTTATGGCTGCGCCCGCGCCTTTACCGGCCCTGCCCTGCAAAGCCTCCTGCCCCAAATCGTTCCGCGCGCGCAACTGGCGTCGGCCATCGCCACCAACAGCGTCATCATGCGCTGCTCGACCGTTGGCGGCCCATTGATCGGGGGCTATCTGTACTGGCTGGGCGGCGCCGAGCTGACCTACTCAGTGTGCGTCGGGGCATTCATCGCCGGCATCGTGCTGCTCGCGCCGGTAGCCACACCCTTTGCCAGCAAGCCTGTTGATCTGGGCGATAGCGCCTGGGGCCGATTTACCGCCGGCATCGCCTTCATTCGCTCGCGTCCGATCATCCTGGGCACCATCTCGCTGGACCTGTTCGCCGTGTTGCTGGGCGGTGTGGTGGCCTTGCTGCCGATCTATGCCCACGAAGTGCTGAACCTCGGCCCGCAAGGGCTGGGCATGCTGCGTGCGTCGATGAGCCTGGGCGAACTGGGAGTGGGCATCTACCTGAGCATGCGTCCGCTGGATCGTAACGTCGGCATAACCATGTTCCTCGCCGTCGGCCTGTTCGGCGTGGCTAACCTGGTGTTTGCGCTGTCGACCCTCTTCTGGCTTTCGTGCCTGGCGCTGCTGGTCGCCGGAGCCGCCGACATGGTCAGCGTCTTCATTCGCTCGGCGTTGGTGCAGTTTTCCACGCCGGACAACATGCGCGGCCGGGTCAATGCCGTGAACATGCTGTTTATCGGCTCATCCAACGAGCTGGGTGAGTTCCGTGCGGGCACCAGCGCGTCATTGGTGGGCGCAATCCCGGCGGCAATCATGGGCGGAGTCTGCACACTGGGCGTGGTCGGTGCCTGGATGGCCGGCTTCAAATCGCTGCGTCAGGTAGACCGGTTCGCCGATGCGTCGCCCAGAGAAGTTGAGTCGCCCACACAGGCCCAGACGTCGAAACCCTGAACTTCAACGCAGGGCTGAGCCGCAGGGTTCGGAGCGTTGGCAATACGCTCGCGAACCAATCAGCCCGCTACACCTCTATACCCTCGCACCTTGCACAGCCGCTGCGCTGATTACGCCATCCGGACCACCGGACTGGCGCGTATCCGTATCACCAGCGACACTCATCGCACGATAAAAGAGGGATTCGACATGCTCTGGAAAAAAGGCCGACGCAGCGACAATGTGGTCGATGCACGCGATGGCGGAAGTAGCGGCGGCGGGGGCATGCGTATCGGTGGCAAGGGCCTGAGCCTGGGCGGTATCGTGATCGTTGTCGCGATCGGCCTGCTGACCGGCCAGGACCCGATGCAGATCCTCGGGCAGCTCACAGGTCAGGGAACCGAGCAAAGCGCCCCACAGACACGTCAGGCGCCCCCGGCCAACGATCAGCAGGCTGAGTTCGTGCGTAGTATCCTCGGCGACACCGAAGACACCTGGCGCGCGGTGTTCGCCCAGAACGGCCGTCAGTACAAGGATCCGACGCTGGTGCTGTTCAGCGGCCAGGTCAATTCCGCCTGCGGCCGTGCTACCTCAGCCACCGGGCCGTTCTACTGCCCGGCAGATCAGCAGGTTTATCTGGATCTGGACTTCTTCCGCGAAATGTCGCAACGCTTCTCTGCCGCCGGAGATTTCGCTCAGGCTTACGTGATTGCACACGAAGTCGGGCATCACGTGCAGACCCTGCTGGGCATTTCGAGCAAGGTTGATTCGGCTCGCAAAGCAGGCCAGCGCATGGAAGGCAGCACCGGATTATTGGTGCGTCAGGAGCTGCAGGCGGACTGCTTTGCCGGTGTTTGGGCCTATAACGCACAAAATCGTTTGAACTGGCTTGAGCCGGGTGATATTGAAGAGGCGCTGAATGCGGCAAACGCCATTGGCGATGACCGCCTGCAGCAGCAAAATAGCGGCCGTGTTGTACCGGACTCCTTCACACACGGGACGTCCGCCCAGCGAGTGCGCTGGTTCAAGACCGGTTTTGCGCAAGGCCAAATCAACCAATGCGATACGTTCGCTGCCAAGAGTCTCTGAGCACATGATTAAACCGCTTCTGGTCCTGTTGTTAAGCACTGCCTTTGTGAGCCTCGCGGCTCACGCCGAGGATCAAGCGGTTAAATCCATCAGCCCGGATCGTCTGGCGATCAATGGCACCGAGGCCACGCTGGGGCTAAGCCAGGAATGGGTTCACCCCAAGCCGAAGATCGAACGCGTGGTGATCGTGCTGCACGGTCGTTTGCGCAATGCGCAAACTTACCTGCGCAGCATCGAGCGGGCGGCCAATCAGTCCAAAGAGCGCGGCAAGACCCTGCTGATCGCGCCTCAGTTTCTGGACGAGAAAGACATCGTTGCGCACCACCTGCCTGAGTCGATTCTGCGCTGGCGTCAAAACAGCTGGATGGAGGGCGCCACCTCGGTCGGCCCCAAACCGGTCAGCTCGTTCCTTGTGCTGGACCATATCCTGAAGCGCTTGAGCGACAGCAAGCTGTTTCCCAACCTCAAGGAAGTCGTCATTGCTGGACATTCAGGCGGCGCCCAAGTGGTGCAGCGTTACGCGATGATTGGCGGCAAGGAAGACGCGCTGCTTCAGCGAGAGGGCGTCAAACTGCGCTATGTGATTGCCAACCCTTCGTCCTACGCCTACTTTGACGCAGAGCGCCCGGAACCTGTGACAGCGCAAAGCTGCCCGAATTTTGACGAGTGGAAATACGGCCTGAACAAGATGCCGTTTTACTCTGGCAAGGAAAAGCCGGTCGACATTGAAAAGAATTACGTGAAACGCGACGTGACCTACCTGCTGGGCGAGCTGGACACCGACCGCAACCACCCGGCGCTGGACAAGACCTGTGCTGCTGAAGCACAAGGCGGCTATCGCCTGATTCGCGGCCAGAACTTCTTCAACTACCTGCAGAAACGTCACCCGGAAGGGCTGAACCAGCGCCTGGTGATTGTCCCGAAAGTAGGCCACAACGGTGACGGAATCTTCACTTCGCCTGAAGGCCAGGCCGTGCTGTTCAAGCCGTTCTGATAGGCGCTGACGCAGCATCTGAGGCGCACCTGATCGGCACATATCGGGTGCCAGTCAGCAGGTCTTCGCGAGCAGACTCGCTCCCACAAGGTGATGATGTGCCAAGTGCACCCTGTGAGAGTCAGCCGGGCGGCGTTCTGTTTGCTGACGAAGCGTGCCATGAGTGCACCGCACACTTCCTGCTGCAAGAGCGCGCTGCTAGCCCAGCATTGCCCGCAAGGCGACGCAGTCCACGGCATGCCAGTCGGTCAGTTCCGGCCATGGGTTGTCTGGCAGGTTGACCAGAATGGTCTTCGCACCGGCCGCTCGGCCGCAATCCAGGTCGTGGCGGTAATCACCGATCATGACCATCTTTTTCGGATCAACATCCCACGCGCTCGCCAGCTTCAACAGGCCTGCCGGGTGCGGCTTGGGTGTTGCCTCATCACGCCCCAGCACATCGTCCACCGCAAAGCAGTCAGCCAGGCCGATGGCCTCGAGGGTGATGTGCGCCAGCTCCCGGGCGTTGCGGGTCAGAATGCCCAGACGATAGCCGCGGCCTGCCAACTCACGAACCAGCTCGACAGCGCCATCAGCCGGCGTCGAGGCCAGTGCCAGTTCACGCTCGTGTTCGAGCAGCCAGGCATGCTTGGCGATGGACTCATCGGCAGGCAAGGCCGCGAGATGGCCGAGAATGTCATCATCCTGCGGGATGCCGAGTTCACGCTTGATGGCCGGAAAATCATGCACCGGCACCGTCAGCGTGCCGTCCATGTCGAACACCCAGTGGCGAATATCGTGAAGTGTCATGCCCAATCCTTGCGGTGGCGAATCAGGCCTTCCTGACTGACCGATGCGACCAGTTGCCCAGCGCGGTTGAATACGCTGCCACGTGAGAAGCCGCGCGAGTTGCCCGCCCAGGGGCTGTCCATCGCATACAGCAGCCAGTCATCAGCACGCAGGTCGTTGTGAAACCACAGCGAGTGATCAAGGCTTGCGACCTGCATGTCGCGCTGCCAGACCGTCTTGGCATGCGGCCGCAGGGACGTGGTCAGCAAATTGAAGTCCGAGGCATAAGCCAGCATGTATTTATGCAACGCAGGCACGTCCTGCAAGGCTCCGTCAGCACGGAACCACACATATTTGACCGGTTCGCCAGGCGCAGGGTTGTAAGGGTCTTCAGCCGTCACTGGGCGAAACTGAATCGGCTTGGGCCGCAAGAATTTGTCATGCATTGCTTCTGGGATAAGGTGCGCGCGACTTTGCAGCAGCTCGAGTTCTGTGGGCAGGTTTTCCGGGCCGACGATTTGCGGCATCACGGTCTGGTGCTCGAAACCTTCTTCGTCGTACTGGAACGACGCACTGCACGTGAAGATCGGTTTGCCTTTCTGAATCGCGGTCACGCGGCGAGTGCTGAAGCTACCGCCATCGCGCACGCGATCAACCTGATAGACCACGGGCAACCCGGCATCGCCCGGACGCAGAAAATAACCGTGCAATGAATGAACATGACGGTCATCCTCGACTGTCTGGCTGGCAGCAGACAGCGATTGACCCAATACCTGACCGCCGAACAGCTGGCGAAAACCCAGGTCCTGGCTACGCCCGCGAAACAGGTTTTCTTCTATAGGCTCCAGCGTCAGCAGCTCAACCAGATCATCCAGCACTTGGCTCATTGTCATTCCTCTTACAAAACGTACCTGCACGCGCCAGATAAAAGTGGCCAATGCGGTTGGCGGACCCAATGGCCCGCGCCACTAAAATGAAATCATACAGAATTAGCGCGGTGAGCTTTATCAGGGTTTTAGCGTATTGAGCCACTGTTGACGGTTGATTCGATACAGCACATGCGGTCTGAGCGGGTGCCCCTGGGGCAGAAGCGGATGTTCGAAGTCATCCGAGACAGCGTGATGCATGCCGATTGCCTGCATCACTTTTTGCGACGGCTCGTTGCACACTGCAGTAAGCGAGACGATTTCATCCAGTTTCAGACGCTCGAAACCGCAACCCAGTACGGTCCAGGCTGCTTCGCTGGCAAAACCCAGGCCCCAGTGCTCCCGCGCCAACCGCCAACAGATCTCCACTGCCGGCGTGAACCGATCTTCAAAACTCACTACGTTGAGGCCGGTAAAACCGATAAACGCACCATTGTCCTTGCGCTCAAGTGCCCAGAGACCAAAACCCAGCTCAGCGAAATGCCCCCGGATGCGTCCAATAAGCGCTGCGCTTTCGAGGCGACTCAAAGGTTCGGGAAAATAGCGCATGACATGCGGGTCCGCGCACATGGCGGCAAACTCCGGCAGGTCATCGTCACGCCACTGTCGCATCAGCAGTCGGGCGCTATCAAGTTTGAGTATCGGTTCCATCGATCCTCCCGGTTACCGGACATCACTGGGCGCCAGTGTAGTCGCTCAATGCATAGGAAAACTGTGCGGCCGCAAGCAATACTGGCACTATCGGCTTTCGACCTCTGAACGGACGCAAAATGTCCCTGCCGCTTATCTACCACGACGACTACAGCCCGACGTTTCCGGCGGACCATCGTTTCCCCATGGACAAGTTCAGGCTACTGCGCGACCACTTGATCGACAGCGGGCTGACCAGCGACGTTCAATTATTAAGACCCGAGCTTTGCCCCGCGGACATTCTGGCGCTGGCGCATGACCCTTCCTACATAAGCCGCTACATGAGTGGCGACCTGTCGCGCGAGGATCAGCGGCGTCTGGGCCTTCCCTGGAGCGAAGCGCTGGCGCGACGTACGGTACGTGCGGTGGGCGGGTCGCTGCTGACCGCCGAGCAGGCACTGACCCATGGCCTTGCCTGCCATCTGGCGGGCGGCACTCACCATGCGCACTATGACTACCCGGCCGGTTTTTGCATTTTCAATGACCTGGCAGTGATCAGTCATTACCTGCTGCAAAGCGGTCGGGTGGACAAAATACTGATATTTGATTGCGATGTGCATCAGGGTGACGGCACGGCGCGGATCCTGGCCGATACCGAGGATGCCGTCACCGTATCGCTGCATTGCGAGAAAAACTTCCCGGCCCGCAAAGCCCAGAGCGACTGGGATATCCCGCTGCCCATGGGCATGGGCGACGCGGATTACCTGAAAGTCGTCGATGACCTGCTCAATTACCTGCTACCCATCTATAAACCGGATCTGGTGCTTTACGACGCTGGCGTGGACGTTCACAAGGACGATGCACTGGGCTATCTGCAATTGACCGATCAGGGCCTGGCGAATCGCGATGAAGCGGTGCTGCGTCACTGCCTTTCACGAGACATTCCAGTCATGGGAGTGATCGGTGGTGGTTACAGCAAGGACCGAGCCGCGCTGGCCAGGCGCCACGGCATCCTGCATCACACTGCGCAACAGGTCTGGACCGACATGGGGCTTTGACGCAACGTTTTGACCAGACGCAGTGTTGGCGCCTGGAAAGGACGGTCAGCCAATCTCGGGTAGAATGCGCCACTCTTTTGCCGACGACACTGCTTTGACCATGACCGACTTCGCCTCCTCCGCCCCACAATCTGTCGCCATCATCGGGGGTGGTCCTGCTGGGCTGATGGCTGCCGAAGTGCTGAGTCAGGCGGGCTTCAAGGTCGACCTGTACGACGGCATGCCGTCGGTCGGGCGCAAGTTTTTGCTGGCTGGCGTGGGCGGGATGAACATCACCCACTCCGAGCCCTACCCGGCGTTTCTGTCGCGTTATGCCGAACGCTCGGCCATTATCGCGCCGTTGCTGCGCAGCTTTGGCGCGGATGCGTTGTGCGAATGGATTCACGGGTTGGGCATCGAAACCTTCGTGGGCAGTTCAGGCCGGGTATTTCCGACCGACATGAAAGCTGCACCGCTGCTGCGCGCCTGGCTCAAGCGTCTACGCGATGCAGGTGTGGTGATTCATACCCGTCACCGCTGGCTGGGCTGGAACGGCGATGGCAGCCTGCGTATCACTCACTCCGACGGAGAAATGGCGATAAGCCCTGCGGCGACATTACTGGCATTGGGCGGCGCAAGCTGGGCCCGATTGGGCTCCGATGGCGCCTGGCTGCCAGTGCTGGAAGCCAAAGAAGTCAGTATTGCACCGCTGCAGGCTGCAAATTGTGGCTTCGAGGTGGCGGCTTGGAGTGAATTGCTCAAAGACAAATTCGCCGGCGCGCCCTTGAAGAACATCGCCATCGGTCTGTCCGGTCAGCAACCACGCTTGGGTGAATGCGTGCTGACCAAAACCGGCGTCGAGGGCAGCCTGGTGTATGCGTTGTCGGCGCAGATTCGCGAACAGATCAATCGGAAGGGCTCGGCGACCGTACATATTGATCTGTTGCCGGGGAAAGCGCTGAGCGATGTACACAAGGCCCTGAACAAGCCTCGCGGCTCGCGCTCCATGTCCAAACATCTGCACAGCCAACTGAGGCTGGAGGGCGCCAAGGCTGCTTTGTTACGCGAACTGGCGTCGCAGGATGCTTTTGCTGACCCGGCCATGCTGAGTGAAGCCATCAAGGCTTTGCCCCTGACGCTGGTCAAGGCACGGCCTATCGATGAGGCAATCAGTACGGCAGGCGGCGTGACCTTCGAGGCCATGGACGAACGGCTGATGATCAAGCAACTGCCCGGCGTGTTCTGTGCGGGCGAGATGATCGATTGGGAAGCACCGACCGGCGGCTACCTGCTGACAGCCTGTTTTGCCAGCGGGCGAGCGGCGGGCCTGGGTATAGCAGAGTGGCTGCGCAAACGGTGAGACAAGACCCGTGGTAGTCAACGGGCGGCGTTCCTTTTGCTGAGAAAAGGACCGGTACATCCGGTAGATCTCTGGCGCCGATCAGCAAATCTTCGCGAGCAAGCAGAGCGCGGCCCGGCTCGCTTGCATGATTTTTGTTTTGGCCGTTCGGGACTGTGGGTTCAGTTGGATGCACGCTCGGCTCAAGTCACCCTTTCGCCCCTCGGCGCCCCACTTTGATGGGGCCAAAGTGGGCAAAGCCCCAGGCTCCGGTTGGGTCCGCCTGCGGCGGATTCCTTCGTCCTGACCCTGATCCGGCGGTCGCTGCAACGGGCCATCCATGGCCCGGTGCAGCTCAATCTGCATCCCTGCCGATTGCCCCCCGGATCAGCGCCAGAACTCAGCCTGCACCTTACGTCGCGTTCTGCGGTGTGGCAGCTATCGGATTAGAGCGGCGCTGTTTTTTTGGCTTTGCCGTGGCTGGGGGAGTTTTCGATTCTGATCGCTGAGCTGAGCTGAGCTGAGCTGAGCTGAGCTGAGCTGAGCTGAGCTGAAGTAGCTTGAGGGCTTTTTCGGCACCATAGAATCTCGCACTGGTTTCTGCTGACTCTCTCTGGATGCGCACGGCGCTGAAGTGAACCTCGCCCCTGTGGTAGCAAGCCGGGCGGCGTTCCTTTTGCTGACGAAGGGGCCAGTACATTCAGTGGAAATGTACCGGCCCTTGAACTGCTCTCGCGGGCTCTAAGTGCTCGCAAACCATCAAGCGCTCAGGGTTTTTTCTTGCGCGGGCCGGTGTTCAATACGGGCAGTTTACGCACTGGCTTGACCACTGGCGCAGGCTCGGAATCGCCACTGTCCACCCATTTGCCGAGGTTGCGCTTGCTGCCGGACACCTTGGGTTTTTTCGGCTTCTTGGGCTTTTTGAGGATCTGCCCACTGGCATCGGTGCTCGGTACGCGGTGCTCCGGCTCGAAGTCGGCCTCTTCTCTGCGCTCCAGCGCCTGACGAGTCAGCACCTCGATGGCCGACAACAGCTCGACCTCATCGGCGCACACCAGCGAGATGGCTTCACCAGTCAGCCCGGCACGGCCGGTACGACCAATGCGGTGGATGTAATCTTCAGCCACGATTGGCAGGTCCAGGTTGACCACTGTCGGCAAGTCATCGATATCCAGACCACGCGCCGCTACATCGGTCGCCACCAGAATCTTCACTTCATTGGCCTTGAAGCGATCCAGCGCCCGTTGGCGCGTCGCCTGAGGCTTGTCGCCGTGGATACCATCGGCGTTCATGCCCAACGCCTGCAAGCGATCGACCAGTTGATCAACACCAACACGGGTCTTGGCGAACACCAGTACCTGACCCCAACGGTGCTTCTTCAGCAGGTGGATGAACAGGTCTGTCTTGCGCTTCTTGTCCACCGTCACGACCCATTGCTTGACCGAAGACGCCGCGACGTTACGCGGGCTGACTTCGATGGTCAGCGGGTCGTCCAGCATTTGCGAAGCCAGCAGGCGAATCGGATCGGAAAACGTTGCGGAGAACAGCAACGTCTGGCGACGCTTGGGCAATGCCGCATAAATACTGCGCAGTTCCTCTGCGAAGCCGAGGTCGAGCATGCGGTCGGCTTCGTCGAGGATCAGCGTTTGCAACTGCGCAAACTTCACCGCGTTCTGACGATGCAGGTCAAGCAGGCGACCCGGAGTGGCGACCAGCACATCCACACCTTTGCGCAGCTTCATCATCTGCGGGTTGATGCTTACGCCGCCGTAAACCGCGTAAGTGCTCAGCGGCAGGTGCTCGGCGTACTGGCGAATGCTTTCATGAACCTGTTCGGCAAGCTCGCGGGTCGGCGCCAGCACCAGCGCACGAATCGAGTTCGGCGTGACCTTGGGGCCTTCCATGGTCAGGCGCTGCAGCAGAGGCAACGCAAAACCTGCCGTCTTGCCGGTGCCGGTCTGGGCCGCCGCCATCAGGTCGCGGCCAGCCAGCACAGGCGGAATGGCCTGTGTCTGGACCGGCGTTGGAGTCTGGTAGCCAAGCGCTTCGAGGGCGCGCAGCAAGGGTTCGATCAGGCCGAGAGAGGCGAATGTCATGGGGATACCGTAGGAAAAGTTCAGCGCAAGGCGCGCAGTTTAACCTGTCCGGCCCGCCTCGGTTAGCTTGTACGCGCCGACGGTGCTTCTTGCAGCGGCCGCTTGCGCCATTGCGGCAAGCCAATCAGGACCACGGCACTGATGATGACCACCATTGCCATGCACTCTTCAAGACCGATTGTCTCGCCGGCAAACATCACGCCCAGCAAGACGGCAACCGCCGGGTTGACGTACGCATAGCTGGTTGCGGCGGCCGGGCGCACGTTCTTGAGCAGGTACATGTAAGCGCTGAACGCGACGATGGAGCCGAACACGATCAAATACGCCAGCGCCCCCCAGCCCGCTGCTGTCGGCATCTGCTGCAGCCGCTCGCCGCTGAGGAAGCTGCCGACCAGCAGCGTCGCCCCTGCGGTGATCATTTCCGCGCCGCTGGCCATCGGGCCCTTGGGCAGCGGCAAGTGCCTGCTCCAGACCGAGCCGAACGCCCAGGCAGCTGCGGCGAAAAGCACCAGTGCCGCGCCGTAAGGGCTGGCTTGCAGGTTGGAGCCCATGTTCAGCAGGCCAATGCCGATCAAGCCCAGCACGATGCCCGCCCATTCTAGATTCGTGGTGCGATTGCCCCAGAACAGACCGAACAGCAGGGTAAACAGCGGCATGGTCGCCACCGACAGCGCCGCCACGCCAGACGCAACGCCCGCATGCTCGGCCAGGGTCACGCCGCCGTTACCACACGCCAACAGCAGGAAGCCGACCAGAAATGAAGCCTTCCACTCAGCCCAGGTAGGCGCAGGCACGCCGCGATAACGCAGGAATCCGTACATCAGGCAGCCGGCAATCGAAAAGCGGATACCGGCCATCATCAGCGGCGGCCACGATTCGACACCGATGCGGATCACCAGGTAGGTCGAGCCCCAGACCAGATACAGGGCCAGAAACGCGCCGATGAGCAACGGGGAGATGCGAGTGGATGAGGGCATGGCCTGACTCTGGATTCATTGTTAGTGTGAGCTTATTGTACGAAGGCAGATGCCGATAATTAAGCGGCCAATCCTGTTTGAATACCACGCAAACTTACGAAACAAAGGTTGTTGACCCGCTACGCCTTTGTTTATGAAAAACCGTCGAATAACGGCCGGAGACGCACCATGACGCTGGATAAATACGACCGGATGTTGCTCGATGCACTGCTGAAAAATGGCAGGGCGTCTTTTGCGCAGTTGGCAAAATTGGTCAATCTTTCAGCGCCTGCGGTGGCGGAACGGGTCGCCAAGCTGGAGGCAAACGGCGTGATCACCGGCTACGAGGCCAAGGTCGACCTGTCGAAAGTCGGCTTGCCGATTCAATGCATCATAGAACTGCGCATGGCCAGCCACGGGAATCAGCAGGCGTATGACGAGTTATGGCAGATCCCCGAACTGATCCAGTGCCATCGGGTGACAGGCGACCCCTGCGTCATCATGCGCGCAGCGGTCGATTCGATGCCTCACCTTGAAGACCTGATCAACCGTATCGCTCATTTTGGTTTCAGCAAGACGTCGATTGTGCTGTCGACGGCCGTGGAGCGCAGCGTGCCATCACACTACCTGGTGCCCTACTCCACGCAAGACAGAACTGCAGTCAAAACCCGCGCTGACGCCTGAGGGTTTCGCTGATTTTGGCAGCTGGCACTTTTTGCAGCGAGCACAGCAACTGGTGGGAGACCCCGTCGATGCCGTGGGTCTGACGCAATTGGTTGCTCAGATACACGGTCAGATTGGCCGCCATCTCGGCATCGGCCATGGCCCGGTGAGCCTTGCCGGTGTTGGGCAGGCGTGCATAGCTGGTCAACGTGCCGAGCTTGTGATTGGGCGCACCCGGCATCAGGCGCCGGGCCAGCAGCATGGAACAGGCAAAACTTTGCTCGCGCTTGCGCTGAATACGCGACAGCTCATAGTCCCAGAATTTCTGGTCAAACGAGGCGTTGTGCGCCACCAACGGCGTGGTGCCGACAAAATCCGCAACATCGCCCATCACACGCTCGGCGCTTGGCGCGGTGCGAATCATGTTATTGCTGATGCCGGTCAGGCCTTCGATAAAAGCGGGAATGCGCACGCCGGCATTCATCAGGCTCTGAAAGCGCTCGACGATACGCCCCTGCTCCATGATGACTACAGCAACCTCGGTCGCCCGACAGTCATGGCCGGGAGAGATGCCGGTGGTTTCAAAGTCGATGACTGCTATACGTTCAAACACGTGGTCCAACCCTTGAAATTCATTTCAGTAACAACGCGCCTTCAATCGGCACGTAACGACTGGCAGCACGGATCAGCGAGTTCGCGGTCAGGCCCGGCACGCCATAGGCCACTGCCTCGACACCGTGCTTGGTGATGATGCGTTCGAGCAGCATGTCGAAGTCACCGTCGCCTGAGGCCAGCACCACTTCGTCGACCTGCGGCGCGAAGTCCATGATGTCGATGGTGATACCGACGTCCCAGTCGCCTTTGGCCGAGCCGTCGCTGCGCTGGATGTAAGGCTTGAGCCGCACGGTGAAACCCAGGTTGCGAAGTATCTGCTGAAACTGCTGCTGTTTGCTGTCGCCGCGATCAATGGCATAGGCAAACGCGTGGACAATTTCTCCACGTTTACTGATATCTGCCCACAGCGCGGCATAGTTGAAATGGCAGCCATGCGCCTGACGCACGGTGTAATAGAGGTTCTGCACATCGGCGAACACCGCGATCTTCTTCACCGCAACTCCTCATGACGCAGGCAATGCACCTGCGGGTACAGCGATCCGGAATGTGAATCGCCGTCCAGTATGCCAGCTTGAACACGGAATTGAGGCATGGATCACGGGAACGGCATGACACACACGCGCAGAAAACGCCCCGCAGGCTGGCGAGGGACCTTGCCTGCGGGGCGCGTTTCACATCATTGAGCTCAGTCGGACCGGACTGCGCGGCTTGCGCGCAGGGTCAAGCGTTGCTCATACAAACGAATCGTCGTCGTCCGAGAACATTCCGCCGCCGTCATCGTAACTGTCGTCGGCGGTGTACTGAGAGTCCTGCTGCCCCCAGTTGCCTTGGTCATTGGAAAGCCCATTGTTCTGGACCGGCGAGTCGTGAATGACCTCGACGATCTCCTGCGGCTGGCTGTGGTGACTGAAGAGACTGGAGATGCCCTCTGCCAACATGACGCCGCCCGCCACACCTGCTGCGGTTTTCAACGCACCACCCAGAAAACCACTGCCGACCGGCGCGGCTGGCGCAGGTTGCGGTGGTGCGTAACTGCCTTGCTGAGCGGGAGACGGGTTGAAACCTGCACCGTCGCGCCAGCCACCGCTCGACTGACTCGGTTGCGGCTGAGCCGTGCGAGCAGCGCTGCCACCAAAAATGCTCGATAGAAACCCGCCACTGGCAGGTGCCGAGGAGGCCTGGCCTTTGGCTTGCTGGAGTTCGGCCTGCAACTGCTGAATCTGCTCGTCACGCTGTTTGATCTGAAGATTGAGCTGATTGACCGCCGCTTCCTGCACCAGAATCGCTTGCGTCATGTAGTAAGGCGCGGCGGGCTGACGGGTCAGATGCTCGTTGATTCTTGCCTGCGCACTCGCGTCTCTGGACGCTCCTGCCTGTTCAGCGTCTTTGAGTTTCGAGAAAAGACCATCAATCAGAGTTTGTTCTTCGTTGTTCATGGCGACCTCGCTGGATTGCCGTAGCTGACCTTCGCCCGACAGGATGTCAGGACGTAACCCAGTAATGGGGCTTGGAGACGGCCGTTCAATGACATGAAAAAAAAGATAAGAAGGCTCTGCGCCGCCGCGACTGCGCTTGGTTACGCAGGCGACCATGGGCTAAAGTAGCGACCTGCTTTTTGCCTGTGATCCAGCCCCATGAACCCGTTGACCGTTATCCAGGATTCGCTTTATTTCTTCCGGCGCAATCTGGGCGCCATCGCTATGCTTTGCCTGCCTCTGGTGGTGCTCGAAGCACTGGCCAAACAGGCGCTGGGCAACGCGATGTCAGCCGATGCCTCGTCTGCCTACGAGCTGGTGATCGGGCTGTTTTTCTACCCGTTGTACACCGCCGCACTGATCCTGTTCATGGATGCGCGTACACGTGGTGAAACACCTCATACCCGTGATCTGCTGGCGATGGCCCTGCGGCTGTGGCCGACGTTTGCCGTCCTTTCGGCCATGAGCACGTTGCTGATCCTGTTCGGTATGTCGCTGCTGGTGGTGCCAGGTATCTGGGTGATGATCAAGCTGGTCTTTTGCGAATACCTGCTGGTGCTTCGTGGACGAACACCGTTCATGGCCATGCGTGAAAGCATGCTGATGACCACCGGCCATTTCACGCGCATTCTGGTCTGCGTACTGTGCGTCTACCTTCCGCTGTCGCTGCTTGAAGGCGTCAGTCTGTACCTGTTGCCGGAACCGCAGAGCGCGCCAGTGTCCCTGGCGATTGACAGCCTCAGCAGCTTTCTGCAGCTGTTTACCAGCATCGTATTGTTCCGTCTGTTCATGCTGATCAGCGAACCCGCAGAGGCCAACTGAAGCAAAGGTCAGTCGGCAAGCGCTGTCGACTCGGCTATCATCGGACGCGAATCCTCACTGAGCGCCAGGCGCTCCAAGTCGAGCCGATGCCACGTTTCCTGTTACGCCTGACACTGTATTGCCTCGTGATCGCCGCCCTGCTGCTGCTGATGGTCCAGCAACTGACCTGGCGGCCATCGGCACGTGAAGCGGCTGTCACGCACTGCTCGCCAGCGGTCGCGACCAAGCCGTTGATGCCCGGGCAGGCACTGAAGGTCATGACCTGGAACATTCAATACCTGGCCGGCAAACGTTACGTATTCTGGTACGACATGGCCGACGGCAGCGGCCAGGACGAGCGCCCTACTCCCGAAGACCTGGCCTATAACCTTGATGAAGTGGTACGGGTGATCCGCGACGAACAGCCCGACATTGTTCTGCTTCAGGAAGTGAACGACGGCGCCAAGAATACCGATTACCACGACCAGCTTGCCTTGCTGCAGGAGCGCGTCACCGATCTGTATCCGTGCAGTGCTCAGGCTTTTTACTGGCGGGCCGACTTCGTGCCACTTCCGCACATCTGGGGCAGCGTGGGGCGCAAACTGGCCACCCTCAGCCGTTTCCCGATAGAAAGCGCAGAACGGCTGCAACTGCCGGTACCGGATGCCAATATCATCAGCCGTCAGTTCCAGGCGAAGAATGCGTTGCTGGTCAGCTACCTGCCGCTGCGCGATGGCACCAAGCTCGCGGTCATCAACACCCACCTTTCAACCGCCCGTGCAGGCGACGGCACCGCACAACGGCAGGTAGAAGCAACCCTAGCAGTGCTGGACAAGCTGGAAAGCAGCGGCACGCCATGGTTGATCGGCGGCGACTTCAACCTGCTGCCGCTCGGCCAGTACCAGCGTCTGCCGGCCGAGCAGCGTGTGCGCTATGCGCCGGACAGCGAGTTGCACGCGCTCTGGGAACACTACCCGATGATTCCAACCAACGACGAAGCCAGCGGCCTCGATCGCAACCGCTGGCTGACCTACTTCCCTAATGACCCACGCGTCAGCGGACCGGATCGAACACTGGACTATCTGTTCTACAGCCCGCGCCTGAAAAAGGTCAGTGCATCGGTGCGCCGGGACGACGCGATGCTGATCTCCGATCACCTGCCAGTGATCGGGCGGTTCCTGTTGCCAGTCGCGCCATGAACCAAGGTGCCGGCAGCAGATAATCGTCCGGCACTTCTGCGTCAGGCGAGCAACTTGATCAGGGTCTGATAATAGATTTCCGTCAGAACATCCAGATCGCTGGCCAGGATATGTTCGTTGACCTGATGGATCGTGGCGTTGACTGGCCCCAGTTCGACAACCTGAGTGCCCATGGTCGCGATAAACCGGCCATCAGAAGTGCCGCCGCTGGTGGACGCCTGCGTATCACGTCCGGTGACCGATTTGATGCTCGACGCCACAGCATCCAGCAGCGCTCCCGGCTCCGTCAGAAACGGCAGGCCCGACAATGCCCAGTCGATGTGCCAGTCCAGCGAATGCTTGTCGAGAATCTCGGCGACGCGCCTCTTCAAACCCTCGACCGTCGATTCAGTCGAGAATCGTAAATTGAACACCGCAACCAGTTCACCCGGAATAACGTTGGTCGCGCCCGTACCCGCGTTCAGATTCGATACCTGAAAGCTGGTAGGCGGGAAAAACGCATTGCCGCTGTCCCAGTGCTCGCTGGCCAGTTCAGCCAACACCGGCGCCATAAGATGGATAGGGTTTTTGGCCAGGTGCGGATACGCCACATGGCCCTGAACACCTCGGACAGTGAGGGTTGCACCCAGTGAACCACGACGCCCGTTCTTGACGATATCGCCGACCAGCGTTGTGCTCGACGGCTCGCCCACAATGCACCAGTCCAGACGTTGCTGACGCGCAACCAGGCGCTCGACCACCGCCTTGGTACCGTAATGAGCAGGCCCTTCTTCGTCGCTGGTGATCAGAAACGCCACTGAACCACGGTGATCGGGGTAATCCACCACGAAGCGTTCCGCCGCCACCAACATGGCTGCCAGGCTACCCTTCATGTCCGCAGCACCTCGCCCGTGCAGCATCCCCTGTTCATCGATCAACGCCTCGAATGGCGGGATGTTCCAGGCCTGCAACGGCCCGGTGGGCACCACATCGGTGTGCCCGGCAAAACACAGCACGGGGCCTTCACTGCTGCCATGAGACGCCCAGAAATTATCAACATTCTCAATCTTCATCGGTTCAAGCGCGAAGCCGACATGACCCAGTCGCGCCATCATCAATTCCTGGCAGCCAGCGTCGAGTGGAGTGACCGAAGGACGACGAATCAATTCGCAGGCGAGTTCAAGAGTGGGTGAGAGCATGAGAACAGAGACTCCAAAGGACGGTTGAAAAATTTATGTTACATTATTACATTATTACATTATGTTTCAGAAGTCTTGCCGAGACCTGTAGGCCGGGCTTTCAAGCAAACCAGCAGGTTGCCATCCCGTGCGGGTCGATCGGCATGACCGTCCTTGTGCATCAGCGTTGACGCTGGAGCGTGATCAAACCGTACTGAGAACTTGATATGAACGACGCTTTAACCCAACTGCAGTCCTACCCGTTTGAAAAACTGCGCGCCCTTTTGAACGGCGTGACGCCCAACGCGAGCCTGCGTCCTATCGCGCTGTCCATCGGAGAGCCGAAACACCCGTCGCCCGCCTTCGTCAAAGAAGCACTGGCAGCCAATCTCGATAAAATGGCGGTGTATCCCGCGACGCTGGGGATACCCGAGTTGCGCACAGCTATCGCAGACTGGTGCCAGCAGCGCTTCGGCGTGCCTGCCGGCTGGCTGGATCCTGCTCGCCATATCCTGCCCGTCAATGGAACTCGCGAAGCGCTTTTCGCATTTACCCAGACCGTTGTGCGTCGCAATGCCGACGGGTTGGTGATCAGTCCAAATCCGTTCTATCAAATCTACGAAGGCGCAGCGATTCTGGCGGGAGCCACGCCTCACTACTTGCCGTGCCTGGACAGCAACGGCTTCAATCCGGATTTTGACAGCGTATCGGCTGATATCTGGAAGCGCTGCCAGATCCTGTTTCTCTGCTCGCCGGGTAACCCCACCGGGGCACTGGTACCGCTGGAAACCCTGAAGAAGCTGATTTCGCTGGCGGACGAGTACGACTTTGTCATCGCGGCGGACGAATGCTACAGCGAGCTGTACTTTGACGAAGCCTCACCACCGCCTGGCTTGCTGACAGCTTGCGCAGAGCTGGGTCGTCGTGATTTCAAACGTTGCGTAGTGTTCCACAGTCTGTCGAAGCGCTCTAACTTGCCAGGTCTGCGCTCAGGGTTTGTGGCGGGCGACGCGGATATTCTCAAAGCCTTTCTTTTGTACCGGACCTACCATGGCTGTGCCATGCCTGTGCACAGTCAACTGGCCAGCGTTTGCGCCTGGAAAGATGAAAGCCATGTTCGTGAAAACCGCGATTTGTATCGTGAAAAATTCGACGCGGTGCTCGCCATTCTGTCTCCGGTCATGGACGTCAAAAAGCCTGACGGCAGCTTTTATCTGTGGGCAAAAGTCCCGATGGACGATGCCGAATTCTGCCGCGATCTGTTCGAGCAGGCACACATCACCGTCGTTCCGGGATCCTACCTGTCACGCGAAGTGGACGGCGTCAATCCAGGTGCAGAGCGGATAAGAATGGCGCTGGTTGCGCCCTTGGCGGAGTGCGTTGAAGCGGCAGAACGGATCAGGGATTTCCTTTTGGCGCGTCGCTGATACCGGGTTCCCGCTCCGGGTATCCGGGAACGCCTGGACGGGGCAGCCTGCTCATGTTTACAACGTGAATTCGTCAAGCGACCGGTCACTGTTATTGAGTAGTCATGGCAAAAGAGACCAGTAACTGATTAACAAGAGCGGGGCCTTAGAGAGAAATAACAGTCCGGCTTACCAAAAAGTTATCGAGCTTAGTTAAAAGATGCTCTGACACTTTTGCACCTAATCAAGTTGCTACTGAAGCGCAGGCCAAGTAGCAACGTGTTGGTGACATGAGCACCTGATTGTTGCTGGCGTGCCTGACATCAACAATGTTCTATCAATTGCTATTCAAGCGCCCCGAACCGGGACGCTGGGCTTCTGGGCTTGTGCGCATGGACATGCACCTGAACTGGACAAAAGACAGAAGACACCCGGACGGCAAGTTCCAGGAAGGCTGCAGGCTCGCTTTTGAAATCCGTAATCCCTTAAAAAAACCCAAAGGATACACGCATGAAAAAAGCACCTTATCTGCTCCTGACGGCACTTATTGCGCAAGCCACAATGGCCGCGCCATCTGACGCCGAAAAGAAACTGGTCACCTACGTAGACCAGCACCACGCTGAGCAAGTGTCTTTTCTGGAAAAACTGGTCAACATCAATAGCGGGACCGAGAACATAAAAGGCGTTACTCAAGTTGGCAACTTGATGAAGAAAAAACTTGATGAGCTCGGCTTCCAGACGCAGTGGCATCAACTGCCAACAGGTATGAATCACGCGGGGAGCCTTGTTGCTGTTCACAAGGGCAAATCATCCAAGCGCATGTTGCTGATCGGTCATCTGGACACTGTCTTCCCGGAGGACAGCAAATTCCAGACATTCACCTATATCGAAGACGGCAAAAAAGCCAAAGGGCCGGGGATCATAGATGACAAGGGCGGCATCGTGACGATGCTGTATGCCTTGGAGGCATTGAAGGCCAATGGTTCGCTGGAAAACATGAATGTCTCCGTGGTACTGGTCGGTGATGAAGAGCTGGCCGCCAAGCCCACAGAAATTTCAAGAAAAGTACTCATTGATGAAGCGAAGAAAAGCGACATCGCCTTAGGTTTCGAGTTTGCGCTGTCCCCTGATCAACTGGTCACCAACCGCAGAGGCTTGAGCGAATGGTTCTTGACGAGTAAAGGCGTAGAACGCCATTCAGCGACTATTTTCCAACCCAAGACCGGCTTTGGTGCCATCTACGAATCCGCGCGCGTCCTGGACCAGATCAGATCGCAACTGTCGAACACTCCAGGGCTGACCATCAATCCTGGCATCGTGCTTGGAGGAGCGAGTGCGGTCGAAGACATCGAAAATGGTAAAGGCGTTGCCACCGGCAGAAAAACCAGTGTCGCGAAAACATCGGCTGTCCATGGTGATCTTCGTTTCGCAAGTGATGAACAGCAGGCTCAAGCGGAGTCGAAGATAAAATCGATCGTCAGCCAGCCATTGGCCAACACCAGCAGCGAATTTGTACTCAAACCCATTATGCCCGTCATGGAAGAGACCAAAAGCAATCTGGAACTGTTGAGGCAGTACAGCGAAGTCAGCCAGGACCTGGGCGGCCACGTATTGGAGCCAGTACCCGCGACAGAGAGAGGCGGTGCTGATATCTCTTACGTGAGCAAATTCGTCAGTGCGAGTCTGGACGGGCTCGGTGCAGCAGGCGAAGCGACGCACACTGAAAACGAGACTATCGACCTGAGCTCACTGCCCGTAGCGACCAAGCGGGCCGCTATTTTCATGAGCCGCTACAGCCACTGAAGACCTACGTCGGATAGCCCACGTTACCGGGCTATCCGACTGAGCCGACAATAACTCACCCCTCCTGTCCTACTGACCGGCATCACAGAACCGATGGGCAAGCGCTACAGCCTAAGTCCCTCGGGGCTTGATACGAGCTGTCGCTTGCGCCACAAGTGGATCATCCGGCCAATAGTGTTTCGGATAACGCCCTTTCAAATCCTTCTTCACGTCGGCATAGGTGTTGCTCCAGAAACTGGCCAGATCCTGCGTGACTTGCACTGGACGTCGTGCCGGCGACAGCAGGTGCAGTTTGACCACCTGACGACCGTTGGCAATGCGTGGCGTGTCAGCCAGACCAAACAGCTCCTGCAGACGAACGGCCAGGATGGGTGGGTGCTCGCTGTAATCCAGGCGCACAGAGGACCCTGAAGGGACGTTCAGATGATGCGGTGCCAGTTCGTCCAGACGTTGCGGCAGCGGCCACGCCAGTACGTTGCGCAGAATCGAGGACAAGTCGAGGTTGGCGAAGTGGCTGAGCCGCGTCACCTTGCCCAGATAAGGCGCCAGCCAGGTTTCTAACGTATCGAGCAGGGCCTTGTCGCTGACGTCCGGCCATTCACTGGCGGGCAGTTTTTCCAGATCCAGCTGACGCAGCAAGGCAACCCGCGCCTGCCATTGACGCAGCTCCGGCGTCCAGGGCAACAGTTCAAGCCCTTTGCGACGCACCAGTGCCAACAAGGCCTGGCTACGCGCAGCATCGTCCAGACCGGTCAACGGCTCACGACTGAGGATCAACTCGCCCGCCTTGCGCTGGCGCTCGGCGCGGAACACGCCTTCACGCTCGTCCCAGTCGATCTGGTCCAGGGTGACGACCTGTTCAGCCAGCACCGAATCGAACAGGGCTGGATCGAATTCAGCGGCCAGATAGATACGCTCCTCACGCTGCCCCTGACGGCTGCCCAGGTCGGCGATCACCAACCAGGCTTGCTTCATCAGCGCATCAGCCTCGGCAAACAGCGCCGCCCGGCCATTGGCCAGGCGGTACTCCGCACCGCCAGACCGACGCTGCTGAGCCACGCGGTCCGGATAAGCCAATGCCAGTAATGCACCGAGCCAGCGCGGATGGTCCGGGTCGCTGACCGGGCTTTTGGCTGCGCCCCGCAAGTAACTGCGATATTGACGCACCAGCTTTCTGGCCCGCTGCACGCCACCCTGCGCGCCACGCGCCGCACGCTCGGTGCCCGCGAGCAAGGTCAGACGGCTGTGCAGATCGGCGCCCGCGCCGCGCAGAATATCGCGCTCGCCCAGCAGCGCCGCCACATCACAAGCCAGTTCACCCAGGCCCAGCGTATGGCCACGCAACAGCAAATGCGCGATGCGCGGATGGGCTGGCAGCTCAGCCATCGCCTGACCATGCGATGTCAGCGAGCGGGACTGGCCGGACTGCTCGCTCAGCGCACCCAGCCGCACCAGCAAATCCTGCGCCTGTGCATAAGCGGCGGCGGGCGGCATGTCGAGCCAGACCAGTTGCGCGGGCGTGACGCCCCAACGGGCCAGCTGCAGCGCCAAGCCGGCGAGGTCTGCCTGAAGAATTTCAGCCGCACCATAAGCAGCAAGCTGATCATGTTGCGCTTCTGACCACAGCCGATAACACACACCGGGCTCCAGACGCCCAGCCCGCCCGGCCCGCTGCGTTGCGCTGGCACGAGAAATGCGCTGAGTTTCCAGCCGCGTCATGCCACTGCCCGGATCAAAACGCGGCACCCGCGCCAGCCCCGCATCAATCACCACGCGTACACCGTCGATGGTCAAGCTGGTTTCGGCAATATTGGTCGCCAGCACCACCTTGCGCGTTCCGGCTGGGGCCGGTTCGATGGCCGCACGCTGCGCGTTCAGGTCGAGTTCACCGTGCAGCGGGCAGAGCAGGATGTCTGCGCGGTTACCCAGCGCCTCGGCCAGTTGCTGGTTGACCCGGCGGATCTCGGCCTGCCCCGGCAAAAACACCAACAGGCTGCCAGACTCGCTGCCCAGCGCATCCAGCACCGTCTGCACCACACGCGGCTCGACAAACTCACCGGGCTGAAACGGCCGCCCCCATTGCATGGTCACCGGGAACATGCGTCCATCGCTGCGCACTACGGGTGCGTTATCCAGCAGCGCAGCCAGCCGTTCGCCTTCCAGCGTGGCCGACATCAGAAGAATCTTGAGGGGCTGATCCTCACGAAACAGCTCGCGGCCATTGAGGCTCAAGGCCAGTGCCAAGTCCGCGTCCAGGCTTCTTTCGTGAAACTCATCGAAAATCAGCAGCCCGACGCCTTCCAGCGCAGGGTCGTCCTGCAACCGGCGGGTCAGGATGCCTTCGGTCACGACTTCGATACGGGTGTTGGGGCCGACGCGGCTTTCCAGCCGGATCCGGTAGCCCACCGTCTCACCGACCTTTTCACCCAACTCGCTGGCCAGGCGCTCAGCCGCAGCCCGCGCAGCCAGCCGACGCGGCTCCAGCATCAGAATCGTCTGCCCGGCCAGCCAGGCCTCGTCCAGCAACGCCAACGGTACACGCGTGGTCTTGCCAGCGCCCGGAGGGGCTTCGAGTACCGCTTCATGGCGAGTGATCAAAGCCTGGCGCAAAGCCGGAAGGACAGCATCAATGGGTAACGAAATCATGGGGGCTCCCGAACAGATCGGCGAGTATACCGGGGCGAGCCAAGCGAATCAGGCGGTAATGGGCAGCGATGTCCAGGCACTAACCGCTGAAGTTCGAGAAGTGAGACCGTCTATCGAAATCGGCACCGCACCGCATCGCTGACTGACTGACTGACTGACTAAACTGCGCCCGGACTAAACCCCTGGATCAACCAGTCCGCGAAGCAATCGAACCGCCACCCTCTGTTTCTCGACCTCGATGGCGTTCAGAGGTCTTTCGCAGTATTCGCGACTCAAAAAAACAATCACGTCATTACCGTCAGGGGCATCGGGGTAGCCAGGGTGTCTGGAGACCTCGGCCAGCAAATCTTTTGATACCGGGGCTGCATGGAAATGCACGTTGAGGCCTGGCGAGAAACCCAGTTTGTAAAACACGACTTTGTAAGGGGTGTAGGCCTTTGCCAGTAAACGCTCGACTGCTTTCATGATCAGCCCCAATGACGACAACGCTTCGTCGCTCAACTCGTTGAGGTCCGAAGCCGTCTCCACCGACGAGATGATCAAATACCCGTCGTAACGCGCATCGCGGCGATGTGTCACTGCCCAGTGGGCAGTATTGAAAATATCAACCTCGTCCATGCAGCGCTCTCTGAACAACGTTTTTGAATGAACCATGCGGGTGAAGGAAAACGCGAATCATCGCTTCAGAACCACCCATGTGCGCAATAGTCTTAGCCTTGCAGCCTTTGCCTTGTATAGTTGCCCTCTTCATCTCAGGAGCTTCCCATGCGCATTCCTTCCCGCTTGATCGGTGGCGTTCTGGTCGCCACGTTGCTGACTCAGATTTCTGCCTGCGGCAGTATTTTCTACCCTGACCGTCGTGGCCAGATCGACGGCAAGATCGACCCTGCCATCGCGGCACTGGATGCATTCGGTCTGCTGTTTTACATCATTCCCGGCGTGATCGCTTTTGCCGTGGACTTTGCCTCGGGCGCAATCTATTACGCACCTGGCGAGCACGCGCAGATTGATCCGCAAAAGCTGCAGCCGGCGATCAAGGCTGACGGCAGTGTGGACAACATCAAGCTGCAAGCCATCATTGAAAGCGAACTGGGCCGTTCGTTGCCACTGAACGATCCACGTCTGATTCAGCACAAAGGCAGCGTGGAACAACTCGCCTCGCTGGGTTTGATCCCGGCGGCGTAAAGCCTTTTCCAAGCTGAAGGACGCGTCATGAGCACCACTGCCGAACATACCCGACTGCTGCGTCTGGCGACGCGGGCCTCACTGGCGGTTGCCGTGACGTTGATTCTGGCCAAGAGCGTGGCCTGGTGGATCAGCGGCTCGGTGAGCCTGCTGGCCGGGTTGACCGACTCGTTGCTCGATGGTGCGGCGTCCTTTCTCAACTTGCTGGCCGTGCACTACGCGTTGCGCCCTGCCGATGATGATCATCGGTATGGGCACGGCAAGGCCGAAGCATTGTCGGGCATGGCGCAAGCGCTGTTTATCGGAGTCAGTGGCGTGCTGATTGCTTTTCAGGCAGTCGAACGCATTCAGAACCCCGCACCGCTGGGCGCTCCGTTGCTTGGCATGATCGTCATGGTGGTGTCCATCGGGCTGACGCTGGCTTTGCTGACGCTGCAATCCCGGGTGATCAAGGCGACCGGCTCGGCGGCCATCCGCGCCGATTCGCTGCACTACCGCTCTGATCTGCTGCTCAATGCCAGCATCCTTGTGGCGCTGACGCTGGCCTATTTTGGCTGGCAGCAACTGGACGCGTATTTCGGCCTCGCCATTGCCGTCTATATTTTGTGGAGTGCGTTTCAGATTGCCCGCGAAACGGTGTCGGTGCTGATGGATGAAGAGTTGCCTGCCGACGTCAGTGGCCACATGCTGGAACTGGCGTGCAACGTTCCAGGCGTATTGGGCGCACATGATTTACGCACACGAATTTCCGGCAATCACTGGTTCGTGCAACTGCATCTGGAGTTGCCTGGCTCGTTGACGCTGTCGGTTGCCCATGCGCTTTGCGAGCAGGTCGAAGACGCCATTCGCGGTCAGTACCCGAAGGCCGAAGTGCTGGTGCACGCCGACCCTCAGGAAGTCGTCAGGCAGGCTCGCGCCTGATCAGCTTTAATTGACGCTGTAACCACGCCCGGCCAGACAGGCGCCCATCGAGCGGCGATACAGGTCAACCACATCGGCTTGTGGCTGATAGGTCACGTTGGCCGGATCGAAACCGCTCTGGTCTGCGGCCCAGCGGTAGCATTGATAATGGTCCAACTCGACCTGCTGCTGGCTCTGCCCATTGAGCGGGTACGCCACCGGATCGTAGCCATTGCCTTGCTGCTGGACCGGTGCACTTTGCACCGCCTCGTTCTGCGGCGGGTTCACCACCACGTAGTCCTGACTGTCTTCCTGATAGGCGTAGTAAGTGCCGGCTGCCAGAAACAACAGGCTGCCGCCCACCCAGACTTCCTGCGAGTAGGAAGGCACACTGCGCACTCGTACGCCGTAAGGTGGCGTCACGACCACGTAGCGCGGGCCTTGCGGGCGATACCAGTAACCTTCGGAGTAGAAATAGTCCTGCCCGCGATAGGGGATGCGCGAAGAGCTGCCCGGCACTCGGTCAATGGCATAACCCGGCCGATACTGCGGGCCTGGGCCCCAGCCATTGCCGCGGCCATCAGGTCGGCCGTCCCAGTGATCATTAGGGCGGCCATTGCCTGCGCTCCAGTTGCGATTGTTGCCGCGCGGGTTGTCCTGATAATAGCCCTGACGAGGTTGCTGGGTCTGCCAGGCTTCTCTGGGCCCGCTCTGGATCGGCAGATTGTTCTGACTTTGCCTCAACTGCTGACGCTGTTGATTCTGTTGTTCCTGAATCTGGCGTTGCTGTTCGCGCTGCTGCTGATTGATCTGCTGTTGCTGCTGACGTTCGACGTTGCGCTGCTGGACCTGTTGTTGCTGAATCTGCTGCTGTTGCTGACGCTCAACCTGGCGCTGTTGATTCTGTTGCTCCTGAATCTGGCGCTGTTGGTTGTCCTGCTGCTGATTGATCTGCTGTTGTTGCTGACGCTCGACCTGACGCTGCTGATTCTGCTGTTGCTGGATCTGGCGCTGCTGGTCGTTGCGCTGCTGATTGATCTGCTGTTGCTGCTGACGCTCGACGTTACGCTGCTGGTTCTGCTGCTGTACGTTCTCATTGTTGCTGCCGCGCAACGGGTTTCGCTGCGAGTCGTCGCGCTCGTCGGCCAGCGTGTGCGCGCTGATGCTCAGGCACAACAGACTCAACCCCGCGAACTGCCGGATGCCAGATTTCATGCTTTCCTCACTAGGGCGCGGGATCAATGTCATTAAGACTGTAATAGCGATGCGCCGTTCTGCGCACTTTATCAGGACACAAAGAAAAGGGGGCCAGATGGCCCCCTTGGGATACTTCGTCCTGGCGCAACGCTTTTGACGTTGGCTCACCTCATGCCGTCTTCTGGACAGTATGTAGCCCGGGGGCCTGGCGCACCCTGTTGGGTGGTAGGCCGCGACTGGCCTGATTCGGCGAGTCGCGCTGGACGCTGTGTCCGGGCAGTGATTCTGTTTAAAAGAATAGGCCTGCAGAGGTAGCAGAGGATTGCTAATATTGCTCAATAAAACATCACTTGCGCAATTTTTGACTTCAGATTAATAATTCAGCGCAATTCAACTTATAAAGGGGAACGTCGTGAGCAAGCTAGACAGATATGACCTGAGCATTTTGGCTGAGCTGCAACGGGACGCACGAATTTCCAACCAGGAACTGGCTGAACGCATTGGTCTGTCTCCATCGCCATGCTCACGCAGGGTCAAGCAGCTGGAAGACGACGGCTATATCGTGCGCCAGGTGGCGTTGCTGGACCGCAAAAAGCTGGGTCTGAACCTGACCGCTTACGTGCTGATCGGCATGGACCGCCACACACCTGAGCGATTCGAGAACTTCGAGCAGCACATTCGCAATCTGCCTCAGGTACTGGAGTGCAGCCTGGTAACGGGAATGGACGCTGACTATCAACTGAAAGTGGTGGTGCCCGACATGGACCACTATCAGAAACTCTTGCTGGGGCACCTGACACGCATTGAAGGCGTCACCAGCGTCAAGTCCAGTTTCGTGCTCAACCAGGTACTGGCCAGCACCGAAATGCCGCTGACCCACCTGCGTGGCTGATTCATCAGCCGGAGTACCCGATGGACCCTGCGCTGCTTGAAGAGTGGATGATGACTGTCCTGATTACCGTACTGATCGGGTTCATGGCTTTCATCGTCCGGGATCTGGCCAGGAAGTCCAAGGCCGGCAGGTTTGGCACTGTCATTCTGTTTGGGGTACTGGGCTTTGGCATTTTGGCTTTCGCGATCAAAAGCGTGGTAGTCGCCTACCTCGAAAACCCGTCCTGAAGCTGACACGCGCAAGCGTCAGCGCCATCAGAATCTGGCGGGCACTTCCCGATACTGCCCCTGGTCCAGGCCGTCGAGCGTCCAGTCACCAATCCTGACCCGCACCAGTCGCAGGGTGGGCAAGCCGACCGCAGCGGTCATACGTCTCACCTGACGGTTTCGCCCTTCCTTGATGACCAGCTCCAGCCAACTGGTCGGCACACTTTTACGAAACCGCACTGGCGGATTACGTGGCCAAAGCTGCGGCTCCTCAAGTGACCGGGCCTCGGCAGGCAGAGTGGGGCCGTCGTTGAGCTGAACGCCTTCACGCAATTGTTGCAACTGCGCTTCGGTCGGTTCGCCCTCGACCTGTACCCAATAGGTCTTGGCCAGCTTGTGTTTGGGGTCGGCAATACGTGCCTGCAACTGTCCGTCATTGGTCAGCAGCAGCAAGCCTTCACTGTCGCGGTCCAGGCGACCTGCCGGGTAGATACCGGGGATCTTGATGAAATCCTTGAGCGTGGACCGCCCTGCTTCGTCACTGAATTGAGTCAGCACGTCGAACGGCTTGTTGAACAGGATCAGTTTTGGCTCGGCTGGCGGCGCTTTGGCGACACGACGGTTGGCGCCAACGGGGTTGGGAGCTGGGCGACGGGAGGGAGGACGTGGGGAGCGGGACATGAGAATTTCGGTAATCGGCAAACAGAAAGGGCCACTTTAGTGGCCCTTTCTGCAAATACCAACTTATTAACGGAAAGGCGGCTCGTCAAAGCTTCGCAGCTTGCGTGAGTGCAGCGAGTTCAGCTCAGTGCGCAGCAGATCCAGCGCAGCAATACCGATCTTCAAATGCTGACTGACTGCGCGCTCGTAGAACGCGTTGGCCGAACCCGGCAGCTTGATTTCGCTGTGCAGTGGTTTATCCGATACGCACAACAACGTGCCGTAAGGCACACGCAGGCGATAACCCTGCGCCGCGATGGTGCCGCTTTCCATGTCGACGGCCACGGCACGCGACAGGTTGATCAGCGGACGCTCCTGCGCCCAGCGCAGTTCCCAGTTGCGGTCGTCGTAGGTCAGAACAGTGCCGGTGCGCAGCCGTTTCTTGAGCTCTTCGCCACGCTCGCCAGTGATCTGTGCGGCCGACTCCTGCAACGCCAGCTGCACCTCGGCCAACGCCGGGATCGGGATATGTGGCGGCAGTACGCGATCCAGAATGCCATCACGACGCATGTAGGCGTGAGCCAGCACGTAATCGCCGATGGTCTGCGACTGACGCAAGCCACCGCAATGGCCGATCATCAGCCAGCAATGCGGACGCAGCACTGCCAGGTGGTCGGTGATGTTTTTGGCGTTGGACGGGCCGACGCCGATGTTGACCAGGGTCACACCATGCCCATCTTCGGCAATCAGGTGATAGGCCGGCATCTGATAGCGGTGCCACACCACACTGGCAACGATGGCCTGAGCCTCTTCGTGACCCATGCTCTTGTCGACCACGACGTTGCCCGGCAGCACCATGCGCACGAAGCGCGGGTCGTCACGCAACTTTTCCAGCCCGTGCAGGATGAACTGGTCGACGTAACGGTGGTAGTTGGTCAGCAGGATCCACGGCTGAACATGTCGCCAGTCGCTGCCGGTGTAATGCACCAGACGGCGCAGCGAGAAATCCACACGGGCGGCATCAAACAGCGCCAGCGGCAAGGGATCGACGTTCGCCCAGTCATAAAGGCCGTCGGCGATGCCATCGGTAGCGGCGGACAGATCGGTGCTGGGGAACACTCGCGCCAGCGCAGCTGCGGTCACGCCGGACCCCGCCAGCTCGTCACCCTGCTCCACTACATAGGGGTAAGGAATGTTCTGCTCGCTGATACCGACTTCTACCGTCACGGTGAAATCGCTCATCAATGGCACGAGCTGTTCCAGCAGGTATTTGCGAAACGCCTTGGGCTGCGTGACGGTGACACTGTAGGTACCCGGGAGCTGCACCTTGGCGTAGGCGCGAGTGGTCAGTGGCACTTCACCATGGCATTCGTAGTTCAGACGCAATTGTGGGTAGCGGAACAGCGCTCGTTCTTCGGCGCTGGGCTCCACACGGTCTTTCAGATAACGCTTGAGCGCCTGGCTCAGAGCGCTGGTTGCACGCTCGTGCAATTCGGCAAGCCGTTCGACAGCTTGCTCGGCGGTATCTACAACAACAAAGGCTTGGGTCACGGTTCACGTCCTGTCTGATATTGCAGACCTGTATCGTAACGGGTTCGCGTGCTCATGCCACCTGCGGTGAAGACCTGGCGATCAATGTTTCGACATCGACGCCTCGCGGCAATGTGCCATAAACATGCCCGCCCGAGGCAATTCGGCCGGCAATGAAACCGTCACTGACCGCCGCATTACCGGCTTCGAGCAACAGCGTGGCCTGCAACGCGATGGCAATGTCCTCCGTCAGTTGTCGCGCACGGTACTGAACATCGCTGAGGTCGCTGAAGGCTGCCTTGAGCTTTGCGATATGAGCCGCCAGACGTCGGTCGCCGTGGCCATCGCCTAATTCATCGAACAGCGCGTCGAGCACGCCGGGCTCTTTGGACAACGCCCGCAGCACGTCCAGGCATTGCACGTTGCCCGAACCTTCCCAGGTCGAGTTGACCGGCGCCTCGCGATACAGACGGGGCAGGATACTGTCTTCCACATAGCCCGCGCCGCCCATGCATTCGGCGGCCTCGTTGATCATGGCCGGGGCGCGCTTGCAGATCCAGTATTTGCCGACCGCGGTGACCAGCCGTACAAACCGCGCCTCGTGATCGTCATCCGCATGGTCCAGCGCACGGCCCATGCGCAAGGTCAGGGCCAATGCAGCCTCGCTCTCCAACGCCAGATCAGCCAGAACATTCTGCATCAAAGGCTGATCGGCAAGCGCACGACCGCCCACGGTGCGATGCGCGCAATGATGCGTCGCCTGAGTCAGCGCCTGACGCATCAAGGCACTGGAGCCGATCATGCAGTCGAAGCGGGTCATGGCGACCATCTCGATGATGGTTGGCACACCGCGCCCTTCCTCACCGATCATCCACGCCAGCGCACCGCGAAATTCGACCTCACTGGAGGCGTTTGACCAGTTGCCCAGTTTGTTCTTCAAGCGCTGGATGTAGAACTCGTTGCGCACGCCGTCCGGACGATGGCGCGGCAACAGAAAGCAACTGAGACCCTTGTCAGTCTGCGCCAGGGTCAAGAAGGCGTCGCACATGGGTGCCGAGCAGAACCATTTGTGCCCGACCAGCTCGTACGCCTGACCCGGCCCGCCCGTGCCCACAGGCCAGGCTCGCGTCGTATTGGCGCGAACGTCGGTGCCGCCCTGTTTTTCGGTCATCGCCATACCGATGGTTGCGCCGGTCTTTTGCGAAAGCTCGACGTTGCGTGGGTCGTACTGCGTGGAGAGCACCCTGGGCAACCAGATCTGCGCCAGATCCGGCTGGAGCCTGAGCGCGGGCACACTGGCGAAGGTCATGGTCAACGGGCATCCACTGCCAGGATCGGCCTGGGTGTGCAAATAAGTCATGGCCGCTCGGGCGACATGAGCTCCGGGTTGCGGATCGGTCCAGGGCAGCGAGGGGATACCATGCTCAATGGCAGCGCTCATCAACTGATGATAGGCCGGATGAAACTCGACCAGATCCATGCGATGCCCATAGCGGTCGTGACTGACAAACACCGGCTTGTGCTGGTTGGCCAGAAAGCCGGCTTCCATCAGCGGACCGCCTGCCAGTGCGCCGTAGGCGTCGATGCGGGACCGGGCCCAACCGGCGCCGAACCGGTCGCTCCACGCCTGCAACGGCACATCGGCGCGATAAAGATTCAGGCCGTCGAGAGGCGGCGGCTGATTGGTCACTTCGTGGGTTTCGGCGAACTGATTCAAGGTCATGAGTCGTCTCCTGCCTGTGTGCACACGCGTCGTACACAGCAGTGAATCACGCACCTGCACCATTAAAAAGTGTCGTTCATGCCGAAACACCGGCGCTTTTGCCTTGGATCATGCCTGGCGTCGAATCAAATACCCCACTGTGCCTTGACCTGAGGCGTACGCCGCACCGCGCCAGGCAAAACCTTCCACACAGGCAGGCTCAAGGTGAAGCAACTGCCTTCGCCCGGCTCAGAATGATGGCTCAACTCGCCGCCTTGCAGCTCGACCAGCTTTCTACAGATCGCCAGACCGATACCCAGGCCGCCGTACTCGCGCGTCATGGAGCCGTCGAGCTGGAAGAAATGCTCATACAGTTTTGCTTCGTCCAAATGGCTGAACCCGATGCCGCTGTCCATCACCTCAATGCGCAAACGTATCTGATCAGCGTCCTGCGGCTGGCTGCTTATACGCACCTTGACCGCACCCTTGCGGGTGAACTTGATCGCGTTATCCATCAGGCACTCGACACACTGGTACAGCTTGTCGACATCACCTCGGACACTGGGCGGCAACTTGTCGTCCAGTTCAAGCGTCAGCAACAGCCCCTTGGAATGCGCTGGGCCGATAAAGCGATCACGCAGCCGCCCCGTCAGCTCGCTCAACTCAAAGGCTTCGCACTCAGAGGACAGTACACCGGCATGAAGCTCGGTCAGGGTCAGGATGCCGTTGATCATGCTCATCATGTCTTGCGCGGAGCCAGCAGCGGTCTGCTGGTACATCTCCAGTTCAGCGCTCATGTTCATGGTCTGCATCAGCTCCAGGGAGCCAATCACTCCGTTCATCGGTGTACGCAGTTCATGCGTCAGCGTCGCCAGAAACTCGTCCTTGAGCCGATTGCTGGTGGCCAGTTGCTTGTTGAGACGTTCCAGGTCCTTGCCCGTCTCGACCAGCGCCCTGGCCTGCTGGCAACGGTTGTGATGGATACGATCTGCCAGCGCCATGGAGAGAAATGCCATTTCCAGCACAGTGCTGATGTGCGCGGCGTACAGGGTCAGGAAGGTATTGGGCATATAGCCCATCAGCATCAGGCTGAACACCAGGCTACCGATCAGAAATATCGACCAGGCGATCACAAAATAGCGAGCGACCCGCTCGCCTTTCAGCAGCACGACGATACCCGCCAGGTAGATCGAAAGCGTGCCCGCGACGACGAGGTACGTGGCAGAGCGCAGCGCCGCGCCATAACTCACGAAAATCGCCATGCACATCACCAGCGCCGCGTAGCCAATCATCAGCAGCAAAAGGCGATCGGCCCATCGTGCCACACGATGGGTCATAAGGAAGCTGCGCGAGAACTGACAGGCAAACAGTGTCGCCATTGCCATCAGAAAAGGCGTCGAGGTGTTGGCCCACCACGGGTTATCGGGCCATAGATACTGGATGGCGACGCCGTTGATTGACATCTGGTACAGCCCGAACGAAGCAACGTAGAGGATGTAATAGAGGTAATCGAGATCCCGCACACTGACAAAGATGAACAGGTTATAGAGCAGCATCCCCAGCAGAACGCCGTAGATAAGACCAAACACATAGATGCGCGCGGGCTGAGCCTCAAGGTACGCGTGGCTGGACCATAGATTGAGCGGCGCCTGGACCGAACCAGCGCTGGCAACGCGCAGATAGAAGGTTTGCAATTCGCCGGGCTGCAAGTCCAGCTGAAACAGGTAATTGTTCTGTTTGAATGGCCGGCTCGCAAACGGCAGCATGTCGCCGGTACGCGCACGCAATTGCGGTCGCCCTTCGGCGTCCGGCGCATAGAAGTCGATATGGTCGAGCGGCGGGTAAGCCAGTTCCAGGAGCCAGTCTTCATGCTGTGCGGCAGCGCGGGGTTGGTAGACCAGATCGACTTTCAACCAGAATGCAGAATGTGAGTATCCGGCATTGAGCGTGTCAGCCCCCAAGGGCCGAAACGCATGCGCGCCTGCTTCTGACGTCACGCTCTCGATGGTCGCGTCGCCAGCCGGGTCTTCGAAGACCTGAATCATTCGCCCCAGAGGCATGAAACGGGTGCTTTCATCAAACTCGACGGCATGCGCCAACAAAGGCAGCCAGACAGCCAGCATGAATAACAAATAGCGCATCAAAGCCCCAAAGTAAGTCGTCACGCTCACCCCATCCGTTGACGGCGACGACCCGCAAAGTCCATCCCTGATACAGGCCAGGCAATTCAAAACAGGCGATTACAGATGACTGTCATCCAATGGTTGCCACTCGATTCAAAAAACGCTGAGTTCAATCGGTCCGTCAGCGCACTGAAGCATAGCCGCTTACGAGTACAAGGCACTATCGCATTAAAATCATGGCGATAGCTCTATCTCGGCCGCCTCCGACTCAACATGAATACTTGGAGTATTGGAACTGCAACAATGCCTCCGCGCCACGGAGCCGTAAGCGCAAGAAAAACCGGCATCGACGAGCGGTCCTGAAGGGGTTTAGTGATAAGCTCGCGCACCATGAATATCTATAGCTCCCGTCCCGTTGTCCTCTGCCTCTCCGGCCACGACCCTAGTGGCGGTGCCGGCATGCAGGCCGATATTGAATCCCTGCTGGCCCAAGGCTGTCATGCCGCGCCAGTCATTACTGCGCTGACCGTACAAGACACGGTCAACGTCAGTGATTTTCGCGTTCTGGATCGTGACTGGGTATTGGCCCAGGCGCATGCCGTCCTCAATGACTCGAGCGTAGCAGCCGTGAAGCTGGGCATGCTGGGCTCGCTGGAAATGGTCGATACGGTTGTCGAACTGCTGCTGGCCAACCCGCATTTGCCAATGGTCTGCGACCCGGTATTGCGGGCTGGCGGCGGCGGTCGGCTGGGCAAGGACGAGGTCGGTTACGCCATGCGCGAACGCCTTCTGCCCTTGTCGACGATAGCCACACCCAACCTGCCCGAAGCACGCATTCTTGCGGAGCTGCCCGAAGGTAGCGCAGATGAATGCGCCGAGAAACTTCTGCCGTTTTGTGAATACCTGCTGATCACCGGCGGTCATGGTGATGAGCAGCAGATCCATAACCGTCTTTATGTTCGCGGCGGTCAGACACACACATTTGTCTGCGAGCGCCTGCCCGGCAGCTATCACGGCTCAGGCTGCACGCTGGCCAGTGCGCTGGCAGGTCGTCTGGCGCAAGGAGAAGAGCGGGTCAGTGCCGTGAAATCGGCTCTGGATTACACATGGCGAACGTTGCGTGACGCAGAACAGCTCGGCAAGGGGCAATTCGTCCCCCGTCGCCTGCCGCTGGATTTCTGCTCGTAACGCACTGCATGAGGCTTCATTCATGAAACTACGTGGCCTGTATGCCATCACCGACAGCCAACTGCTGACTGGCAAATTCCTGTCTTACGTCGAAGCCGCCCTCGAAGGTGGCGTGACGCTGCTGCAATACCGGGACAAGACCAGTGACGAGTCGCGCCGCCTGCGTGAAGCGACTGAATTGCTCAAACTCTGCGAGCGCTACAAGACCCGACTGATCATCAACGATGACGCCGAGCTGGCTGCTCGCCTGGGCGTCGGCGTGCATCTGGGGCAGACAGATGGCTCGCTGCCAGACGCTCGGGCGCTGCTGGGGCACAAGGCGATCGTCGGGGCCACCTGCCACGGCAAACTGGAACTGGCGGAGCGTGCCAAGGCTGACGGCGCAACCTACGTGGCTTTCGGCAGGTTCTTCAACTCCATGACCAAGCCGGGCGCACCCGCTGTCCCACTGGACCTGATCGCCCAAGTGCGCGCCAAGGTGCATCTGCCGATTGCAGTCATTGGTGGCATCACTCTGGAGAACGCCCCGCAACTGGTTGAACACGGCGCAGATCTGTTGGCTGTGGTACATGGTTTGTTCGGTGCCGAAAACACCCAGGAAGTCACCCGCCGGGCTCGTGCGTTCACTGAACTGCTGCAGGTTTCGCGTACCTGAGATGTAACTGCGGCACGTCACAGACGACTTTGGAGCGCGCCGCTCTGATCCAGACGCTGCGCTGCCTTTCAGCCTTGCCCGACCAGCTTGAACTCGAAGTCCGGCATGCCTGTCGCGTTCTCCAGCGCAAGCAAAGCGCGCTTGCGATCAACGCCGCCGGCGTAGCCGGTCAGATCGCCACCTGCACCAATCACCCGGTGGCAGGGGACAATGATAGAGACAGGATTCTTGCCATTGGCGGTACCCACTGCACGCGAGTGGCCTGCACCGAGGCCCATTTTTTTGGCCATTGCACCGTAGGAAATCATTTCGCCGTAGGGGATTCTCGCCAGTTCCCGCCAGACCTCCTCCTGAAACGGTGTGCCACGCATGCGCAACGGCACTTCAAAGACGCGACGCTCGCCCCGAAAAAACTCGGTCAATTGCTCGCGAGCCATCTGCACGACCCTGGGCACGGCGTGCTCGACAGGCATCATGATCAGGCCTGGGTAGTGTTTCTGGCCGACGAAATACACCCCAGTCAGTGCATCATCTTCAGCACGCAAAGCGATATCGCCCAGCGGACTGGATAGCAGATAAGCGCAAATCATCGTTTCGCCTCTTCATATTGACGCCAGACATGCATCGTCGCGTAAGCCCGCCAAGGCGCCCACTGAGTGGCGTGTTGATTGAGTTGTGCCGCAGTGTCACAACCCAGGTGTTTTTTCAGAACGGCGTCGCCTGCGGGAAACGCATTGGGCCAGCACAGGGCGCGCATGGCAATGTATTGCACCGTCCATTCTCCGATGCCGCGAATGTGCCGCAAGGCGACCAGCGTTTCCTCCAGCGGTACCAAGGGTTCAAGAATGATGCGCCCTGCCGCGACTTCCTGCGCCACCGCCAGGATGGCTTCAGCACGAATCCGGATGAGACCGGCGGCAATCAGATCCTCATAGTGCAGGCGGGCAATGGCCTCGGCCGTCGGGAACGCATGCTGCAATCCAGAAGGCGCATCCACCACCGGCGTGCCGAAGCGCAGGGCAAGCCGGCCGAGAACCGCACGGGCGTTGATCACTGAAATCTGTTGACCCACTACCGCACGCACAGCAATTTCGAAACCGTCGAACGCACCAGGCACACGCATCCCCGGATGGTCACCGATCAGCTCGCCCAGGTGGGCATCGACCAGATCCGGTCGGCATCCGGTATCGAATACGCGCCTTACCCCTGCCAGTACAAAGGCGATCCCGGCCTGCAATGAGGCCGACACTGTCACCACCAGCGCATGGCGCAACGGCGCATGCGTCACGCTGACCCAACCTGCCAGACGGCATCCGGCGTGCTCAAAGTCGATAACCTTCGTGTAGGCATGCTCGCTGACATGTTCAACACCTGCGACACAGCGGTGAGCAAGAAATGCCAGCACACCACTCCATGAAAAAGGGGGGCGATACGACAGCTCGAACTGCAAAGTGCTGGCTTGCGCCGGATGCGCGACTTTTCTCAAGCGCAGCGGGTTGAGGCGGTACCTGGCTTTGAACACGTCGTTGAAACGCCGCACGCTGCCAAAGCCCGACGCCAGTGCGACGTCGGTCATCGACAACCCGGTATCGGTCAACAGACGCTTGGCGATCAGCAGTCGCTGGGTCTGAGCGAAATCAATCATCGACACGCCGAACTCGGCTTCGAAAATTCGCCGCAAATGGCGCGACGTCACACCGACCCGCTGAGCCAGTGCATCAAGCGTTCTGCCACTCAGAAAGCCCTCTTCGATCAATCTCGCTGCCGCTTGAGCAAGACGACTCGATACATCCAGCAAGCTGTTGCCCGGCGCCAACTCTGGACGGCAGCGCAGGCACGGCCTGTACCCAGCTTGCTCGGCAGCCGCAGCGGTGGTGTAGAAACTGCAGTTCTTTGCCTGCGGCGCACGCACCGGGCACATCGGCCGGCAATAGATGCCGGTCGAGGACACGCCCATGAAAAACCAGCCGTCAAATCGCCGGTCTCTGGCAATGAACGCCGCGTAACAAATGCTCGGATCGAGAGTTTTCATGACCCGGACTTTATGCCACGCCTCGGCAAAAGTCTGGCTGATTTCGGACATGTGCATTCGGCAGTCGACTGGCATTTGTTATAGTGCAGGCTTGCTGCGCCTTCTCTGGCTCATGCCATTCAATAAAGCAGCCGTTCAAAGACTGCACGCCTCGGCTGAACCCAGCGTAGACCCGAATTCCCCGTTTCAAAGCAGAGACCCGATCATGTCCCGTTCCGAAACACTGTTCGCCAACGCCCAAAAACACATTCCCGGTGGAGTGAATTCGCCGGTTCGCGCTTTCAAGAGCGTGGGCGGCACACCGCTGTTCTTCAAGCATGCTGCTGGCGCCTATGTAACTGACGAAGACGACAAGCGCTACGTTGATTACGTCGGCTCCTGGGGCCCGATGATTCTCGGCCACAGCCATCCAGAAGTCCTCGATGCGGTTCGCAGCCAGCTGGAACATGGTTTGTCGTATGGCGCGCCAACCGCCATGGAAACCGAAATGGCCGACCTGGTCTGCTCGCTCGTGCCGTCGATGGAGATGGTGCGCATGGTCAGCTCGGGGACCGAGGCGACCATGAGCGCTATCCGTCTGGCCCGTGGTTATACTGGTCGCGACAGCATCATCAAGTTCGAAGGCTGCTATCACGGTCACTCCGACAGCCTGCTGGTCAAGGCAGGTTCCGGCGCCCTGACCCTGGGCGTGCCAAGCTCGCCGGGCGTGCCTGCAGCCTTTGCGAAACATACCCTGACCGTCCCGTTCAACGATCTGGAAGCCGTGCGTGAAATGCTGGCTGAAGTAGGCCGGGAAGTCGCCTGCATCATTGTCGAGCCAGTGGCCGGCAACATGAATTGCGTGCCACCTGCTCCGGGCTACCTGCAAGGGCTGCGCGAACTGTGCGATGAGCATGGCGTTGTGTTGATCTTCGACGAAGTGATGACCGGCTTTCGGGTAGCACTGGGCGGCGCTCAGGCTTACTACAACGTGACCCCCGACCTGAGCACCTTCGGCAAGATCATCGGCGGCGGCATGCCGGTCGGCTGCTTTGGCGGCAAGCGCGAAATCATGTCGCACATCGCGCCGCTCGGCCCGGTTTATCAGGCGGGTACGCTGTCAGGCAATCCATTGGCGATGGCCGCTGGCCTGACCACGCTGCGACTGATCAGCCGCCCCGGTTTCCACGATGAACTGAGCGACTTTACCCGCCGCCTGCTTGAAGGCCTGCAACAGCGCGCTGACGCAGCCGGTATCCCATTCGTGACCACCCAGGCAGGCGGTATGTTCGGCCTGTATTTCAGCGACGTGAAAGAAATCGTAACGTTCCAGGATGTGATGACCAGCGACGCAGAACGCTTCAAGCGGTTCTTCCACTTGATGCTTGAGGGCGGCGTGTACTTGGCACCGAGTGCGTTCGAAGCCGGCTTCACCTCCATCGCTCACGGCGATGCCGAGTTGCAACTGACGCTGGACGCCGCCGAAAAGGCTTTCGCAGCGCTCAAATAGCCTACTCGACACGCTCGCGCAGACCGCATAATCGATCTGCGTGGGCGAGCTTGTGAATCAAACGGAACGTTAACTGCTGAAATAGCTTCTACAATGCAATGCGATTGTTGCGCACAATGGGAGGCTACAGTCGTCCTAGAGTGCTCCGGTGCTGTAAACAAAGGCTTTTCATCGCCGTGCAGCAGAAAATCCGTAAAGACTTTGTAAGGTTGGCTCCGCTTATTTCATAATGCGCAGCCAGCACGTTTAGCTGGCCGGGCCTGCCCGCACCTTTTTCAGAGGTAAGTCGATTCCCATGAACCGCACCGGCCGCACCCTTGCATTGGGCTGCCTGTTGCTTGTCTATCCCCTGCTGGCAACTGCCGGCGGCAACTCGTTGTTAATCCCAGCGGTGGGTCGTTGCACCCTGAATACCCAGCCAGAGAACCTGCCTGCAGCGCTTTCAGCGTGCCAGCAAGCCGCTCAGTCCGGGGATGCGCAAGCACAATACGAGTTGGGTGAGTTCTATTACGAGGGCAAGAATGCACCTCGCGACTTGCCGCAGGCCCTGAGTTATTTCGAGCAAGCTTCGTTGCAAGGTCACGCGCAGGCGCAATATCAACTGGGCCTGATGTTCAGCCGTGGCGAAGGCGTGCAAGCCAACAATATCCAGGCCTACATCGTGCTGAAAATGGCGGCGGTCAATGGTTCGGAAGAAGCACTGGATGCCGCAGATGAAGTGTCGGCAAAGATGCAGCGCGATGAACTGGAAGTGGCGACTCAGGTGCTGGGCCAGATCTTCCGCAAATACCTGATGGAACTGCAAACCGCCGAAGGTCGCAGTCCGTTCTCTCCACTGCCCTGATCAGACGTCTTCAGGGCAACTTCGCCAAACCTGCAACCCTTACTTTTCCGGCATCGGCATGGGGAACGGCATCACATTGCTGTTGCCACGCGCCTCGCTGATCTTGGGCGTGCCTATGCGTTCGACTTCATCAATACGCACAATCGAATGCATCGGCACAAAACTGCGCACCACGCCTTCGAACTGAGCCTTGAGTTTCTCTTCGCTCGGGTCCACAACGACGGTCGTACGCTCTCCGAAGACGAACTCCTCCACTTCCAGAAAGCCCCACAGATCACTTTGATAGATCTGCTTGGCGTACATTTCGAACACCTGACCCTGGTTGAGAAAAATCACCTTGTAGATTGGAGCTTCGCGTTTGGTCATAACGGGCGGGTAACGATCGCTTATGAAAATGGGGACGCACTATAGCATGCCCGCCGGACAGCCAACGCTAGGAAGCCGGGCACTTCGTCCCTATAATGCGCGGTTCTTTGAATCAGCTGATGATCACGCATGGCCAAGAAGCTTTATATAGAAACCCACGGTTGCCAAATGAACGAGTACGACAGCTCGCGCATGGTCGACCTGCTGGGCGAACATCAGGCCCTGGAAGTCACCGCTCGTGCGGAAGACGCCGACGTGATCCTGCTAAATACCTGTTCGATTCGCGAGCGCGCCCAGGACCGGGTTTATTCCCAATTGGGCCGCTGGCGTGAGCTGAAGCTGGCCAACCCGGAAATGGTGATCGCCGTCGGCGGTTGTGTCGCCAGCCAGGAAGGCGCGGCCATCCGTGACCGCGCGCCGTATGTGGACGTTGTTTTTGGCCCGCAGACCCTTCACCGGCTGCCGGAAATGATTGATGCCGCACGCATTACGCGCCTGCCGCAGGTTGATGTCTCGTTTCCGGAAATCGAAAAGTTCGACCATCTGCCAGAGCCTCGTGTCGACGGCCCGAGCGCTTATGTTTCAGTGATGGAAGGCTGCAGCAAGTACTGCACGTTCTGCGTAGTGCCTTACACCCGTGGCGAAGAAGTCAGTCGTCCTTTCGACGATGTACTGACCGAAGTGATCCACCTGGCTGAAAACGGTGTGCGTGAAGTCACGCTGCTTGGGCAGAACGTCAATGGCTATCGCGGCGCGACGCACGACGGCCGTACCGCTGATCTGGCGGACCTGATTCGTGTGGTCGCAGCCGTTGATGGCATCGACCGCATCCGCTACACGACTTCGCATCCGCTGGAGTTCTCGGACAGCCTGATCCAGGCCCACGCCGAAGTGCCTGAACTGGTCAAGCATCTGCACTTGCCAGTGCAGTCGGGTTCGGATCGGGTGCTGGCTGCCATGAAGCGCAACCACACCACCCTTGAATACAAATCCAAGCTGCGCAAGCTCAAGGCGGCGGTTCCTGGCATCAGCATCAGTTCCGATTTCATCGTCGGCTTCCCCGGTGAAACCGAGAAAGACTTCGCCAATACCATGAAGCTGATTGAGGACGTCGGTTTCGACTTCTCGTTCTCGTTCATTTACAGCCCGCGACCTGGTACACCTGCTGCCGACTTGAAAGACGATACGCCTGAAGCCCTGAAAAAAGAGCGCCTGGCTGCCTTGCAGCATCGCCTCAACCAGCAGGGCTATGAAATCAGCCGACAAATGGTCGGCAGCACGCAGCGTATTCTGGTGACGGACTACTCGAAAAAGGACCCTGGCGAACTGCAGGGCCGGACCGAGAACAACCGGATCGTCAACTTCCGCTGTGACAACCCCAAGCTGATCGGCCAGTTTGCCGACGTGCACATCGACGATGCGCAACCTCACTCTCTGCGCGGTTCGCTGCTGCAATAAACCTTGGGTGCCGCGCAGGAATGAATTGCCGAATGAATTCGTTTCTGCGCGGTCACTACCAGTATGGATGCATGACACATGCATCATTCAGCATCGCGAATCCTCTACGCTGAAGGCAAAGCTTTCGCCCGATCAACACTAGGGGTATTCTTCAACACATCTCAATTGCCGGCGGACGGCCATTAAAAGACCTTGAACGCACCCATAGAACCTCATCGCTTTACCCTCGAACCTTTCGAGGCCCATCGTTTCGCCAACTTGTGCGGGCAACTCGACGAGCATCTGCGCTTGATCGAACAACGCCTGGACATCGAGATCCGCAATCGCGGCAATCAATTCGAGCTCATTGGCGAGCCAAGCCAGACCACCTCGGCCGAAAATCTTCTGCGCCGTCTGTACCGGGAAACCAAAGGTACTGACCTGACGCCGGACATGGTCCATCTGTTTCTTCAGGAATCAGGCGTTGCCGGGCTGGACAACCATCAGGCTGCCGAAGTCGGCGTTGCCCTGCGCACTAAAAAGGGCATGATTCGACCGCGCGGCCTTAACCAGCAGCGTTATGTCAAAGAGATCCTCGGCAACGACATCAACTTTGGCATTGGCCCTGCGGGCACCGGCAAAACCTATCTCGCCGTCGCCTGCGCGGTGGACGCGCTGGAGCGTGAGCAGATCCGGCGCATCCTGCTGGTACGCCCGGCGGTCGAAGCGGGCGAGAAGCTCGGCTTCCTGCCTGGCGACCTTGCGCAGAAGATCGACCCGTACCTGCGACCGCTCTACGACGCACTCTACGAGATGCTCGGCTTTGAATACGTGGCCAAACTGATCGAGAAGCAAGTGATTGAAGTTGCACCGCTGGCTTACATGCGCGGACGCACCCTTAATAACAGCTTCATCATTCTGGACGAAAGTCAGAACACCACCGTCGAGCAGATGAAGATGTTCCTGACCCGTATTGGCTTTGGCTCCACTGCCGTGATCACCGGCGACATTACTCAAGTCGACTTGCCCAAGGGCACCAAGTCGGGCCTGACCCATGTCATTGATGTGCTCAAGGACGTACCGGGTATCAGCTTCACGCACTTCAAACCCAAGGACGTGGTTCGCCACCCGCTGGTGCAGCGCATCGTCGAAGCCTACGAGCGCTACGATGACCGCCTCAGCGATGGCCAATCCGGCAGCAACAGCTACGCACGGGACAAGAACCGCGATGCTTGAGCTGGACCTGCAAGTCGCAAGCAAGACGCAAGCGCCCAGCGAAGCCCAGTTCCGCCTATGGTGTGAAATGGGCCTGCGGCCGCGCAGTGCCGATTCGGAACTGACAATTCGACTGGTTGACGAAGCAGAAGGTCGAGAACTCAACCACACTTGGCGGCACAAGGACTACGCCACCAATGTGTTGTCGTTTCCGGCCGATGTACCCGACGACATGTTGGACATTCCGCTGCTGGGCGACCTGGTCATCTGCGTACCGGTGGTGAACCGCGAAGCAGGCGACCAGGGCAAGGCCGTTGACGCACATTGGGCGCACATGGTCATTCATGGCTGCCTTCATCTGCTCGGTTATGACCATATCGACGATGAAGAAGCCGAAGAAATGGAAGCGCTGGAACGAACGTTGCTTGAAGAGCTGGGCTACCCAGATCCTTATGCCGACGACGAAAGCGCCGACCAACCACTTTCAGACACACCAAGCAAGGACCACGAGTAAGGGCTATGAGCGAAGACCGATCGAGCAACGGACAAAAGTCATGGCTGGGTAAACTGACCCAGGCTTTTGTCCATGAGCCGAAAAACCGCCAGGAGCTGCTTGAGCTGCTGCGCGAAGCCCACCAGAACAAACTGCTGGACAGCGAAGCGCTGGCCATTGTCGAAGGTGCCATTCAGGTCGCTGACCTGCAAGTGCGCGACATCATGGTGCCGCGCTCGCAGATGATCAGCATCAAGGCCACACAGACACCCCGCGAGTTCCTGCCTGCCGTCATTGACGCTGCGCATTCACGCTATCCGGTCATCGGCGAGAGCCACGATGACGTGCTGGGCGTGTTGCTGGCCAAGGACTTGCTGCCTCTGATTCTCAAGGCCGACGGCGACAGCGATGATGTAAAAAAGCTGCTGCGCCCGGCGACCTTCGTTCCAGAATCCAAGCGTCTCAATGTGCTGTTGCGTGAGTTTCGCGCCAATCACAACCACATGGCCATCGTCATCGACGAGTACGGCGGCGTGGCAGGTCTGGTGACCATTGAGGATGTGCTTGAACAGATCGTCGGCGATATCGAAGACGAGCATGATGTCGAGGAAGACAGCTACATCAAACCGCTGCCCAGCGGCGACTTCCTGGTCAAGGCACTGACGCCTGTCGAGTCATTCAACGAGTTCTTCGACAGCGAATTCTCCGATGACGAATTCGACACCGTTGGCGGGCTTGTCATGAACGCATTCGGCCACCTGCCCAAGCGTAACGAGATCACTGAAATTGGTGCCTATCGTTTCCGCATCCTGAGCGCAGACAGCCGTCGTATTCATTTGCTGCGCCTGAGCCCCATCTCTCGCCCGTAAACACCTGATGTCGTTTTAAGGAATCTACATGCGCTGGATAACCCGCCCCGGCTGGCCCGGTAATCTGCTGGCCGTGGCGGCTGGCGGCCTCACGACGCTCGCCCTGGCACCCTTTGATTTCTGGCCGCTCGTGCTGGTATCGCTGGTGGTGTTCTATCTCGGGCTGCGTGAACTGAGTCCGCGTCAGGCGTTTGCGCGCGGCTGGTGTTACGGCTTCGGCCTGTTCGGCGCTGGCACCAGCTGGATCTACGTCAGCATCCACACCTACGGCGGCGCCTCTGTGTTACTCGCGGGGCTGTTGATGCTGCTGTTCATCGCTGCCATCGCCCTGTTCTTCGCGCTGCCCGCCTGGGTCTGGGCGCGGTGGATCCGACGCAACGAAGCGCCGCTGGCCGATGCTCTGGCCTTTGCCGCGCTGTGGCTGGCGCAGGAAGCCTTCCGGGGCTGGTTTCTCACCGGTTTCCCCTGGCTCTACTCCGGCTACAGTCAGCTCGACGGGCCGTTGTCGGGACTGGCTCCAGTGGGCGGCGTGTGGCTGATTTCCTTTGCACTGGGCCTGACCGCAGCCCTGCTGTGCAACCTGCACCGCTTGCGCGCACGCCGGTCATTTCTAGCCGTTGGCGTGCTGCTTTTGCTGGCACCGTGGGTCGCCGGGCTGGCGTTGAAAAACCATGCGTGGACGACGCCCGCCGGCAAACCCCTGACCGTTGCGGCGCTGCAAGGCAACATCGAGCAGAGCATGAAGTGGGACCCGAAAAAGCTCAACGACCAGTTGGCGCTCTATCGCGACATGACCTTCCGTTCGCAACAGGCCGATCTGATTGTCTGGCCGGAAACCGCTGTACCGGTGCTCAAGGAAAGCGCGGAAGGCTATTTGTCCATGATGGGCAAGTTTGCGTCCGATCGCGGTTCTGCTCTGATCACTGGCGTTCCGGTACGCGAATCCAATGGCCGGGAGTATCGCTACTACAACGCGATCACCGTTACGGGCCAGGGCGACGGCACCTACTTCAAGCAGAAGCTGGTGCCCTTTGGCGAATACGTGCCGTTGCAGGATGCCCTGCGTGGCCTGATCGCGTTCTTCGATCTGCCCATGTCGGACTTCGCACGCGGCCCTTATGACCAGCCCCTGCTGCAAGCCAAGGGTTATCACATCGCCCCATTCATCTGCTATGAAGTCGTGTATCCCGAGTTCGCTGCAGGCCTGTCCGCGCAAAGCGACCTGCTGCTGACGGTCAGCAATGACACGTGGTTCGGCACCTCCATCGGCCCGTTGCAGCATTTGCAAATGGCCCAGATGCGCGCGCTCGAAGCGGGACGCTGGATGATCCGTGCTACCAATAACGGCGTCACCGGGCTGATTGACCCGTTCGGTAAAATCACCGTTCAAATCCCGCAGTTCGAGCGTGGCGTGCTGTATGGCGAGGTTGTGCCGATGCAGAACCTGACGCCTTATCTGCGCTGGCGCTCATGGCCAATGGTAATTATCTGCGTGCTGCTGTTTGGCTGGGCGCTGCTGGCAGCGCGAATTTCAAAAACCGTCTGACGCGTGATCCACGGGTTACGGACAGAAGGAATTGCGCAAGGCAACACTACGCACCTTGCGCAATTCCTCTGGCGGCAAACGAACCCGGCTCAACGGTAAATCCACGGATACACCAGCAAGCCCGCCGCTTCGTTGAGCAGCACGCCGCTCTGCGTGAACACACGACTCTCCGGCAGCCAACCGCCGAACGGCCGAGCATTGTCGACGCCGAGAAAGCCCACTGGCGCTGCGATCACGGTAAAACCCGCCTGTTCAAAACTCCAGCGCGCACGCGGCATGTGCCAGGCCTGAGTGATCAGCACCACACGCTTGATGCCGAGCGGGTGCAGCACTTCGGCGCTCATGGTCGCGTTTTCCCATGTGGTTCGGCTCAACCCTTCCTGCCAGCGCACCGACACACCGAAATCCTCCTGCAGTGACTGCGCCATGATAAACGCCTCGCTGGGCGGTTCGCCAAAATGCAGACCACCCGACGTCAGCAGTGGCAAACCGGACGCCTTGGCCAAGCGTGCCGCCAGACGCATACGCTCGAGGCCGATGCCGGTCGGCGCATCTGCGCCCCAGGTCGGCGCGCTACGCTCACGCCCACTGCCCAATACCACGATGGCGTCCGCCTGCTGTGACAGCGTGGCCCACTGCGTCTGCGGCAACGGCGCAACCTGCTCCAGCCTGCGGGCAGCCCATTCCACGACGACTGGCAGACTCATCAGCCACAAGCCACCCAGGCCCGCCACGAAACAGACCGCCGCGAGACGCGGTCGAGTACGGCGCAGCCACCAGGCCAGAATCAATAGAAGGAAAAGAACACCCGGAGGCAAAAGCAGGGTTTTCAGCAGATAGCGAAAAGGCATCGGACATCTCCAGAGATGCCCGAAGCCTAAAATGTTTGAAGCCTGGCAACAATGCTTGATAAAGCAGACCTTAAGTCTGCCGAACTGAAGCGTGAACGCTGTATCAGCTGTGGCGACCCGACCGGGTCGATGCCTTGACGCGCCGTTTGTCCTTCAGCCAGATGATGGTTGCTGACGGTCTCGGCACGTGCATTGAACCGGCTTGTTGTGCTGCTGAGATGAAATTGCCCTTTTGCCCATCCCTGACAACCCCGTCCGCCGCCCTCGTACCTTTTTCAAGGTAGGCCTCGATCAACTCGAACTCGGCGCAGCTCAAACCTTTCAGCTCAAGTTCGACAGGCGCCTCGTTTCGGAGCCGAACCGCCGTACTCGCAATTTCGAGCGCGAGGCCGAGACGATCAATCAAACGTTCATACAGCTCATAAGTACTGACTGTGTGCTGCAACTCTGTCATCCGCTCACCTCATCGAAGATAAGACGTACCCTCGAAGATGAGCTTAGCGCTGCTGCAAAAACCGGTAAAAAACTGCGACCAACGGCCAGGCAGGGCGTCTGGGCAGGGTTTGGCAGCAGTCCAAAGCAATCAGGGTTTCCCTCGATAGACGGCGCTCATGTATGCTACGACGCTTCCTGTAATTCCACTTCCGCGCTCTTGAGCCCGAACGCACCGCACAGACAGATGCAATTGTCCGGCAAGCGGTGCCGACCTGACTCGGCGAAGCAATGAAGAGGTCAAGGGTCACTAATCTTTAGTCAAAAGTAGCCATGCACGAACTCTATCAGCCCCGCGAAATCGAAGCCGCCGCCCAGACCTTCTGGGAAGAGCAAAAGTCTTTTGAAGTCAGTGAACAGCCCGGCAAGGACACTTTCTACTGTCTGTCGATGTTTCCTTACCCCAGCGGCAAGCTGCACATGGGTCACGTGCGCAACTACACCATCGGCGATGTGATTTCCCGCTACCAGCGCATGCTGGGCAAGAACGTTCTGCAGCCGCTGGGCTGGGACGCTTTCGGCATGCCAGCTGAAAACGCCGCCATCGACAACAATGTTGCCCCGGCCAAGTGGACCTACGAAAACATTGCCTACATGAAAACCCAGCTCAAGAGCCTGGGCCTGGCAATCGACTGGTCTCGCGAAGTGACCACGTGCAAACCTGATTACTACCGCTGGGAACAATGGCTGTTCACTCGCCTGTTCGAAAAAGGTGTGATCTACCGCAAGAACGGCACCGTGAACTGGGACCCGGTCGACCAGACCGTTCTGGCCAACGAGCAGGTTATCGATGGCCGTGGCTGGCGTTCTGGCGCGCTGATCGAAAAGCGCGAAATCCCGATGTATTACTTCAAGATCACGGCCTACGCCGATGAACTGTTGCAGGGTCTCGATGAACTGCCGGGCTGGCCCGAGCAGGTCAAGACCATGCAGCGCAACTGGATCGGTAAATCCCGTGGCATGGAAGTACAGTTCCCCTACCATCAGGCTTCCATTGGCGAAGCTGGCGCGCTGAAAGTATTCACCACGCGCCCGGACACCCTGATGGGCGCTACCTATGTTGCGGTCGCCGCGGAACACCCGCTGGCGACCCTGGCTGCGCAGGGCAACCCCGAACTGCAGGCATTCATCGATGAGTGCAAAGGCGGCAGCGTCGCCGAAGCTGATGTTGCTACCCAGGAAAAGAAGGGCCTGGCGACGTCGCTGTTCGTTGAACACCCTCTGACCGGTGAGAAACTGCCGGTATGGGTCGCCAACTACGTGCTGATGCATTACGGCGATGGCGCGGTCATGGCTGTGCCGGCTCACGATGAGCGTGATTTCGAATTCGCCACCAAGTACAGCCTGCCGATCAAGGCGGTTGTGCGCACCAGCGCCGGCGATGAAACGCCTGCGCCTTGGCAGGAAGCCTATGGCGAGCACGGCGAGCTGATCAATTCGGGCGAATTCGATGGCCTGAATTTCCAGGACGCATTCGACGCCATCGAAGCGGCGCTGGTGAAAAAGTCCCTGGGGCAGTCGCGCACTCAGTTCCGTCTGCGGGACTGGGGCATCAGTCGCCAACGCTACTGGGGCTGCCCGATTCCGATCGTGCATTGCGACACCTGTGGTGACGTACCGGTACCGGAAGATCAACTGCCTGTCGTGTTGCCGGAAGACGTCGTGCCTGACGGCGCTGGCTCGCCGCTGGCACGCATGCCTGAGTTCTACGAGTGCATCTGCCCGAAATGCGGCGCACCGGCCAAGCGTGAAACCGACACCATGGACACGTTCGTCGAGTCGTCCTGGTACTACGCCCGCTACGCCTCCCCTCATTATGAAGGCGGGCTGGTCGAGCCCAACGCAGCCAACCACTGGTTGCCGGTAGACCAGTACATTGGCGGCATCGAACACGCTATTCTTCACCTGCTTTATGCGCGCTTCTTCCACAAGCTGATGCGTGATGAAGGCCTGGTGACGTCGAACGAACCGTTCAAAAACCTGCTGACACAAGGCATGGTCAACGCCGAAACGTATTTCCGCATGGAAGCCAACGGCAAGAAGACCTGGATCAACCCGGCCGACGTGACTCTTGAAAGAGACGCAAAAGCCAAGGTGATCAGCGCTCGCCTGACCAGCGACGGCCTGCCGGTCGAGATCGGCGGCACCGAAAAGATGTCGAAGTCGAAGAAAAACGGTATCGACCCGCAGACCATGATCGACCAGTACGGCGCAGATACCTGCCGTCTGTTCATGATGTTTGCCTCGCCACCGGACATGAGCCTGGAGTGGTCCGACTCGGGCGTCGAAGGCTCGCACCGCTTCCTGCGTCGCGTATGGCGTCTGGCCCAGGCTCATGTAGGTCATGGCGCGACCGCCAGGCTTGACCGGACTTCGCTCACTGATGATCAGAAAGCGATTCGCCGTTCGATTCATCAGGCGATCAAACAGGCGAGCCAGGATATTGGCCAGAACCAGAAATTCAACACCGCCATCGCTCAGGTGATGACCGTGATGAATGTGCTGGAGAAAGCACCGCAAGCGACTGCACAGGACCGTGCGCTGCTGCAGGAAGGTCTGGAAACCGTTGCCCTCCTGCTGGCTCCTATCACGCCGCACATCAGCCATGAACTGTGGAAGCAACTGGGCCACAACGAGGCGGTTATCGATGCTGGCTGGCCCGTGCTGGACGACAGCGCACTGGTGCAGGACAGCCTGCAACTGGTTATTCAAGTGAACGGCAAGCTGCGCGGCCACCTCGAAATGCCTGCCAGCGCCAGTCGCGAAGAAGTCGAAGCGGCCGCCCGCATCAACGAAAATGTACTGCGCTTCATTGATGGCCTGACGATCCGCAAAGTGATCGTCGTACCGGGCAAGCTGGTCAATATCGTCGCCAGCTGACCGGATAAGGCGCCCGGCACACGCCGGGCGCTGAACATATTTCCAAGGGACGCACAGTCGGCCCACACGGATTCAAGGGGAGCATCAAGATGATCAAACGCAATTTGCTGGTGATGGGCCTGGCCGTTCTGTTAAGTGCCTGTGGCTTCCAGTTGCGTGGCACCGGCAGCAACGAACTGGCTATCAAGGAGCTGGATGTCAGTGCACGTAATGCCTATGGCGAAACGGTCACACAGTTGACTCGCCTGCTGACCAGTTCCGGTGTGAATGTCTACACTGGCGCCACCTACAAGCTGATACTGGTCAACGAAGCAGAAACGCAGCGCACCGCCAGCTATTCGGGCTCGGGCCGCTCCGCCGAATACCAGCTGACCAACACGCTGAATTACGAAATTCACGGCGAGAAAGATCGCTTCCTGCTGGGCGACAAAGTCAGCGTGGACCGTTCGTACGTACACGATGGCAACAACCTGACAGGTTCCGATCAGGAAGCAGCTCAGGTTCGTCAGGAAATGCGTAGCGACCTGATCCAGAAGATGATCGCCCGCCTGCAACAGCTGACGCCGGCCCGTCTGGACGAACTTCAGGCCAAGGCTGACGCCGTCGCCAAAGCTGAAGCAGACGCTCTCGAGGCCGCGCAGCGAGTGCGTGACGAAACGCCTCAGCAGTCGCCTGTCGAAATCCCGAGCCGATAAGTGTCCGGGGCCAGCTTGCTGGCCCCAACACCCTCTGACCGATGAAACTTGCCCCCGCCCAACTTGGTAAACACCTGCAAGGTGCGCTCGCGCCTGTCTACGTGATCAGCGGCGACGACCCGTTGCTCTGTCAGGAAGCGGCAGACGCCATTCGTGCCGCAGCTCGTCAGCAAGGCTTCGACGAACGCCAGGTGTTCAGCGCAGATGCCAGTTTTGACTGGGGCACTTTGCTCCAGGCAGGCGCCAGCATGTCGCTGTTCGCCGAGCGACGTCTTCTGGAACTGCGCCTGCCGTCCGGTAAACCCGGCGACAAAGGTGCGGCGGCGCTCATGGAATACTGCGCAAGACCAGCCGAAGACACCCTGCTATTGATCAGTCTGCCCAAGCTGGATGGCAGCGCTCAGAAGACCAAATGGGGCAAGGCGCTGGTCGAAGGTGCACAGACCCAGTTTGTGCAAATCTGGCCCGTGGATATCGGGCAACTGCCGCAATGGATCCGCCAACGCCTGTCCCAGGCGGGCCTGGCTGCGACCCAGGACGCCGTTGAATTGATTGCCGCCCGGGTCGAAGGCAACCTGTTGGCTGCAGCACAGGAAATCGAAAAGCTCAAATTGATGGCCGAAGAAGGCCAGATCACCGTCGAAACCGTACAGGCTGCCGTGGCCGACAGTGCGCGGTTCGACGTGTTCGGGCTGACTGATGCGGTCCTCAACGGTGAAGCCGCTCACGCCCTGCGCATGCTCGAAGGGCTGCGCGGCGAAGGTGTCGAAACACCGGTGATTCTGTGGGCGCTGACCCGTGAACTGCGTGCGTTGGCCAACATGTCGCTGCAGTTCAGCCAGGGTGTGCCGCTGGACAAGGTCTTCAGCTCCGCACGCCCACCCATTTGGGACAAACGCAAACCGCTGATGAGCAAGGCATTGCAACGTCACTCGTCCAAGCGTTGGAGCCAGTTGCTCATGGACGCTCAACGCATCGACGCGCAGATCAAGGGTCAGGCGGCAGGTTCTCCATGGAGCAGCCTGAGCCGGCTGGCCTTGCTGATGGCTGGACAACGACTGCCCCTGCCAGCGGAGTAGCCGTATGTGTGATTTTCATGGAGCACTGGAGCCGATATTTCGTGCAATCTGCTACCCCATCGGCTGGCCAATTGTCCGTCTCCTGACGCTTGGCAAATACCCTTTAAAAGGCTCGTGGTTCTCGACAGCGCCAGCAGCACAATGGGCCTCAGGTATCGGCCTTGCGGTGCTGCTTGTCATGATGATGGCGCTGCTGAAACAATTCGACGTTATCTGACCTCCGAAACATCTGATCAACCTCAGACAGTTTCTCTTTGCCGCCTGAAACAACAGCCGTGTCCAGCTTTTCCATAGCGCACAACTATTGGACAGACGTTGCGCCCTGCCCGATCATTCGCGACGCATTGAAACACCCATCAGGAGTACCTGCCATGAGCAAGCCAAAGCGGCCGAACAAGGCCAAATCCATCATCGCCCAGCCATTGTTCCGCAGCCGTCAGGAACAACCCGCCAAGGGCAAAGGCAGCTACCGCCGCGAAGCCTTCCAGTCTAAAAGCTGGGAGGCTTCCTGCTTTATGGCCGCCTGATATCAAGCAACATCTCCAGGGCGCTTTAGACTGCTCAGCCGTGTTATGGTCTGCACCTAACGGTAATACCCTTGGACTCAAGCATGCCTTCTCGTTTTACCCATCGCCCGCAGTTGCGCCAACTCATCGCCGCATCCAGCCTTATCGCGTTGGTAGCATGCGCAGAAAAACCCACTGCAGCCGATGCCACGCCTCTCCAAGCCAGCAAAGCCCAGACAGCCTCCCCCGCCGTGGCGCCAACGCCCGCACTGGTTGTCGATGACACCCTGACAATTCAACCCGCCGTCAGCTTCAGCGAATGGCAGGCTGGTTTTCGCGTGCAGGCACTGAAAGCGGGTATCCGTGCAGATATCTTCGATCAGGCGTTTGCTGGTGTTACGCCAGACATGAGCGTAGTGAAAGCTGACCGCAGCCAGCCGGAGTTCAGTCGCCCGGTCTGGGAATATCTGGATGGCGCAATTTCTGCAGCACGGGTTCGCAAAGGGCAGGCGCTGCTTTCGCAGTACGCGGATGACCTGCAAAAGATCGAGCAGCAATACGGCGTTGATCGTCAGGCGCTGGTAGCGGTCTGGGGCATGGAGAGCAACTTCGGACAATTCCAGGGTTCGCAGTCGGTGATCCGCTCGTTGGCGACGCTGGCCTATGAAGGTCGCCGTCCAGGCTTTGCCCAGAGCCAACTGCTCGCGGCACTGGAAATTCTGCAGCACGGCGATATCACGCCTGACAGGATGCTCGGTTCCTGGGCGGGCGCCATGGGCCAGACACAGTTCATCCCCACGACTTACAACACCCACGCTGTCGACTTCGATGGCGATGGCCGGCGCGACATCTGGAACACGCCGGCAGACGCACTGGCGTCTACCGCTCATTACCTGCAAAGCTCCGGCTGGCAGCGCGGTCAGCCGTGGGGGTTCGAGGTAGTGCTGGGCTCTGGCTTCGACTACGCCCTGGCCGACGCGTCAACGCGCAAGAGTCTGGCCGAATGGCAGCAACTGGGCTTGAAACAGCCAGACGGCTCGGCAATTCCGGTTGCGGCCAGTCAACAGCAGGCCGCCCTGTTGTTACCAGCGGGCTACCGCGGCCCAGCGTTCCTGGTACTGGACAACTTCCGCGCGATCCTCAAGTACAACAACTCGACCTCCTACGCTCTGGCGATCAGCCTGCTGTCTGACCGTTTCAAGGGCGCAGGCTATGTGATGGGCAGCTGGCCTCGCGGAGACCTGCCGCTGAGCCGCTCTGAGCGCATTGAGCTGCAAACCCTGCTCTCGGCGCGCCAGTACGATGCAGGCGCGCCAGACGGCATTATCGGTGCCAATACCCGCAAGGCCATTCGTAGCGCCCAGCAATCGTTCGGCTGGCCTGCCGATGGTTACCCTACTCACGAGCTGCTGAACAACCTTCGCAAGCCGCAATAGGGCGTCACTCGACTGACCAAGGCAGCCGAGGCTACGATACTCGAAACTGAACTGCCTTTTTGCAGGCCATAAAAAAACGGGCCAGGTATCGCTACCTGGCCCGTTTTGCATTGCCTTTCACACTGTCAAAGCATGCATCAAAGCATGGCTTTGGCGATCTTGGCCTGTTCGTCAGCGTGGTACGAGGAGCGCACCAGCGGACCCGACGCAACGTTCTTGAAGCCCATCTTGTAACCTTCTTCGGCGAACCAGGCGAAAACGTCCGGGTGCACGAAGCGTTGCACGGGCAAATGGTTGCGCGAAGGTTGCAGGTACTGGCCCAGCGTAAGCATGTCGATATCGTGCTCGCGCATGCGCTGCATGACTTCGATCACTTCTTCATCCGTCTCGCCCAGACCCAGCATCAAACCGGACTTGGTCGGTACGTGCGGCACCATTTGCTTGAAACGCTGCAAAAGGGTCAGCGACCACTGATAGTCAGAACCAGGACGTGCGGCCTTGTACAGACGCGGCACGGTTTCAAGGTTGTGGTTGAACACATCAGGCGGCTCGGCAGCGGTGATTTCCAGCGCTACGTCCATGCGACCACGGTAATCGGGCACCAGCGTCTCCAGCTGAATACCCGGCGACAGCAGGCGGATCTCGCGAATGCAATCGGCAAAGTGCTGAGCACCGCCGTCACGCAGGTCATCACGGTCAACCGAAGTGATCACCACGTACTTCAGACGCAGATCGGCAATGGCCACTGCGAGGCTCTTCGGCTCGTCGGTATCAAGTGCCTTGGGACGCCCATGGCCTACGTCACAGAACGGGCAACGACGGGTGCAGATGTCGCCCATGATCATGAAGGTCGCGGTGCCGCCGGAGAAACACTCGCCCAGGTTAGGGCAGGATGCTTCTTCACAGACGCTGTGCAGTTTATGTTTGCGCAGCAGTTGCTTGATACGGTCGACTTCCGGAGAAACCGGAATACGCACACGAATCCAGTCGGGCTTCTTCGGCAGATCAACAGTCGGAATGATCTTGACCGGGATGCGCGCAACTTTTTCGGCACCGCGCAGCTTGACGCCCGCTTCGACTTTTGGACGGGCCACGCGCTCGGAAACGTCGAGCGTCGGGATCAGGGTTTGCACGGTGTCAGTCATATTTGTTTATTCCGCCCGTAAGGGTCGCCTGCTCAGCGTATTCGAGATGTTTGACGAGCTGCGCGCGCAGCCGGACACCTACCTCGGGAAATTCTATCGGTCCTGCCTGATCGCTCAGTTGGGTCATCGCAAGCCCCGCATAACCACATGGGTTGATGCGGCGGAACGGCTCCAGGTCCATGTCGACGTTCAACGCCAGACCATGAAATGAACAACCGTTACGAATGCGCAGCCCGAGCGACGCGATCTTTGCGCCGTCGACGTAAACACCGGGCGCATCGGCTTTGGCCGCTGCCGTCACGCCATAGGTGTCTAGCAGCGCTATCAGCGTGTTCTCGATCCGGGTCACCAGATCGCGCACACCGAAACCAAGGCGCCTGACGTCCAGCATCAGGTAGGCCACCAATTGGCCGGGACCATGATAAGTCACTTGGCCGCCACGATCGACCTGTACGACAGGAATATTGCCCGGCAGAAGCAAATGCTCTGGCTTGCCGGACTGGCCTTGTGTGAAGACTGGAGGATGTTGCACCAGCCAGACTTCGTCCCCTGCCTCGCGATCACGACCGTCGGTGAAGCGCTGCATGGCATGCCAGGCGGTTTCGTAATCGATCAACCCGAGATCACGAAAGCCCAGAGTGCCACTCATCAGAGCACCATGTGCACGACACCCGTAGCGCGCAGAGCACTATTGATATCGCGCAACTGGTCTTCGCTCGTGGCGATGATGTGCAGCTGTATGGTCGTGTATTTGCCGTTACTGCTCTGACGCTCGGCCAGGCTGGCGATGTCGATTTTGGCGTGCCTGCCCAAAACCTCGATAACAGCATCCTTGAAGCCCACGCTGGTGTCGCCGATCACTTTGATCGGATAGTCGGCGCAGGGGAATTCGATTTTGTGCGACTTGACGTCGGTATCTGTCATGGCAGTAAAGGTCTCACAAGCCGTGACGACGGACACGCGGCCCGCTCAGATCATGAGCAGGCCGCGAGAAGGTCGGCATTGATTACTAAAGGGTCAGTTGAACAAGCCGTAGAAGAACAGGCGGATGCTATCCCAGACGCGGCGGAAAATGCCACCTTCCTCGACGGCCTCGAGCGCAATCAGATTAGCGGTGTGAACCACCTTGTCTTCCATCTTCACTTCAACCTTGCCGATCACGTCGCCCTTGGCGATTGGCGCAACCAGCTGTGGGTTCATGGTCATGCTGGCGGTGAGCTTCTTCATCTCGCCCTTTGGCATGGTCATGCTCAGATCTTCAGCAAGACCTGCCTTGACCTGACGCGAAGTGCCCTTCCAGACCGTCGCCTGAGCCAGCTCGGTGCCCTTCTGGTAGAAGTTCTGGGTTTCGAAGAAGCGGAAACCGTAGGTCAGCAATTTCTGGGTTTCAGCTGCACGGGCCTGCTCACTGTTGGTGCCGAACACCACTGCGATCAGACGCATGCCGTCACGCACAGCCGAAGACACCATGCAGTAGCCTGCTTCTTCGGTGTGGCCGGTTTTCAGACCATCAACGGTCTTGTCACGCCACAACAGCAGGTTACGGTTAGGCTGCTTGATGCCGTTCCAGAAGAACTCTTTCTGCGAGTAGATCGCATAGTGAGCCGGGTCTTCGTGGATGATGGCGCGAGCCAGTCTCGCCATATCGTGAGCAGACGAGTAGTGCTCAGGGTTCGGCAGACCGGTCGGGTTCATGAAGTGGCTGTTGGTCATGCCCAAGTCACCAGCCGTCTTGTTCATCATGTCGGCAAATGCATCTTCGCTGCCTGCGATGTGCTCGGAGATAGCAACGCTGGCGTCGTTACCCGACTGGATGATGATGCCGTGCAGCAGATCGCTGACGGTCACCTGACTGCCCACTTTGATGAACATCCGCGAACCACCGGTACGCCAGGCGTTCTCGCTGATGGTGACCGGATCGTTCTCGCCGATCTGGCCACGACGGATTTCCAGGGTCGCGATGTAAGCCGTCATCAGCTTGGTCAGGCTCGCAGGCGCCAGACGCTGGTCGCCGTTGTTCTCGACAAGGACGTTGCCGCTGGTGGCATCCATCAGCACGTAGGCCTTGGCGGCCAACTGTGGTGCGGCAGGCGTCATCTGCTCTGCGGCCCAGGCAGCCGGGGCGATAAACAGCGGTACAAGCAGGCACAAACGTTTTGCAAAGGTGGTGATGTTCATCCGTCTCTCGAAAATGCTAATGGGCAAACATGCCCTTGCGGGCAAAGCTGAACAGGCCGGCGAAGCGCAGGCGCTTCGGTACGGCTCGTGGCGCCAGGCTCGAACCCTGGCTGACAAAGTCGCATGTTCTACACAAGACCTTGTGGGCAGTTACCTGCAGCGCCTGCTCAATGGCCATGCGCGCTGCATATGACTGCATTTCGCCCTCCATTGCTGCCGGAGGACGAATGTAAATGTGTTACTGATCCGATGTCACGACGCTCGGCTGACCCAGATTGGCTGACCTGACGCTGTTCTGCAGCTGCTGGGCTTCACCCTGCGTGTCGATCGGTCCCATCCGGACCCGGTAAAGCGTTTGCTGATTGCGTGCTATCGAGCTCACGAAAACCGGCGCTCGAACCATCCCGCTCAGCTTCGATCTCAGGAGTTCCGCAGCGTCCGGGTTGGCGAAGGCTCCCACCTGGAGAAACAGCCCAGCGGCTTGTCCTGAAACGTTTTTTTTTGCGTCAACCTGCAACGGCACGACGGGCGCGGCGTGTTGCTGGGGTGGCGGGGTATACTGCTCGACAGTCCCGGTGGACGTGGTCAGCGCGGGCGCTGATGCCTGGGCGACTACTTGCGGCTGATTGAGCATCAACGGTGCCGGCCTACCACGTTGCGCCCACCACTCTTCAGGGTCAATGCCTTCGACCTTGACCCTGGCAGTACCGGTTTCGGCGTACCCGAGCTTTTTCGCGGCGGCATACGACAGGTCGATGATGCGATCCGAGTAGAACGGCCCACGATCGTTGACGCGCAGGATCACGGTACGGTTATTGTCCAGGTTGGTCACTTTCACGTAGCTGGGCAGCGGCAGCGTTTTATGCGCCGCACTCATGCCGTACAGGTCATAAACCTCGCCGTTGGCGGTGTTCTGACCATGAAACTTGGTGCCATACCAGGAAGCAGTGCCAGAAGCGACATAGCGCTTGGACTCGCTCATCGGGAAATAAGTCTTGCCCAGCACGGTATAGGGGTTGGCCTTGTAGGCACCCGTGTGCAGGGTCGGCGTAGCATCGGGGATACGCGACACATCGACGTCCCACCACGGCGCACCGTCCTTGTGGGCACGGTTGATATCCAGCCCCGGCATGGCGCGAACCACAGCACCACCCTTCGGCGGCTGAGTCGTGCGCGAAGGAGACGAACAACTGGCGATCAACAGGGCCAGCCCGCTCAATGCCAGCAGCTTCAGGGTACGAATCGGCATTGCCCGCATTACTTGACGCCTCGAGCTTGAACCAACGATTCAGACAGCTGATACACGGCCATGGCGTACATCACACTGCGGTTATAACGAGTAATTGCATAAAAATTGTTCAAACCCATCCAGTATTCCGGCCCATTGGCGCCTTCGAGGCGAAAAGCCGTCACTGGCAAGTCGTCGCGCAGCGCATCATGACTCGCCCAGCCCAGGCCTCGCAACTCCCCAACGGACATGACAGGATCAAGACCAGGACTCAAGCCCTCATCCACACGGTCACCACGCGCTGTCGCGAGACTGACGACCTGCTGACCCGCGACCCAGCCATGACGCTTGAAGTAGCTGGCGACACTGCCGATGGCATCATCCGGGTCGGTCCAGATATTGATGTGGCCGTCACCGTCGAAATCCACGGCGTAAGCGCGAAAACTGCTCGGCATAAACTGCGGCAAGCCCATTGCGCCAGCGTAAGAGCCTTTCAGGGTCAGCGGATCGACCTGCTGCTCACGCGCCAGCAAGAGAAACTCCCGCAGCTCCTTGCGGAAAAACTGGGCACGCGGCGGGTAGTCGAAGCCCAGCGTCGACAAGGCATCTATCACGCGATAATTGCCGGTATTACGACCAAAAAACGTTTCTACGCCAATGATTGAAACGATGATCTGCGCTGGGACCCCGTATTCTTGCTCGGCGCGCGTCAGAGCGGCTTCGTGCTGACGCCAGAAATCAACACCGCGGGCAATGCGCGCGTCGGTGATGAACATTGGCCGGTATTCTTTCCACTGCTTGACCCGCTCGGCAGGACGGGAAATTGCGTCGAGGATCGGCTGTTTGCGCTCGACCTCACGAAACAGGCTCATCAACTGCTCGCCGGCAAACCCGTGATCACGGGTCATTTCACCGACAAACTCCGCGACCTGAGGCGAACCCTCATAATCTCCGGCAAGAGCCTCCTGCACTGATCCAAGGATGCCCACCAGGCCGACCACCGGAGCATATCGAGCCCAGCTACGCATTGCTTGCATTGACTTGTTCACCTTAATCAAACCTGAGCGATCCATTTACGATGTGTGTGGATCGACATCAAAACCCCAAACGCTGACAGTAGGGTCACGAGCGAAGTTCCGCCGTAACTAATGAAGGGCAGCGGTACGCCCACGACCGGCAGCAGGCCACTGACCATACCGATGTTGACGAAAACGTAAACAAAAAACGTCATGGTCAGTGCACCGGCGAGCAGTTTTCCGAACAGCGTCTGCGCTTGAGCGGTGATCACCAGACCGCGACCAATCAACAGTAGATAGATGATCAGCAGGGCACAGATCCCCACCAGACCGAATTCCTCACCCAGCACGGCGATGATGAAGTCGGTGTGGCTTTCCGGCAGAAAGTCCAGGTGCGATTGAGTCCCCAGCAGCCAGCCCTTGCCGAAGACACCGCCTGAACCGATGGCAGCCTTGGATTGAATGATGTTCCAGCCGGTGCCCAACGGATCGCTCTCCGGGTCCAGAAACGTCAGGACCCGCTGCTTCTGGTAGTCGTGCATGAAGAAGAACCACATGGCCACCGCTGCCGGAACGGCTGCCGCCAGCACGCTGATGATCCAGCGCCAGCGCAGACCTGCCATGAACAAGACAAAGGCACCGGACGCCAGGATCAGCAGCGAGGTACCCAGGTCAGGCTGGCGCACGATCAGGATGAACGGTACGCCGATCAGCGCAAGGCTCACTACCACATGTTTGAGGTGCGGCGGCAGGGTGCGTTTGGACAGATACCAGGCAATGGTCGCTGGCATGATGATCTTCAGAAACTCGGACGGCTGGAAGCGAATCACCCCGGGGATGTTGATCCAGCGGGTCGCGCCCATGGCGTTATGCCCCATCACATCCACCACCACCAGCAACAGCACGCCGAGGACGTAAAGCACTGGCACCCAGCGCGCCATGAAGCGCGGCTCAAGCTGAGCGATGACGATCATCGCCACCAGACCGATGCCGAACGAACTGGCCTGCTTGATCAACAGATCCCAGTTCTTGCCGCTGGCGGAATACAGCACAAACAGGCTGCCGGCTGCGAGGGTCAGCAACAGGATTAGCAGAGGACCGTCAATATGAATGCGCTGCAGGAAGGTGGCGCGACGGCGCATCACATCTTCGCTGGACAGGATGCGGTCGAAATTACTCTTCACGGGCCGCAGCCTCCAGATTCAGGGAACCGGCGTACTCGGGCTTGAGCTGGCCGTTCTCGTCGAGCAGCCAGGCATCCATGACCTGACGCACAACAGGTGCAGCGACGCCGGAGCCGGACTCGCCGTTCTCCACCATCACCGCCACTACGATCTTGGGATTGTCAGCGGGCGCGAAGCCGACGAACAGGGCGTGGTCACGATGACGTTCCTGAACCTTGGTACGGTCGTATTTTTCACCCTGCTTGATCGCCACGACCTGGGCCGTACCGCTTTTTCCGGCGATACGATACTGCGCGCCAATGGCGGCCTTGCGGGCCGTGCCTCGGGCGCCGTGCATCACTTCCTGCATCCCGTGATTGACGCGCCCCCAGTTGGCCGGGTCGCGCAAAATAATGTCAGGCATCGGGTTTTCGTCGACCGGCGCCTTGCCTTCAACGGTCCGGGCCAGATGCGGCCGGTTCCAGACGCCCTTGTTGGCGACCAGCGCAGTTGCTTGCGCCAGTTGCAGCGGCGTTGCCTGCATGTAGCCCTGGCCAATACCCAGAATCAGGGTTTCGCCCGGGAACCATGCCTGGCGGCGAGTCGCACGCTTCCAGTCTCGCGATGGCATCAGCCCGGGCGACTCTTCGAACATGTCCAGCGAGACCTTTTGGCCGATACCAAACTTGTTCATGTAGATAGAAAGACGGTCGATGCCCAGCTTGTGGGCCAAGTCGTAAAAATAGGTGTCGTTGGAGCGCATGATTGCCGTGTCCAGATCCACCCAGCCATCGCCGGTCCGGTTCCAGTTCCGGTATTTGTGGTCGTAATTGGGCAACTGGTAAAAGCCTGGGTCGAACACCCGAGAACCCGGCGTCACCACGCCAGCATCAAGCCCGGCAATGGCCACAGCTGGCTTGATCGTCGAGCCTGGCGGGTAAAGACCGCGCAGAATCCGGTTGAACAGCGGTCGATCAATTGAGTCGCGCAACTCGGCGTAGGCCTTGAAGCTGATGCCGGTCACAAACAGGTTCGGATCGAAACTGGGCGCGCTGACCATGGCCAGCACTTCGCCCGTTTTCGGGTCCAGCGCAACCACAGCGCCACGGCGCCCGGCAAGGGCCGCTTCGGCCGCTTCCTGCAAGTTGATATCCAGGCTCAAGACAATGTCTTTGCCGGGGATCGGGTCAGTTCGCTTGAGCACACGCAGCACTCGACCACGGGCGTTGGTTTCGACCTCTTCGTAACCCACCTGGCCGTGCAGCTCGGCTTCGTAGAAACGCTCGATACCGGTTTTGCCAATATGGTGGGTGCCGCTGTAGTTGATCGGATCAAGGCTCTTGAGCTCCTTCTCGTTGATCCGCCCCATATAGCCCACAGAATGCGCAAAATGCGGACCCTGCGGGTAATGCCGGACCAATTGCGCAACTACCTCGACGCCAGGCAAACGAAACTGGTTGACCGCCACCAGGGCAATCTGCTCCTCGGTCAGTTCGAACAGGATCGGCACGGGCTCAAACGGCCTGCGCCCCTGTTTCATACGTTTTTCGAAGATGATGCGGTCATCAGGTGTGAGTTGCAGCACCTCAACAATGGTGTCTAGTACCTGAGACCATTCGCCGGAGCGTTCGCGGGTAACAGTCAGGCTGAAACTGGGACGGTTATCCGCCACGACAACGCCGTTACGGTCGTAGATCAGGCCACGACTGGGCGGAATCGGCTGGACGTGAACACGGTTGTTTTCTGAAAGGGTCGAGTGGTAGTCGTACTGAATGACCTGCAAAAAATACAGACGGGCAACCAGCACGCACACCAGCAACATGACCGCCACAGCACCGAACACGACCCTGCCGCGCACCAGGCGTGCGTCTTTTTCATGGTCTTTTAGGCGGATCGGTTGAGACATTTAGGCCGTGTTCACAGTAAAAACAGTGCTACTTGTGATAAGGGTGCCCGGACAGGACTGTCCAGGCGCGATACATCTGTTCACCGATCAGAATGCGCACCAGCGGATGCGGCAAGGTCAGCGGCGACAAGGACCAGCGTTGTTCGCTGCGTGCACAGACTTCCGGTGCCAGCCCTTCGGGGCCACCTACCATCAGGTTCACCGTGCGCGCATCCAGACGCCAGCGATCAAGCTCGACCGCCAACTGTTCGGTGCTCCACGGTTTGCCATGCACTTCCAGCGTCACGATTCGCTCGCCCGGCTGCACCTTGGCCAGCATCGCCTCGCCTTCCTGACGGATAAAGCGTGCGACGTCGGCATTCTTGCCACGGGTGTTGAGCGGAATTTCCACTAGTTCGAGCGCAAGCTCGGAAGGCATACGCTTGGCGTACTCGTGCCAACCCTCTTCTACCCACTTGGGCATGCGCGAACCAACGGCAATCAGACGCAAACGCACAATAAAGCCTTATTCGTTACCTGGGGTGTGGTGCGCAGCGCTGGCTGCACGGCTTTGCTCGGCACCCTGCCACAGACGCTCAAGGTCGTAGAACTGGCGAGCTGCAGCCGTCATCACGTGCACGATCACATCGCCCAGGTCCAGCAGAACCCAGTCGCTGTCACCCTTGCCTTCTTCGCTCAACGGCATCAGGCCAGCGGCCTTGACGTCTTCACGAACCTTGTCCACCAGCGCGTTCAGCTGGCGATTGGAGGTACCGGTGCAGATCAGCATGTAGTCGGCGATGCTGGTCTTGTCACGCACATCGATAGCCAGGATGTCTGCACCCTTGACGTCTTCCAGTGCTGCTGTTGCCAGCTTCACGACTTCTTCACTGCTCATTTTTTGCTTTGTCATATAAAACTCATTCAGCTCGTATGTGTGGAACCGTCCAGACGCTTATCGATAAAAGCAGTTTTCAGGACGGTCCATCAGTGTTCGGCACACGGTAAAGCCCGTGCACATCGATATAGGCCAGTACCGCGTCTGGCACCAGAAAACGTACCGACTTACCGCTGGCCAGCAGTTGACGGATCTGGGTGGCAGACACTGATAAAGGTGTCTGCCAGACGAATGTAATGTGTCCGCCCGGCCCTTTCAGGGCCTTGGCATCGCTGACTGCACGTGCCGCCAGCAGGTTGCGCAAGGCATCCGGCGACTCGCTGTCTGCGTCCGGGCGTTGCAGCACCACGATATGGCAGTGCTCCAGCAACTCTTCCCACCGATGCCAGGAGGGCAGCCCGCAAAAGGCATCCCAACCCAACAACAGGAACAACTGGTCCTGAGGCGTCAACTCGGCACGCATCGATTCCAGTGTGTCGAGGGTATACGACGGTTTGTCCCGCTTCAGTTCACGGTCATCCACCGTCAGCGGTGACACACCCGCAACCGCACTGCGTACCATCGCCAGACGGTCCTCGGCAGTAACGCTCGGCATGTCGCGATGGGGTGGCCTGGCGCTGGGCGTCAGGCGCAACTCATCGAGTTTCAGCAGTTCAGCCACCTCAAGCGCGCCGCGCAGGTGACCAATATGAACAGGATCGAACGTGCCCCCGAGCATGCCGATACGTCTGGGCATTGCTGCCGTGGGCTCGCTCAAGTCAGGCTTGCCCGCGCAATTGACCGTCACCGATCACAATGTACTTCTCACAGGTCAGGCCTTCGAGGCCAACAGGACCTCGGGCGTGCAGCTTATCAGTTGAGATGCCGATCTCGGCACCCAATCCATATTCGAAGCCATCGGCGAAGCTGGTCGGTGCGTTGACCATGACCGAACTTGAGTCGACTTCCGCCATGAAACGGCGGGTCTGACCCTGATGATCCGACACGATGGCATCGCTGTGATGCGAGCCATAGTGGTTGATGTGTTCGATGGCTTCATCCAGCCCGGTAACGATTCGAATGGACAGGATCGCTGCCAGATACTCGGTGTTCCAGTCTTCTTCGGTTGCAGGGACTGCGTCAATCAGGTCGCGAGTGCGCTCGCACCCGCGCAATTCAACACCCTTCTCGCGAAACTGAGCGGCCATTGGCGGCAGAAAATCGGCGGCGATGGTCTGGTCGACCAGCAACGTTTCCATTGCGCCACAGATGCCATAACGATAGGTCTTGGCGTTGAAGGCAATTTTCTGTGCTTTCGACAGGTCGGCGTGGGCGCTGACGTATACGTGGCAAATGCCGTCCAGATGCTTGATGACCGGCACACGGGCGTCACGACTGACACGCTCGATCAGGCCCTTGCCGCCGCGCGGAACGATGACGTCCACGTACTCGGGCATGGTGATCAGCGCGCCAACAGCGGCGCGATCAGTGGTTTCGACCACTTGCACCACGGCAGCGGGCAGATCGGCTTCGGCCAGACCGCGCTCAATGCAGGCTGCAATCGCCCGATTGGAATGAATGGCTTCCGAGCCGCCACGCAAAATGGTCGCGTTACCCGACTTGAGGCAAAGGCTGGCTGCATCGATGGTCACGTTTGGACGTGACTCATAGATGATGCCGACAACACCCAGCGGCACGCGCATCTTGCCTACCTGAATACCCGACGGCCTATAGCTCATGTCGCGGATGGCGCCTACCGGGTCCGGCAGACTGGCAACCTGACGCAACCCGACGATCATGCTGTCGATACGTGCGGGGGTCAGGGCCAGACGCTCAAGCATCGCTGGCTCAAGGCCGCTGGCCTGACCATTGGCCAGGTCCAGCGCGTTGGCGGCGGACAGCTCGGCACGTGCTTCGTCAAGAGCGGCTGCGGTGGCGAGCAAAGCGCGGTTTTTCTGCGCGGTGCTGGCACGGCCAATCACTCGCGAAGCATCGCGGGCAGCGCGACCCAGGCGGGTCATGTAGTCAAGAACGGACTCAGTCATGGTCTCAGAGGTCTTGGCAGAGAGGAAAGCGGCCGATTATAGCTGTCGGGCCGCGCGAACGACAGCGCAGACAGGCGGATGGTCGATAACAGTGCGCAGATTTCTGCAACTCTCGGCACCTCACGCGCTCCATCAACGCCTCATGGCACCGGCCGATCACGAAGCAACGCACTGCATGGCGAGGGAAACGATTGGACAGGACTTATTGAAAGCCCGTCATTTTCAGAAACAACAAACTCGGCTCCCATGACACATTCAGCTGCAATTCAAGCTGTGCTTGTTATTATCGGTCACCTTTCGATCTCATCAGTCAGCCTATGCCAGTAGCCCTTCCCGACAGTTTCTTCAACCGAGATGCCCAGCTTCTGGCGCGTGATCTGCTGGGCAAGGTCATCAGGCACAAAGTCGGCGACTTATGGCTTGCGGCCCGGGTGATTGAAACCGAAGCGTATTACTTCGAGGAAAAAGGCAGCCATGCGTCATTGGGCTACACGGAAAAGCGCAAGGCACTGTTTCTCGACGGTGGCCACATCTATATGTATTACGCCCGAGGCGGCGATTCGTTGAATTTCAGCGCGCAAGGGCCGGGCAATGCCGTGCTGATCAAGTCGGCCTACCCCTGGACTGACGCCATCAGCGATGAAAATGCGTTGGCGCAAATGCAACTGAACAATCCAGACGCCAGCGGGGCAATCCGCTCGCCGCAACGCCTGTGCGCGGGCCAGACGCTGCTGTGCAAGGCGCTGGGTCTCAAGGTGCCCATGTGGGACGCCAAACGCTTCGATCCCCTCAGGTTGCTGGTCGAGGATGTCGGCCAGACACCGGAGCGCATTATCCAGACAACACGGCTGGGCATACCCACAGGCCGTGACGAACACTTGATGTACCGCTTTGTCGACGCCGATTACGCCCGTTTCTGCACACGGAACCCTCTCAGACGTGGTCAGGTCGAAGGCCGCGACTACTTACTTCTCGATCAAGGAAACTGACCCATGGGCGACCTGCTCAATGGCATGACCGGCTGGCTGACAGCGAACCCCTCGTGGGTTGCTGCTGCGATTTTCCTGGTGGCATTTATCGAGTGTGTTGCGATTGTCGGCATCGTCGTGCCGGGCACCGTCATCATGTTTGCCATCGCTGCGCTGGCAGGCAGCGGCATATTGCCGTTGAGCGAGGTGCTGCTGCTGGGCTTCCTGGGCGGACTGCTCGGCGATGCAGTGTCGTATTTCATCGGTCGACGGTTTCACCAGAACATTCGCCAATTACCCGGCCTGCGCACACATCCCGAGTGGATGACCGGAGCCGAGTCCTATTTCCATCGCTACGGTATTGCGAGCCTGCTGGTGGGCCGCTTCATCGGCCCCCTGCGCCCCATGCTGCCGATGATTGCCGGCATGTGCGACATGCCGTTCCCACGCTTTGCCGCCGTGAGCGTGATCGCCGCAGCCGGTTGGTCCATCGTGTACCTGATGCCCGGATGGGCCGCCGGCGCTGCGATTCGCCTGCCGCTGCCTGAAGGTTTCTGGACCGAGGCCGCAATTGTGGGTGCCGGTCTTGCGCTGTTGTTCGGTCTGAGCATTCAAAGCAGCCTGCGCAAAAAGCGCTACGCGACCCGGCTTATTTCCGCAATCAGCATGATCCTGGTCGCCGCGCTGTTCATTGGCTGGCCTTACCTGAACGATTTCGACAACGGCCTGATGACGCTGGTGCAGGAGCATCGCAGCGAGGCCGCCCAGAACATCGTGATTCTGGTCACCAGCATTGGCGACTTCAAAGCCCAACTGCTGGCAGCTTCGGTGCTGATTATCGTGTTGTTGATCGCCAGGCAATGGCGTCATGCGGCCTTCGCGCTGGCTACGACATTGGGCACCGCTGTGGCGAATGGTACGTTGAAGATGCTTTTCGCCCGCGCACGACCGGAAGTACTGCTTGATCCGCTCAGCACCTACAGCATGCCCAGCGGACACAGCTCTGCATCGTTCGCGCTGTTCATGACACTCGCTGTGCTGGCCGGACGGGGGCAACCTGTGCGGTTGCGTTTGACATGGCTGCTGGTGGGCGGGATTCCCGCACTGGCGATTGCCCTGTCACGGGTGTACCTGGGCGTGCACTGGCCGACGGATATTCTGGCCGGGATGCTGCTGGCATTCTGCGTGTGCGCGGCCAGCCTGACCATTATCCAGCACCGCGAAGCGTTGCCGGCCATGTCCGCCAAAGTCTGGTGGCTGATTATACCGGCCCTGACCGCTCTGCTCGGCACGTTCGCCGTGCACGCCTTGTCGCACGGGGTACTGCGTTACCAGTATTGATGCCCGTGAAACACATTCGCCTGGATGGGAACGCCCAGTCCAGGCCGGCGCGACGCTCCAAGAAAAATCACGCCTGCAAGTCACCCTGCATTTCATCAAGCAATTCCTGAATGGCGTCCAGACGCTCTTCGGGATCGTCGATTTCCAGCAGTTCGACCTTGTCCTCTTCACTGAAAGGCAGCAGATAGGCCAACTGGTTGGACAGCGAATGCTGACCGCTGGCCGTCACGCCCATATTCAATGAGGCCACCATCGGGTGTTCCGCCAGCGCCTCGAGCAACGCGACGAGATCGGCGTCTTCTTCCTGCAAAGGCCGCTCTTCAGGGTCGTCCAGCCACTCGACGTTTGCCACCAGCAACTGGTCGCGCTGGGTCTCTGCCCCGACCACCCGGAAGCGACGTCCGCCGATGACCCGAATCCCCAGCAAACCGTTGTCCTGCTGCTGAAAGTCCTGGACCAGCGCTTCACAGCCGATCAGCGAGTAGCCGCTCGGGGATGAACCCACTTCGCTGCCCTGGGTGATGCAGACCACACCGAACCCTTCGCCCTGCTTCATGCAGCGACCGATCATGTCCAGATACCGCGCCTCGAATATCTGCAGATCGAGCACGCACCCAGGGAAAAGCACAGCGTTCAATGGAAACAAAGGCAACGTCATAAAAAGCCCCTCTAAACGACCAACGACATTGCCAACGGCAGGAACAGTGCCGTTGCAACACCCATCAAACTCATTGCCAATGCAGCAAAAGCACCCGATTCCTCGCCTTCCTGCAGGGCCACCGACGTCCCAACTGCGTGAGCCGTCAAACCCAGCGCCATGCCGCGAGCCGCATGGTTCTGTACACCAGCGAGCGACAGTAGACCGGGGCCGAAAATGGCACCAAATACGCCTGTGATCAACACAAAAACCGCTGCCAGCGCCGCAACCCCGCCCATTTGCTCAGCCACCAGCATGGCGATGGGCGACGTCACCGACTTGGGCGCCATGGTCATCAGAATCATGTGGTCAGCCCCGAACAGCATTCCAAGCCCTACACACAAGGCGGTAGCGAAAACGCCGCCAATCACCAGCGTAGTTAAGGTTGGCCAGAACAACTGTCGAATCCTGCGCAGATTCAGATAAAGCGGCACGGCCAGCGCGACCGTGGCAGGTCCCAATAGAATTCCCAGTATTTCGGTGGTTTTACGGTATTCGGTGTAATCAAGGCCGCACGCCAACAGGATACCGATGACCACAATCATCGACACCAGCACTGGCTGCAGAAACAGCCAGCGCGTTTTTTCGTAGGCCGCCATGGCCAGTTGATAAGCGCCCAATGTGATTGCAATACCAAACAGCGGGTGATGGATCACCGACATCCAGGCGCCATGCCAGTCCAGGTTCATGACTGCTCCTGACGGCGCGCCTGACGCTCGATGAGTTTCTGCATCAACCAGCCGACGAAGGTCAGTGAAATCATCAGCGACAGGGACAGCGTGCCGAAAATGGCCCAGAAGTCCTCGGCGATCGCAGCGGCATAGACCATCACGCCGACAGCAGGCGGCACCAGCAACAGTGGCAAATAACGCAGCAGACTGCTTGCTGCCATGCTGACGGGCTCACTCACTTCGCCACGCACCATCAGATAGATCATCAGCAGCACAAGACCGATGATCGGCCCTGGCAACATCGACAGAAACAGATGATTGAGCGCTGTTCCCAACAACTGGAACAGCACCAGCCATGTCAAACCCCGTAGCAGCATGGGAACTCCAGCAGAAAAATCGAACCCGGCGAATTCAAGGCCGCATTATAAACACGCCTCGTCGGCTGCTATGAGCAGGTATTCGCATTCATGACGTTGCTTGACCAACCGACAACCCTCTGCTGATCTTGTCATCCGCCCTCAAGCAATACTGATGAGGGCCACAGCAGTGTGTGACACCACATCATGATCAGGGAGAGTGATATGCCTTTTGTACCTGTTACAGAGCTCACGAACTACATCGGCAAGGAACTGGGATGTTCCGACTGGCTGACCATCGATCAAGAACGCATCAACCTCTTCGCTGAAGCGACCGGAGACTTTCAGTTCATTCATGTCGACCCGGTAAAGGCCGCGCAAACGCCGTTTGGTGGAACTATCGCCCACGGCCTGCTCTCGCTGTCACTCGTTCCCAAACTGATGGAAGACCTGCTGGTCATGCCCGAAGGCATGAAGATGGTGGTCAACTACGGACTGGACAGCGTGCGTTTCATCCAGCCGGTACGTGTCAATTCCAGGGTGCGCCTGAAGGTACAGTTGACGGACGCGACCGAGAAAAAACCTGGCCAATGGTTGCTCAAGGCCACCACCACCATGGAGATCGAAGGTCAGGAAAAACCTGCTTTTGTAGCTGAACCTCTGTCCATGTGCTTCGTGTAATACGTCTGAAACACGAAACAGTCGTTACAGACTGTTTCGTCTCGCTTACTCGCTGCGGCATACTCCCTTGCGGTTGTGACACCCACATCTGCTGAAGCAGAGTCAGGCTGGAAAGCCTGGGTCACGCCCGGAATCATTTTCTTGGGATCTCACATGCGCGCGCTTGCTCCACTGGCTTTGACACTCTTGATCGCAGGCTGCGGTGATGGCGAATCACTGCTGCCCCCTGATGGCCGCCTGCCCGACGGCGGACGCTACCGTGGCGATTTGGTCAACGGACTGCTGCAGGGTCAGGGTCGCATTGATTACCCCAATGGCAGCTGGTATCAGGGCCAGTTCGAACACGGCGTGTGGCAAGGCGCTGGCGAATGGCACGCCAGCAATGGCGATGTCTACAAAGGCAGCTTCGAACAAGGTCTGTTCAGTGGTCAAGGCAAGCTGAACAGCAGCAATGGCACCAGCTATGTGGGTGGCTTCAAGCTGGGTCGACGCGATGGCGAAGGCACTTTCAAAGACAAGGGCCTGCTTTACCGTGGCCAGTTCAAGGCCGGGCAGTACGACGGTGCTGGCCGGCTCGAGCTGGAAGATGGCAGCCAGCATCAGGGGCAGTTCGCACACGGCAAGGCCAACGGTGAAGGTGTGCGCAGCGACGCCAGCGGCAATCAATACAGCGGTAAATTCGTCAACGGTCTGCTGCAAGGCAACGGCAGCTTTACCAGTGCTGACGGCGATCAGTACGTCGGCAGCTTTCGCAACAGCCAGCTGGACGGCAAGGGTCGCTACGAAAACAGCGATGGCGATGTCTGGAGCGGTGACTTCAAGGAAGGGGCGCTCACCGGCAAAGGCGAGTTGATCGGGTCCGACGGCAGTCGCTATCAAGGCGACTTCAACAACTGGCGCTTCGAAGGCCAGGGTCATCTGTTATTGGCCGATGGCAGCCGCTACGTGGGCCAGTTTGCCGACGACACCTATCAGGGCGACGGCACGCTGACCTCGCCGGATGGCCAGGTGCAGCAGGGCATCTGGGCAAACGGGCAACGCATACGCGACGCAAAGGGCAAATTGCTCCCGGACATGCTGGAAGCTGGTCTGCTCGCCCAGGGCGCGCTGCTTGAAAAGGCGCTGGCCTCGGTGCCGGTTTCGACCCCTGTGCCCGAGCTGTACAGCCTGGTAGTAGCGGGCGACGGCAAGCAAAGCGTGTTCCTGCGCGAAGCCGATTACGTCAGCAACTTACTGGCCTCAAGGTTTGGCGCAGTCGGGCAGATCAGTCTGGTCAATCACCGTGATCACATGGACGATCGTCCCATGGCGACGCGCGAATCCATTACCCGCGCAGTACAAACTCTCGCCCAGCGCACCGGGCCGGAAGACCTGGTGTTCATCTATCTGACCAGCCACGGCACTCAGGACCACGAACTGGTGCTCGATCAACCGCGTCTTTCGCTCGCCGACCTGCCAGCCGATGCACTGGCCGCGGCACTCGCGCCACTTAAAAACCGTGACAAGGTGGTGGTTATTTCCGCCTGCTATTCGGGCGGTTTCATCCCGGACCTTAAAGACGAGCGGACGATGATCATAACGGCTTCGCGCGCAGACCGCGTGTCCTTCGGGTGCTCAGAGGAGGCCGACTTCACGTATTTTGGCGATGCACTATTTGGCAAGGCGCTGGTCGAAACGGATGACTTGCAGCAGGCATTCAGCGAGGCCAGAGACTATGTGGCGCAGCGAGAAATCGAAGACAATTTCGAGGCCTCAGAGCCACAGATATGGGCTCCGAAAGGCGTTATTGCCCGTTGGCAACTGCTGCGCAAAAATCAGGCCGAACGCGCGTTGAATACGACGTTGACTCGCAAGGAAGCGAAGACCTCCACTAGCCGCTAGGCTTATCCGTATCAAGGGAGAAACATTATGTACTTGACGCCGCAACACATCCTGCTTGCAGGGGCCACTGGCCTGACGGGTGAGCACTTGCTGGATCGCCTGCTCAACGAACCGACTGTCAGCCGTGTGTTGGCGCCAACACGTCGTCCGCTCGCAGAGCATCCTCATCTGGAAAACCCTGTCGGCGACGTCAATGCCCTTCTGCCGTCACTGGACGGCCAGGTCGATATCGCCTTCTGCTGCCTGGGAACCACCATCAAGCAGGCCGGTTCGCAGGACGCCTTCAAAGCCGTCGATCTGGATCTGGTCGTGGCTTTCGCCAGACGCGCACGCGAACTGGGTGCCCGGCATTTTCTGGTGGTGAGCGCCATTGGCGCAGACGCAACATCGAGTGTGTTTTATAACCGTATCAAAGGTGAGATGGAACAGGCGCTCCGTGCTCAGGGCTGGCCGCAGTTAACCATTGCCCGCCCATCGCTGCTGGTCGGCAATCGCACTGAAACCCGCTGGGTTGAACAACTCGCGGCCCCTATTGCCAAGCTGATACCCGGCAAATATGGCGCCATCGAAGCCTGCCAACTGGCACGTGCCATGTGGCGACTGGCGTTGGAAGAGCAGGCGGGCGAGCGGATTGTCGAGTCGGACGAGCTTCGCAAACTGGGCAAATAGCGGCTCGTACGAGCGAAAGCTATAGACCGCCCGAGGCTTGAACCCCCAAACCCAGCGCGGTCAGCACAGACAACGGTAGCAGCAAGGTGTCGAGCACAGCGCTGCCAGGCAAATCCAGCCCCGGATAGCCCGGCGCCTCGGCACCGAACCGGTCCTTCGCGCAGCAACCGCCCTGCATGGCATACAGATCGAGGCGCGTGCCCGCGTATACGACGGGCGCGCCGGGCTGGGCAGCGTTGAGCGTACGCGCAGTGGCGCAGCCGGTCATTGCCAGCGCCAGCGCTATCAGCACCAGCTTATTCATCGCCACCCACATGGTGCTCACCCCAACGCGGGAGCATGTCCTGTGGAATGTTCAGCAGATTGAGAATGCGAGCAACGACGAAATCCACAAGGTCGTCGATGGTCTGCGGCTGATGATAGAAACCGGGAGACGCAGGCAGAATCACCGCGCCCATATTCGACAACTTGAGCATGTGCTCCAGATGGATGCTGGAAAACGGCGCCTCGCGAGGCACCAGAATCAGCTGACGACGCTCTTTCAGCGTGACATCAGCGGCGCGCTCGATGAGGTTGTTGCAAGCCCCGGTAGCAATCGCCGACAAAGAGCCGGTCGAGCATGGCACCACGACCATTGCACTGGGCGCGCCCGAACCCGACGCCACCGGCGACATCCAGTCGTCACGACCATATACCCGGATCTGCCCGGCTTCAGCACCGGTGTATTCGGTGAGAAATGCCTGCATCATCGTCGGCTTGGGCGGCAGGCGGACATCGGTTTCAGTCGCCATCACCAGTTGCGCTGCCTTGGATATCAGGAAGTGCACTTCACGGTCTTCACGCACCAGACAGTCAAGCAGGCGCAGACCGTATTGCGCGCCAGAGGCGCCGGTCATCGCGACCGTAATGCGCTCCGGGCCGCTCATTTCAAGGCCTCGGCCAGCTTGCCGTGCAGCCCGCCGAAACCACCGTTGCTCATGATCACGATGTGAGTGCCCGGTTGAGCCTGGCTCGTGACCCGCGCAATGATTGCCTCGATGGAGTCGCAGACCACAGCAGGCACGGTGCAATCAGCGGCCGTCGCGCCAAGGTCCCAGCCCAGGTTGGCGGGCGCATACCAGACCACCTGATCAGCCTGCTGTACGCTTTGCGGCAGACCATCACGGTGCGCGCCGAGCTTCATGGAGTTGGAACGCGGCTCGACCACGGCAATGATCGGCGCATCACCGACCTTTTTGCGCAGCCCGTCGAGCGTCGTGGCGATGGCGGTCGGATGGTGGGCGAAATCATCATAAATCGTGATACCGCGCACCTCGGCGACCTTTTCCATACGGCGTTTGACGCTTTTGAAAGCGCTCAACGCCTGCACACCCAGCGACGGAACCACGCCTACATGCCGTGCAGCCGCAAGCGTCGCAAGAGCATTGGCAACGTTGTGCTGGCCCGTCATTCCCCAGTCGACTTCGCCCTGGACCTGACCGTCGAACAACACTTCAAAACGTGATCCATCTTCGCTCAACAGCCGTGCCTGCCACTGCCCGCCTTCACCAGTGGTCTGCACCGGCGTCCAGCAACCCATCCCGATCACACGCGACAACGCGGGCTCGGTCGTAGGGTGGATCACCAGGCCTTCACTCGGGATGATGCGAACCAGATGGTGAAACTGACGTTCGATGGCTGGCAAGTCAGGGAAAATATCGGCGTGGTCGAACTCAAGGTTGTTGAGGATCGCCGTGCGTGGCCGGTAGTGCACGAACTTGGAGCGCTTGTCGAAGAAAGCGCTGTCGTATTCGTCAGCCTCGACCACGAAAAACGGCGTGTCGCCCAGCCGAGCGGACACTGCGAAATTCTGCGGGATGCCGCCAATCAAAAAGCCGGGGCTCATGCCAGCATGTTCCAGTACCCAGGCCAACATGCTGCTGGTGGTGGTCTTGCCATGCGTACCGGCAACTGCCAACACCCAACGGCCCTGCAGCACATGGTCAGCCAGCCATTGTGGGCCAGACACATAAGGCAGGCCCTTGTTCAGGACATGTTCCACCGCGGGGTTGCCCCTCGACAGCGCATTGCCAATCACGATCAGATCCGGAACAGGGTCCAGTTGAGCGGGGTCATAACCCTGGGTCAGTTCGATGCCTTGAGCTTCGAGCTGCGTACTCATCGGCGGATAGACGTTGGCGTCAGAACCCGTGACCCGGTGCCCCAACTCTTTGGCGAGCACCGCCAGCGAACCCATGAACGTGCCGCAGATACCAAGGATATGAATATGCATGACCAACCTCTCAGAACATCCGCGCAGGTTAACGTAGGGACGCTGAAATGGCACCCTGAGTTTGTCCGCGGCGTCGCGAAGCAGGGGCTTTTCGAAGCCCTGACATAAGCCTAAAGTTCAAACCACGGGCGGGCTGTAAATAGCCTACTCTTGAGAACTCCCTGCCAGATGCTTGAACGCTGAATCGATACAGACTCCCTCACAAAAAGAATCAGGAGACATCACCATGCGTTACGCTCATCCCGGTACCGAAGGCGCCATCGTCAATTTCAAGGAACGCTACGGTAACTACATCGGCGGCGAATTCGTTGCCCCGGTCAAAGGTCAGTATTTCACCAACACTTCGCCGGTTACCGGCAAGGCCATCGCCGAATTCCCTCGCTCCACCGCTGAGGACATTGATAAAGCACTGGACGCCGCACATGCTGCCGCTGCGGCCTGGGGCTCGACCTCGGTGCAGGCGCGCTCGCTGATTTTGCTGAAAATTGCCGACCGCATCGAAGCCAATCTGGAAACCCTGGCGATCACTGAAACCTGGGACAACGGCAAGGCCATTCGCGAAACCCTGAACGCCGATATCCCGCTGGCCGCCGACCATTTCCGCTACTTTGCGGGCGTATTGCGTGCGCAGGAAGGCAGCGCCGCCGAGATCGACGGCAATACCGTCGCTTATCATATCCATGAGCCGCTGGGCGTGGTCGGGCAGATCATTCCGTGGAACTTCCCGATTCTGATGGCTGCCTGGAAACTCGCGCCAGCGCTGGCGGCGGGCAATTGCATTGTGCTCAAGCCTGCCGAACAGACCCCGCTGGGCATCAGCGTACTGATCGAGCTGATTGGCGATTTACTGCCCGCTGGTGTGCTTAACATCGTGCAAGGCTATGGCCGTGAAGCGGGCGAAGCGCTGGCCAGCAGCAAACGTATCGCCAAAATCGCCTTTACCGGTTCGACGCCTGTGGGTTCGCACATCATGAAACTGGCAGCGGACAACATCATCCCGTCCACTGTGGAACTGGGTGGCAAGTCGCCGAACATCTTCTTCGAAGACATCATGAGCGCCGAGCCGGAGTTCATCGAGAAAGCCGCAGAAGGTCTGGTACTGGCCTTTTTCAACCAGGGCGAAGTCTGCACCTGCCCCTCCCGCGCGCTGGTCCAGGAATCGATTTATCCACAATTCATGGAAGCCGTCATGCGCAAGGTCGAGAAGATCAAGCGCGGCGACCCGCTGGATACCGACACCATGGTCGGTGCTCAGGCGTCCGAGCAACAATTCGACAAGATTCTTTCGTACCTGGACATCGCAAAGGGCGAAGGCGCCGAGCTGTTGACGGGCGGCAAGGTCGAGAAACTGGAAGGCGACCTGTCCAGCGGCTATTACATCCAGCCGACGCTGCTCAAGGGCAACAACAAGATGCGCGTCTTCCAGGAAGAAATCTTCGGCCCAGTAGTCAGCGTGACCACGTTCAAGGATGAAGCCGAAGCTGTGGCCATCGCCAACGACACCGAGTTTGGCCTGGGCGCAGGCCTGTGGACCCGTGACATCAACCGCGCCTACCGCGTAGGCCGGGCGATCAAGGCGGGTCGCGTCTGGACCAACTGCTATCACCTGTACCCGGCCCACGCCGCGTTTGGTGGTTACAAGAAGTCCGGCGTCGGGCGCGAAACCCACAAGATCGCGCTTGAGCACTATCAGCAGACCAAGAACCTCCTGGTGAGCTACGACACTAATCCGTTGGGCTTCTTCTGATCGCCTGACATTCTTCCGACCGTGCACCCGGGAGCTGGGCTGATGCCCCGCCTCCGGGACGCGCTCCGGTCTTCCGGGAGCAGTCTGTACTGCGCACCAACGCTGTGCGCGATGCATGGACGCGAGGCGCTTCGCTGAGGCACCGCGCTCGCGAGGATGGCTTTCAAGTCCCGTAAACTCGCACTCCCGGCCGGGATGGAGTATTAATTGCTTACATCGCTTCCCACAGTCGTTTGAACCGGGACGTCACCGGTTTGACCGAAAGACTACGTCCACTGCAAGCAGCAGGACGTCATGGAGAATCTGTATGGCGAGCTTTTCCCATTCTGTCGGTGCGCTGACGTACCGTTTCGACAGCCTCAAAGAAGTCATGGCCAAAGCCAGCCCTGCCCGCTCTGGTGATTTTCTGGCTGAAGTGGCGGCGCAAAACGACGCCGAGCGCGTCGCCGCGCAGATGACGCTGGCCAATATCCCGCTCAAGCATTTTCTTGAAGAAGCGCTGATCCCTTATGAACAGGATGAAGTCACCCGCCTGATCATTGATACCCACGACACACAGGCCTTCTCGCCGGTCAGTCATCTGACCGTAGGCGGCTTTCGTGATTGGCTGCTCAGTGACCAGGCTGATGAAAGCAGCCTCCGCGCATTGGCACCCGGCCTGACGCCCGAGATGGCGGCGGCGGTGTCGAAAATAATGCGTGTGCAGGATCTGGTGCTGGTGGCACAGAAGATCCGCGTCGTGACCCGCTTCCGTAACACCGTCGGCCTGCGTGGTCGACTGTCAACGCGCCTGCAACCCAACCACCCTACCGACGACCCGTCTGGCATTGCAGCCAGCGTGCTTGATGGACTGCTGTACGGTAATGGCGATGCCATGATCGGTATAAATCCGGCCACGGACAGCACCTCTTCCATTGTCGCGCTGCTGGAAATGCTCGATGCGATCGTGCAGCGCTACGAAATTCCGACCCAGTCCTGCGTGCTGACTCACGTCACGACCTCTATAGAAGTGATCAACCGTGGCGTGCCTGTCGATCTGGTGTTCCAGTCGATTACCGGCACCGAAGCCGCTAATGCCAGCTTCGGCATCACTCTGAAGTTGTTGCAAGAAGGCTACGAAGCGGGCCTGAGTCTGAATCGCGGAACACTGGGCAAGAACCTCATGTATTTCGAAACCGGCCAAGGCAGCGCGCTGTCAGCCAACGCCCATCACGGTGTCGATCAGCAAACCTGTGAAACGCGCGCGTATGCGGTGGCCCGGCACTTCAACCCGTTTTTGGTCAACACAGTGGTCGGGTTTATTGGCCCGGAATACCTGTACAACGGCAAACAGATCATTCGCGCCGGTCTGGAAGATCACTTCTGCGGCAAATTACTGGGCGTGCCGATGGGCTGTGACATCTGTTACACCAATCATGCCGAAGCCGACCAGGACGACATGGACACCCTGCTGACCTTGCTGGGCGTTGCTGGAATCAACTTCATCATGGGCATTCCCGGGTCCGACGACATCATGCTCAACTACCAGACCACTTCATTTCACGACGCATTGTATGCCCGACAAAGCCTCGGCCTGCGCCCTGCCCCGGAATACGAAGCCTGGCTGGAACGCATGGGTATTTTCACTCAGGCCGATGGACGTGTGCGTTTCGGCGACAGCCTGCCACCGGCCTTTCGCCAGGCACTGGCGCATCTGGCATGAGCGAACGCCCCATGAACGATCAGGACAAACACGTCACCTCAGACACACTACCGCCCAATCCCTGGCTGGAGTTGCGACGCCTGACGCCTGCGCGCATCGCACTGGGACGCACTGGCACCAGCCTGCCCACCGCTGCCCAGCTAAACTTCCAGTTGGCTCACGCTCAGGCACGCGATGCCGTGCATCTGGCGTTCGATCATGAAGCGATCAGCGCTCAGTTAAAGGAAAAGGGCCGGGAATCGCTGCGCCTTCACAGTGCGGCCGCGGACCGTGACAGTTACCTGCAACGTCCTGATCTGGGACGACGCCTGAACGAAGAGTCAGCGCACCAGCTTCGCGAGTACGCCGCCTCTCACCCCGGCGGGCTGGACCTTGCGGTAGTGGTGGCTGACGGGCTTTCTGCGCTGGCAGTTCATCGCCATGCGGTACCCTTCCTGACTCGCCTGGAAGAACAGGCCAATGCAGACGGCTGGAGTCTGTCGCCGGTGATCATGGTCGAGCAGGGCCGCGTCGCCGTAGCAGACGAAATTGGCGAGTTGCTCGGCGCAAAAATGGTGGTAATCCTGATCGGAGAGCGCCCTGGACTCAGCTCGCCAGACAGCCTGGGGCTGTATTTCACTTACGCGCCCAAGGTCGGATTGAATGACTCTCACCGTAACTGCATTTCAAACATACGTCTGGAAGGCCTGAGCTATGCAATGGCTGCTCATCGCCTGCTTTATCTGATGCGCGAAGCCTGTCGTCGGCAGGTTTCCGGCGTCAACCTCAAGGATGAGGCTGAACTGAAGACTCTGGAATCAAGCGACGGCGCCGATAACTCAATCAACCCTGGCGGCAATTTCCTGCTCGACGGCCCTGCCGACCCGCATTAGATTGCGCTTTCTAAAGCTGCGAGGCAGCATCCCCAGAACCCTTTCAGGCGCGCTGCATTAGCCTATGCTGCATTAGCCCATAGTGAAGTTGAGGCCCCCCATGCGGATCATCAAAGCCACCCTTGAACACTTGGACCTGCTCTGCCCGCTGTTCGTGAAATACCGCGAGTTCTATGGCGAAATGCCCTTCCCGGACTCGTCACGGGACTTTCTGGAAAAGCGCCTGCGCCGCGAGGAATCAATCATCTACCTGGCACTGGCAGACGATGATGACACCCGGTTACTGGGTTTCTGTCAGCTTTACCCAAGCTATTCCTCGCTGTCGCTCAAGCGCGTCTGGATTCTCAACGACATCTACGTGGCAGAAGATGCGCGACGCCAGCTGGTCGCTGATCACTTGATGAAAACAGCCAAGAAAATGGCCAAGGAAACCCAGGCTATACGCATGCGCGTCTCTACCAGCAGCAACAACGAAGTCGCGCAGAAGGTTTACGAGTCCATCGGTTTCAAAGAGGACACCCAGTTCAAAAACTACGTACTGCCCATCCAGCCAGACTGACCGGCGACTCACGGGCGCACGACCTCTTCGGGCGCTCGCGACAGCCAACATTCACACCGCACAAAACCGTATCAAATCTTGACGGCCCCCTTGCTGCATTCTCCTTCTATAATGCCGCGCGTACTGCACACGTAGTTTCTTCCGCATGCGAACCTGCTCAGGGTTCTCGCCTCAGGTGCTTCAATGGAATTCAACCCGCTCGACCTCATCCTGCATCTCGACGTCTACCTCGACCTGCTGGTGACCAATTATGGCCCCTGGATCTACGCGATTCTGTTCGCGGTCATTTTTTGCGAAACCGGGCTGGTCATCATGCCTTTTCTGCCCGGCGACTCGCTGCTCTTCATTGCAGGCGCAATAGCAGCCGGTGGCGGCATGGACCCGGTATTGCTTGCCGGGCTGCTGATGTTCGCGGCAATTCTTGGCGACAGCACCAACTACGTCATCGGCCGTACCGCAGGCGAAAAATTGTTCAGTGATCCCAGGTCCCGAATCTTTCGTCGCGACTACCTGCTGCGCACCCAGGTCTTTTACGAGCGCCATGGCGGCAAGACCGTAACGCTTGCACGCTTTCTGCCGATCATCCGCACCTTCGCGCCGTTCGTTGCAGGCGTTGGCCGAATGGCCTACCCGCGCTTCGTGGGCTTCAGCGTATTGGGATCGATCCTGTGGGTCGGCAGCCTGGTCACGCTGGGCTATTTTTTCGGCAACGTCCCTTTCATCAAGAAAAATCTGACGCTTCTGGTGTTGGTCATTATCGTCCTGTCGTTGCTGCCGATGATCATAGGCCTCGTCCGCAGCCGCACAGGCCGTTCTGTCGACGCCCGCTGAACCATGTGGTCATTCCGTCACTGGCGCAGGCAACGCACGCTGGCTAAAAACCCGGTCGCCCCACAGTTGTGGCAAGCGATCCGCCAGCGTTTGCCGATCCTTGACGGTTTGAGCGACGAGGAGTCATCGCAGCTGTGCGATGCCTGCATCCTGTTCCTCGAAGACAAACACCTGACGGCGCTGCCGGGCGTAGAGCTGGATGATGAGCAACGCCTGTTTCTCGCGGCACAGGCCCAACTTCCGTTACTGAGTCTGGGTGACCTGAACTGGTATCAGGGCTTTCACGAGATTGTGCTGTACCCCGACGACTTCGTCAGCCCGCAACGCCATCGCGACGCCAGTGGTATAGAGCACGAATGGGACGGCGAACACAGTGGCGAGGCCTGGCACCAGGGCCCGGTCATTCTGGCTTGGCCCGGCGTGCTGTCCAGCGGCGACTGGGACGCCTATAACCTGGTGATTCACGAGCTGGCGCACAAACTCGACATGCTCAACGGCGAGGCCAACGGCCTGCCGCCGCTGCACAGCGACATGCGGATCACCGACTGGGCCAGCGCCATGCAAAGCGCTTACGACGACCTGAACCGCCAACTGGACCTGGACCCTGAAGTCGATACCGTCATCGACCCGTATGCGGCGCAAGACCCCGCCGAGTTCTTCGCTGTGACCAGTGAATACTTCTTCAGCGCCCCGGACCTGCTCCACAGCTCTTATCCCGCTGTCTACGCGCAACTGAAAGCCTTTTATCGACAGGACACACTGGCGCGACTCAAGGCGTTGCAGCAGCAGGATCCCGCCTATCAAAGCCATCACCATAGCCACCATTGATCCAATGTCGCGCGTGGCAACCAAAACAGAATATGCCTATAATCCGGACCACTTTTTGGCGGTTCGCGCCAAAATCTGTCTGGTCAACTATGGGGGCAATGCCCAATGAGCTACAGCAAGATTCCGGCAGGCAAAGACCTTCCGAACGACATCTACGTCGCGATCGAAATCCCGGCCAACCATGCGCCGATCAAGTACGAAATCGACAAAGACACCGATTGCCTGTTCGTTGATCGCTTCATGGCCACCCCAATGTTCTACCCGGCCAACTACGGTTTCATCCCTAATACCCTGGCTGACGATGGCGACCCCCTCGACGTGCTGGTCGTGACGCCTTACCCGGTTTCTCCTGGCTCGGTCATCCGTGCACGCCCGGTCGGCATCCTGCACATGACTGACGATGGCGGCGGCGATGCCAAGGTTATTGCGGTGCCACACGACAAGCTGTCCCAGCTGTATGTTGATGTGAAAGAGTACACCGACCTCCCAGCGCTGCTACTTGAGCAGATCAAGCACTTCTTCGAGAACTACAAAGATCTCGAAAAAGGCAAATGGGTCAAGATCGAAGGTTGGGGCAACGCTGATGCTGCCCGCGCCGAAATCATGAAATCGGTTGAAGCATTCAAAGGCTGATCATCTATCCCCTTTCGGGATACCTCCAATCAGGTATCCCGACTCGTCACCCGTACCGCCCCCCTTCTTGTAACTTCGCCATCGAAACAACCAACCGTCCGCGAACCTGACCGTACAAATACCTGGCGCCTTCAAAAAAGACGTTTAGAAATACGCCGATCGCCATGGCCGTAATAAACACTTCGTTAATGCCCGTATAGCCAAGGTAAACGCGACATCCCGCGTTTAATCCCATCTCAGCGATTACGGAATGGGACCACAGGATATTCATATCGTCTGTAATCCCATTAGCCGCAGCGGTCTGGGGATAATGTCGATCTCAACACCTCGTTCATTTAAAGGAGGTCATACCCGCCGTAAACTTCACCCCATGAATACATCAGGTGATCGACTACGCGTCCTCCTAAGGGAGTGCCATCTCACTGCGACTGATTTTGCCGCCAACCGCAAAATCACCCCGCAACACGTCAATAATTGGTTCAAACGCGGTGTGCCCATGGCACGTATTGACGAGGTGGCTGAACTATTAACCGTCAACGCCCGCTGGTTACGCACAGGCGATGGCCCCAAACACCCCTCTGACTCCGCCAATGAAAACACCGGTGGCGAAACCCGTCTGATCAGCCATCAGGGAAAAAACGTTCTGCGTGGGGACGTGGAAATTCAGATATTCAAGGAAATCGAGTCCACCCACGGCGTCGGTAAAACCGTACTCGCCGAAGCGCCTGGGCAGAAAATCCGTCTCCCGTTGCAAGTGCTGCAGACCATGGGCATTGATGCCAAAAACTGCATGTGCGTGGCCATGGTCGGCAACAGCATGGCAGACAAGGTTCAGGACGGCTCAATACTCGGTGTAGACCGCGAGCTCACCCAAGTCATCGACGGGGAAATCTACGCGATCGAGCACGGCGGCATACTGCGTGTGCGCTATCTCTATCGCCAGCCCAACGGCGGCCTGCGACTGCGAAGCCACAACGATATCGAATACCCCGATGAAATCTTCAGCGCCGAAGACATAGAACGCGAAAACATCCGCATTCTGGGATGGGTGTTCTGGTGGTCGACGCTGAACAGCCGCCGTAACGCCATGTTACTGCTGTGACGTCGCTGGCGTGACACTCAAGTCTGGGCAGAAGTGGCAAACCCCGGTATCCTGTCGGCCATCTGAACGCATCAACGCCCATGGCAAACGATGTCAGAACACGGCAAACGACACCTCTGCCCTGTTACCTATCAGCATCCCTTGCGGACGCAAACTGTTGCAGGCGATTGCGGTTTACCAAAAATAAACCAGGATTGCCCACGAGAAGCCGGCCACAAGCCGGCTTTTTAATGCCTGTAATAATTTATCGCAGCCCCTGGAGGTTCGTCCTCAAGCTGCAGCACCCTTGGCATCGCAACCCTAAGTCCGATGAGAATCAGGGTGAGTTACCTTCCTGATCTTTCTCCAGTAAGAGCGCAAGGTTTTTGCAAGACCAGGTGCGTTACTGAACAGGATGATGGACGCCAGCGAAACCCACCAATTGAGTCGCAGACAGCTCAACACGTATTGATTGAACCAGATTTCCGCAAGCCGTAAACGGTAGTTCCACGAGCCCGTCAGAGGCAGGCGTTCAATATCCGAAGCGGTATAAAGGGTCTTTGCGGCAGAGGCGCCGATGAAAAACCGTTCCGGGAAATCTACGCCAGCCTTGTCGTAGTCCAGTACCGTGAAGTTACGCTTCAGGACACAATCCCAGAGTTTCAAATTGCCCAAGCGGACCTGGCAAGGGCGATTCAATCGTACGTTAATGCCCTGCTTCTGCATTGCGCCCAACATCAAACTCTGCTCTGCAATACGGTATGCGGCAGAGAACCCTATGAAATTACCAAGTGGATTACGAAACGGCCGATAGTGAAGAATGTCTTCTTTTCTGAGCAACGGCTGATCCCACAGTGCGAGCATGGCTTCTCGGGTGCCGAACTGAACCAGATCAGAAATATGGAACAACAGCGGTACTCGCCTGGGATTACGAATAAAGAGCGTTGTCATGGTGACAGGAAGGTCGAACAGCTTTTGCTGTCCAGCCTCAGATACTGGCAGGCCGATTACCGCCAGAGCAGCGCTGGTCAAATTATGATCGGCGCGAAACTTCATGACGTAGGGCCTGGTCGCGGCCTGAATACCTGCCAAGGTCGATTTCAACATGCGATTGGTATTGATCTGATTGCCCGACTGCTCGACAAAGCAACCAGGGTCTTCCAAACGCAGGATTTTTTCAGCCTGGACTCCAGAGGTATCCTCATGATCCCAGGTCGATACGATGATTTCCGCCTCAGGCAGATACTTTCTGATTGAGGCGATGCACGTGAAAATATTTCTTTCGGGGCTGAGCTGCCGGCACAACGGCCCTTGAATGATGACGCTTATTTCTCTGGAACCAACAACTGTCAATTGACGCATAGACTTTATATCTCATGAACATCTAAAAACCCACTCAAGGCCAAATAATCTGATAAGCGCACGCCTAGCCTATCGACAATAACTGCAGATAGTTTAGGACGAGCTTAAACCATGCGCCTCAGAACTCGATACAGCCCGAAAATGAAATGTTTGACGAAGCGGAGAATCACAGCCGGTAAAGGCAAACTGGCGAAAAGTCTTTCCGCACAGGCTCGCAAATACATCCTCTTCACCTGATACAGGCTAGCGCCTTGCTCCTCACTCAGAGGTAGATTATTAAACGAAGCATTAAATGCTCTTGCAACATTACAAAGGTGAACGGCTGGCAAGGTAATCACCAAGTTGCATTTACGAAGCTGTGGACTGACATAGTTGTAACGGCCAAGCTTTATTATAAAATCAAGGTATATAGATGCATCATACTGGTCGAAATCGATCAGTATCCAGTCAGCATCAGCGGTGCCTATACACTGGGCTATTCTACTAGGTTCAACGCTGCCAACAGTAGGAGAGAGAAAATTTGCGAGAACAAAATTCACATAACCTTCTGGCTGCGCTTCGCCGGACAGCTCAGACAGATTGTAATATTGATCCACAACCACCACGGGCGTTACCCTTGCAGGTTCAAATTGGATACGTGATAACTCATTGATTAACGCCTGACGGTCAGCCTTTAAATTGCTGTGCGACACGACAAATATATTCACTTCGGGCCCTTGGCATAAGACTTGAAGGGCGTAGAATTATAAATAGCCCTTACTGCTTCATGGAAATTCTCAAAATAGAATATATGGTCGTTACTGTAATAAGCGCGCAGAGCTGAGAGCAAAATACCTGGAAGCGACAGCGCCTCGACATGGAAGAAGTCGCTCAAGTCGTCTGCAAACCAAGACTGGGAAGCGCGCTGACGAAGCATATTACAGATTTCTGCACTGTGGATAACCAGGTTCTGCTTGGCTTGTACCGGATCCACCATAAAATGGCGAACCAGGAGTTCTTTACTGGTACAGCTCATCTGATCCATAAGAATGAGCCTTTCAAAGTCACCAATAAACTCATCAACCGTTTCAATGTCATTTTTAAAGGTAGATTGGTGAATAATACTGTTGACCAACTCCAGCCACGCCCGGGGGCTCATACCTGCCGCGCCAGTCGGAATAGTGACCGTAGTTGAAACCACCGAGTATTTGGCAGCAAATTGGCGGAGCTTGCTCAATGCAATCTCACTGGAAACCCTTACAAGCGGTTTCTTTTTTAACATCGAAAGATTGCGTGGACCGGTCAGTGCATTGCCCCCTGACACAGACTCTACGCACGCATTGCACCCTAAAAGCGCTCTTGAAGTAATTGATTGTGTAATACCGAATGGGTTTACGCGGCTTGGAATACCCGATTTTGATGCACGCAATGCATGTTCAATATCTTCAAACTCAACCCAATAAAGAGATTGATCCAGTGGAAAGCTATTCCAAACCTCCTTGCGGCATATATAAAGGCTGCCAGTTGGATAGTTGAAGTCGCTATTGTAACGCATCGGGTTGGCGAATCGAAATCCGGTGCGATCCACTTCAGTAAAAATCGAAGGGGCAAACGCGACTGCCTTACCGCTGTTCCGATGTAATCCCAACAATCCTTGAGCAATTTCCCCCATCACCATCCCGTAATCAGAGTATCGACGGGGATGCATGCTGAACGGATTGTCAAAGAACATGCTTTGCAGGGTCATCAGCGGATAGCGCGGCCCAAAGCGACGAACCATTTCTCCGAAGTGTTTGGGCAGGAATACGCGGTCATGCAGGATCACGAGATTGTTGCACCGAGCTTCCTGAGCAAGGCGATTCTTCTTTTTGCAGATCTGTACGGGCGGCGCAGTGATGTCTTCGCCAACAATTCTAACCTTGTCAAAATAGGCGAAGTTGCTGCCAGGCGTACCGCACAGGAGTATTTCCTTGTCAGGAATGTCGATCTCCAGAATGCGCTTCACGACGGCGTTCAGAACCGTAGCATCCTCGGGACCAACCGGAATGCCGAAGGTCCAGCTGTCGAGGTCATCATTGGATTCTGCGGCAAGTCTGGACACTTTTTCGTAGGTAACCGAGTTCGCTGAGCGTGAGACGACCTTAAGCGACGCTGAAAAGTATTCACGATCCAGATAACACTCGAAGGGCGTGTCCTCCATGACCGTGATGGTCTGACCGACGTGCAGGAAATGAGCACCGTCCCACAGCAGTAAAGGCGCCAGCGGCGAATCGCTTTGAACACCGAAAAAGCAGAACGCCCCCTCCCCATAAATCGCCAAAGGCCGTTGCGCTGCATGCAGCTTCTTGAGAACGGTATCGGCCTTTCTGGAGGGGTGCTTGCGGAAGGATATGAAGTTCGAGCACCCGAGTGGCAATTGCAACTCAGCAGGAAGCTGACGTAACGCGTTCGCAGACAAGTAACCAAGACGCGGATGGTGATTGAGATGAATGCTCTGCATATTCAGACGATGTACTTGTCATCAAGGGTGCCCGGCAGCTTCACGACTACCGTAATGGCATCGGTGAGCGCCTCGAATGCCGTTATGTCACCAGGCGCCAGAGCGATGATGTCACCTTCACCCCAGAGCTGATCACACATCCGGACCGAACCTGAAAGCACGACCGTCAGCTCGGTTGCGACTTTGTGATAGTGAGCTGCTTCCCTGTCTCCTGCCTTGTAATGCTTGACGCCAACCTCACAGGACTGGGTGCTGAAAACAGCAGGCTCAAACCCACCCACAAACCATCCTTTGACCATATTTTCCAGCCTTGCCGTTTTCATCGAGCATCACCTGTTTCGAAAGCCTGAAGCTGGGTCTGGGTTTTTAACGGACGATAGTGGTGAGGCTCGACGCGACACGTGCCTATATTCTTGTGTTGAAGCACCAGCTCATTCAGTACAGGCGCAATGAAAAAATTGTCATTGACCCTCGCATCTTTGCGAATCATGTTTTTCGCTGCAGAAACAAAAAGTGAACCCGACTTGAACCAGTACATACCCGCGACCGCATTCGCGCTGATCGGGTTCTTTTCGGCAGCTTCGATAACACGGTTCTCGGCGTCCAGACGAACAAACGAGTAGCGAGGGTGCAGGGAATTGAATATCACGACACCTGCATCGTCACCGTTCTTGCGGAAGGCACTTACGATGTCGGTCAGTGAAACCTCCAGCAGGTCGCTGACGCCAAGAATCAGCAGCTCGTCGCTGTTGTCTATTTGCTCGCTCGCGAGAAGCGCAGTGCAGGCAGCGCCTTGGGTCGTGCTGTGAAGCGGAAGAACACTGGCCGAGGGGTGCATCTGCTGAAGCATGTGACGCAAATGCAGGCGGGAAATGTCCCCGTTAGAAAACGTGCAGATAATTTTTGCGGGGTAGAGCTCCGCGCAGTTATCAATCAAGGAATGGATCAGCGGCTTGCCATTGTGCTCACGCAGATACTCAGGGTATTCACCATCGCCAAGTGCCACGTCGGCTCGTTTGCCTGAAAGCAGAAGGATATTCAATGTACTCACGAGACAGTCACCGTTTCGAAGTTGAGCGCTTTTATCTTTCCGAGAATGTTGGTGAGGTTCACATCAGACGTTTCAGTTACGACCAGGACGTGTGCACCGGAAGCCTTGGCGGCCTTGATGCCGTTCTCGTTGTCTTCAACAATCAGGCACTCTTCGGGCATCAGGCCCAGATCAAGGATGGCTTTGGTATAGATATCAGGGGCAGGCTTGGCGCGCGATACATCCTCGTTGGAAAGCTGGAGGTCCAGATATCGACTCAGATCAGCTTTGTCCATCATCACCTCGACGGTGTTGCGGATAGAGTTGGACGCAACCGCAAGCTTGTAGCCCAGGTTCTTGAGCGATGACAGCGCATACTGGTGCACGAATGTCGGCTTGCATTGCCCATAAACGATCTCCATGGTGTACAGCTGCTTCATCTCGTTGATGAATGCGTGCAAGCCGGTCGGCAGATCGCGCTCGACACTCAACATGTCCAGTTTGCGCGACGTTGGCAGACCATCGTAATCGGTCAGATGTTCGTGTCGGCTGATGTTGTAGCCGAACAGATTTAGCGCCTTGTTCAGAGCGTTGTAATGCCACTCTTTGGCCTCGATGAGAACACCATCCATATCGAAAATAACTGCCTTGATCATGACTGCCTCACTTGAAAAAATTAGCTGCATGTTCGGGTCGATCAGTGCACAGCGTTACTCCGCGCTCGGCCTTGAATTCGAGTAGCTGCTGCCATAACGCTGCACTGTTACGTTGGTGAAGCTCAGGGGAGACAATGCAGACTGACTTGCCTTGGGAGAGAAGATCGCCAACGACTTTGTTGGAGAACCACTCGTTGCCAAAACTATCAAGCCAGATACCTGCGGCGCTTTCGAGCCAGGCGGCCACTGGCTCCACGTCACTGAGCCGGGTGTACGCAGGAAGACGCGCGTGAAAGTAGCTGCGCATGTCAGGAACAGCCATATCGAACGCGAACCAATTGGTGTGCCCATGGCGGGAAAACGTCTTTTTTAGCGACCGAGCCAGTCCATCTGCTTTGACGTTGATCGCGAGTGGCAGATTTCTACCCGCCATCAGCTCAAGTAAATCGTCGAGGGTCATCTCGTTACCGGCGGGCATGTCGTGCGAAATCACCAGTTCCCCGGCCACATCTCGTACATCGGTCTCGGTGCCAAAACCCAGGTCGAATGATCGATGGAATGCTTCAGGCAGATTCCTCTCCGGCTCTTGCAGCCAGTAGCCACGGTGGCTGATTATCTGCATATCAGCCTTCGGCACGTGAGCAGGCGCGCTCACTTAACGGCAGCGACAGGAAATGATTCAAATCTGCCGGAATACCGAGGCCATACATCCCATGACCTTCAGAACCAATGCTGTAGTGAATAATTCTGGCGCCACGCTCAATGAGCTCGTTATAGGCAGGTGCGACATAGAACTCGCCGTTGACACGAAGATTTTTGGTGAACATCGACTCGATCGCGGTGATCAGTTGCTCTCCGCGTCGGAAATTATAAATCCCGACAGTCGCCTCATCGGAGATGACTTCCTTTTCAACGACATTATTGACATGCCCATCAGCATCAAACCCAACAAATGACCATTTTGCATCCGAGGCTTTCATTGTCATGATCAAGCCATCTGCAGCGCTTTCATGCAACACGTGCAAATAATCGTCAACATCAACATCAACATACTGATCACTGTTGGCAATCATGACAGGCTGGCTCATATCGATACTGTGCCTAGCCGCATATACGGTGCACGCTGCCCCTTCAGTCAACCCATACAGCTCTACGATGTCACAGCCGGGCGCCCAGGCTTCGAGCTTTTCTCTTAACGCGTAGGACACGACATGCGACGCCTGACAAACAAATATAAACTTGTGGGGACAATTCGGCGTCAGATTATCAATGACCAATTTGATCATCGGAACACCATGTACAGAAATCAAAGGTTTCGGATCTTTATACCCAGCCACAGCAAAGCGACTTCCGGCTCCAGCCATTGGAACAATAATCTGCAACATGATAATCCTTTAAGTATTCAGCCATGCCAATCCGACGCGAAGGCTTGATAGATGTAGAATCAATAACTACCTTGATCGATAACCCTGCCGCGCTCGAGGGTCAAGTAACGCTGACAGAAAGCACGCCCCTCCTCCACTGCGTGGGTGACAAGAATCAATGCCATTCCCTCATCCTGCATACTCCGAATTCGAACATGGCATTTTTTCTTGAACGCTTCATCACCCACAGCCAACACCTCGTCTGCAAGTAATGTTTGTGGTTCGACATGGACCGCTACCGAAAAACCCAACCGCATGTACATACCCGACGAATAGTTTTTTACCGGCGTATCAATGAATTCGCCCAACCCGGAAAAATCAATAATCTCGTTGAGCCTACCCCGTATTTCCTTGTTGCTCAGTCCAAACAGACTTGCGTTGAGGTAAATATTTTCCTCACCCGTCAGTTCAGGATGAAATCCCACACCGATTTCAATCAAGGGAGCGACGCGTCCGACGGTAGTAAGACGTCCGCTGGAGGGCAAAAGGATCCGGGAGACCATCTGCAGCAACGTACTTTTGCCTGATCCATTATGGCCAACCAGCGCTAATGACTCGCCTTTTCGCAGCGTGAACGAGACGTCATTGACGGCGCTGAATACCTCCACGCGTTCGCGACATTCAGCATCAAAGAGCCCCATGAATTTTTTCTTGATTCCCCCTCGGTTATGACGAAGAATGAATTGCTTGCTCAGGTTCTCTGCGCTGACAACAATATCGCTCATAAATATTCCACGATGTGATCAACCTTGCGGAACAGGGCGAGACCTGTAACAAGAGATATAAAACCCAACAACATGCACAGCGTCAAATTGATAGTGTCCGGAATAACACCCTGATGGAGAATTTCGTTGAAACTATTGAAATAAAGTGCCAGTGGATTGTAGGCAGCAACGCTGGCAATACCGGCAGGCAGAGAGGATGTCATCCATACAATGGGCGTTAACCAGAACACCAATGGCAAAAATACATCCATCAAATGCTTGGCATCGCGGACTGTTACCTGGATGACACTCAATGCCAAACCAATTCCCATGATAAGTGCCATATAAGAAAGCAGCACCAAGGGATAAAACAGCAATGCAACCGTCACAACCCCACCCAGAAACTTGAACAATGCAGCATAGACGACCATGCAGCCGACCCAGAACACAAGGACCGTAATCGCACCTGACAGCGGCAGGAGTATCCGTGGAAAACGCAATTTACGGATCAGGTTACTGTTATTGATCAACCACTCACCGCTTTGAGTGAGCGTTTGCGCCAGAAGCATCCAGTGGACAATACCTGTGATCAAGTGAAGTGCAAAACGGTCCAGACCACTGGGTAAAATATAGGTAAATACCGTGTAATACGTGAGGGTCACTACCAGGGGGTTACCCAACGACCACATGAAACCTAATGTAGCGCCCATGTAGCGAATCTTGATTTCCTTTGCCACAAGATTAAAGACCAGATCTCGCCACTGGATGACGCCTGTTTTTTTTATTAACGACATGGAATGTCCAGTAGCCAAGAGAGACTGAGTTCAAATATTCACTACAGCATGATGATCATCTGTGTTCCTATCATTTACTGCTTCGAGCCATGATCTATTTTTTTGCCTGCAAAGGGCTATAAGGCATGGCCTCAAGGACTGTAGGAATATTCCATGATTTTCCACGATGCTTAAATGAACCTCCATGCTGGCCGCAAACCCTTTCGATTCCCGAGGTGCTACCCGATGATGCCGTCAGCGGATAAGGTGGATGGCCGAAGCGGTTGAGCTGCCCGGATGCATGAGCTGTCTCATGGAAACGGCGCCCTGCCAATGACTGACGTGACACGAGAGGTTCACTCATGACAACCACCCCGTACACCCCGCCCAAGGTCTGGCAGCACGAAACGTCCTCAGGCGGCACGTTTGCCAGTATCAACCGCCCTGTCGCCGGGCCGACGCATGACAAGGAGTTGCCCGTCGGCAAGCATCCGCTCCAGCTTTATTCGCTGGCAACGCCCAACGGCGTGAAAGTCACCATTTTGCTGGAGGAGTTGCTGGCGCTGGGTCACAGCGGCGCCGAATATGATGCCTGGCTGATCCGTATTTCGGAGGGTGATCAGTTCTCCAGCGGTTTTGTCGACGTCAATCCGAATTCCAAGATTCCCGCCCTTGTGGACCGCAGCCACGAAACGCCGGTTCGGGTGTTCGAATCGGGCTCGATCCTGCTCTATCTGGCCGAGAAGTTTTCCAGCTTTCTGCCGGCCGACGTGGCGGGCCGTACCGAAACCTTGAACTGGCTGTTCTGGCAGATGGGTGCCGCGCCTTATCTGGGTGGCGGTTTCGGGCATTTCTATGCCTACGCGCCGGAGAAAATGGAATACCCGATCAACCGCTTCGCGATGGAAGCCAAGCGTCAGCTCGATGTGCTGAACAGGCGCTTGGCCGAAAGCCGTTATCTGGCGGGCGACACTTACACCATCGCAGACATTGCCGTCTGGCCCTGGTACGGCGCGCTGGTGCAGAACGCGGTTTACTCGGCGGCTGAGTTTTTGTCGGTGCATGAGTATCCACACCTCATCCGTTGGACTGAGGAAATCGCAGCGCGGCCGGCCGTTATCCGTGGCAAGAAGGTCAACCGGACCTGGGGCGAAGAGTCGGATCAGGTACCGGAGCGGCACCAGGCCTCTGACCTGGATAAATGAGTCACGAAGTTACGGCAACATATCGCTAAACAGTTCTGCGCTTGACGCTTGTGGAGGTCGGTTAATATCGGCCGCCTCCATAAGCTGCCCAAGGACGCGCGCACATGCCCTCGCTTACCCCTGCTCAACCACCTGCCCACGACCGCTTCGACGAAGTGTTGGCCATGATCCAGACGGCCCGCCAACACGCTGCACAGGCGGTCAATACGCGTCTGATCGAGCTGTACTGGCAGGTAGGTGCCTACATCAGCCAGAAGATCGAAAAAGCCGAATGGGGCGATGCGGTGGTCGCCCAACTTGCCGAGCATCTGGCGCGAACCCAGCCTGGGTTGCGGGGTTTCACGCGAAGCAACCTGTTTCGCATGCGTCAGTTTTACGAAACTTACCGCCATGAGGAGAAAGTCGCGCCACTGGCGCGACAATTGTCATGGTCACACAATCTGATCATTTTCAGTCAAAGCAGACGCGCTGAAGAGCGTGAGTTCTACCTGCGTATGGCGACTCAAGAAAAGTGGTCCAAGCGTGAACTGGAACGCTAGTTCAAAAACGCCCTGTTCGAACGCAGCGTCACCCAGCCAGCAGCGGCTTCTGCACTTTTGAAGCAGACCCGGCCCGCTGCTCTGGATGTGTTTCGCGATGCTTACATGGTCGAATTTCTGGACTTGCCTGCCGGTCATGCCGAAGCCGACCTGCATCGGGGCCTGTTGCTTCACCTGAAAAACTTCCTTATCGAACTGGGTCGGGATTTTTGCTTCGTCGGCTCTGAATACCCCGTGCAAGTCGGCGGACGGGATTTTGCACTTGATCTGCTGTTTTTCCATCGAGGGCTCAATTGCCTCGTGGCGTTTGAACTCAAGGTGGGCTCGTTCGAACCGGAATACCTCGGCAAACTGAATTTCTATCTGGAAGCGTTGGACCAGAACGAGCGTAAAGCGCATGAAAGCCCCGCCATCGGTGTATTGCTGTGCGCCAGCAAAAACGATGAGATGGTTGAGTACGCGCTCAATCGCTCGTTGTCACCCGCCCTGATCGCCGAATACCAGACACGACTGCCGGACAAACAATTGCTCTTGGCCAAGCTCCAGGAGTTTTACGCGGTGAACAGTTCGTCGCAGGAGGATTGATGACGGCTGATCCAGCCAGTCATTGAGGTGAACAGCCAGCACGCGCTCATATGAATGGGCGCCCCACTCCCTCCTGTGAGCCATCCTTTGGTAGCCTTGTCAGGTAAGCACTTCGCCATCGGACTGATCGAGCGCAAGCAGCCGGGACTCTGGCTACCCCTGACCTGCCCGCTTTCGCACATACGGAGCCTCAAATGCCGCAAGACAAAGATCCTCGTGCTCATACTGCGCTGTCGCAACATGGTCGAAGCGCCGCCAGTGGCGCGGGGCTTTCGGTCAATCCGCCGGTCGTTCGCCTGAGTACCGTGCTGTTCGACAGCCTTGCCAGTCTGCGTGAAGCTGAGGTTCTGACTGCAGGGCCTGAGCGCTCCCTGACTTACGGTGCCAACGGCAACCCCACTGCATTTGCACTGCAGGACCTTGTCTCCGAACTCGAAGGTGCGCATGGTACGTGCTTGTACCCGACAGGGCTGGCAGCGGTGGCGCAAATGTTTCAGGCGTTCCTGCGACCGGGTGATCACGTATTGATTACCGAATCAGTCTACGGCCCCGTACGACGGCTGGTCAGGACGATGCTGACAGCATTCGACATCCAGTTCGATTTCTACGCGGCCGACGGCAGCGATGTGGAATCGATGATCAAGACCAACACGCGCATGATCTACGCCGAAGTGCCGGGCTCACTGACCTTCGACCTGTGTGACCTGCCTGCCTTGTCACGATTGTGCAAAGCAAACGACCTGTTGCTCGCTGTGGATAACTCCTGGGGCTCAGGCATTTTGTATAAGCCGCTTGAGCTGGGTGCGGACATTTCATTGATGGCCCTGACCAAGTACGTGGCGGGGCATTCCGACGTGATGATGGGCAGCGTCAGTACGACCGAAGTGCACTGGAAGGCGCTCAAGACCATGAACACCGCGGTGGGCAATACCGTCAGTCCTGACGATGCCTATCTGGTACTGCGCGGCGCTCGCAGTCTGGCAGCACGAATGGCCATGCATGAACGCCACGCCATGCAGGTCGCACAATGGCTTCAGGAGCAACCACAGGTTGCACGGGTTCTGTACCCGGCGCTGCCGACCGATCCGGGTCACACTATCTGGAAGCGGGACTTTCATGGCTGCAACGGGTTGCTCAGTTTCGAGTTCACAACCACCGATCGCCACGTGCTGGATCGATTTGTCGACGCGTTGACGCTGTTCGGTATCGGTTATTCGTGGGGCGGCTTTGAAAGTCTTGTCACAGAGGTTGAACATCACGGCCCGAGCAAGGGCTACGGCCCTATGCTGCGATTACAGATCGGCCTTGAAAGCCCAGATGACCTGATCGCCGACCTGCAGGCCGGTTTCACGGCAGGGTGAGCAGCGCAGAATGCTCTGCAAGCCCCCTTTACAGGCACCTTGCCGACTGCGCGCAGGTCGGCGTCATTTGCCCGGAGGCCCTCGCTCTGCTAGTGTCGCTCGGTTCAATACCTACCGGAAAACGCTCCTAATGGCCCGCAAGAAAGCTGCACTGGATTTCGAACAATCCCTCGCTGATCTGCAAACACTGGTAGAACGGCTGGAGAATGGTGAACTGTCGCTCGAAGATTCGCTGACGGCCTTCGAGCAAGGTGTGCGCCTGACGCGTGACTGCCAAAGCGCACTCACTCAAGCCGAACAGAAGGTACAGGTATTGCTCGAACGTGATGGTGAACTGGCCGAAGAGCCGTTTGACGACGCGGAATTGCCTGAATGATCGCGAGCTATCAAGCGCAAAGCCAGGTTCGCGTCAACGCGGCACTTCAAGCGCTGTTTCAGGCGCCCGGCCCGGAGCTCGATCGTCTTTATGACGCGATGCGTTATAGCGTTATGAACGGCGGAAAACGGGTGCGCCCCCTGTTGGTGTATGCAGCCTGTGAAGCTCTCGGTGGTGTTCCGGATGATGCCAACGGCGCGGCCTGTGCGGTTGAGTTGATCCATGCCTATTCACTGGTGCATGACGATTTGCCAGCCATGGACGATGACGACCTGCGCCGGGGCCAGCCGACCACTCACAAAGCGTTTGATGAAGCCTGCGCGATTCTGGCCGGTGACGGCCTGCAGAGCCTGGCGTTCACCGCTCTGCTCGACCCCGGTCTGACCTCGCGGGATGCTGAAACACGCTTGCAAATGGTCAGTACGCTGGCGGCAGCGGCAGGGCCGTCCGGCATGGTGGGCGGCCAGGCCATTGACCTGGGCTCGGTAGGGCTCAAACTTGATCAAGCGGCACTTGAATACATGCATCGCCACAAGACCGGCGCGTTGATCGAGGCCAGCGTCAGGCTCGGCGCACTCGCCAGCGGCCATGCTGATCAGACCCGACTGAATGCCTTGCAAGCGTATGCAAGGGCGGTTGGATTGGCTTTTCAGGTGCAGGACGACATCCTCGACGTAGAAAGCGATACCGCCACACTGGGTAAACGTCAGGGTGCGGACATCGCTCGCGACAAGCCAACCTACCCGGCATTGCTGGGCCTTGATGCAGCCAAGGGCTATGCCGTGGAACTAAGGGATCAGGCGCTGGATGCGTTGCAGACCTTTGACAGCGCCGCCGAGCCTCTGCGCGACCTGGCCAGATACATCGTCGAGCGTCGTCACTGATCGCAATACCGACTATCGAAATCCGATGAATCAACTGAGGTTCATCGGGTCACAGTCATCAGGTCCGGTGCACTTCGGACGCCACTGATGCACTTCATGGGCAGCTTGCGATGCATAAGGTAAACTGCCGCCTCTTTTACTAATAACGATTCGCCTGATGCCCACGACGTTCAAAGACATTCCCCGCGAGCGCCCGGTTACGCCGTTGCTCGACCGCGCCAACACACCGGATGGCCTGCGCCGCCTGGCTGAAGCCGAGCTGGAAACCCTGGCCGATGAACTGCGCCTGGAACTGCTCTACTCCGTGGGCCAGACCGGAGGCCACTTTGGTGCCGGCCTCGGCGTCATCGAGCTGACCATTGCGCTGCACTACGTATTCGATACGCCGGACGACCGTCTGGTCTGGGACGTGGGTCATCAGGCTTACCCGCACAAGATCCTGACCGGACGCCGCGAGCGCATGTCCACGCTACGTCAAAAAGACGGTGTGGCAGCGTTTCCCCGCCGCAGCGAAAGCGAGTACGACACATTTGGCGTCGGCCACTCCAGCACGTCGATCAGTGCTGCGCTGGGCATGGCCATCGCCTCGCGTCTGCAAGGCAGCGAGCGCAAATCGATCGCTGTAATCGGCGATGGCGCATTGACTGCCGGCATGGCGTTCGAGGCGTTGAACCATGCTCCGGAAGTCGCCGCGAACATGCTCGTGATCCTTAACGACAACGACATGTCGATCTCGCGCAACGTGGGCGGTCTGTCCAATTATCTGGCCAAGATTCTGTCCAGTCGCACGTACGCCAGCATGCGTGAAGGCAGCAAGAAAGTGCTGTCGCGCTTGCCTGGCGCATGGGAAATTGCCCGCCGTACCGAAGAGTACGCCAAAGGCATGCTGGTCCCTGGCACCTTGTTCGAGGAGCTGGGCTGGAACTACATCGGCCCTATCGACGGCCATGATCTGCCGACCTTGATCGCCACGTTGCGTAATATGCGCGACCTCAAAGGTCCGCAGTTTCTGCATGTCGTGACCAAGAAAGGCAAAGGCTTTGCACCAGCAGAAGTCGACCCTATCGGCTACCACGCCATCACCAAGCTCGAGCCGCTGAATGCCCCTGTTGCTGTACCCAAAAAAGTCGGCGGGCCAAAGTATTCGAGCGTGTTTGGCCAGTGGATCTGTGACATGGCCGAGGCGGACCCTCTGCTCGTCGGCATTACACCGGCCATGAAAGAAGGCTCGGATCTGGTCGAGTTCAGTGAGCGCTTCCCTGATCGTTATTTCGATGTAGCCATCGCCGAACAACATGCCGTGACCCTGGCGGCAGGCATGGCCTGCGAAGGCAGTAAACCGGTCGTGGCAATCTACTCCACGTTCCTGCAACGCGGTTATGACCAATTGGTGCATGACGTGGCGGTGCAGAACCTCGACGTACTGTTCGCTATCGACCGTGCCGGACTGGTTGGCGAAGACGGCCCGACTCACGCGGGCAGCTTCGATCTGTCATATCTGCGTTGCATCCCCGGCATCGTGGTCATGACGCCGAGTGATGAGAACGAGTTGCGCAAGATGCTCAGCACGGGCTATCTGCATGTCGGCCCGGCGGCGGTGCGCTACCCGCGCGGCACCGGGCCGAATGCGCTGATCGAGAACGATCTTGAGCCCATTGAAATCGGCAAAGGTATCTTGCGTCGTCAGGGTCAGGGCACTGCCATTCTGGTGTTTGGCGTGCAATTGGCTCAGGCGCTTTCAGTGGCTGAAAAGCTGGACGCCACGGTGATTGATATGCGCTTTGTCAAACCACTGGACGAAGCACTAGTGCGTGAAGCAGCCGCCAGTCACGAGCTGTTGGTGACTCTCGAAGAGAACGCAGTGATGGGTGGTGCTGGCGCCGCTGTCAGCGAGTTCCTGGCCCGGGAAAACATCCTCAAGTCAGTGCTGCACCTGGGTCTGCCGGATGCCTATGTCGAACATGCAAAACCTGCACAGATGCTTGCCGAGTGCGGGCTTGATGCCGCCGGCATCGAAGCGGCGATCAACGAGCGACTTGTTCTGATTGGCTGATTGATGCAAAACGAAAAAAGCGCTCATCGAGCGCTTTTTTTGTGCCCGATATTTTTTCTGGTGAAGTAATCGCCAGGCTCGCTGACCACTTCAACCGCGAACGTCAGCTCAATTTCCGCGGGATTCGATACAGCATCAGCAGGACAACGCTACAGATCATCAACAGACAGACAGGCAAAGGATGCAACCCGAAGAGCACCGCGACGGCGGCAATCCAGGCAGGAAGACCCGCGAACAGAAAAGCCATACGGCGCACGGCCGCCAGCTTCAGCCACGCGGCGGGTTCATCAGGCGTATCCAGAGACGTCTGCGTGGCGGCCAATGCGCGCTGATAAGCGCCATATGGCTTGAGACTGAAAAACATCGAACCCAAACCAGCCACGAAAAGCGGGACAGCCAGCACGGACACGATCGGATCATTGGAGCCAAAGAACACGCAGATAACCAGCAGCGGTGCGAGCGTCAGGCCAAGTTGGCGCCACCAGGTCATTTCCAGCCGCTGACGTACCTGACTGCGCGTCAAACGGGGCCCACCTCGCTTTGATGCTCATTACCCATCATGTGGCCCAGCTTGCCCGCCTTCGTCGCCAGATAAAGCCGATTGTGCGGATTTTGTCCTGTGTGCAACGGCACCCGCTCAGCAACTTTGATACCCATATCAGTCAAGGCTTTGACTTTACGCGGGTTGTTGGTCATCAGGCGCAACGACTCCACATTCAGGTGTTGCAACATGGGCAGGCAGATCGCGTAATCGCGCTGGTCTGCAGCGAAACCCAAGCGTTCGTTGGCTTCAACGGTATCTGCACCGCCATCCTGCAGTTCATAAGCGCGGATCTTGTTCATCAAGCCGATACCGCGCCCTTCCTGACGCAGATACAGCAGAACGCCGCGACCTTCGGTGGCGATGGCTCGCAATGCGGCCTCCAACTGAGAGCCGCAGTCGCAGCGCTGGCTGAACAGGGCGTCGCCGGTCAGGCATTCAGAATGAATCCGGCCAAGCACAGGGGCGCCATCTGCCACGTCGCCCAGGCTCAGGACAACGTGCTCGCGTCCGGTCGCGGACTCGATAAAGCCATGCATGGCGAATTCTGCAAAAGGTGTAGGCAGCTTGGAAGCGGCGACAAATACGACGGGCACCGGGTGCTCCTAATCAGTATGAAGACTGTAAATTCGCAAGGAGAGCATTGTAACAGCAGGTTCTGGCAGACGCTCAGGCTGAATTTCCGGGCATTTAGATCGTAATGTTCGATGTATAAGCCCAGACCGGTAATCACTGCTCGCCCCGGAAATGCTGATAGCCACGGCTGACGGGGGTGACGTCGTGCCCCAGAGCATCAACCAGAACCACCCCTTCCCCGGCTTCTACCCGTCCAATCACATGCACAGGCCAGCCAGCGTCTCTGAGCTGGGAAAAATGTTCGGCGGGCAGCGTGAACGCCAGCACATAATCATCCCCACCGCTCAGCGCCGCCTGTTGCGCAGCGGGCATGTCGAACAACGCCAGCAGCGGATCGGATAACGGCAGCCGATCGCGCTCGATCAACAACCGCACACCTGACGCCAAGGCGATATGGCCGCAGTCGGCGAGCAAGCCGTCAGAGATATCCAGTGCAGCGGAGGCTTTGCCACGCAACGCCTGCCCCAATGCAAGCTGGGGTTGCGGTGACCAGTAGCGAGCCAGCAACGGCTCGGCGATTGCAGGTTCGGCAATACGCTCATTGAGCACCAGTGCAAGCGCACCCGCACCATCGCCCAGAGCGCCGCCGACACAGAGCAGATCGCCTGCAAGCGCACCGCCACGCGTCAAGGCCAGCCCAGAGGGCACCGCGCCGAAGACGGTCAACGTAAGGCTCATCGGACCGCGCGTGGTATCACCACCGATCAGGCGCATCGAACAGCCCTGCGCCATATGGCTCAAACCGCGAGCAAAATTTTGCAGCCAATCGGCATCCACGTCACGCAGAGTCAGAGCAAGGGTAAACGCAACAGGACGGGCGCCCATAGCCGCCAGATCACTGGCAGACACCGCAAGCGCACGCTGACCGAGCAGGAATGGATCGCAGATTTCCGGGAAATGCACCCCGGCAACCAGGGTATCGGTCGAGATCGCCAACTGCTCGCCGGGCGGTAACGCCAGCAGCGCGCAGTCGTCGCCGATCCCCAGTGCAACGTCTCCGCCCGCTTGCGCACATGGCGCAGCGGCGAAGTAATTGCGGATCAGCTCGAACTCTCCCATGCAGGTCAGGCGCTGATCAGCGCTTGTGAGCCTTCACTTCGACTTCACGCAGGCGCGGCGCCAGTTTGTCCAGCACGCCGTTGACGAACTTGTGGCCGTCAGTTGAGCCGTAGACTTTCGCCAGCTCGATGCCTTCGTTGATCACGACACGATAAGGCACGTCGATGCGCTTGAGCAGCTCGAAGGTGGACAGGCGCAGAACGGCCAGCTCAACCGGGTCGAGTTCTTCGATGGTCAGGTCCAGGCAAGGCGAGAGCGCAGTGTCGATCTCGGTCTTGTTGGTCGCCACACCGTGCAGCAGCTCACGGAAGTAAGCGCCATCGACGTTGCTGAAATCGTTGTCTACACGAAACTGAGCTTCGATCTCGTTCAGCGAATGGCCTGCCATGTGCCACTGATACAGGGCCTGAGTGGCCATTTGACGCGCTTCGCGACGCTTGGCGCTCTTGCCTTTGGCGGCTTCGGGCGACTTGGCGTCGCGCGGGTTGAACTGATCGCTATCGTCGGAAATCACTTGGCCTCCAGCTGCGACAGCAGACTGACCATTTCAATGGCGGACAGCGCAGCTTCTGCGCCCTTGTTACCGGCTTTGGTGCCGGAACGCTCAATGGCCTGTTCGATCGAGTCGACGGTCAATACACCAAACGCGACCGGAACACCGAATTCCATGGAGACCTGAGACAGGCCTTTGACGCACTCGCCCGCAACGTATTCGAAGTGCGGGGTGCCGCCACGGATGACCGCGCCCAGGGCGACGATGGCTGCGAACTCGCTGCGCTGAGCGACTTTCTGTACAACCAGCGGGATTTCGAAAGCACCCGGCGCGCGGATGATGGTGATGTCGCTTTCGCTCACGCCATGGCGTACCAGCGCATCAACGGCACCGCTCACCAGGCTTTCCACGACGAAGCTGTTGAAACGGCCTACTACCAAGGCATAGCGGCCTTGTGGGGCGATGAAGGTACCTTCGATGGTCTTCAAGGTCATTCGGTGAGTCTCGTATTAAAGAGCAAGCCCGCCTTGAGGCGGACTTTGAGGGATATTAGGCCACGAATCGCAACCGTCAGGCCAAAACATGCAAAAACCAGCGTTTGCATGTACCAACCTGCCGTTATTTATTCGGAGGGCACATATTCTACAACTTCCAGATCGAAACCGGATATCGCATTGAACTTCATCGGCGAACTCATCAGGCGCATTTTGCGCACACCGAGGTCACGAAGGATCTGCGAGCCGGCGCCGACCGTGCTGTACGTGGTCGGTGTCTTGATCGGTTGTTGCCCGGCAGTTTCGCGAATATGCGCCAGCAGCACATCACCATCCAGCGGATGCCCCAGAAGCAGGACAACACCGCTGCCAGCCTTGGAAACCGCGCTCATGGCGGCCCGCAGGCTCCAGCGGCCGGGCTGATTGACCATCAGCAGGTCGCGCAGCGGGTCCATGTTGTGCACACGCACCAGGGTGGGTTCTTCGGCGCAAATCTTGCCCAGCGTCAGGGCCAGATGCACATCGCCTTCAACCGAATCGCGATAGGTCACCAGGTTGAAATGACCCAGTTCGCTGTCCATCGGCTGCTCGGCAATCCGCTGAACGGTACGTTCGTGGATCATCCGATAGTGAATCAGGTCGGCAATGGTGCCGATCTTGATGTCGTGTTCGAGAGCAAAGGCTTCAAGTTCGGCCCGGCGAGACATGGTGCCGTCATCGTTCATGACTTCGCAGATCACGCCGCTGGGCTCGAAACCCGCCATGCGCGCCAGGTCACAGGCCGCCTCGGTGTGGCCCGCGCGAGCCAGCGTGCCGCCAGGCTGCGCCATCAACGGGAAGATGTGACCGGGGCTGACGATGTCTTCAGCCTTGGCGTCCCTGGCCGCAGCGGCTTGTACGGTGCGCGCGCGGTCCGCAGCCGAAATACCGGTGCTTACACCTTCGGCGGCTTCGATGGAGACGGTGAACTTGGTGCCGAAGCCGGAACCATTGCGCGGCGCCATCAGCGGCAGCTTCAGGGTTTCGCAGCGCTCACGGGTCATCGGCATGCAGATCAGACCACGAGCAAAACGCGCCATGAAGTTGATGTGCTCGGCCTGCACGCATTCGGAAGCCATGATCAGATCGCCTTCATTTTCGCGATCCTCGTCATCCATGAGAATGACCATCTTGCCTTGGCGAATGTCTTCGACGAGCTCTTCGATACTGTTGAGCGCCACGCGGCACCCCCTTCAATCAATTCAGGATTTGAGGTAGCCGTTCTCGGCCAGAAAGCTTTCAGTGATCGTGCCGCGGCCCGGTTCTGCTGCCTTGTCGCCCAGCAGCAGCCGCTCCAGATAGCGCGCCAACAGATCGACTTCCAGGTTCACCTTACGGCCCGGCTGGTAGTCGGCCATGATGGTTTCGCTCCAGGTGTGCGGAACGATGGTCAGCTCGAATTCGGCGCCGTTGACCGAGTTGACGGTCAGGCTGGTGCCATCGACGGTGATCGAACCCTTGTGGGCGATGTACTTGGCCAGTTCGCGCGGCGCACGGACGCGAAACTGAATCGCGCGGGCGTTTTCTTCACGCGAAACGATTTCGCCGACGCCGTCCACATGGCCGCTGACCAAGTGGCCGCCAAGGCGGGTCGTCGGCGTGAGGGCTTTTTCGAGATTGACCCGGCTGCCGCTCTTCAGATCGACAAACGCGGTAACGGTCAGGGTTTCGCGGCTGACGTCAGCCCAGAAGCCATCGCCTGGTAATTCGACGGCGGTCAGACACACACCGTTGACGGCGATGCTGTCGCCCAATTTGACGTCGCTCAGATCAAGTTTGCCGGTTTCGACATAAACGCGGACGTCGCCGCCTTTTGGAGTCAGAGCGCGGATGCTGCCAATGGATTCGATAATGCCGGTAAACATGGGTCCTCCGGGACAACAGGGGCTTCGCGCTGAGCGAAAGCCTGGAATTATACGCCGGCTGGGCGGACAGGGAGAGCAATGACTCGCCAGTCATCACCAACGGCTCGCATCTCCACAATCTTCAGCTCCAGCGCCTCGCTCATCTGCGCCAGCGGCAGATCAAGCAGCGGTCGAGCCGATGAGCCAAGAAACTTGCCTGCGATGAAAATCTGAAACTCGTCGACCAGCCCCAGACGTGTGAATGCACCTGCCAGACGCGGACCTGCTTCAACCAGTACTTCGTTGACGCCACGGCTTGCCAGCTCGTTCATCAATTTACGCAGATCGACGTGGCCGGCGCTGTCAGCCAACGCAAGCATCTCATGACCGTCGTCGTGATAACGGCCCCGCGCCGATGCTGCAGCACAGGTCACCACAAGGGCACTGCCTGCCTGAAAAAAAGGCGCCTCCAGCGGCACGCGCAAACGACCATCGATCAACACCCGCAATGGCGGCCGGGCGGAGGCCAGTGCAGTCAGCTCGGCATTGAGCCCCAACTCATCAGGCCGCACGGTCAAGCGGGCCTTGTCGGCCAGTACCGTGTCAGCGCCTGTGAGCACCACACTCGATTGAGCACGCAGTCGCTGGACCGCCGAACGTGCTTGCGGCCCGGTGATCCATTGGCTTTCGCCACTGGCCATGGCGGTGCGACCGTCAAGACTCATCGCCAGTTTGATCCTGACGTACGGACGCCCGGTTTCCATGCGTTTGATGAAGCCTTTGTTCAGCGCTCGCGCTTCAGCTTCAAGTACACCGCACTGCACTGTTATGCCGGCAGTGATCAGGCGCAACAAACCGCGACCAGAGACTTCGGGATTGGGGTCCTGCATGGCAGCGACCACTCTCGACAGCCCGGCGTTGACGAGCGCATCGGCGCACGGCGGGGTTCGACCGTGGTGACTGCAAGGCTCAAGCGTGACGTAGGCGGTTGCGCCCTGGGCCAGCTCGCCGGCCTGACGCAAGGCGTGGACCTCGGCGTGCGGCTCACCGGCCCTTGCGTGCCAGCCCTCACCGACGATCTTGCCGTCGCGCACAATCACGCAACCGACTCGCGGATTGGGATGGGCGGAATAGAGCCCCTTGCGCGCCAATTCCAGCGCGCGAGCCATATAGTGAACGTCCAGAGCAGCCTGTTCAGTCAGCAATGCACTTATTCCTTGCCCGGCTCACGCGCCAATCGGTCGATTTCTTCGCGGAATTCGTTGAGATCCTGAAAGCGTCGGTAAACCGATGCAAAACGGATATAGGCCACTTCATCGAGTTTTTGCAGTTCGGTCATGACCAGTTCACCCACCACCAGGGATTTGACCTCGCGCTCGCCAGTCGCTCGCAGCTTGTGCTTGATGTGCACCAGCGCGGCTTCGAGACGTTCGACACTCACCGGACGTTTTTCCAGGGCGCGCTGCATACCTGCGCGCAGTTTTTCTTCATCGAAGGGCTGGCGGCTGCCGTCCTGCTTGATGAGACGCGGCAAGACCAGCTCGGCGGTCTCGAATGTAGTGAAGCGCTCGCCGCACGCCAGACATTCGCGACGTCGGCGTACTTGCTCGCCTTCGGCGACTAGGCGGGAGTCGATGACTTTGGTGTCATTGGCACCGCAGAAGGGACAGTGCATGGTGGCAGGCAACAAAAGAAAGAGGAACGCCATGGTAGCGCATCCCGCTCGCAAGACAAGGCTTGGGGTTTACGGTATATAGACGCCAACAATGCGATGTGCAATTGCCAGAGCTCGGCAATACTGGAACAGCCGCCAGCGTCGTACAGCCTTTCGAATTTTGTCTTGTGGAGCTCTTGATGACGTTACGACCCCTTGTCCTGCTTGGCCTTTTCGGTTTTCTGGCCGCCTGCAGCAGCAACGATACCCCTCAGGTTGCGCCGGCCAAACCAGCCGCCCCCGCGGTGAAAATCCCTGCAGGGCCCGGACCGCTGCTGCCTTATCAACGTGAGCTCAGCGGTCAATTGCTGGGCGTGCCGGCTGGCGCTGAAGTCGAACTGGCGATGCTGGTGATCGATGAACGCGGACGTCCGCAGAAACTGCTGACCAGCACCTTGCTAAAGGGCAACGGTCAGTCGCTGCCTTTTCAACTGCGCTTCAACCCGGAAGCCTTTCCAGTGGGCGGACGTGTCGAACTGCGAGGTCGGGCCAGCAAGTCAGGTCAGTTGATTCTGCATCTTCCGTCGATGCGTATTGAACAGGCGACGACTCAGGCGCTCGGACAGTTGCAGTTCGTCAGCGCGCCATGATCGCACCGCCACATCTTCAACAGGCATTGAGCGAATTGCTCGGCGACGCACGACTGGTCGTCACGGAACTGCCGGATACCGACCTGAAGCTGTGGCTGATCGACGCCGACAATATGGACCGCGCCTTCAGCCCCGACGAAACACGGCGCATCCTGCACGAGCCACCCTATTGGAGTTTTTGCTGGGCCAGCGGCCTTGCATTGGCGCGGTTTCTGGCATCGCACCCGCACTGGGTGTATGGCAAGAGAGTACTGGATTTCGGTGCAGGCTCAGGCGTTGCCGCCATTGCAGCGGCAAGGGCCGGAGCGCTCGAAGTGGTCGCCTGTGACCTTGATCCGCTGGCACTGGCTGCATGCCGGGCAAACGCCGAGCTCAATCAGGTGCAACTCGACTGCTCGGGTGATTTCTTCGCCGAGGCCGACCGCTTCGACCTGATTCTGGTAGCAGACGTGCTGTACGACCGCGCCAACCTGCCGCTGCTGGATCACTTCCTGAGCCGCGGCCGCAAGGCGCTGGTCGCCGACTCCAGGGTTCGCGACTTCAAGCATCCGGCCTATCAACGCATTGCGGTGCTCAACGCCCATACACTGCCGGATCTGGCCGAGCCACATGAGTTCAGAAACGTGAGTCTGTACCACAGCGCACGAGGATAAAGTGCCCGCGGCTGAATTTCGCCTGCAACCCAGCAAGTATCTGCACCGCAGACAATATCGCCACTCACTACTGCGCCGCTTTCAGCATTGCCCTGCGGGCTTTATAGTTGGCGCCATTCAGATTCTCCGAGACGCGCAATGAGCCAGGACACTGCTTACATTTTTGATGCAACCACGGCAACGTTCGATCAGCTGGTGATCGACAAGTCATTCGATCAACCGGTACTGGTCGACTTCTGGGCCGAGTGGTGTGCGCCCTGCAAGGTGTTGATGCCGCTGCTCCAGCAAATTACCGAGAGCTATCAGGGCGAGTTGCTCCTGGCCAAGGTCAATTGCGACCTTGAGCCGGACATTGTTGCCCGCTTCGGCATTCGCAGCCTGCCCACTGTTGTGCTGTTCAAGGATGGCCAGCCGGTGGATGGTTTTGCCGGTGCGCAGCCGGAGTCCGAGATTCGCAAAGTTCTCGAACAGCACGTGGTCATGCCACCGCCGCCAGCCGCCGATCCGCTCAAACAGGCTCAAGAGCTGTTTGCGGACAGTCGCTTTGCCGACGCCGAAGCCGTGCTCAAAATCGTACTGGGTGAAGACAACACCAACGCAGCAGCCCTGATCCTGTATGCCCGCTGCCTGGCAGAGCGTGGCGAGCTGGGCGAAGCGCGTACGGTGCTGGACGCCGTGACAGGCGATGCACACAAGGCCGAGTTGGCAGGTGCCAAGGCGCAGCTCACGTTCCTGGCCGAAGCAGCAACGCTACCGGATGCTGCAGAGCTGAAAAGCCGTCTGGCGCAGAACCCACAGGACGACGAAGCGGCGTATCAACTGGCTGTACAACAATTGTCGCGCCAACAGTACGAAGCGGCGCTGGAAGGCCTGCTCAAGTTGTTCATCCGCAACCGCAACTACCTGGAAGGGTTGCCGCACAAGACGCTGCTGCAGGTGTTCGACCTGCTGGGCAACGATCACCCACTGGTCACGACCTATCGTCGCAAGTTGTTCGCAGCGCTGTACTGATGTGCCCGCGCTGTCAGCAGGCACGCAAAGGTGCCTGCATGACGGCGACCTTACATCAGGCAGGCTCTACCCAGCTGTAAAGCGGCGCATCTGCCCCACTCTCGACTTTCACCGTCGCACAGTGGCGTAACCGTACCAACAGACGTTTGCCCGCCGCTGTGCTGCCCGCCAAGCCTTCCAGCTGTGCCAACAGATCCGGCCCACTGAGTTGACCAGCCTTCTGCAGCACGTCCTGCGCAACCTGCCACAACCTGTCGTCCTGATTGAGCGGCTTGCTCTGCGCCGCGACCTCTGGCGCTTCCGGCGCAGCCGCCTTGAGCTGCGCGCCCAACTGAGCCCAATCGCCCTCGTCCAGTTCAATGGTCAAATCCACCGGCCACTGGCCCACGGTTCCCCGAATACGCAACATGATGCACCCCTGCTGACAGTCAGCACGCATGCTCCCACAGGCTGACGCCTGTGCCCACGCTCAGTTGCAAAGCCAGCGGTTGACTCGGGGCTCCTCACCCATGAGAAAACTGCCCAGCGCCTGACTGTCGTAGACATTCTCCCAGTGCTCGATGATCTTGCCGTCACGAAAGCGCCACAGGCCACAGAACGGCATACCCATGGTCTTGCGCTCACAACTGGTGCGCATGTGGCCCAGGACCGAACCAAAGTGATCATTCGCGACGATCTCCTGAACGTCCATGTACAGGGTCTGCCGGCTGTGCTCGATCAGGTCGAGCTGGTGGTTGCGTACCGCCAGCTTGCCGATGATCATCGACAGACTTCGACAACTGCTACGGTCAGCTTTATGCAGCACGATGTCGTTGTCAGCGAACTCGGCAATTCGCGTCAGATCCTTGTAAACGGCGCGCAGGGTTTCTACATTCGCATGGAGCTTTTTCATGTGGTCTTCTTCCTTGATAGTGCGTTTGACGAACGCCAAATCGCGGGTCCTGGTGCGCGTTGAAACTTCATGCGTGGCTAAGCACCGTCAATGCATCCGGCATCAACAGGCTGACTCTGACCAAGGATAGGTCGGGTTTTCCGGTATCGAGAGACCGGATTGGCATGAGCCCGATGCTGACTATACCATTCGCGAAGCGAGGCCCCGGTACGCGCCAAACCCATTGTCGGCAAACAAAAAACAACGGCTTCAGAGCATCAGTTGTTATAAGATCACATAACAGAATTTTCGAAAGCCTACCCGGAGTCCGCCATGCGCCGTCTGCTACTCGCTCTGCCTTTTGCCCTGCTGCCCCTCGCTGTCGCTCATGCTGCAGAAGAACATGACCATGATCACGGCGCAGAACATGGCAGCCTTGGTGCCCATGAACACGGCGTGGGTCGCCTGGACGTAGTACTGGAAGGCAAGACGCTGGAGTTCGAGTTTGACAGCCCGGCGATGAACATCGTGGGTTTCGAGCACCTGCCGACCTCCGCCGAAGACAAGGCCAAAGTGGCCAAGGCTCGTGAGTTGCTGCTCAAGCCGAACGCATTGTTCAGCATTGCCGACGCAGCGAACTGCTCGGCCACCTCAGTAAAACTGGAAAGCCCGCTGTTCGGTGACAAGGATGACGATCACGAAGATCACGCCAAGGGCGCCGACGCCGATCATCATGAACACAGCGAGATACACGGCCATTACAAATTCGTGTGTGATGCACCGGCCATTCTGAAAAAGCTCGATCTGTCGCAAATCTTCAAAACCTTCCCCGATACCAAAAAGCTTCAGGTACAACTGATCTCGCCAAGTGGCCAGTCGGGTGCAGAAGTGATCGCAGCGAACCCCACGCTGAAATTCTGATTGCCTTGCAGGGTGCAACGACCGGGCATGGCCCGGTCTTTTAATTTAAAGCGAGCGTGAGTCAGCCATGACCCAAGCACTGATCGAACTGTCGGACCTGAGCTTCAACTGGCCTGGGCAACCGCAGTTGCTGGACATCCCCACCTTTCGTCTGGAGACAGGCGAGACTCTTTTTCTCAAAGGCCCGAGCGGCAGCGGTAAAACTACGCTGCTGGGTCTGCTGGGCGGCGTACAGAAGCCAACCAGTGGCAGTATCCGTTTGCTGGGCCAGGACTTGTCCGCTTTGTCGGCTGCCGCCCGCGACCGCTTTCGGGTCGATCACACCGGCTACATATTCCAGCAATTCAACCTGCTACCGTTTCTCTCGGTGCGCGAAAACATTGAGCTGCCCTGTCACTTTTCAAAGGTCCGTGCCGAGCGGGCAAAGCAGCGGCACGGCAGCGTCGAGAACGCCACGACCACCCTGCTCGCCCACCTGGGGCTGAAAGACCCGGCGATGCTGCTGCGTCGCGCGGACTCGCTGTCCATCGGCCAGCAGCAACGTGTCGCGGCGGCTCGGGCGTTGATTGGTCAGCCTGAGCTGGTGATCGCAGACGAACCAACGTCGGCGCTGGATGCAGACTCACGTGAAGCATTTATCCGCTTGCTGTTTGCCGAATGCCGCGAGGCCGGTGCCAGCCTGCTGTTTGTCAGCCACGATCAGAGCCTGGCCCCGCTGTTTGATCGCAACCTGTCGCTGAGCGACCTCAATCGCGCCGCCGTTGCCGTGGAGATCTGAAATGTATCTGTTTCGTCTGGCCTTGGCGAGTCTGGCCAATCGCCGTTTCACTGCGTTTCTCACCGCCTTCGCCATCGCCCTTTCGGTCTGCCTGTTACTGGCCGTCGAACGGGTTCGCACCGAAGCACGTGCCAGCTTTGCCAGCACTATCAGCGGCACAGACCTGATCGTCGGCGCACGTTCCGGCTCGATCAATCTGCTGCTGTATTCGGTGTTTCGTATCGGCAACGCGACCAACAATATTCGTTGGGACAGCTTCGAGCATTTTGCCAACAGCAAGCAGGTCAAATGGGCGATACCTGTTTCGCTGGGCGATTCCCATCGCGGCTATCGCGTGATGGGCACCAGCGCTGCGTATTTCGAGCATTATCAGTTCGGCCGTCAGCAGCATCTGGAGCTTGCCCAAGGGCGTGAATTCCAGACCGATCCCTTTGAAGTGGTGCTGGGTTCTGAAGTGGCCAAGGCCTTGCATTACAAGCTCGGCGACAAGCTGGTGCTGGCCCATGGCGTCGCGGCGATCAGCCTCGTCAAACACGACGACAAACCGTTCACGGTGGTCGGGATTCTCAAGCCCACCGGCACGCCGGTAGACCGCACGCTGCACATCAGCCTGGGCGGGATGGAAGCGATCCACATCGATTGGCACAACGGCGCACCGGCGCGCGGCAACGAACGTATTTCCGCCGATCAGGCGCGCAACATGGACCTGACACCAGCAGCAATCACCGCGTTCATGCTCGGTTTGAACAGCAAGATCTCGACCTTCAGCCTGCAGCGCGAGATCAATGAGTACCGCGGTGAACCCATGCTGGCGATTCTGCCAGGCGTGGCGTTGCAAGAGCTATGGAGCCTGATGGGCACTGCTGAAAAAGCCCTGTTCGTGATTTCATTGTTCGTAGTGCTGACGGGGCTGATCGGCATGCTGACCGCTATTCTCACCAGCCTCAACGAGCGACGCCGCGAAATGGCAATCTTGCGCTCGGTCGGTGCAAGGCCCTGGCACATCGCAAGCCTGTTGATTCTCGAAGCCTTTGCCCTGGCCCTCGCGGGCGTCATCAGTGGCCTGGCGCTGCTCAATATCGGTATCTTTCTGGCTCAGGACTATGTAGTGAATAGTTACGGTTTATACCTCTCGCCTATGCCACCTGGCCAATATGAATGGAAACTGCTGGCAGGCATTCTCGGTTGCGCGCTGTTGATGGGAACCGTGCCAGCCTGGCGAGCCTACAGGCAGTCACTGGCCGATGGACTGTCAATTCGTTTATGAGGACCTTCATGATGCGGCGCATGCTACTCACTTTGCTGCTCTCGGTTACCACATCGCTGTGGGCCGCCGAGCCGCGTGTACTGACCTGGGCCGAGATGATTCCGCCTGACGCACCTGTCGTGAAGCCTGTGACGACACCGATGCATGACCTGTCGAAAATGTCCGATGCATTGGCCATGGAGCAGGCACCAGCGGCCAGCCAATTGGCTCCGCACGCACCGGTGGTCAAGGCGCTGGATGGCAAGCAGGTGCGTCTGCCGGGTTATATCGTCCCGCTGGAGGTCAGTGAGGAAGGCAGAGTGACGGAGTTTTTGCTGGTGCCGTATTTCGGCGCCTGCATCCATGTGCCGCCGCCACCAGCGAACCAGATCGTGCATGTCACGAGTGAGCTGGGCGTGAAGGTCGATGAGCTGTATCAGCCGTACTGGATCGAGGGACCGATGCAGGCCAAATCGTCGACCAGCGAATTGGCAGAAGCGGGTTACCAGATGCAGGCAGACAAGATCCTTGTCTACGAATTGCCAGACACATAAGGAGAACGAGGTTCCCAGCGATTTCATTGAGCTGAGTCAAAGTCGCCGCTCGACAGCGCTTTAACATTACGCCCATAAATTTTGACTGATTTCCTGGAGCCTCAATGAACAAGCATTTGCTTCGCGCGTCTTTCGTCGCGCTTTCCATCGCTGCGCCCACCGCAGCCTACGCCTACGAGCCCGGAGACTTCATCGTCCGCGCGGGTGCTGCACACGTGCAACCCAACGAAGACAGCGGTGAAGTCAGGCTGGACGGCGCCAAGGTTTCCGGCACCAAGGGCACCCTCAACGGCGATACCCAACTGGGCCTGACCTTCGCCTACATGCTGACGTCGCACGTCGGTATCGAGCTGCTGGCCGCCACTCCTTTCAACCACACCGTGTCGGTCAAAGGCCTGGGCCCTGGCCTTGACGGCAAGCTGGCCGATGTCAAACACCTGCCACCGACCCTGTCGTTGCAGTACTACCCGATGGAGCCGTCTTCCCGGTTCCAGCCCTATGCCGGTATTGGCATCAACTACACCACGTTCTTCGATGAAGACCTGGCCAGCAATCGCAAGAGCCAGGGTTTCAGCAACCTCAAGCTCAAGGACTCGGTCGGTCTGGCCGCACAGTTGGGCATGGACTACATGATCACTGACAACGTGCTCGTCAACGCCTCGGTCTGGTACGTGGACATCGACACCAAAGCCACCGTCGACGGCCCTTCAGCCCTGGCGGTCGGCCAGACCAAAGTCGACGTGGACATTGATCCGTGGGTCTATATGGTTGGCGTGGGTTACAAGTTCTGACCTCAGCCTGATCGCCCTTTACCACCAGGAGAGGCACCCTTATCGGGTGCCTCTTTCGTTCCCGGGCGCGGATCAGATATCGTCGAGTTCAAACAACCCGGCTTCGACATGGGTGATCGTGAGCGTTTTTTCGAGGTCCGTGTTTTCCGGAAAACTCAGCTGATACGCGCTGACCAGAAACTGTTCCGGCGTCATCGTGAGGTTTGCGTCATGACTGTCGATGGATTTGCCGAAAGCGAGCAAAAGCCCACCGATCGTTGCGATCGGGCCAGGATAGAGCTGAATGTACTCAAAGAAGGTAGGGCTCGCACCATAGGCAAGCCGAATCGAGTCAGGACCGAGCAAGATCGTGACACCGCCCAGCACCAGCAGGATGACGCCCAGAATGGTGACGAAGCAATACCCGAAGCCGTCGGCGCCGTCCGCTCGCAGATACGCCGAATACTCGTCAGTGAAACCCGGGACGATCAGTTCACAGGGCATGGAATGAACCGCAATTTTCTTGCGGGTATCAACTTCGTTTTCGTCTTGCATGCCGTACGTCCAGTGTAAAAGGACGACGGATGCTAAGAGCCATTTCAAAGCCTGAAAACCTTGAAAGCACAAACTACATAAAACGCAGACACATCCTACAAACCGGAGAAAAAAAGCCCGTATCAACGGCTGATAACGCCTACACCAGCGTTAAATTACAGGCTCTTTTCAACGACCCAGCAAGTGCGTCAATCCCACCTGCAGCGGGGTAGGCTCGCCCAGATCGAAATGCTCCAGCAAGCGCTGATTACTCGCCCGTGAATGCTTGATATCACCTGAGCGGGGAGCCTGATGGGTGACGTCTGGCTGCTTGCCCACCACCTGCGACAGCGCCGCCAAAAGCTCGTTGAGCGAGGTGGTCTGGTTGAGGCCGACGTTGATCGCGCCCTCGATGGCGTGGTCCAGGCTCAGCGCCTGAAGCAGCAGTTTGACCAGATCACCGACGTAGAAGAAATCACGCGTCTGCTCGCCATCGCCAAACACCACAATCGGCTGCCCCTTCTCGATGCGCTCGGCAAAGATGCTGATAACACCCGAGTAAGGCGAAGAAGGATCCTGGCGCGGGCCGAAAATATTGAAGAAGCGGAAAATGACCGGTTCCAGCGCATGCTGACGGCGATAGAAATCCAGGTATTGCTCGCCAGCCAGTTTGTCCGAAGCATAGGGAGTCAGCGGCGACTTGGTGACGTCTTCGTGGATTGACTCACCTTCACCATTGTTGCCATAAACCGCAGCGCTAGAGGCGAAGACCACACGCTTGATACCTGCTTCGCGCATGGCCTCACACACGTTCAGGGTGCCAATGAAGTTGCTCTGGTGCGTCCTTACCGGGTCGTCCACCGACGCCTGCACCGAGGCGACAGCCGCCAGATGCACGACCGCCTTGCAGCCCTGCGCCACGCGTTTTACCAACGCCGCATCCGCCACATCACCGACGATCAGTTCGACGGCGGGATTGTCCAGCGGCAGGTTGCTGCGCTTGCCTGCTGACAGGTCATCAAGGATACGCACAGCGTGCCCTTGAGCCAGCAATGCGTCGGTCAGGTGCGAGCCAATAAACCCCGCGCCACCAGTGATCAGAACAGGTGCATCAGACATGTCGATAATACCGATCCAGCAGACTTGGCAGCCCCGCACGCCAGGCGCGGGGTTTGATACCAAAGGTATGGAGAATTTTCTTGCAGGCCAACACCGCGTGCTGCGGCTCTTCGCCCGCATCGGGACGTGCAGCGTGTGCCTGAGCGGTCGGCGCTTCGACAGCCAACGCGCGCAGCAGACGCGCCTCGGTCAGTACCGCCTGGCCGAGCGCCAACGGCGTGGTCGCCTCGTGGCCAGCGTAATGATAAGTGCCCCACAAGGGCGCCTCGCAATCGAGTTGCTTGAGAACCGAGATGATGACACGGGCTGCATCGTCGACAGGCGTCGGATTGCCGCGCCGATCATCGGCCAGCAGCAGCTCCTGAGGGGTTTCGGCACGCGAAAGAAACCGCCCCAGTACACCGTCGGCGCTGTCATCGAGCAACCAGCCGAAGCGCACCAGTACATGCTGCGGACAGGTCGCGCGCACGCTCTGCTCGATCCGCCACAGCGCCTGTCCGCGAAGGCCCAACGGTACTGGCTCGTCTTTTTCGCTGTAGGCGGTCGCACGGGAACCATCGAAGACTCGATAGCTGGAAGGCTGGACCAACGTGATGCTGTGGTGCTGACACAGTTCGGCCAGGCGCTCGACAGAACGTTCCTGGTGGGTGAGACGCGATTCGCTCACGGTCTCCGCCTGAAACCAGTCGAAGTAGTAAGCAAGGTTGATCAGGGCATCAGGACGGGTGTCATCGAGCAGTTGCGTCAGGCTCGCCACATCCCAACCGTCTTGCGGTGGACGCGGCGCGAGGAAACCAATGTCTTCCTCGGCACCCAGACGGATCAGCGCCTGCCCGAGGGCATTCCCGCCGCCCAATAGCATAAGGCGCATTCGCATAGAGTCAGCAGGCTCGGTATCAGAATCGTCAAATTAACAAATGAAAAACGCCTGCAAACATAACACGTTGGCCGCCAACCCCCAACAGTTGCGCTGCCCGACAGGTTAATGGCGCTGCGGGGCCGTATTGAAGCCATACAGCCTCGACACAAGATGAGTTGCCTGGAGATTTATTGAGCCACCGGACCAGGTGTGCCGCCGCCCTTGGGCAACCCAAGCGGTGCGGACGAAGCGGGGGGCGCTGGCGGCCCTTCGGCCTCTGTGCCGGGCTGAGGAGAATTGAAGCCAGGGCTCATGACCATCTGTGGATAAGTCTGGGCGAACCGTACCGAAGGATGTTTATCCACAAGCCGTTTGAGCCGTTCGTTGAATGCACGCCCGACTGCGTACTGCCCACCCGACGAGGTCCGAAACTGTGCCGTCAGTACCACACCGTTGAGGTCCATGCGGTCAACGCCGAAGACTTCAAGCGGTCCTTGCAGATTGTTTTTGAGCAGAATGTCTTCGGTGATCGATTGCCCCACTTCACGAATCAACGCGAGTGCGTCATCAATATCAGAGTCGTAGGTGAACTGCACCGAGAAGAAGGCATAAGCAAATTGGCGCGACTGGTTAGTGACCGCCTTGATCTGCCCGAACGGCACCGAATGCACAAACCCCTTGCCGTCGCGCAGGCGCACGGTACGGATCGTGAGGCTTTCGACGGTGCCGGAGTGCCCGGTACTGAGCACGACCCAATCGCCAATGGAGAAGGTGTCTTCGACGATGATGAACAGACCGGTGATCACGTCCTGTACCAATTGTTGAGAACCGAAACCGATCGCCAGACCGACCACACCGGCACCCGCCAGGAGCGGTGCGACGTTGATGCCCAGATTAGCCATGGTAGTGATCGCACAGATCACCACCAGAATGATTTTCACGGCATTACGCAGCAACGGCAGGATGGTCTTGATCCGGGTACTGGGCTGACGGGAGTGGCGATGGTTGAGCGGCGGCTTGAGCGCTTCCTGAATCGCCGTGTCCAGCACCACCCACAGCAACCAGGTGACCACGAAAATAAGACCAATGCTGCTCAGCGAATCACTGATCACGCGTCCCAGCGTATTACGCTGAGCGAACTCGAACATCGAGAAGCCCCAGATCCGCCCCAGCACTTCAATGAACGTGATTGCCAGGGCAATCCGCAGCACGGCATACAACAGGCTCAACAGGCGCGCCTTGTAGGCATGCCCGCCGCGACCCAGTGCTTCAGCAGGCTTGAACAGGTGCTGAAAGACCGTACTCAGAAACACCGTAGCGATCAGCAGAATGGTGGTGAGCAGCGCACAGCGCAACGCCTCCTGGCTGTCTTCGCCTGCGCCGATCAGGTTGATTGCCGAGACCAGAATCATCAGCAGAATCGGCAAATACCACAGGCTGGAAAACACTTTCAGTGACTGTTGCAGCGCTGGCCGCTGCAATCGGCTGCCGAGCGAGCGGTTACGGATCAGGTGCGCCACCGGACGGCGCACCTTGATGATCAGCATGCAGAACACTACGGACGCAAACAGCCCGGTAAACACCGCGACACTGGTGGTGACGTTGCTGCCCAACTGGCGGGCGATCTGCGGGCTGGTCAGCGCATCACTCAGCGCAGCCAGAAAGCCGACCACAAACAGCGGCCTCGGTGAGTAACGGCGAATCATGCGTACCGCTGCGCGTTTGTGGCCAGAGTTGAACATCACGATCACGCACAGCAGCACAGATGTGGAAACAATGCCGCTGCTGGTGGCGTAGGCAAAACACAGGGCCAGGGCCCGGCCGACCGACGACGGCATGAAGTGACTGACGTAGAGGGTCAGCGGCAGACAGATGATCGCGGGCAACGTGAAAGGCAGTACGTATTTGAGCAACGCCTGACTGCGCTGACGAACGCGGAGGAAGGCCGTTCGGCACAGTCGAACGGCCAGAAACCGGCCACTGGTGGTCAAAATTGCGAAGGCTGCGATCCACACAAAAGAAAGGATCAGGAAGTCACCGACAACGCTCCAGGGCGAGCGAGTCGTGCGCTTGTTGACCAGCTTGTCGAGTTCGTCTGCAGCCTTGTCGGCCCGGACTTGCCAGGCATCCAGCAGGTTGTCATCCAGATTGAGCTTTTGCTGGATGTCATCAATGCTTGAGCTTATGGCACCGAGCAGACCACCCTGAACCAGGATTTCCGCAGTTGGCTCAGCCGCCGCAGCGTCGGTACCCTCTTCTGGTTTGGCGTCTGCTTTTTCGGCAGTCTTTTCGTCGGCTTTAGCCGCAGGCTTGTCAGCCGCCTTGGCATCTGTTTTCGCGTCGGCCTTTTCGGCCGCCTTGTCGTCTTGAGGTACCGCTGCCCCCATGGGCAGTAACGGCACGTCGGCCGCCTGGACATGGAAACTGCCCGCGAACAACAGCAGACCCGTCAGGATCAAAGTTTTCAGCTGAGACGCCACGCGTTTTTCTCCAGGGGACAGATCGAGGGGGACTTTAACCCCATGAAACTGATTCCCGTTAGCGCGGCAAGTTCGTTTTTGGCGGGGAAATACATGAGCCGATGTTTCAGGAGCTCGTCGAAATCAAGACGTCAGGTGACTGGCGATTCGCTCATTTCACCCTCAAGACAAGCGGGCCGGGGCCTGTCAGCGCCAGACCGGCAAACAGGATAATCAGCAGCCAGGCGAACTGGCCCTGCTCGAGCGACCATTCGGGATGCACCACCAGCACCGCGATCGCCAGCACGGCTAGCACCGGCAGGCACGCCAGACGCGCATAAATACCCAGTATCAGCAGCAGCGGACAGATCACTTCTGCGAACACTGCCAAGCCCAGCGTCAGGCTGCCGCCCAGACCGAACGGATCCTCGATGCGGTGCACTTCGGTGCTCCAGTTGAAAAGCTTCGGGAGCCCATGCACGACCAGCAGCAACAGCGAAACGCTGATCCGCATGAATAAAAGGCCCCAGGCCAGCGTCGCCGAAGCGCTCGGCAGCTTCGCGTCGAACTGATGGTGCGGTGCAGTTGGCAGCATGATCCGGAGTCTCTTGCGGGGATTGATTCACGGGAATTATGCGGCGAGCCTGCTGCCAGAAATTGTCTGGATGTGCCGAGTTCAGCACTGAATCAGATGAGCACAACCGCGCAATTACTGCTTGCGACATGGGTGAATACTGACATCGCGCAGCCAGACCACAGCGTCTGTCCATAAACCCGACACGAGAGGAATCTGCATGAGCACCTTCACGACCAAAGACGGCACCGAGATTTACTTCAAGGACTGGGGCACCGGCAAACCCGTCTTGTTCAGCCACGGCTGGCCGCTGGACGCAGACATGTGGGAATACCAGATGGAATACCTGAGCAGCCGAGGCTACCGCACCATCGCCTTCGACCGCCGCGGATTTGGTCGGTCGAGCCAGCCGTGGACAGGCTACGACTACAACACGTTCGCCGATGACATCGCGCAACTGATCGAACATCTCGACCTGAACGACGTCACGCTGGTGGGCTTTTCGATGGGCGGCGGTGATGTCACGCGCTACATTGCAAACCACGGCACTGGACGCGTCGCCAAACTGGCCTTGCTGGGTGCCGTAACGCCATTTTTTATCAAGACAGCGGACCATCCTGAAGGCGTCGACAAATCAGTCTTTGAGGGTATCAAGGCAGGTTTGTTGAAAGATCGCGCGCAGTTCATCGCTGATTTCTCCACCCCGTTCTATGGCCTGAACAAAGGCCAGACAGTGTCGGACGGCGTGCTGACCCAGACCTTGAACATTGCACTGATGGCGTCGCTGAAAGGTACTGTGGATTGCGTTACGGCATTTTCCGAGACCGATTTCCGCCCGGACATGGCGAAGATCAATGTGCCGACGCTGGTGATTCATGGCGATGGCGATCAGGTCGTGCCATTCGAGACCACAGGCAAGGCAGCAGCTTCGATGATCGAAGGTGCCCAACTGAAGGTTTACACAGGCGCACCTCACGGCTTCGCCGTCACTCACGCCCAACAGCTCAATGAAGACCTGCTGGCCTTCGTTTCAAGCTGACCCTGCGAAAATGGCATCCGCTCCAAGGGCGGCTGCCATTCATCGGACCGCGCGGAATCAATCAGCCTGCACGGTCAGTTGGTTCTGCTCGCCCAAACCCGCAATCCCCAGACGAATGCGCTGCCCAGCGCGCAGAAATACCGGCTCAGGCTTGACGCCCAGTCCGACACCCGGCGGCGTGCCTGTAGAAATCACATCACCCGGTTGCAGGCTCATGCAGCGACTCAGGTAGGCAATCAACTGCGGGATACCAAACACCAGCGTACGGGTGTTGCCCTGTTGATAACGATGGCCGTCTACCTCCAGCCACAAATCCAGCGCATGCGGATCGGCGATTTCGTCACGCGTAACCAGCCAGGGCCCAAGCGGCCCGAACGTATCGAAACCTTTGCCCTTGTCCCAGGTACCACCGCGCTCCAGTTGCCATTCCCGCTCGGACACATCGTTGATCACGCAATAGCCAGCCACATGTTCCAGGGCATTGGCTTCATCAATGTAACGCCCGCCTTTGCCGATCACCACACCCAGCTCTACTTCCCAGTCAGTCTTGACCGAGCCACGCGGGATCTCGATGTTGTCGTTCGGGCCACAGATGGCGCTGGTCCATTTATTGAAGATCACCGGCTCTTTCGGGACCTCCATGTTGGACTCGGCGGCATGGTCGGCGTAGTTCAGACCAATGCAGACAAACTTGCCCACCTGCCCGACACAGGCGCCAATGCGCGGCTGACCTGACACCATAGGCAGGCTGGCAGGATCAAGCGCCGCCAGCGCCGCGAGACCGGTTGGCGTCAACGCGTCGCCTGCGATGTCTTTGATATGCGCAGACAAATCACGAATCTGACCGTTGGCATCAAGCAGGCCGGGTTTTTCCGCGCCTTTGTCACCGTAACGTAGCAATTTCATCGGGTTCTCCTGTTCTGTCCAAAGTGCATGCGGTCGCGTTGCGTTTTACCCAAATGCAGCAGGTTCAGACGCTCATACCGCCATCAATGACATGTACTGCGCCTGTGGTATAGGACGAGGCGTCGGAGCCGAGGTAGAGCACCAATTGGGCAATCTCCTCGACGCTGCCGATGCGTCCCATGGGTTGGCGGTCAACGAACTGCTGGTAAACCTGTGCCTCGGATACACCCTGCTGTTGGGCCTGAGCGGCAATGCGCTGGCGCAGCGAGGGCGAGTCCACCGTCCCCGGACAAATAGCATTGCAGCGAATACCCTGGCCAATGAAATCGGTGGCGACTGACTTGGTCAGCCCAACAACCGCTGCCTTGCTGGCACTGTAGGCAAACCGATTGGGCACGCCTTTGACGCTGGATGCTACCGAGGCCATGTTGATGATAGAGCCACCGCCGCGACTGAGCATGCCGGGCAGAAACGTCTGAATCATGCGATACATCGCCGTGACGTTGAGGTCCATCGAACGCTGCCACGCCGTCTCGTCACACTGCAGAATCGTGCCGGAATGAACGTAGCCTGCGCAGTTGAACAGCACGTCGATCGGGCCGATACGTTCACTGATAGCCTGGATATCCTGCATTGACGTCACGTCCAGCTTGATGGCCTCAACCCCCTCGATGCCCTCAAGGTTGCCGAGCTCAATGTCGGTTGCGACAACGGTTGCGCCAGCCATGGCAAACGCCCTGGCGCTGGCCAGACCAATGCCCTGACCGGCTGCGGTGATCAGCACGCGCTTGTTGTTCATCATCATGCTTTCTCCATGCTGAGGATGGTCGATGCGTCAGCGGCTTTGGCCGCGCTTGCTCTGCCCAACATGCTGCGCGGGATCATCAGGATCAGCCCGCCACTGACCAGCAAGCAAAGCGCCAGCACATAAGTGCCGTTATTGATGTCGCCGGTCATCGTCTCCGCAACGGCGGTAATCATCGAACCGGTAAAACCGGACAGGTTGCCGATGGCGTTGATCATGCCGATACCGGCTGCCGCCGCCACACCGGAAAGCAAGGTGCCAGGCAGCGTCCAGAAGATCGGCATCAAGCTGAGAATGCCGGAGGCAGCCACACTGAGGAACAGCACGGAGAGCACTAGGTTGTGTGCAAAGTAGGCGCTGAGAATCAGACCAATGCCGCCAATGAACGCCGGGATCGCGGCATGAAGACGACGCTCGCCGGTGCGATTGGAGTGCCGTGCATTGAGCAGCATGGCGACGGTTGCAATGCTGTAAGGGATGGCGGTCAACAAACCAATGTGGAAGGTGTTGGCGATACCGGCGCTCTTGATGATCGATGGCATCCAGAATGCCAGCCCGTAAAACCCGGTATTGAAGGTCAGCAGAATCAGTACCAGCAGCCAGACACGCGGATTGAAGAAGACTTCACCGAGCTTCGAAGCCTTGCCCGTATTGTCGGCCAGAAGGTTAGCCTTGAGCATGGCCTTTTCGGCTGCTGACAGCCATTTGGCCGAATCAATGTTGTCACACAGAAAACCGATGACCACCGCCGCCATGATGATCGACGGAATCCCCTCGACGATCAGCATCCACTGCCACCCGGCCATGCCATGCCAGCCGTTCATGCTGGTCATCAACCATCCCGACAGCATGCCGCCCAGCGTCAGACTGACCGGCAACGCCATAAGAAAACCCGACATCACGCGGCTTTGCCGATGGGTCGGGAACCAGTAATTGAGGTACAGGATCACGCCGGGGAAAAAGCCGGCTTCGCATATACCCAGCAGGAAGCGCAGCACGTAAAACATGGTGCTCGATTCGATGTGGAAAAATCGGGCGAGCGGCACGGTGAAGGCAACTGCGATAGACACCAGCGCCCAGGTGAACATGATCCGGGCGATCCAGAAGCGTGCGCCAAGCCTGTGCAGCAAGAGGTTGCTGGGCACTTCGAAAAGAAAGTAGCCCCAGAAGAACATGCTCGCACCCAGCGCATAGACAGTGTTGCTGAATTGCAGGTCGTTGAGCATGTCCAGCTTGGCGAAGCCGATGTTGACCCGATCCAGGTAGGCGGCCATGTAGCACAGCAGCAGGACCGGCAGAATTCGCAGGATGACTTTACGGTACGTGCGGTCCTCGAAATCAGCGTCGTGAGCGTTCGGCTCGGCATTCGTTTGCATGTGAATAACCCTTGGCATGCAGGCATGCCTCATTGTTTTTATTGAGTGGGTCTGGCTGAGCGGCACTGCACACATCACTGACCGCCCCGTTGCAGGTGCTGGTCAGTAATCTAGGTCAGGGATCGATTCAATCCCAATGGCATTTGCTGATTAAACGATAACTTCTGGTTATCGAGCCAACAGGGCAATCAGTTGTTTTTTGCTTGAGTAAGGCGCGCGTTTTCCAACAGAATCGCGGCAAATTCAGATGCCGGGCCCGTCAGCGGCTCGCTCTTGCGGGTCAGAATGCCGTAGAACTGCGGAACCAGATGCATCTGCGTTTCCAGGGTTCTGAGCAGGCCACTCTCCAGATGCTGCGCCACCATGGCATCAGGCAGCATGCCGATCATCGGGCCGCTCTGAAGGACCTTCAAAAAAGTCTGCATGGAGATGGTTTCGATGGTGTTGCGAGGCACATCCACGCCTGCGTTGGCGAACGCCTCTTCCATACGACCGCGAATCGGCGTGCCTTTGGGGTAAAGCATCCAAGGCCAGTCCACCAGCTGGCGCAACGTCATCGGCCCCGCTTCGCACAGCGGATGACGGCTGTTGACCACGATACTGAACGGCTCTGGCGCCAACGCCTGAAAGTCGTAGCGTTGTTGTTGACCCTGCTCGGTAAAACGTCCGATCGCCAGGTCCAGCGTGCGTTCTTCCAGCATTTCCATCAAGTGGTCGCTGGTCTGCTCGACCACCTCGATTGCCAGCAGGGGCCAGCGTTCCTTGATCTGCACAATCGCTTCGGGCAGCACCACCGCGGTGGCGGCAAAGATCCCGCCAACCTTGAGGTGCCCATGGCCACCCGCACTGAGGTTATTGATCTGTTCAACGAACGTCCGTGCATCGTTCAGGGCCAACTGGGCGTAGCGCACCACCTGAATACCCAGTGACGTTGGCACCATGCTGCGCGGCAAGCGTTCGAAAATTGCAAAACCCAACAAGCTTTCGATTTCCTTGAGCATTTTGCTCAGTGCGGGCTGGCTGAGGTTCATCTGCTGAGCAGCCGCGTGCATGTTCTGGGTACGGCCCAACGTATCGATCAGCGTCAAATGACGGAATTTGAGCCAGTTGCAGAAGCTGGAAAACGACAGATCGGACACAGGGCTTACCTCAGCATGGCAATAACTTCAGGTTATCGATAAGTGAAAATTTGCCATTGGAGTTTATCTACCCGGCGACCTAGCGTGCAGGTTTTATGGATCAGGATGCGTGTCATGCCGATAAGCCTTACGCCCGAAAATACCCTGCCCAGGGACAGTTCGCCTGCCACGCTGATCGGCCGCGCCTGGATCGCCGGCCCGCTGGCCGGCCCTTCGCCCATCATGCTGCGGGCTGACGGGGTGTTCGACCTGTCCGCGCACTTTGCCACCGTCAGCGAACTGCTGGAGCAGGACTCACCTGTAGAGGCCGTGCGGCAGGCGCCGGGCAAATTCGTCACCAGCATCGATGCCTTGCTGGCCAACACCGGGTCACACGCCGACCCGGCCAAACCGTACCTGCTCGCACCGCTGGACTTGCACGTCATCAAGGCCGCAGGCGTGACCTTCGCTGCCAGCATGATCGAACGCGTGATCGAGGAAAAAGCCGGAGGGGACGCGGCGCTGGCCGAGGGCGTGAGAACGCTGGTGCGTGAGGTCATCGGCGACAACCTGTGCGCCGTCAAGCCAGGCTCCGAACAAGCCAGGCGCCTGAAAGCCGTACTGATCGAAAAAGGCATGTGGTCGCAATACCTGGAAGTCGGCATCGGCCCGGACGCCGAGATTTTCACCAAAGCTCCGGTGCTGTCGGCAGTGGGTAGCGCCAGCCAGATCGGTATTCACCCCGGTTCGCAATGGAACAACCCGGAGCCCGAGGTCGTGCTGGCGGTCAACAGCCGTGGTCAGGTTCATGGCGCGGCGCTGGGCAATGACGTCAACCTGCGCGATTTCGAGGGCCGCAGTGCTTTGTTACTGGGCAAGGCCAAGGACAACAACGCGTCATGTGCAATCGGTCCGTTCATTCGTCTTTTTGACGAGCATTTCAGCCTGGACGATGTGCGTCGCAGCGTTATCGATCTAGAGGTACAAGGCACTGACGACTATGTGCTGCACGGTGCCAGTTCGATGGATCAGATCAGTCGCGATCCACTGGACATTGTCGCGCAGACGCTGAACGCCAATCACCAATACCCCGACGGGCTGGTGCTGTTCCTCGGAACGCTGTTCGCGCCCACCCAGGACCGTGATCATCCCGGCGCCGGATTCACCCACAAACAAGGCGACCTCGTGAGCATCAGCAGCCCGTTGCTGGGCAGCCTGCACAATCAGGTCACCTACAGTGACGCGGCCACGCCCTGGACGTTCGGCCTCGGCGCGCTGTTCCATAATCTGGCGGCGCGAGGATTGTTGAATCGCTGAACCATTCTCGCGCACCACTCCGATATCAGCCCATAACAAGAGAACATGCCCATGAGCCTGCCCCCGAAACGCCCACTGCGCAGCCAGCAATGGTTCGACGACCCGGAACATGCCGACCTTACTGCGCTGTACGTCGAGCGCTACATGAATTACGGCCTGACGCGCAGCGAGCTGCAGTCCGGTCGCCCGATCATCGGCATCGCCCAGACCGGCAGCGACCTCACGCCCTGCAACCGCCATCACATCGAACTGGCCCAGCGGGTAAAGGCGGGCATTCGTGACGCAGGCGGGATTCCGATGGAGTTCCCGGTACACCCGATTGCCGAGCAAAGCCGCCGCCCGACCGCCGCGCTGGACCGTAACCTGGCCTACCTGGGGCTGGTGGAGATTCTGCACGGCTACCCGCTGGATGGCGTAGTGCTAACTACCGGCTGCGACAAAACTACGCCTGCCTGCCTGATGGCCGCAGCGACCACCGACCTGCCCGCAATAGTGCTGTCGGGCGGACCGATGCTCGACGGCCACTACAAGGGCGACCTGATCGGCTCGGGCACGGTGCTGTGGCATGCACGCAAGTTGCTGGCAGCGGAAGAAATCGACTATGAAGGTTTCATGGACATGACCACCGCTGCGTCGCCATCGGTGGGCCACTGCAACACCATGGGCACCGCCCTGTCGATGAACGCGCTGGCCGAAGCGCTTGGCATGTCGTTACCCGGTTGCGCCAGCATCCCTGCACCGTATCGCGAGCGCGGGCAAATGGCTTATGCGACAGGCAAGCGCATCTGTGAACTGGTCATGCAGGATGTGCGGCCGTCACAGATCATGACACGCGAGGCTTTCGAGAATGCGATTGCCGTCGCCTCGGCACTGGGCGCTTCGAGCAATTGCCCGCCACACCTGATCGCGATTGCGCGGCACATGGGCGTCGAACTGAGCCTCGATGACTGGCAGCGCATCGGTGTCGACGTCCCGTTGCTGGTCAACTGCATGCCCGCAGGCAAATACCTCGGCGAAGGCTTCCACCGTGCAGGCGGCGTACCTGCGGTGATGCATGAGTTGCAAAAAGCCGGACGTTTGCATGAGCAATGCGCCACGGTCAGCGGCAAAACCATCGGCGACATCGTGCGCACAGCAGTCACTAGCAATACAGAGGTGATTCTGCCTTACGACGCGCCCCTCAAACACAGTGCCGGATTCATCGTGCTCAGCGGCAATTTCTTCGACAGCGCGATCATGAAGATGTCGGTAGTCGGCGAAGCCTTCCGCAAGACGTACCTGTCCGAGCCCGGCGCCGAGAACAGCTTCGAGGCCCGCGCTATCGTGTTCGAAGGGCCGGAGGACTATCACGCCCGAATCGACGACCCGGCGCTGGACGTCGACGAGCGCTGCATACTGGTCATTCGCGGCGCAGGCACTGTCGGTTATCCCGGCAGCGCTGAAGTGGTCAACATGGACCCGCCCGCCGCGCTCATCAAAAGCGGCATCGACTCCCTGCCCTGCCTCGGCGATGGACGTCAAAGCGGCACGTCCGCCAGCCCATCGATCCTCAACATGTCCCCGGAAGCAGCCATTGGCGGCGGCCTTGCCCTGCTGCGCACCAACGACAGATTGCGCGTTGACCTCAACGCCCGCTCGGTCAACCTGTTGGTCGACGAAGACGAACTCGTCCGGCGCCGCGAAGCCTGGACGCCGTCGATCCCACCGTCACAAACGCCCTGGCAGGAACTCTACCGCCAACTGGTAGGCCAGTTGTCCACAGGCGGCTGCCTGGAACCCGCCACCCTGCACATGCGGGTGATCGCCCGCAGCGGCACACCGCGGCATTCACATTGAATACGCATGACTTACAAGCGGCCCGCTGTATAAGCGGTATCTGAGGCGCGATCGCAGTTCGCTATAAAAGCAAAACCCCCGCAGTGCGGGGGCTTTCAGACAAAACCTGACAAAAAGGTCTTTGGTGGGCTCTAGAACGGAATATCGTCATCAAAGCTGTCGAAATCAGCAGCTGGCTGCGGCGCTTGCTGCTGCGGCGCAGGGCGGGATTCGCGTTGTTGTGGCGGTTGCTGATTGTAGGACTGCTGTGGCGGTGCCGACTGCTGCGGGCGCGACTGCTGAGGACGAGGAGCGGACTGGTTGTAGTTGCCGCCACCCTGACCTTGTTGAGCGTCGCCCTGTGGACGGCCACCCAGCAATTGCATGGTGCCTTGCATGTCGACGACGATTTCGGTGGTGTAACGCTTGATGCCGTCTTTTTCCCACTCGCGTGTCTGCAGCTTGCCTTCGATGTAGACCTGAGAACCCTTGCGCAGGTACTCGCCAGCAATTTCAGCAACCTTGCCGAACATCGAAACACGGTGCCATTCGGTCTTTTCGACTTTCTGACCGCTCTGCTTGTCAGTCCATTGTTCGCTGGTGGCCAGACTCAGGTTGGTCACGGCGTTACCGTTAGGCAAGTAGCGAACTTCGGGATCCTGGCCGCATGTACCGACCAATATGACTTTGTTAACCCCACGGGCCATAACGTTCTCCTAGGCTTCGCGCGCTTCTGATGCCGGGTTGACCAGCTGTTCGAGAGAGGCACGATCCAATAATTTTGTATCGAGTTTGATATAGATGGCTGCCTCTTCGGCAACCACCACTGCATCCGTTACGCCTGCTACGGACATTAAACGCTCTGCCAGGCCTGCATCACGCTGCGCCTCTGGCGACAACGGCAGACGTAGGCTGGTCACGTAAGGCGGTTCACGCATGGTCATTGCAAAAGCAAGCCAGACGGCGGCCATGGCTGCACCACCCAGGAACACCACATCGAGCCCACCATGCTGGAACAACCAGCCGCCCAGTATCCCACCTGCCGCCGAACCAAGGAACTGGCTGGTGGAATAAACCCCCATCGCCGTCCCTTTTCCGCCAGCCGGCGATACCTTGCTGATCAGCGACGGCAAAGACGCTTCCAGCAGATTGAACGCGGTGAAGAATACCACTGTACCGATTACCAGTGCCCGTAACGTGTCACCGAACTTCCAGAAGAATAGCTCAGACAGCATCAATAGGAATACGGCCCCGAGCAGGACGCGCTTCATCTGACGTTTCTTCTCACCGTAAATGATGAAAGGAATCATGGCGAAGAACGAAACCAGCAAAGCCGTCAGGTACACCCACCAGTGCTGTTCCTTGGGCAAACCGGCTTTTTCCACCAGTGCCAACGGTAACGCCACGAAACTGGACATGAGCATCGCGTGCAACACGAAGATACCCAAATCCAGACGCAACAGGTCGGGATGACGCAATGTCGCGCCCAGCGCTTGCCTCGCGACACCGGACTCACGATGCAGCAGCGGCCCGTTGGCCTTGGGTACGATGAAAGCGACGATCAGAATACCCAGCAACGCCATGCCGCCAGTGGCCAGAAACAACCCGGACAAGCCAAACGCGCCGGTCAACAATGGGCCCACGACCATCGCAACCGCGAACGACAGACCGATGGTCATGCCGATCATGGCCATCGCCTTGGTGCGATGCTGCTCACGGGTCAGGTCGGAGAGCAATGCCATGACTGCTGCGGAAATAGCGCCGGCGCCCTGCAGAATGCGACCCGCGATGATGCCCCAGATTGAATCGGCGCTTGCTGCCACGACGCTGCCAATGGCAAAAACGATCAGGCCGAGATAGATAACCGGTCGTCGGCCGATCCGGTCGGAAATAATACCGAAGGGAATCTGCAGAACGGCCTGAGTCAAGCCATAGGCGCCGATGGCCAGACCAATCAGTGCAGGACTCGCGCCCGCCAGGTCCATGCCATAGGTTGCCAATACCGGCAGCACCATGAACATGCCAAGCATGCGGAACGCGAACACAAGCGCCAGACCGCCTGCAGCGCGGGTCTCGCCGCGGCTCATTCGTTCGCTGTGGAGATCGTGCATGGATAAACCTCGTGTGAACCGGCGGCGATTCTACCAGTCCCATCGATTGACGGGGTATATCGCGACGCTTTGACGCGTCTAGATGACAGAGTCTTCATCAGCAGCGGCAAAGCGGATGGGATAGTGTGTATCCATCCAGTATTTACCCGTATACTGCTACGTTTTCGACGCCCGCCGTGCGAGGCCATTTTGGACAAGATCCTGATTCGTGGGGCTCGAACCCACAACCTGAAAAATATCGACCTCACCCTGCCACGCGACAAACTGATCGTCATCACCGGGCTGTCCGGTTCTGGCAAATCATCGCTGGCCTTTGACACGCTTTACGCCGAAGGGCAGCGGCGCTATGTCGAGTCGCTGTCGGCCTATGCACGGCAGTTTTTGTCGATGATGGAAAAGCCGGACGTCGATACGATCGAAGGTTTGTCGCCAGCGATTTCCATCGAGCAGAAATCCACGTCTCACAACCCGCGCTCGACGGTCGGGACGATCACCGAGATCTACGACTACCTGCGTCTGTTGTACGCACGAGTCGGTCAGCCTCGTTGCCCTGATCACGATATCCCGCTCGAAGCCCAGACGGTCAGCCAGATGGTCGATCTGGTGCTGGCTCAACCTGAAGGCAGCAAACTGATGCTGCTTGCTCCGGTCATTCGTGAGCGCAAGGGCGAGCACCTGTCGGTATTCGAAGAACTGCGCGCCCAGGGCTTTGTGCGTGCACGCGTCAACGGCAGGTTATGTGAGCTGGATGAGCTGCCAAAGCTGGATAAACAGAAAAAGCATTCCATTGACGTGGTCGTCGACCGCTTCAAGGTACGTGCCGATCTGCAACAGCGCCTGGCCGAATCGTTCGAAACCGCCTTGAAACTGGCGGACGGTATCGCCCTGGTGGCGCCGATGGACGATGAGCCGGGCGAGGAAGTCATCTTCTCCGCACGCTTCGCCTGCCCGATCTGCGGCCATGCGATCAGCGAGCTCGAGCCCAAGCTTTTCTCGTTCAACAACCCGGCCGGCGCGTGCCCGACCTGTGACGGCCTGGGCGTAAAACAGTTCTTCGACATCAAGCGACTGGTGAACGCCGAGCTGACACTGGCCGAAGGTGCAATACGCGGCTGGGACAGACGGAACGTCTACTACTTCCAGATGCTCGGTTCGTTGTCCAAGCATTACGGCTTCAGCCTTGAAGTACCGTTCAAGGAGCTGCCCGCCGACCAGCAAAAAATTCTGCTCAACGGCAGCGGCTCGCAGAATGTCGACTTCCGTTACCTGAATGATCGCGGCGACATCGTCAAACGCGCACACCCGTTCGAGGGCATCGTGCCCAATCTCGAACGCCGTTACCGCGAAACCGAATCAGCCACTGTGCGCGAAGAGCTGGCCAAGTTCCTGGGTACCCAGCCCTGCCCTGATTGCCGTGGCACACGTCTGCGCCGTGAAGCGCGCCATGTGTGGGTGGGTGAGAAGACACTGCCTGCGGTAACCAATCTTCCGATTGGCGACGCCACCAGCTATTTCGATGGTTTGAAGCTCACAGGGCGACGCGGTGAAATTGCCGACAAGATTCTCAAGGAAATCCGTGAGCGCCTGCAGTTCCTGGTCAACGTCGGCCTGGACTACCTGACACTCGACCGTAGCGCCGACACGCTGTCGGGCGGCGAGGCCCAACGTATTCGGCTTGCCAGCCAGATTGGCGCAGGACTGGTCGGGGTTATGTACATCCTCGACGAACCGTCCATTGGCCTGCACCAACGCGACAACGACCGGTTGCTGGGCACGCTCAAGCATCTGCGCGACATCGGTAATACGGTGATCGTGGTCGAGCATGACGAAGATGCCATCCGTTTGGCCGACTACGTTGTGGACATCGGCCCTGGAGCTGGCGTGCATGGCGGACACATCGTAGCCGAAGGCACACCCGATGAAGTGATGTCGCACCCTGACTCGCTGACGGGCAAATACCTGTCGGGCCGCGTGAAAATCCAGGTGCCGGCCAAACGCACGCCTCGCAACAAGAAGCTATCGCTGACCCTCAAAGGCGCACGTGGCAACAACTTGCAGAACGTGAACCTTGAAATCCCGATAGGCCTGCTCACGTGCGTGACGGGCGTTTCCGGCTCGGGCAAATCGACGCTGATCAACAACACGCTGTTCCCCCTCAGCGCCACGGCCCTGAATGGCGCAACCACGCTCGAAGCTGCGACGCACGACAGCATCAATGGTCTGCAGCATCTGGACAAGGTCGTGGACATCGACCAAAGCCCGATCGGCCGCACCCCGCGCTCCAACCCGGCGACGTATACCGGGTTGTTCACGCCGATCCGCGAACTCTTTGCTGGCGTGCCAGAGTCGCGCTCCCGTGGCTATGGGCCGGGGCGTTTTTCCTTCAACGTCAAGGGCGGCCGCTGCGAAGCTTGCCAGGGCGATGGCCTGATCAAGGTAGAGATGCACTTTCTGCCGGACATCTATGTGCCGTGCGATGTGTGCAAGAGCAAGCGTTACAACCGTGAAACGCTTGAAATCAAGTACAAAGGCAAGAATATCCACGAAGTGCTGGAAATGACCATCGAGGAAGCGCGTGAGTTTTTCGACGCGGTGCCCGCGCTGGCCCGCAAACTTCAGACGCTGATGGATGTGGGGCTGTCCTACATCAAGCTGGGTCAGTCGGCAACGACGCTTTCAGGCGGTGAAGCGCAGCGGGTCAAACTGTCGCGTGAGCTGTCCAAGCGCGATACCGGCAAGACGCTCTACATTCTGGACGAGCCTACTACCGGCCTGCACTTTGCCGACATTCAGCAACTGCTCGATGTGCTGCATCGCCTGCGCGATCACGGCAATACGGTCGTAGTGATCGAGCACAACCTGGACGTTATCAAAACAGCGGACTGGCTGGTCGACCTTGGGCCGGAAGGCGGCTCCAGAGGCGGTCAGATCATTGCAACCGGCACACCGGAGCAAGTGGCCGAGATGGAGCAATCCTATACCGGGCACTACCTCAAACCGCTGTTGATACGTGACAGGGCTTGAGGTGTCGTAGTGTGAATAACCGGGTCTGACTTCGTTCAGACCCGGGATACAAAAAAGCTCCTGTCACTTGCGTGCAGGAGCTTTTTTAATGCGGCTGTGAAGTCAGAACTGCGATTGCAGGTAATTCTGCAGTCCGATGGACTTGATCAGCCCCATCTGCTGTTCCAGCCAGTAAGTGTGATCTTCTTCAGTATCAGCCAACTGGATACGCAGAATGTCCCGACTGATGTAGTCCTTGTGAAGCTCGCAGAGCGCGATGCCCTTGCACAGCGCGGCACGGACCTTGTATTCAAGGCGCAGGTCGCTGGCAAGCATCTCAGGTACCGTCGTACCGATGTCCAGATCATCCGGACGCATGCGTGGCGTACCTTCAAGCATCAGGATCCGACGCATCAACGCATCAGCGTGTTGCGCCTCTTCTTCCATTTCGTGATTGATGCGCTCGTAAAGCTTGGCGAAACCCCAATCTTCGTACATGCGCGAATGGATGAAATATTGGTCACGAGCCGCCAGTTCGCCGGTGAGCAATGTGTTGAGATAATCGATTACGTCCGGGTGGCCTTGCATCGCACCAGATCTCCTGCTTCAAAGGCAACAGTTTGAACCAAGCGCTGCCTGAGGTCACTGAGAAAAACGCAATAAACTGACAAAAAGCGCCGATATTACGCCGTTCAGAAGCGAAAAACCGCCCAAATGAGGGCGGTTCTGTTTCTCACTTCGACTCAACCAAGCCTTACGCCCAACGCATTCGCAATACCCTCACCATAAGCTGGATCAGCTTTGTAGAAGTGCTGGAGTTGACGATGGACGACGTCGCCGGATACGCCCCCCATGGCACCCGCAATGTTGTTGATCAGTAAGGCCTTCTGATTGGTATCCATCAATTTGAATAGCTTTCCCGCCTGACTGTAGTAATCAGTGTCTTCGCGGTGATCGTGACGATCAGCCGTTCCACTCAGTGACAACGCAGGTTCTGCATAACGCGAATCCTGTTTCGGCGCGTCGGTGTAGCTGTTGGGCTCGTAATTCGGCGCCGCGCCGCCGTTGGTACCAAAAGCCATCGAACCATCTCTCTGGTAGCTGTGAACCGGGTTCTTCGGAGCGTTGATAGGCAGTTGCTGATGGTTGGTACCTACGCGGTAGCGATGGGCATCAGCGTACGCAAACACACGACCCTGCAGCATACGGTCCGGGGAAGACCAACACCTGGGACCATGTTGCTCGGGCCGAAAGCCGCTTGCTCGACTTCGGCAAAGTAGTTCAGCGGGTTGCGATTCAGCTCCAATTCACCCACTTCAATCAGCGGGTACTCTTTCTGCGACCAGGTCTTGGTCACATCAAACGGATTTTCGTGATGATTCGCCGCCTGAGCCTCGGTCATCAGTTGAATGCACACCTGCCATTTAGGGAAATCACCCTGTTCAATGGCGGAAAACAGATCGCGCTGGGCGTAATCCGGATCAGTACCCGCGATACGTGCAGCATCAGCGGGCGTCAGGTTCTTGATGCCTTGCTTGCTCTTGTAGTGCCACTTCACCCAGTAACGCTCACCGGCAGCATTGATCAGGCTGTAGGTATGACTGCCGAAGCCGTGCATATGACGGTAGCCATCAGGAATACCACGATCCGAGAACAGAATCGTGACCTGATGCAACGCCTCAGGCGAGTGCGACCAGAAATCCCACATCATCTGCGGGCTTTTCAGACTGGTCTGAGGCAGGCGCTTCTGGGTGTGAATGAAATCCGGGAATTTCAACGGGTCGCGAATGAAGAACACAGGCGTGTTGTTGCCAACAATGTCCCAATTGCCTTCTTCGGTATAGAACTTGACCGCAAAACCACGTGGGTCACGCTCGGTATCAGCCGATCCACGCTCACCACCTACGGTGGAGAAACGCAGAAAGATTGGAGTCTGTTTGCCAACGGTATTGAACAGGTTGGCGCTGGTGTAGGGGGTGATGTCACGAGTAACGGTGAACGTACCGTGCGCGCCCGAACCCTTCGCATGAACACGACGTTCAGGAATGTTCTCGCGATTGAAGTGGGCGAGCTTCTCGATAAGATGAAAGTCATCCAACAGCAAAGGACCACGGGGGCCCGCCGAACGAGAGTTCTGGTTGTCGGCGACTGGCGCACCACTGGCGGTCGTAAGCGTCTTCTGGCTCATGCAATTTTTCCTCAGGCTCTCTTGGAGCCGGCTAATCGGCTTGAGGCGAAGTATCGTGCATGAGCGAAAAACAAGGAAATTTATTAATTCTCGTAAACCAATAGCATTCATCAATTTCTAAAAACAAAAAACCGGGCACTAGGCCCGGTCTTTTGTACAAACTGATGTCTTATTCAGCGGCTTCTACAGAGCCACCGACAGGACGATCAACCAACTCGACGTACGCCATTGGCGCGTTGTCGCCAGCGCGGAAACCGCACTTGAGGATTCGCAGATAGCCGCCCTGACGGGTTGCATAACGCTTGCCCAGATCGTTGAACAGCTTGCCGACGATTTCTTTCGAACGAGTACGGTCGAAAGCCAAACGACGGTTAGCTACGCTGTCTTCCTTGGCCAGAGTGATCAGCGGCTCGGCAACGCGGCGCAGTTCCTTGGCTTTCGGCAGGGTAGTCTTGATCAGCTCGTGCTCGAACAGCGACACCGCCATGTTTTGAAACATGGCCTTGCGGTGCG